>Ga0265780_10001132_pt1 | contig 39046 bp, 36 predicted proteins | sample P1T30metagenome_FD_192432 | JGI IMG/M metagenome (GOLD analysis project Ga0265780, IMG submission 192432) | Plant litter microbial communities from East Loma Ridge, Irvine, California - P1 T30 | ecosystem: Environmental > Terrestrial > Plant litter > Unclassified | place: USA: California...
GTTCTTGGAGGCGAGGAAGAGCGGGTCGGTGAATTGGTATTTGTCGATGAACAAATAGGAGGGGAGGGTTAGGTGGGTGTGGAGTTTGCAGGTGGGGTTTGGAGGGGCGAGGAGTGTTTTGGGGAAGGAGAGGGTGAGGGTTGGGTGCAGGCCTGTGGGCTGGTTGAAGGATGTGGTGAAGGTTAGGGGGTGGGGTTCGGGGAGGTGGGAGGAGGTTTCGGAGAGGAGGGGGTAGTGGCGTGTGGGTGTTTGGAAGCGTGTTGGTTCTGTGGGTGTTAGAATGAAAAGAGCTTTGGGTAGAGGGGGTGGAGAGGCTTACTTGGTGATGTATCCTGACCAAGGACGGCGAGGAATCCGCCAAATTGGATGTCTTCCGGGTCGGGGTTGGGTTCGTGGATCAAGACGCCGATTTCGATGGTCGCGTCGGATCCTTTTCGAGAGACAGTCTCTGACCACCCTTTCTCGCTTGGGGCAGACGGCCATCCGGCATTTATAACGAGGGCGCGGGAAATGGTATCATAGTCGATATCCAGGTACGTAGCTGTAGATAGACTGAGCGCTTGTTGGGTACATTCTTCACCCTTTGATCTGCAGAACTTCTGCCCCAGAATTGTGGCTATCTCTCGAATTGACGAAAGATAGGCATAGTACTGTGAGGATGCAGACATGGTGAAGCGCTCCGATAGAACAGGGAGCTTGATCGAGCTCTCGGTGGTCGAAGTGCAGTTCAGCCCGGCATTTACGAAGGCATGCAACTGCTCACATAGCGCTTCTTCGGGAGTTGATTGGAGAGGTGTGAACAATACATGTAGACCGGGCGAGACACGTGACGTGAAGGGTGGTGTGGACGAGTAGTGCGTGGGAGATGCCCACCGAATGTGAAGTTCATGCCATTGTTGGAGAGCGCTACTAAGCTGCAAGCAGTCAGTATGCTATATCAAACATGTAAGAAACCGAAGAGATCAGACATACCTCACTAGGCAGCTCATCCAAGCCTAGAGTGATACGGTGTTCTTTAGCTGCCTGTACGCCGCTGATGACGAAGCTATCTTTTGAGCCATCTTTCTTGAGTTCTAGCAGATTGGGAGTGAATCTTTCAGGGTCCTTCAATACATATGTTATACGTTGTTTCATGGTTGAAGTGAGCATTCACGTCCCTCGCGCGTGATGTTCGGACATATATCTAGCCTAAAACAAATACGGCTTAGCGCAGCCGCGTTTCTGGCGAATGACGCAACACCCGCCTTCACAGCTGTCCAAAGGTCTGGAATCGCTGCCTTGGACAAACACTTGCCTTACTGTGTCCTTTCACATGTCTCGCCACCAGGGTCTAAAGCTATAGAGAAACCCTCGCGCACGTTTCGGACACACGCTCTGCAATATGCATCTCCTCAACTTTATTTACCCTGCGCTGCTCGCCGCGAGTGGCGCAGAAGCTCTACGTTCAGGCTCAAAGGTCAAGCTGTCCAACGTACAAAGCCTCACGCTACGGAAAGACCTCGAAACATCGCATCGGCGTGTCAGATCGATTCCACAGGTACGTGTAACCCCTGTGCTCTAGACCAGTCACAAACTTACACACGACAGCTCAAATGTATTGGTGGCTCCGGACGAGGGCACTATGAAATCGACGTCATGCGCTGCAAGAACGCCGGCGCCGACTACGACGAGAACAACATTCAATGGACATGCACGGCATCTCTACCCGAGGAATTCAAGCTCGGCTCCACCGACGTCATTTGCGAGGGCTACGACTACCCCGAAGACCCGTATGTCTTGAAGGGAAGCTGTGGTGTTGAATACCGACTCGTCCTCACCGACAAGGGGCATGAGAAGTTTGGGAAAGGCAATGGCGGCTGGTGGGGCGGCGACGACGATGACAGCGGCAGCGACGGCCCACACACATTCGGTCAACAGGTGGCTGCAGCGTTGTTCTGGATGGCATTCATTGGTGTCGCAGGCTGGATTGTATACTCCGCGTTTATTGCTCGGGCCCGGGGACCTGGTGCAGCAGGCGGCAACCGGCCAGGCTGGGGCGGTGGAGGTGGAGGATGGGGCGGGGGTAACGACAACGACGGCTACGACGACCCCCCACCACCATACTACGACTCAAGACCTGGGACAAAACCGGGCTACGGCACAGCGCAACCTCAGCAACAATGGCGGCCGGGCTTCTGGTCTGGCGCAGCTGGTGGAGCTGCTGCTACATGGGCGGCCAACCGCTGGGGAAATCGAGGCAACAACCATACGGATAACGGTAGCAGGTGGAATAGTGGAGGTGGAAGCTCATGGGATAATGGCGGTGAAGGCAGCTCGAGGCCTTCATCGGGATCATCGAGCTTTTCGAGCACGAGACATGAGAGTACGGGCTTTGGCTCGACTTCGAGGAGGTAGAGGAGGTTAGATCGATGAATTTCTTTGGTCAAGAATGATACCCCTATTACACGCTTCTCATATAGCTGACAGTAAATACAAATCAAAGCATGATACTTTATCGAATGAACATACAAGATATCCCAACCAGCAGTCCAATCAGTCCCGTCCCTCCCCTCCCGCCCGCCACGGAATATCCTCCCTCCCAACCTTCACGCAAGTCAAATACCCAACCCCACTCCCCTCCACATCCAAACACAACTCATTCCGCGCGAGATTCTCCACAACCCCGCTTGCGCACTCCTTCAACATGCCCAAATCCTCCTCCAAGCTCCCCACCGCACTCGGCATAACCCGCGCCATCAACCGCCGCATCTCGCCCAGCGCCATGTACTCCTCGCCGCCCTTGTGCATCTTCCTGAACAGCGCGCCGCGCTTGAGAGAAGCTCGCCGGTCTTTCTCGAGCGCGTGGAAGGTGCGTGCGAATTGGTCGCGGAAGGTGGCTACAATGAACCACGTTGGAAAGGTAGAGTGGACTTGGGGTTCAACGGGGCCGAATCTGTCGATATGGATGGTCAACAGGAGGAGGTCGCGCTCCACTTCTTGACACATTTGATCCAACTCTGCAGACTTGCGCTTCACGAGTTGCGTGATTTCGTCGGGCAGGCAGGTGCGTTTCGTGGGCCAGGGCCAGCAGGGGTGTGCGCCGGCGATGTGGATGAGGGCTTCGGAGAAGATGGCGTTGTTGGAGAGGAGCATGGCGAGCAGGAGGAAGCGCGCCGGGTCGGCGGAGATTGCGGTGTAGAGGGATTGGCGGTGTTGGTATAGGGCGGTGCTGATATGAGCGGAGATAAGGGCGGTGCTGGAGAGGCTGTGGGAGAGTTTGACGAGGGATTCGCAGGTCGAGAGGGTGGCGTTGATGGTGCCCGAGGGGATGCGCAGTGGGATGGAGTAGAAGGAGCCGAGAATTTGGTCATACATATCTACTGTGGCGGCGTGGGCTTCGTTGGTGCTCGTCTGGTTTGAGTCCGGTCCAAATGATGCGGACAGAGTCGCAGACACGGGTGGCGTAATTATTATGGCGACCGAGTTGTCTTGGGTTTTCTCAATACTGAGAATTGGCTGTCCTTCGCCTTCGTTATGGGTCACTGGCCTGGCTTCCTGAAGCACCAAAGCGACTTGCTCATCATGTTCGTCCAGCAAAAAGAACGACCAAGCATGAAAGTGCTCACGATTCTGTGGAGCGACGTGCATCGCATACCTGAACCACGAAGAGTGGCGTTCCAGAATGGCGCCGTGAAGCTGCCACTTCTTTGGCGGGTCGACGAGGTTGCACTGTATGATGACATTTCCAGTGTGGAATACTGGAAATGATTCTACTGGTGTGTAATGTGTGGGGACTGGTGCCTGGAGCTGGACCACATTAGCGACATGTGCAGACGCCTATTCTTAGGGTAAGTGAAGTTCCCAGATTTTCAAGATGCCTTACAGTCGTGCCATCGTTTGAAGACACCGATGCTGTTCGAGGAGTTGCGAGACCAGTAATATCATTTTGCGCACATGTCATGACTGCAGGCAGACTGCCTAGTGAGCCTGCTATTGCAGAGGATGCGCGGACTGCCGGCGACAGTGACTGACGTGAGTCGGAGGTATTGTTGGACTTGCTATCTAGACTAGAGTCTCCGGACGGGCTTGGTGATTGAAGACTCTCTGGTATGGAGCTCAGCGTTGAAGTCGTCAAACTCGTAGACTTCAAGCTTGAGGAGCTCTGTTGAGAAGCAATCAACCCTCGACGTTTGAGAGATTCCTCGACCGATGGAGAACGCGTGTGCTTGGACATGTCGGCGTGCACACGTTGAGTAAGAAGTGCAAGCACAGGCTTTTTGCTCCCTCGAGTCCTGAGATAGGTATGCGAAGTGATCAGTGCACGTCAAAGCCTGTTCAGTCGATTTAGAGGCCATAAATTTGATCGTGAAGGGAAGCATAACTCAAGGTGCCAGAAAGCAGCCACCTATTGTTGAGAGCGGGTACAGTAGCCGCAATATCGGTGAAGCCTCGAGCATACTATCGCAGGTGAGAGAAATGAGTCCCGAACACGCTATCTAGACATTTCAAGTTTGTCCAATCTGAAAATGCTTTCGGACGGATCATGAAGATATTCACGTGCGGTACTCTGGTGCTGGAACAGTCGTAGAAAACTCATTTTATTACCGACAAAATACTATGCTGATATGTGAGTTTAAACATCGGCGGTTTGGCCATACCTAGGTATTATTTCAGCTCAAAGGCGTACCCCAGCGGGCGCCAAGTATGTCGTTTGTATCGCTCAGATATAATTACAAAATGAACTGGTCGAGGGGCGTGATGTATTCTGACATGCTTGAGGTCAGTGATCCACGTTCCAAACGTGACGAGTGTGCGGAACGACCTATCCAATCAATATGTCGATGGGTCCAGTCGACCGCCTTACGCAGGCATAATCTCAAAGAGTATTGATTGGTTTCCGCTAGGTCAACGTGCATGTTAAAGCTATCCGCTGATATCTTGTTATCAGTTTCGCACAGGGAGTCCCCAGGCAATTCGGTCAAACCCGTCCATCCGAGGTACGGTTTCGTTAAGAGTGCAGATTGAATCTCGGCTCGGGAATGTTGCCCATTTCACTCGCCATTTGCGGTCGTGTTGCACAACTTTAAACAGGCGCTGACGCAAATAGGATGAGCTCAAGTTAGATGTTCCAGGTCACGGGCCATATCGCAAAAGACGAGACTTGTTTGCCCCGCATATTGGAACGTGCTAGAACAAAGTCTTGATGTCGTAGTGTGGGTGGAGGCTGACTTGAAACTTGGAGGCGCTAACTTGAAGAACTCCTTAGGAGCTGAAATTCCTGCTGGAGGCTAATGAGCTAGCCCACTCAAATTTGGTAGATAGAGAGCTAGGCAGGAGGCTACTGGCATGGCTAGGCTTAGGTCAAAAATATATAAGCAACAGAGAGAGACGGAATGCAGTGTGAAGGTCGCGTGGATGGTGCAGCCGAGTCGCAGCCACCAAATCTCGCATCTGACTGCAATGACGTCAACCTCTCCAATGAGGCACCTGCTGTGTCGCAACCCTTTCTGCGGCCTTGACGAGCACATGGGGTCAAAAGCTGGCAACACCCCGGAAGGGTGCCTCCGATATGTACAACTCGTACGATTATCCTCTCCATAGCACTAACGCTGCTGCCCAGTAATCCAGGAGAGCTTAGCCTCGCTATCGCGCGCCTGCAGAAGCAATGGCTGCGTCCCTCAGCTCATTACTGCCCAAGTCACACACTCCAAGGGCGGTCGACATCGCGCCAGCGCCGGGCAGAGACGCTGGAACGGATTCCATCCTCCTTGGAGACGAACTAATACAATACTCGCCCATACCCACGGTCATTTTGGATGCAGCTCTAGCTGTCCGTCAGGTGTCAGACAGCTACGTAAGACAGTCGGGTGCAAGCGATCGGAGAGACCTGCTGGGGCGACACGCGAATGACTTGTTCGCAAACACGGTGACATTCACACCCCACGCTTTGGCTGACAAAGCCGCTCGAATTGCGCAGAGCACATCAAAGGTGCAACAATTAAAACATTCACCAGATACAGCGACCTCTTGGACTGTTCGTGCTGTTCCAATCTCGCGCCATGGTAGCCTGCTGTACATTCAAATGGAGTTCCTGGATACGACTGAGGAGCTTAGGGAGCAACTGAAGCTGAAGGAACGCCTGTATATGAACGAAACTTTCCGCATACTTGTCGAGACAGTCAAGGACTATGCCATTTTTATGCTCGACCCGAATGGCAATGTTGCCACATGGAACGCAGGTGCCCAGGCATTCAAAGGATACCAACCGAGTGAGATTATAGGAAAACACTTCTCCCAGTTCTATGGCCAAGAAGACCGCGACTCTGGAAAGCCCGAGAGAGAGCTACGAGATGCGCTGCGGGACGGTCGGGTAGAAGACGAAGGGTGGCGCTACCGCAAAGATGGCACACGCTTTTGGGCAGACGTTATCATCACGCCTATATTCAAAGATGACACCCTCCTAGGGTTCTCCAAGGTTACCAGAGATTTGACGGAGAGGCGCAAGGCAGAGCAAGACCTAATATCTGCCTACGAAGAAGCTTCCAAGCTGAAGTCTGAGTTCCTTGCCAATATGAGTCATGAAATCCGAACACCGATGCATGGCATGCTGTCAGCTCTGACACTGCTACTCGATACGAAGCTGGACGAGGATCAGCTCGACCTCGCACACGTCATCCAAGAATCTGGCGATGTCTTGCTTCAAGTCATTAACGACATATTGGACTACAGTAAACTCGCATCTGGAAGCTTTTCTGTCAGTCACGATATCATTAGTGTTACCGATATTGTACAGTCTGTTTTTCGCGCACACCTCAAGCTGTACAAGTCAGAAGTAAAGCTTGAAATCTTGCTCGACCCAAGATTACCAAAGTCAGCCGAGGGAGATAGCCTTCGGTATCGGCAGATTATCCAGAATTTTCTTAGCAACGCTACCAAATTTACCGAAGAAGGCTACGTTCGCATCGTTGCAAAGCTGCATGGAGAAGAAGACGATCACTTCATCATCAAGTCCGAGGTTATAGATACCGGCATTGGTGTTCCCCAGGGCTCTTCCGACCAGTTGTTTACCCCATTTCTACAATTCGACAACTCCACCACAAAAAAATTCAAAGGCACAGGGCTGGGGCTGAGTATATGTAAAAGCCTTGCTGAACTTATGGGTGGGAACATTGGCTATTACCCAAATCCGGAAGGCCGCGGCAGTGTCTTCTGGTTCACCGCCAAGCTGAAGAAGTGCAAGCAAATGAGCGTCATTGATCTCGCAGAAGAACTTGAAGCCCTCAAGGCTTCCACGGCTTCATTGATCGATCCCATGCAGCAAATTAAAGAAGCTGCTGTGGGAAAGCGAATACTTCTCGCCGAGGATAACTTCATCAATCGCAAAGTGATGCTGCGCATGTTGGAGGGACTTGGGTTTGGAAGTCTCGACACCGCAAAGGATGGAAAGGAGGCTGTTTCCAAGGCGGCTCATGACCCATCGCCTTACGACCTCATACTCATGGACGTCAACATGCCTGTACAAGATGGCGTATCAGCCACGACAGAGCTTCGGGAAAAGGGCGTTACGACTCCGATTGTGGCAATGACAGCGAACGCGTTGAAAGGACAGGCGGACATTTACATCGCGAAGGGAATGAATGGATATATCGCAAAGCCGGTCGACCGCAACTTGTTGATAAAGCTCCTCATCAAGTGCTTGAAGCAAGATGGCGAAGGGTGAATAGGGACGGGACTTGCGAGATAAGCGAAGAACGAGCAAAGTTAAGGTTGCCCTTAGCGTATTTCAACGATAACCACCAGCAAAGCGATCTACGGAAGCGACTTGTGCGGCACAGCGCGTGACTTGAGGAGGTGGAAGTCGAAATTTGACGCCAGTATGAGAAGAGCGAACATAGGCACTGTGGAATCATTCATTTTGAACGGCTAGCGTGAGGAAGAGGGTAAAATCGCGCAGATTAACGACCGTAGTCATGGCCTTACTGATATACATTGCTTGCTATCAGAGGGAGTTAGCACGAGACAAAAACGTCTGACAATCAGATTCACATGTCAAAACTGCGATTTCTAGGCAGGACGCCATGGTGCTCGTTATAGGATCAGGTTTACTTGTTTAGTACTTCAACTCGTGTCGATATTCATGTTCGAGTAGCTGCTAACTTTCTATCTCCAGTTATCGCACTATGTATCTACAAATATCTCCATCCCCGTCTTGACCGTTCAATCTTGAGCATAACGCTCTTGCATCACCTTGGTCACCTCTTGTAGGATTTCGTCGGTCGATGGAAGCAGATCGAATCTGCGTGCCTTGCCATTACCTTTTTTCTCCAGCCAGAATTTCAGCACTTCAAGTCCGTACCAGTCGCACTCAACACGAGCTAGATCAGTCTTCGTGTACTGAGGTATGAAGCCCATGGCGCCATGCTTGAGGTGCAGCCGCACGCCAATCTTCTGAACAGCATCGAAATCGCCCAAGACGAAGCGCTTGCTACGCATACTGTAGAAGATGTTTTCCTAGATTTCAGTGTCAGTTGCGATCCAGTATCCAGTTTTCTCCGCGGACTTTACTCACCGGCTTCAGGTCGTAATGAATGTACCCAAGGGCATGCAAATGCTTCACCCCACTCTCCACAGCGCGAAAGCACTCCTCTGCGTCAAATTGCTGATGTCCGCGTACAAGCTGCATCAAAGTACAGTCATACCGCTCGAACACCAGCCCAGACGCCAGGCCCTGCGCATTCACCACAACACCGCGATACGCACAGAGACTCGGATGCGGATTCTTCCGCAGCATTTCGCACACCATGATCTCGCGCAACGTGATATCAGCGGACGGCGCACCAGCAAACAACCGCACACCAAGCTTCAGCAAGTTGACCTCTTTAAGATACGAGGCGTCCTCGCGGGTTGCTACCGTCATGATGGAGGGGATGTAGGGCGGGTAGATGCGCTTGAAGTCGATGACAAGTGGTGGTATGTCCCATTCCCAGGGATCGGAGCGCTGGCCTCGTTCGAGTGAGTGTTTGGTTTCTGCGAACCAGCAGTCGCCGGTTATGGAGGTGAAGAGGGCGCGGGTCTGTCCGCCGCGGATGGTACAAGCAGTCATTGTGAGACGCGGGTTCGGGGCAGGAGTCATCGCGGTAGGGTTGTTGTTGAACCTCTGATGGTGCTAGTTGAGTGGTTAGTTGGGTTGGGGAGAAGGAGACAGAGTTTGAAAATAAGTTTTTTGGCACTATATATTTGACGGTGAAAGGGCGTGAGTATGGAGATTGGAAGTGAGCGTTTGTCTTTAGTGGGCTTTAGGCAGCGCTTTCCGAGCACTACAAAGGGGAGTGATCTAAACCCCAACACCACCAGGTGAGGCAATGATTTGTGCGCGCTATGTCTCATGGCATAAACTATCGGGGAGCAGTTCAGTCAATCCTTTCGATTTCAAGCCTATTTAAGCCCTTTGTGGCGTGCTGATAGGCTATTGAGTCTATTCAGGCGTGTATATGAGATGGCATCTACTCTCTAATAGTGAGTTGAGATGAAACAGAACGCACACAAATTATGGAATAACCTGGTGACAAGATGATTGCTCTGAGATCTCACTGCTACCAAGACATATCCATCTCATCGACTCCAGATTCCTCCTCTCCGGTCTGGTTTTGAGCATGCTGGGTGTTTCCTTCCCGGAGGAATTTCCCTCGCGCTTCTCCAAGAATGGTAGTTGTCCAATAAAGCTCTTCATCGCTACTGGGTTGCGGATCGTTCCCATACGACAATTTCTTCTCCAACCACGCCTGGATCATTTGTAAGCTGTAGAAGTCGATCTCACGCCGTGCTATCTCTTTTGTGTCTGAGTCGAGAGGTGTCCATCCTTCTGTGCCAGTTTTGAGAGTCTGTCGCTGGCCTTCCCGATGGACTGAGTCGAAATCCCCGACGACGAATCGCGCACTTGCTAAGTGGACGAAGATATTGTCCGGCTTGATGTCACAGTGCACCAATCCCAGGGAATGTATGTGATCGATGCCACTCTTGATATCTTGAATACATTTTGAGATGCTCATGTTGTCTGAAAAGTCACTGTAGAGAAATTCGCGAAGGTTCATGTCGTAGCGATCGAACATGAGGCCGGTTACCATACCGTTGTTGACGACTACACCGCGGTAGCCGCAGACGTTCGGATGTGGACACGCCTGCAATATTTTGCATGTTTGGATTTCTCTCAGCGTACAAGCTCTCTGATCTTTGCATCGACGGACTTTTGCAACCTTTGACTCTTGGGTCGGGGCAGACCGGGTCGAAGAGGATGGCGGATCAAAATAGCCGACTTCCTTCAAGTAACTGCCAGGCTCGAGCGTCGCTGTGGTCATAGTAGATGCATTGAATAGCAGCAAAGACTGCAGATTGACATTGCCTGTCACGGTGGTACTGCCTTCCATGGTGGTGTTCCTGTTGTTGGCGATCATGTTTGACTGTAGCGGATGAGTTGAAAATTTGAGGGGGGATTTAGCGTAACTACTGGGGATTCTACCTAAAAAACAATATAATAACGGGGCTATTCAGCAAAGTGAACACACATGTAAGTATTCACAGGGGACCTAGCTGGAGTATATTCACAAAGCCGGCTGTGCGCATTGCATAATGTCTTGTTTAAATGAGGCCTACTCAGCATTGTGATACGAAATGGCTGTTCATTTCACTAGCATGGATCGATGATACGCTTACAGCTCCTTTTATACACCAGATCATAGTGAAAGTGACCACACACGACTTCGTACATTCACGATGATAGCACAGTGCAAATGACCACTTATTTCAAGTCATTCCCTCCCAACACAATCTGGCATACAGACTATAGGTAATCGCAACCATTCAAATCACATCACTTGTTAGGCTAGAATCTTATCGTCAAGATGTTCGACCACTTCCGCGTCCACACAAGGAACGATAGCCACACCGAACCATACATGCGAATCCTTGAGTCAACAGTCGGTGAATATCATCGCGAAACCGCAACATTTGTCCTAGCTACCGCAAACTCACAGCTCTATGTTGCCATCAAGCGAGGCACTATCCGCCACTCTGATCTCAATATCATTGATGTAGCAACATGGTATCAGGAGGAAGGATGTATCGCACCAGTACGCGTCGAACTCACTAAAATGTACACAGAAGCTCTTTCCTCGTACCACTCCTTTCGTTGGCGAAAGGGTGAGCCGTCTCACGCCATCTTCAAGAAGAAGCAGAGTCCACTTATCTTGGCTACGGAGCAGAAGAACCTGAATGTTGTAGGGAAAGAAGGTTTCTCAGGAGAACTTACAGCGCGCGAGATTGCTTCGTGTGAGTTCTTCCGCGACCATCCGCATCCAAGCATTGCCAAGTATCGGGGCGTGATTGCCAAAGACAGCTTCGAGTTCGGCAAGGGTAAGTCGGCGGTGACTGTAGGTCTTGATACGAAGCGTGTGTACGCACTCGTTTTCAAGCGATATGACTGCGATCTCTGGACGCTGGTGGAGAAACGCAAGCGCTTTGATGTCGGACATTGTCTGCGGTCTATAGAAGCGGGCATTAAACACATGCACAGCTTGGGCCTCTCGCACACTGATATCAAGCCAGACAATATCTTCGTGGAGAAGAAGCATTCTTCATCGTGCCCGTATGAGTTCGTCCTTGGAGATTTTGACAGCACTGCACCTATTGGATCCAAGATTCATATTAAAGGTGGAGATTGGCGGTGGTCGCCGTGCAAAGGTGAAGGCGAGCCGATCCATGAGACTGACGATTGGTTCGCTTTTCAGAATCTCAAGATCTGGGTTGTGAGAGCAATGGGAGGGCGGATTGAAGATTACAATGGCATTGGGAAGTGGGTGGCGTCAGCGACGGGTCCGCAATTCAATCGCTAGAGAAGGTGCGTATTAGTAATTTGACGACTTCCAAATGTGTATAATTGTCATCGATGTAAGTGTTTGATTCCCATGCTAAGTGAGATGCACGTTGCTAGAACTTGAAAACTGCTTTGCAAATCTGACGAGAAAAGGGGCAGGCCAATATAAATAACAGTACCACCTTGAGGAGTCGTAGAGATTTTGTGAGCTTTCCTGCTAATATGGCCTGTAATCCTCCAAATAGACGCACTTTGACTGCCAGATCAAAGTGTTAATGTTTCTCCATACATCACGTGCCAAAAAAATTGATAATATTCATGGGTTGATGTCTCCCAGATCAGAGGACTAACGTTCGCCATGCAACACGTGCCAGCACAATGATGATATTCACGGGTCGACATTTCTTCACCTGATACTAGATCATCTACAATCAATATATCCCTCGCTTTTTTCCTCTCACCAGATCCACAACAACTACTCCAACTAAACTTAGCTGATCGCAACTCGGCCTCATCAACCAAGCACCAACAAGTCTCAAGCACCATGGGCCGACGCTCAGACTTCATAACCATTCGACCGCTAAATAGTGCCAAGAAAGGCGGTATGAACCTCGATATCCTCCTCGTGAAGAGTAGAGCAAGCGGTACGTTGTACATCGAGAAGCGCATCGCAAAGAAACACTGTGACGCAAGCCTCCACCTACGCGAGCTTCTCCCAATGCGACAGTGCCAAACGCACTGGAACATCATCAAATACCGTGCGGAGGACTTCACTGACTACCGCAGAATCGGCTACGGCAGCATCTTCATGCAGTACTGCGAGCTGGGCGACATCAGCGGCTTGATCAAGCAGTACACCGCGCACAAGTCGTTTTTGCCCGACGAGGGGTTTCTCTGGAAAGTTCTCTCGGACATGGCGACAGCGCTGTGCCATTTATACACGGGGCGTAACAATGATTACATCCGTCGGTGCGCGCAGTCGCAGCAGGTCGTTTCCACCATGTACGGCTGGAACCGAATCATACACCGGGATATCAAGCCGGGCAACCTCTTCCTCACGGAAAAGGCAGTGAGCCGTTTGCCAGGTCGATACTGGCCTACTGTCGTTCTGGGCGACTTTGGCCTGTCTACGTCCCTCGATGATATCGCTCGTGGGAGGGCGGGCGGCAAGGAGAACAGCGGCGGAACGCCTGGATTCGAGGTCCCCGAGGCGCCGCACTTCTGCTGCCGTAGCGACATATACCAGCTGGGGCTTATAATCCACTGTCTGGCGCGGATGCGGCAGGAGCCGGATATGGGGAAGCCGTTTGATGGCAACCACCCACTGCCGCGGTGCTATAGGGATGCCGGCTTGAGAGATTTGCTGGAGAATTGCCTGCGCTCAGATCCTGATAATCGCCCGCTGCCCTCGGAGTTGCCGATGCTCGTGTGGAAGATGCGTGATGCGTGGCGCAAGGCGAACTCGCATTTGAGAGGCGGGGCAGATCTGGCCAAGTGGGCTTTTGGATGATTCTGTGAAGATGAGTCGGGCGGCGGTTGGTCGGTTTGAGAAGTGCAGTGAGGACATGAGATGGGGTGCGACGTATGTGTCCTGTCTCCCCTCTTGGGTACCTAGGTATCAATAGAAGATTTGTACTCTGGACAGCATCACGAGGGCTCTGTTGAAGCCGAGAGGAATGTAGTCATGATTATATGATACCTACTTTGGGATGATCGCAAAGATGACATTCTATATCAGCATCAGCAACCCGGCTTCAGGACAATTTTACAAAGACAAACCAGACAGCAATCAAGAAGCGCAGCTCCAACACGAGCCATAAAAAACCCATACATCATGTTCTTATATCATTGCAATAGCGACACCTTCACCTTCCAGTAAATCGTCGTCAAACCAACATTCATCAAGAAGGTGAGTAGTACTACATACACATCGAAGATTTCTCAAACACCCAAAGGTCTAAGCCCCAGATTCATTACCTTTACTACCATACCCACATACACATCCCCGGATAACACTCTCCTCAACCTCCCAACTCTCCTCTCTCCACACCCTCACCATCAACTCATCAGCCCATACAAGCCAATTACCACCACACCCCAGACCCCGGACCAGACGTACATCCACACCCACCATAATACCATCCAGCAGCCATGGAAACGTAACATGCACGCCATCCATCCCAGCAGCCGGAAACCCCGCGTGAATACCCGTATTTTCCGCGAAACAACCATCACACTCGCGACGAACAGGCGGGGGGTGAAACACGTCGCACGCGCGAGGACGGCAGATGGATGGATGAGTGCGTTTCGTTCAGGCTTAGCACGAGCGGAATGTAGGCTATGTAGGACGTGTGTTGGTGGAAGAATCTCCATGGCAGTGGACGTCAGACAGCACGCCTGGATCAGTACGAGCAGTAGACACGAGCACGTCGCAACTACAGCTCATCACTCACGCGTTGGATCAAAGCCCAGGGAAAAGATTGCGCATGTAAGCGGTTATGAATTTTTTTGCAAGTGGTTCAAAGATATAATTATACACAAAAAGACCCGTCTATCCATCTATCAATAGACAGACGGCCTTTTCCGCTTCCGCTAGAAATTGGCACTCCGTCTGGTTTTCTCAGACGCGAGATGCACAACAAAAAAGGGGGGCGCGGCGCCGATCGCCTACAAAGGGCGCACATGCTGGTCTCCATGGCAGGAGCTCCAGTATGGTAAGAGCTTTTCCGCAGTGCGAGAAGAAACTCGGGGTGGTGTGGTGATTGCTTGCGCTCGAGGCGATGAGAGAAAATAGCAAAAGGGAAACAAAAAGTGAGAGAGATGGGAAACGTCGCGTTCGTGGGTCGTGATGCGGTGTCCGCCCCCGCCAAAACCGGTAAGCCCAAAATATTTCCAACCCCCTAGCGACCGCGTAAAGTGGGAAGGGAGAAGCAAACAACAAAAGCATGCAATGCAAGACATCATAAACCGATGCCCGAAATAAAAGAAGCAAACAAGAAACAGATCGGTCTAAGAGATTAAACGGATCCACAAAGAAGAGTCGGACAAGAAAAGGAAACATGTCCGTCTAGATGCAAGCGCCGAATACTCGTTTCACGTCGTGCGACGTCGTCAGATGTGTGGTGTGAGGAGTCAGTGCTCAGTAGTGGCTGCCAGCCATGAGCTGCTGCGGTGGCGCCATAGAGGTCATTCCGATTACCGGTCCTGGCATGTCGCTTAAACCACCATGGTGGGACAGCGACAGGTAATCGTTGCCAGATTCGGGAGAGTCCTCCTCCAGCGAATGGATGTGGTCCTCGTCGCCTTCGAGGTCGTCTTCTTGGAAGTCGCTGAGCGGCTCACCATCGGCACGAGGCTCGTGTGTGCGACGATGTCTGATGTGCTGTTAGCATGCTATATTTGGTTGGCGGATAGGCGTTGTGACTTACTGAGCAAGGTTGTCCGAGCGCGAAAAGGCCTTGTTGCACAAGGGGCAAACGTATGGTCGTTCTTGTGTGTGGGTGCGCACGTGTCTAAGCGCCCAGTCAGCGTTTATCCAAAAACAAAAATAGCGCCCAACCGTTGCTCAACAACGATAATAAAGTGGGGAAATTGCGGGCGCTTACCTCTTGAGGTGCTCTAATCTCTTGAAGAGCCTACCGCAGGTGGGGATTGGGCAGGAGTGTGACTTCTGCGGGTACGGGCCGATTTCCATCATGGTGGCACTGCGGGCGCGTCGGTAGACGGGAGCAGCACCTGCAGTACGTGCAAGTGCGCTGTGCTGCAGGGGGGTTTCGAACAGCTCACCGTTGACCATGCTGTTGAGATCGTCGTTGTGCAGCATGGCGTGCTGAGGTTCTGGGCTCTCCTCAACTGTGTGCAGGGGAGTGCCTTGCCGTGAGATGTCGACGAGAGGTTTTGAGTCTGGCATGACCTGGGAGTAGCTTGCGCCGTTGGCACTGTTGGGGGAGTTGTGGGTTGACTCGTCCGCCTCGGGCACAGGCACGACAGAGCTTGACATGGAACGCCTCAGCTCGCTGGGACGGTGAACTTGATGGGCGTTGCCAGATGCACTGACTGCTGCGGCAATACCAGCAGCAGAGAGCGACGACCGCCTTCTCCGTTGCTTGTATGTGGGCGAGCCTTCGATGACCGAGTAGACGTTGCCAGGCGCAAATGGCCTTGAGACACCAGAGAAGCCAGGACCCATCAGGTTCGATGGGGGGATGTTCATCAATGGGTTGAAGTTGTTTGGCATTGGGAGGTCAGGAATGGCGCTGTACAGGCCAGTGTCCTCGTTGGCAATGTATGCAGGCTCAGGACCAAGGCTGATCTGGTGTTGAGGAGGGGTCAAAGGCTCAAAAGACATGCCGCGGGTGCTGTAGTCTTCGTAGTGCGATGACACGAATGAAGGCGCAGGAGAGTACTCCATGTAGGCAGGCATGGAGCTGTGGCGCTGGTGCACTTGCGACAACGGAATGCCGTTGCGGTCGTACTGCATCTGTGCGCTGAACTCGCGCTGTTCTCTGCTCTTGACGATGGTGTTCTGCATTGATGGCGGCATCGACATTTGCTGGTGGTACTGAGCCATGGGGTCCTCGTGCACCTGCTGGGGCATTTGGGGCATTTGCTGCATCTGAGGCATGGGCTGGGGAACTGGGACCATGTTTGGTGGGGGCATTGAGCCCTCCATTCCCCGCATGTCTGGCGACGTGCTTTGCGAGTATGACTGCACGTTGTTGTTGAATGATGAGGAGTTTGTTTGTTGCGCCTTGGTGAGCTGCTCGAAGAGCGATTGTGAAGAGTCAAACTCAAAGGACAAAGCAGGCTCGCTCACGGCCATGGTTGTCGCTTCCTGGCCCATCTTCTCGCGCTTGAGATCGCGCTCAAGGGCATCGAGGAACAGCCGGTCGTGGGGCACGCTGTACCAGTAAAAGACCTTCTGCTTCTTTTGTGTTCGAATGCAGTTGTTCTTGTACAGGAAATCAAGGAAAGCGCTCTTGGGCTCCTCCAGCGAGGCATCTGTGCCAGATTTCAGGTTGCGCAGGTCTGAGAAGATGCCCTCCTCGAACTTCTTCGAGTTCTTGACTGGGCGGCCAAAAGCCTGGAATCTAAAGGAAAGGCATCGCACGATGTCTGTTCCAGAAATGTGAAAAAGGTTGTTCCTGGGGGGGTTAGTGAGAGATGACAATTGCGAGGGGGGAGTCAGCTTACCATAGAACGCAGGAAACATATTCGCCAGTTGGCAGGAGAAACCTGCGAATGTACTGGTCTGGTTGCCAGTCTACTGGGGCTGAGATGAGGAAATATTTGACTGCAGCAGGATTAGTGAACAATGCAAATAAAATCATGCTTTAGGTAGAGTACGTACGGTTGTCGACTTGCTGGAGAGCGACGACACTGTCCGGCGGCAGGCTTTGCTGAGCGTCCTGATCTAATAGAAAAGTCTCGGGTGCGACAGAGCGCGCCTGAGGCGGGGGCATCTGGGCATGGTGGGCGGTAGGATACATGCTGCGCTGCAACACGTTCCTCTGTACAGTGTTTGGGAAGTGTGGTTGGGGACGTCAGACGTAGCAGGGCCAACTAATAGGACGCAGTAGGGAGCGGTAGGGAGCGGTAGGGAGCGGTAGGGAGCGGTAGGGAGCGGTAGGGAGCGGTGCGGGCGCAAAGGGACCTGCCAGATTGGAAAATCAAAGGTGCGGCGCAAAGCGAAAGAAAAAAGCCAGGTCGGTATCAGATATGTTAAATGGGATAATAAACGTATCGAGGGCCTGCCTCGGGGTGAGCAGTCTCGACGTCGAGCAGACTGGGCAGAGTGAAGGTTAGGGCTTTGGGGATACGAAACGCAAATCTGAGGGGGCAGCGGCAGCTTTAGGTGTCGGAGGGCGTGGTGAAACAGGAGCTTAGTGGTTTTAGAAAGCTCTATTCCTGGCCCGCGCTTTCGCAAGTCAGCGAGGTGGCCGGTGCGCCGGGGCGCGGCCAATTGAGCGGCGCACGCTTGTGCAGACGCCAGTCTGGGCGACTGGGGGGACGGCGACTCGTGGGACGGCCGTGCTGGGGGCTAGCGCTAGCATGGGGGGTGAACAGGACGCGCGCTGGTTGGCGATGGCGGGAGAGGGCTTCTGGCCGCCTCATGGAGGATGCTTGTGCAGATTGGACTGGACTGGACTGGACTGGACTGTGGTGGTGACGAGGAATAGCGACTGAACAGCAATGGCGATGAATGCAGATGGATGCTGATGCGATGCTGGTGCTGATGCAGGGTGCCCGATGACGGCAGCTGCGGGCTGGGTCGCCCTTTCCCTCTGTCTGCTGGGTTCCAACAAACGGCAGGAGTGCTCGCTCGCTCCTCGCTCCTCGCTCTGCTTCGGGCCCGAAAGCCCTTTGGGCCTAGCCCCACCATCGCTTACGTCTTGCACCCCCCTCCGTCCCTCCTCCCACCAGTAGAGATCATCGCAGTTCCACGCCCGCTGCTGCTTCAGAACATGGCCACGCTCTGTTGCTGTTGCGTCAGTTTAGCTCGCTGCCGGCCAAGTCTGTGAAGCCGGCCTTGTCCTCCGCCTCAACACCATCTTCTCTCCAGACTGCATCCACCCTGACAGTTGCGCGCCGGATGACCAACTGCGCAGAACCACAATTTGCACAATGGCGCTCCTAGCTCTACTTAGCCGTCTCGCTGGTCCATCGCGGTCCATCGCTCTACCAAAGTGACACCTGCAAGCCTGCGCGCCCGTCACGAGAGCACCACATCCATGACCGCCATCCACCCTCCAACTCAAATACATGTCCCTCCGCAGTGCCTGCTCACTTGGCCTGCAAAGCTTTGTCGACATGCAGGAACCAGCAGAAACAGCACTGGCGCATGGTTTGATCTGCCTCCTGAAACACGCGACCTTATCGATGCGCCGCACTCTTCCGCCCTGTTTCTGCTTCTGCTCGAGTCCCCTCTTTCCCTCCCCCACCCAACCTCTGCAAACCTGCCTCATCCTCGCCCTGCCATCCAAACATCGCCACCGCGAATCTTTGTACTTCCAGTAGGGCTGTTTGCTGGGCGTCTCGCTCTAATCGCAAGCCAGTAACGTCGTGGAAGCTGTTTCACAATTACTTTTGCCTAGCCGTTGCCCTCTAGCCGTCTTCATTCAACCCCATCGCCCAATCACATGCCCACACCCACCCTGCTCTCGCTTGCAAGCGCCCGTTGTAAGATTGTCGTCCTGTACCGTCACCCAGTCTTCATGCATCTGCATGCTGCATATCACATTTCTGTCATATCTTTTGCCCTACATGTCCCGCTACTACATTACCTACTTTCGGATAAGTTGCTGGTGGAGCTGCATGCCCAACACCCCATGTAGCAATGGAGGGTCGACGTTGGCACACTGAGCCCGGAGCAATATCGAAAATAGGTATAGTGGTCCTCCGTACCTGCGTTAGTGGGGCCCACTGCTAGTTCTGAAACTCATCCACCATGTCCCTGATTGCCTAACCCGGAAACAATACAACCCGTCACAGCGAAGCTGGTTTCGCTTGCAAGTGCATTTGTATTGTTTGATAGACACCTGCAGCTTGCCCCAAGGAACTTCCCGTTTCTGTGCCTGCAGATCTAGGAACAAGTTAGGCCAATATTCCACCCGCACGGATCACCTGATAGCGACGCCTTTAGGCGCCTGCACCTGTCATGCACTGCATCGACATCCCATGCTGGTGATCGTGAACGACTGTGCACCCAGAGCGGAAGTGCTGGGCAAGTTGGCAAAGGGGTCCTAGAACCGTAGAGCTAGCTCAACCGAGGTGAACCATACTCCATGTATCATCGAATGCCGTTCGACCCACGCGTGGCCTCATCTCCGTGGACGCTCCATTTCATCGTGGGTCAATACAAGTCCTGTACCGAAGCGACTGCACATCTCCGTTTGCGCAAGACTTTCATGGAAAAGCGGCCATCTTCCGCGCTGCTGTTGGGGTCTTCATTCAACCGTCATCACTGACCATTTCACCACACTTGCGTGCGCGTATGGCCGAGTGCTCTTGCTTGGTCACCGAAAAGACAAGAAAACCTCGATCAAGGCGAGGTGCGTACGGCGTGTTTGAGCGTCGACGATCGGCCACTGCTGCGTCAGAAATCGGGACCGTGTATCAGACTGCCGGCAGTTTCAGAGTTTCAGATAGACGGCAGCTCGCGAAGTCTTCCCTGGACCTGCGTTGCGTAGGTACGGTACTTCAGCTGTGGGGGGGATCCGATGGGCCGCCGGCAATTGTTGCACATGGTTGATCACTGTACTAGAGAATGTGGCACTAGACGCATGCGGACGCGAGCCTGATTTTCAAGGTAGTGGCGTTGCATTGAAACTTCCAGAGCAACTAGACTTCTTCGATAGCTGCTTTTCCAGCTTGTTTATTCCCGTGCGGGCCCTTTCGCGTGTCGTTGCGCCATCAGGGCGAGGAATGTTTGAAGCCTAGGGATAAGGTTCTGTGATTACCTGCACGGTAAATCTGCGGGACGCAAGCCACCAGCGTGATCTCTTGGGTCTATTGCCATGCACGATACATGACACGATGACACGAGGGCAAACCTTATCATGGGTTCGCTCGGCGCTCGCCTGATCAGGGCAAGAGAGCGGGAGGGAGCATGCGAGTACTGCGAGGAAGTGCTTGCCGGTAAGTTTGTTGGTGACGAATTCCATGCCCATGCCCGGCGATAGATTATCCAAAACAAGCATTCCTCTGCATCAGTGCCGGCTGGTAACCCAGCAATCGGGGGCTGAACACAGGCTTCCGCGCAATTCCGCCGAGAACATTGATGAGATGTCTCATTGGAGGCACATACTACATGTGGTCAGCAAAACCTGGACATCGTAGAGCTCCCTCGTCGATCAACCGTAGCGTTGGAAATCCAGGCTGTTATTGGAGACCCTGATTCATGCAGCTCATACGCGTTTGACGGCTTATCCGCAAAAGGCACTGGCTGTGTTTTGTGACAATGGCGTTGAAAACGGAGACCTCGACCGGAACTCTCTCCGCACGCGAGTGGAAGTCTTCCGCCTCCAGACTGATAGACGGCTAGAATCCGGCAATCATGAACGCCGAACTGCTACAAAACTGCAACAAACTGCAATAAACTTTCCCGTTACAGCAGGTCGAGAATGTCTGCCGACACTACAGAATAATGAAAATTGGTTCAAGGGTCCTCGGGCCCGAGACTATCAACTTCTTCTGGTGATAAAGTTTGGGAGGCGTTCGCGGTACTGTGGATTTCTCTAACGATTGGCGGGAGTTCCTCCGGAACGAATTGTAGATCGTCTTTGAGGTGTTGATGTAGACTATTGGACCCGCTGCTACATGATCATAGTCGATATCCAAAACGTGAAGCGAAGATGATCAGCTAGCGACGCAGCTGGAGGCACTCCATGGCGCTCAACCATGTTGAAGAGTCTGGACCCTTGAGTGGACCTTGATGATGTTGGATTGGCCCAATGACGTGATGCCTGCTAAGTCAGTTCATGCTCCAACGCATCCAGCATATCGCTGGAATCATATGGTGGCGTTATGCCGGACTTCCCCCGTCCGGCCTGACTTTCGATATTCTCAGGGTTTCCTTAGTAGCAGGAAGTAAGCACCTCGCGCGTCCACGTGGCGTGCTCTGCAAATCGCGAGGCCGCGTTGTTTGATACGAATAAGATCCATATGATCCGCCGTTCCAGTTGCAAGCATGCCTTGCAAACGTCATGAGCTCACTGTTTGGTCCTAGGGCACGGGCGTCAACTAGAGCAATTGTCATACCGGTCCCAGCGAGAATCATCTGAGAGGAAGTGCGAGGTAGACGACAGTGTGCGGCGTGATGTAGGTTCTGCGCTCGTTTATGAAGTGTGCGAGGCTGCGACATCGTGGCCAGGTTGGGCTCGCTAGCGGCCCTGGGGCTTGGCAACCTTCCATGCAGGAACCTTGGAAACCGTGCACTTGAAGACTGATACCAACAGCACGAGGCGCCAATCATTTATCACTTACATCCATGGCTACTACTAGGATAACGTCTATCACGGTACATTCTGCCTTGTGCTCATCGATCGGGCCGCGGGCCGCACTCCGGCTTCCGTGGTCAACACGATGCCTCAGGTGGTCACCCTCACGTGCCTCGTGTTCATTGGGCCAAAGTGGCATATCTCGTCACAGCAAAGCGCTATCAGCGCTGAAGAATAATCATAGTGCATGTCTACGCAAGTCAGAAGCTTTCAGCAGCTCTTGTATACGACAAGCAAGGCCAGAAGATGCTACGTCATCTCCGTCAAAACCATTGCAGGTAGGTTGCAACTCAATGAAAATGCGTGAACGTGGGTAGATTTCCTCCAAACAAGAAACTTCGCGAATGCATAACAAAAAAGATACACTTGAAGGCGTATGAGTTCGAAGTGACATGCAATTTCAACTACAGTCTATCATCGCTACGTAGATCGAATCGGCCAGATATCAATATACATATCGTGCTAACACTTTAATAGCATGAGCCACCACCATCACCAACTGCCAAACTTGCAACGACACTCAAATCAACACTCAAGCTCAACACCACCCGCCATGAGAACATCTACAACCTCCCCAACTTCCTCACCCTAACACGGCTCATCGCTACACCTATGGTCGGATACCTCATCATCCACAACCAGCACCTCTACGCCTTCTCCCTCTTCACCTACGCCGCCGTCTCGGACCTCCTCGACGGCTGGATAGCGCGCAAATGGAAACTTCAGACCGTCGTCGGCAGCGTCGTCGACCCCATGGCCGACAAGTTCTTAATGACCACTCTAGCCACCTGCCTGGCTGTTAACGGCAGCTTACCCATGCCGCTCTTTGCCCTGATCCTCGGACGCGATGTCAGTCTCGCTGTCTCGGCGTTGTATTATCGCTACGCTTCGTTGCCTGCGCCCAAGACTATGGCGAGGTATTGGGACTTCAGTCTCCCGAGTGCGGAGGTACATCCTACCGGTATTTCAAAGTTCAACACGTTCTTGCAGTTGACGTTACTGGGCACGCTGCTGTGTACGAATTTGCTGCATGATCCGTCTGCGACGCAGTCTGCGGCGGGTGGACTCTTGTTGTCCATTCAGGATGCGCTGGGCGGCGAGGCGGGTGTCAGGGCTATGGTGCAAGGCATATCGGCTATTGTCGCTAGTACGACGATCTACAGCGGGCTGGAGTACACTTGGTCAAAGAAAGCAGTCGTTATCCTCGGCGGTGATGAAGCACTGAAGAGGAAGCAAGGTTTCAGAGGCAGGATGATCATGGCGAGCGGGTTTGGATCCTTCATTGCGCTCGCGGCGTGGTTATGGTACAACGAGAACGCCAGAAAAGAAGCAGAGAAGAAAATCGAGAAGGAATAATCAGTAAATGGGTGTGTTTTGAAATTCTCTGTATGATGAAGCGAGTTTTGCCAGGAAAAAAAGTATACAAACATCAATGTAATTCAACCTCGTCCTCGCATACCCAAAATAGCAACCGCTCATCCCATTCCACCCACAAACCCAACACACCCACAAATACACATATCAATCGCATGCGTCATCCCATCCCTTCTTTCTGTCCACCCATCAACAATCCCCTTTGTCCCAACCCATCACCATCACGACCGTACCCTATCCAACCACGATTCTTTGTTCCCCCTTCCGAGCCCCATTGGAACCAACACAACCACCACCATGTCTCACTCAACATCCTTCCTCTCCACAATCTCCGCCCTGCCTCAGATCCGACACCCCCTCGCCCCCACGCCGTACCCCCAGCCGCACAATAGAGTGTAATCAGTACGGGCGGCGACTATATTTGCGGCCGATCATGCCGCCGACGACGAGGAGGCAGAGTAGGATAATGGCCAAGGAGGAGGTGGAAGTTAAAAAGGAAGTGAAAGAAGAAGGGGTGGAGGTAATGGATAGTGCGCACGTTGACAAAGCCGGAGGGTTAGAGAGAAGACAGAGTCGGATAACATTCGACGTGCCCCCCAAGAAAAATGTCGGGGATGCAGATGTACTGCCAATGTCAGTAAAAGCCCGTACACTGAGTATGGAAATGCACGAGGCGTTTGATGCGCTGCATAGAGAGGAGGAAGGTAGGTCATGTGTTCTGCTCCAAACAAACGCAGCAGCAATACTAACAGAATCTAGAACAAGAAGATCCTAGTAAAATCCCTGCCTCCGAGTCTGAATCCAGATCGGAAACAGGCGAAGAAGAAGTGTCCGCGTCAGAATCCGGCGAGTCATCGTCTGCGACACCGACGCCTGCTGCAACAACCACGCCGGTGTCTTCGAATCGCATCGCTATCGTCGGTGTTACGCCGACTGAGCGTCCGGATCTGCAGTATCGCACGCCAGCAGCAAGACCCGTACAGGTACCGATCCTGCCTGCAGAGCCGTGGGTTATGTACTACGACTGCGCGGGCGGAAAAGGATGTCTCGAGCCTGTCAGGATCAAACAAGGCGAGCCGATTCGGTGCAAGGAATGTGGATTTCGGAGCGTGTACAAGAGACGCACGAATAGGATGGTTCAGTTCGAAGCCCGCTGATGAGTATACAAATATTGATAATATAATGTTACATCTACACTTACAAACATGTATGGTGACAGCAACTATATAATTTTCCCCTTCCCCTCCCACGTTGATATAGCTTTGCTGAATAACTCGCGACACGGGACTCGGCTTCCAAGTCTTGCGCAGAGTAGGAATGCGCCGGAGAGTTTGCGATGTAGGGAGTATGTTTCTTCGGGTGGGGGTGCAAGGCGCTCTTTCACCATTACTGGGATCAATTCGCGCACGCGATCTGTGATGGTTTGGTCTCTGAAGTCGTAGATCTCGGGGCCATCGGCTTTGAAGGGCTCCGCGAGCGTTAACACGGATTGGATGTGTGCGTTCAGCATAGTTGGAGACTCATCTCCTGTTAAGTATCCAAGCTCGATGGAGCCATCGCGGATTGCAATGCGATCTCCCTGCGAGGCGCCAATGAGAATGTTGACGTAGGGTCCGACGAATTCATCGGGATACTCGCGTGACGCACCAAAGTCGAGGAGTTCAACCTTCTGCGCTTTAGCATTGTACAAGAAATTCGTCCAGTTGGGATCAGTTTGCATGAACTTGAACTCGACGATCTCTCGCAGACACAAGCGCAAGATCTGTGTGCCAATCCAGTCGCGCTGCTCTTGCTTTAGGGTCTTGAGCTTGGTCACCCCGACGCCGTGCATGAGTTCTGCAGTGAGGACAGTAGGTCCGCTTGCTTCAAAGAAGACCTTGGGAACAGTGAAGGCGTCCGTGTCATCTGCGAGGAAATCGCGAAATCGCATCTGGCACTCCGCCTCGCGCGTATAGTTGCACTCCCATCCTAGTTCCGTGCGCGCATTGGCGATGGTCTTGTCGAGGAACAATCCCCTGGGGAGAAGACGAGATGCCGTCAGAAGTACCGAGAGGTTGTTGAGGTCGGAGTCGATGGAGCTAGCGACACCAGGATATTGAATCTTTACAGCTACTGCTTGTCCGTTCGACTTGAGCACTGCTTTGTGGACTTGTCCAATTGACGCTGCTGCAATGGGGACATCTTCGAAGACATCGAACAGATCTCGCCAGTTGTTGCCCAGGTTGCTGGTAAGAACCTTGTTACGCTGATATGCGGGCATATAGTCTGCGCTGTCTTGCACGCGCTGCAGAACGTCATGTATTTGCGGAGGGAGCATCTTCATATCCTGAATGCTGATCATCTGTCCAAGCTTGAGAGCAGCGCCTCGCATCTTGGAAAGCTTCGACACCAGTATTTCGATGTTGCCCGGGCTGAGCATGAGAGAACCACCCGTTGAGGCAGCGCTCCCTGTCACACGCCGAAGACTTTCACCAACAGCGCCCAGGGCCATGCTTGTTCCCAGACCGGCATACTGCCACATCCGACCGAATCGTGAGGATGGTACGCGTGACTCTCGGAGAGCATATGGTGCCTTTTCTGGTTCTGCCGCGGCCGGTTCATCGATTATCTGGCGTGTCGCTGTCAGCTAATCAGCATACTTCGTGAATCACATGGAAATTTGCATACTTCAGTTGTCGCCGTGCTACTCTGCGCGTCTTGAGCCAATTGTGACGCCAAATTCTGCATCTCCTTCTCAGTCGTCTGTGTCTGTGCGGGCTGTGCGGGCGGGTCGGGCTTCTGGGGCTGTGCCTGCTTTCTCGTCGCTGCGTCATGTCCGTGACCGGCTTGATACTGTGGGGGAATGAAAGGATTTGTGCTCGGCCCTCTCCTTTTTGTATGCGCTCTGCGTGAGTTTGGGTCGCTCCCAAGCATCTCTTTAACTCGTGTGGAATGGAAAACATTTGTATTGATGCCTTCAGGTAGCTCCTCCTGTTCTGATGGAACCTGTCTTGTATCCTGCTTGTAGAAGACATCCTGATTCAACTGCCTGTCATCCACATGTTCGTCACTCGCTTGTGTCGTCGCTGTGTGGTTCGGTATTTGCGCGCGGGGGAGTGAAGATGGAGTAGGTTGCGACCCGGCTGATCTCGAATAGAAGACATCTCGATCATGACCTTTCTGTAGGTCCTGAACTCGTGAGGATGTAGGCGTTCGTTGGACGTCGTTCGCATGCGCCGGTATAGCCTCGGTCACCGCCGAGGATTTGCCTCTTGGTTGGCCCGGTAGTGGTATCGTGGTCTCGTCGGACTCTACTGGTTTGATGCCCTCGTCTTCATGTCGAGCTGGGTCGTGCTTCTCGTCGATTAGAGGCTCTTTCGGAGCTTCTCCCACTGGTCTGTCCGAGAAAGTATCTTGACCCCTCTCCTCCTCTAGCGTCGCGCCGGATGTTGGAATGGTTCCATCCGGCAGCGGCCGCCTTGGTGCTTCTTTCTGCTCAATCTCGAGTTCTGCCTTTGGTGGGGATCTAACAGCCGAATTCCGTTCAGATGGTTCATAGTGATGATCTTGCTGTAGGCCTTCCTCCTTCCTTGCTGCGCCAGTATCGCGCTCTACTGTTTCCCTTCGCGGTATACCTTCGTGCGGCTTGGATGTGCCCGTCGCCTGTTGTGCAGCAGCTCTAGCATAGGCCGGAGCTTCTTCGCTGAAACGTTTCGAGAGTTCGATTGCCGCAGCTGCCGTAAGTGTGACGCGGTCAGTCTGGTTCTTGACGGCTTTCGCTAAACTCGATGTCTTGTTGAATTTCTCGAGTTGGTTGGATCGCAGCGCAATGTGCTTCTGTGTTATCGACTTGGAGGCGTTGAAGAGCTTCGCGGCATCGACGAGCCGCCTGCCTGCCATTGGGGTTGTTGTGGAGGGCTACCGTGATAGACGATGCATGACGCAGCTTGTCCGACAACTGCACGATGCGTGGAGACTCTGCTTAGGCTGCCCTCAAAACATCCCATCATCGCGTCATAGCTTAATGTAGCTAAGCTCGGCTACCCTGCACGTGCCAGCCAATCACACACCAGACGGGTTAGTACCACTGCAGGTACGTCCCCACTACAGCTTCCAGACAGCTGTACAGCACAATGGCTTTGCTACCGAGGAACACGAGCAAAAGCAAGTCACTGCATCGTGACAAATACTACCGAAAAGTTTCAAGACCACCAGCTTTCATTTGTGGCCCATTGTGCCGATTGAGTCGCTCAACACTAAAGTGCCCCGCTTCCCGCACCCCACCACCGGCATCAGTAGTAGTGAAAGTGTTTCTGGCGTTGACTGGCTGTGGTTTATCCTTTGAGTGGCTCACCGAGTCCTCTCGCTTTGGAACTTTATATATCCAGCTCTTCCCGCCCCAATCCAGTCGCGCTCTTCAAGTTGAACACATCCTCATCCCAGCCCATGGTAATAGACAACAAAGAACAAAATATGAAGATCGCCTGTCTTCAGTTCGCCCCCGAAGTAGGAAAAGTGCAGGAGAACATACGCCGCGCGGACGTTATATTACAAGACACACGGATACCGTCTGATCTCGATTGGCTCGTGTTACCCGAACTCGCATTCTCGGGGTACAACTTCCACTCCCTCGACGAGATAAGACCATACCTCGAGCCCACAACCGCAGGCGTAAGTACACAATGGGCCATCCAGGTCGCCCAGCACTACACATGTCACGTCACAATCGGGTATCCCGAGGTCACCACCTCCACACCACCATCGCAGTACAACTCCACCGTGACCGTCTCCCCGACGGGCCAGATCCTCCACAACTACCGCAAATCCTTCCTCTACTACACGGACGAGACATGGTCGTCCGAAGGTCCGGCCGACAACGCGCACATCCTCTCAAACGCCTCATCACCTGACCAACCATTTTACTCCGGACCTCTGGGTGCTCTCGGCGACGTCACTCTCGGCATATGCATGGACATCAACCCCTACCGCTTCACCGCACCGTGGGAGTCGTATGAATTCGCGCGGACCGCGCTGACGCACAAGACGCCCTTGCTGTGCGTCAGCATGGCGTGGCTATGTCACTTGACGGCCGAGGAGCTCGTGCAGGAGCCCACGCAGCCGGACATCGCGACCGTGGCGTACTGGGTCGAGCGCTTCCAGCCGATCGTGGATAGCAAGAGCGAGAAGCCGGTGTACGTGGTGTTGGCGAATCGGTGTGGGGTCGAGAAGGGCGTGTGCTACGCGGGCAGCACGACGGTGATTAAGATACAGATGGGCGTGGTTAGTCTGTTTGAGACGTGTGGGAAGAGCGAGGAGAAGTGTCTTGTGGTGGATTTGAGTGAGAGGCCCAAGTTCCAGGTCAGGAGTGGGCAGTCGTGAGGAGGGAATGGGCATGTTAATAAAGATTGTTTTTATGTGGTTAAGCGATATTGCGCAATTGTTGGGCATGAATACGGTAAGGGCTAGTTGGTGAAGAATGTCACCTAAGGCGGAGTATTGGGCCGGTGGACATGCAAGTAGGACTGCTGCGATGACGCGCGCGACCTTCAGTCATTCTAATAATTAATTCCAGATCGAGAACAAGGCCTTTGAGACCGCGGAAGGTGAAATCGGTACAGATTGGAGAGGGAATGTCATTTAAACAAGCACGAGAATCTCTGATGTAATGGCCCCTCAGGCGACGCCGCTCGATCTAATTGTCACAAGTGAGAGCTCATGGAACTGCCTGTATCAACAGATAACCATGCCCTCCAACCGATCCCACTCAATCCAGATTATGTTGTCACATCATGTATTCGCATCACGCATGCAAAACCATTATTTGTGTGACTTAGCAAGTGCATTCATTGTCACTGCCTAGCCTATTCCATCATGACTTTATGCCGATATCCTTTTCAGACCCATTGCGCCAGAGTGAGAGTATCCGGTGAAGTAACATGCCCACCATTCTACTCCATGCATAAGGTAAACCTCGCTCCAGTGCCTGTCGCCGTGTCGCGCATGACGCTCGTGATTGCTCGTTCGTGTTGGTATTTGACGTGAGGGGGGGTATGAGAAATCGGCAATCGAGGCTGAGGGTGCGGGGGCGAGTCGTCTAGATACCGAGACGAGTCTTGCGCCAATGTCGTCGCTTGGCGTTGTACCTGTGGAGGTGCTATTAGTCTGCTGCTCTCACATGTTTGTGCTTTGTCGAATTATGGTGTCGCGATCGTAGCCTGGTGACAGCCGCTCCCGGATATTGCGTACCTGATGGTGTTGTTGGTCCTCAGGCGGATCCACTGGGGGATGGGGCGGTTCTGCTTCTGCGCGCGGGCAAGCTTCTGCTTGGTGCGGAAGGACTTTTGGGACTGCGATATTGTCAGATAATCTAGGTCGACACTATCCTCGTGGCGGGTTGATTCGTACCGGCATCGTGAACACGGGTGTCGGGATGTCGAAGTGGTTGTCGTTGGGGTCAATCAGAGAGAATCAGAATATTGATCGGGGTGTTCGCTTGTGTGGTGTGCCAAGTCCAACAGGCGGGCTAAACCCGTTGTGGCGCGCTAGCAGACTAGCAGCCGGCTGCGAAAGTTCCAAGGCGACAACATTGAAACATCACTGTAATTTGACAGGTCCAGGATCGTACAAGAACACCAATGCGGAACATAATTCCTTCTAGAAGCGGTATGCAGAAAGATGATAGCCCGGAGCCGCATATATCGACAGATCACGACTAGGACCGTATCCCACTGTTCTGCCAAGTCTAGCACCCACCCTACTCCTGCATACAATGACACCAATGTCCACAATCGGCAGTTCAGCTCGCGTGGGAACCATGGCGCAAAGGCTCCGGGTTATTGTGTTCCGCATTTCTCGTACGCTTTAAACACCCCAGCCCACCGGATCTGTGACAGTCGCTGATGAAAACAGTAATATAAACTTCGACATGGTTCTGGTGCGTGTGGGGAAACCGGCAGACGCAGTGGATATTATGGTTTACCGGCACCTCATCTGTTCAGTGTCAACATTCTTTCGTGGTGCTATTGATCGCTCTTTTCTTGGTGTCAAAGAAGGAACTATCACGCTTCGTGACGTGAGTGAAGCCACATTCCGCACATTTCTCGCGTGGCTCCACTCACAATATCTCCCTGCTTCGCCCCCAGAGCCACTCCTGGGCTATCCTAATGGTTCAAAAGTAGTCACGAGTACTGCTGGCGTTGCCGTCAACTCAAAAGCAAAACCGGCGGGACGAGGACGTCCTCGGAAACGCATATTCGACGAGTACGTCTCTGGTAAATCGCCGGTACTTCGAATTTTGGGTCCAGAAGAACTTGACAGACGCTTCCATGGCAATCCAGCTTGGCAAAACACCTATCAGGAAGTCGTCAGGGCTCTAGTTCGACTGTACATCTTCGCAGACCGATACAGCATTCCCCAACTCCGAGACGACGTCATGTCTACCTACGTGGGCTATTGCATTTCATTTGGACTGTACCCAGACCCGGACGACATAGAGGTCATTGACCTTGCTTACACAAAACTACCTGCCACTGCTATGCTCTCGCGCTACCTTGTACTCTCAACAATATACTTTTGGACGCCCGTAAAGCCGACTTTGGAGTCAGGAAAGCTGCAACAGCTACACCCAGGATTCACACTAGACGTTATGACTGCACAGGCTCAAAGAGGCCAGCCCCCTGAAGAGGGAGAGACAGATGCCACCAAGACAGTCCCTCAGCTAGCCAAGCATGGCTTAAAGAATTCCTGTGTCTTCCACGAGCATCAGGTTCTCGATGAAGATACTTGTCGCCACCGCCTAACCAATTCCAAGTTTATATTCGACGGCATATTGGACGCTTGTATGAGAGAAGCTAAAACTGCTGTCGGGAAAGCATCGTGAGGCTATTTCGCCAATCGTGTTGCTCTCTGCCAGCTGAGCCACTAACAAGTGAACTCACAAAGTCACACGCTTCACAATGCTCATGGCGCTCCTCCAGACCATCTCGCCTCGATTGTCACTGCTCTCGCACAAGTACGAGATCCCCCTAACCATAAAATCCTTCTGCTCTCCTGCTTTTCTATTAGCATCCATTTCCCATCACAACCACGCAAGCAACTTCACATCTCCTCTCACCACAACATTACAATGTCTCCTCAATGCAACAACAAGGTGCCCAGCTTTCTCACGATGAGCTTCGAGATGGTTACTGTCCGTCTTGGCCAAGGTGATGAAGCAGTCGAAATTCCCGTCAATCTTGAGCTCCTCAAAGCTGTCTCGCCTTACTTTGGAGGCGCATTCGAGGGTGGCTTCAAGGAAGCCACTGACCGCAAGATCGAATTGACGGACGTTACCGAACAGACGTTCCGCATCTTCCTCCAATGGGCATACGCACAGCTCTACTCGTCTGGCTCTGAAGCGCCAATCCCTGATCAGTTGATTCTTGACCGAAACACACCAGAGGAGTTGGAGGCCGCGTCCAACGACCAGAATGAGGGCTCAGATAACGAAGAAGAGAATGATTCCGAACACAGTTCTGACCACGATTCCAACCATAGTCCCTCCCAATCTTCTAGTCACCGTAGTAGTTACGCTAGTCTATCTAGTAGTCACTATGCACGTGGTGGCCGTCATAGTTTGCCGACCTCATTTTCCTCTGCACGATTAAGTCGTCCTCTCATCGACGAAGCTGGTTGTCATCCACTTCCTCTCTATTTACCAGCTTCCTGCGAGTCTATCGCAGAGACGCGCGAGAAGTTTGAGCTTCGGGAGAAGAACTATGACATGGCCCAAGTGTCATACCCCAACCTCTTCGTTTTTGCCGACAAGTACGACGTCCATCAACTTGGCGACGACATCCTTACAGCCATGGTAGTCCAGCTTCAGGCTTGGAATTGGCCCCCAGACTTCAACCAGGACTTGCTTACCTTGGCCTACGACAACCTGCCCGACTCGGCGACGTACCTCAAGTTCATGGTTCAGGTTACCGCCCACTTTTGGCTTCTTGAATCGACGCACTCGTTCAACAAGGACTTCGATTTCGATGTCGCTGGCCGCCTGCGCTTGCTTCAGAAGTGGCGACCGGATTTTGCCTTCGAGGTCGGTCTAGCGCAGTCTCTGACACTCCAGAAGAGCAAGGATGAGCACGAGGTCTTTTCGTACGACATGTCCAATCCAAACTCGTGTGTCTTTCACGATCACATCGGGCATGACCAAGCAGCCTGTCGCCAGCGCATCAGCGACAAGGCGCATGTCTTCGCGGTTCTCATCGAGTCGTGCTCGATTGATGGTATGGCAATGGCTGAGGATCAGGAAGCCACCGAGGCGCTCGCGAACCTGTCTATCTCTTCTCCTGCAGCGGATGGCGTTTCGCCTGAATGCTAGAAAGGTAGCTGTGAGACCTTCCAGATGCTATCATGGTTCAGCACTATATGGGCCACTTTCAGTTTTCCTACCAATAGTAAGCAGTAGGTTGCCCAGTATAGGCTCGTGCTGAATCTGCTTGTTGTAACATGATGCCATGTGTCAGTAAAGAAGAATCTCAACTCGAATTGCAATAAGAATGTGTCAACGGTGTGCGTGATAATGAGTATTCCGGTGGTCGTGTCTCAAAATCTCGTTGCCTTCCAGAACGGGTCCTCCCGACGTCCTGCCGGCATGAAGGTAACCTCGGACCTTCGGCTCCAAGTGGACCCTGCATTTGCACCTTCAGACGGAGATGCTGCAGGCAATTGACGATCTTGTCACTTTGCAACACTTATCGAACGATGTTGCGCAGTTCGGTGTAATTGACGCAGCCAGATTGAGTTTGAGAGACATGGCGGTAGTACGAAACGAGTGGTTAAGTGTTTTGAAGCTGACGATCTTTCACCCCGCGACGACGCCCCACAGCGACTAGCGAGGAAGCTATGATCTCGTTAAACGGCCGATGGGCAGGGTTAATGGGCCGCTGTCTCAAAGCATGTTGATCGCGCCCGTGAAAAAGACCACTGTCCGTCTCGGCGAACCTGCCACTGCACTTTATTCTTCACCGGACGATTCATCGTGGAAGCGCGCGGGTCTGTCAATCGCTTCGCATATGTAGGATTGTGCTCGCTCTCGTCCCAAGTAGCTTCAGATCTCGCCTGTCTTTTTGCTGTTGCGCACGTCAGCGGCGCGATATAGCTGCGACGCGACCAATCAAGGTGCTTCCATCTGCTGGGTAGAGACAGCGTCCCGTCGCACAGCTTGCCAGTCCTATCAAGGCGTGTAGAGCTATCTACGAGAACACCTCGCAGCCATGACAGACCATGCTGCATCTAATGGGCGGCCGCATCCGCCTCCCAGCCCGCGCTCTGCAAGTCTCCCGCGTCTCACCAACTCGAAGCTCTTCCTGCCGCTCACCAACGATTCTGCGACTACCATTTCCACGCGCGGACAGCATCTACCGTCGCTGTTTAGCACGCGCCGGCCGTCGACGATTCGCAGCCATGAGCGTCGCGGCAGCTTGACCGATGAGGAGGAGGACATGGACGCCATCAAAGCCGGGCTCGCAATGCCGTATGATCGCGACCTGGAGCGCAGAGCCAGCATTGCCGCGTCCATTTTGAACACGCCGCAGATGCGCAGCCAGCGTCTGATTGGCAACTCGAACCCCAGATACAAGTGGTGAGTGGAATTGGGATGAGGGCGGCGACTGGAAACTGACAGGAAACAGGGAGAAGTACTACAAGAGCGATGAGGAGCTCAAGGAAATGAAGAAGCCCATGTAAGATGATCCCTACCTTGGGCCTGCTAAGCTAACAGAAGCCAGACGAGACTACTATGAGCGCAACAACCAGCTCATCCAGCACTACCTCTACATCGACCGCCTCCTCGACTCCTCTCTGCCCCACAATCTGATCCAGGAGTACACAAACCTCGAATCTGGCGCGGTTAAGATCCCCACCACCATCACGGAGGAGTCGTCTGCAACCAGCACCCCAATGGCTACCCCAGGCGCACGTACACCAGGCAGCAACGAGAATGGAAGCGCGCCTCTGTCGAGCCGCTCGTCTGGCACCTATGGCACCAACGGCTCTAACGGTGCACCCCAAACCAAAGTCAAGCGGACGCCCAAGAACCTGTACAAGGTTCCCGAGACCGACGAGAACACGCCTCTGCTGTCACATGACGATGCTTTGGAAGACGAAGAGGAAGAAATGTCCAACCCGAAGTTGAAGGAATGGGTGCCTGAGGAGGATGAAGACACGGAGAGCCCCATCGTCAAGCTGGCGCTCTACGTCAATCTTGCTGCCAACACCGCGCTCCTGATACTCAAGATCATCGTCGCGGTCATGACTTCGTCTCTTTCAGTCGTCGCTAGTTTGGTTGATGCCGCTCTGGACTTTCTTAGTACAGCCATCATTTGGGTTACTTCCTGGATGATTGCCCGACAAGATCGCCACGCGTATCCCGTTGGTCGTCGGCGTCTCGAGCCCATTGGTGTGCTGGTCTTCTCCGTCATCATGATCACCTCCTTCACCCAGGTTGGCATTGAGGGTATTTCTCGACTCTCTGGCCCAGATCGCTCCATTGTCCAGCTCACTATTCCCGCTGTGGCAATCATGGCCTCCACAGTCGTGATCAAAGGACTCTGCTGGCTCTGGTGCCGTCTCATTCGCAACTCCTCTGTCCAAGCTCTTGCACAAGATGCAATGACCGACGTCGTTTTCAACACCTTCTCCATTCTATTCCCGCTTGTTGGTTACTTTGCGAAGGTCTGGTGGCTTGATGCGCTCGGTGGTATCCTGCTATCAGCCTACGTCATCATCAACTGGAGCCACACATCTGCAGAGCACATTCGCAACCTCGCGGGCGCAAGTGCGACGGCTGACGAGCGTAACATTCTGCTGTACATGACCATGCGCTTCGCAAAGAGCATCAAGCGTATCCAGGGACTACAGGCGTATCACGCAGGCGACAAGCTGAATGTAGAGGTTGACATTGTGGTAGACGAGCATCTGCCGCTCAGGGACAGCCACGATCTTGGAGAGTCCCTGCAGTATGTGCTTGGTAAGTCAGCTCCGTCGAGATACAATTCATGTGCATGCTAACAAACCTGCAGAGAGTGTACCTTATGTCGACCGTGCGTTTGTGCACATCGATTACACCGACTACAACTTTCCTACTCATATGTCGCAGCAGGAATAGCTGGCGAACATCATCTTGTCGACTCTGTATTATACTTATCCACCGCTTTCTGCGCTTTTACCTCGTCTACATTGACGGACGTCAAGCTGACGTGTGCTCAATACCGCCAATTGATCCCAACATAAAAAAATCGCTCTCCAATTCAAGTTTATGCTCAATATCTCACGTGACAATGAACTTTTGCGTCCGTGAAGCCCACCTTATTTCCGCCTCGGACTACGCAAGACCATTCCGACGGGCACCATCTCACGCGGGAAACCACCTCACGATCACAGCATCAGATCCAACAATCTCGCCATGATGACCCATCCACGTGCAAAGTCTCGAACTTTTCGTTGAGCCGCACGGATCGCGAACCGCAACCAATGCGCGGCAGATCTTCAGGCACGACGAAACGATGGTATTTCCCCGAACGCGGCTATGACACACAAGTATCCTTTAACGGCCATTCCGTGTGTCAAAGGCAACACCGTCAGGTTGTCGCTGTGGAGCCCGTCATCAGAGCCTGCTCGGCTTAAGCGTAAAACGCTCACCAAATTTATGCCGATGAAACCCGCGGATGTGAACATTTCAACCAAATCGTTAGCATATTGCAGTTAACGGCAGCTTTGCCATGGCGCTTGTCCTCATACAGCGTTGAATACTACGGCATTCAATGTAAAGTATTCTGGGGTGCTTTTGTCCAATAGTCGCGTCTTACGGTGTGCGCGTCGTCGTGGCGGGACCCGCTGGTACCATTTGCTGCGAAAATTGTGTCACGGCGCAAGTGCGGATGGATCGTGAAATCTGGCGGCGAGGTGAGTACTGGTAGGCAAGATTTTGGCACAAAGGAAAATTTCTCTCGTGGTGGGTGCGGGTGTATAAAGGGGATGGGGGAGACGGGTGGATGATGCAGTATCAAAGCAAGTTCAAGTCTACCATTACTACTTCACATCTTACCTCGAAGTCAACATCACATCATATTTCATAAATTCACCACCAATACCACACAACCAATCCAAAATGTCCATAACCGACTACCACCCCCGCATCCTCTCCCTCTCCTCCGCCTCCTCACCCACCTCCACCGCCACTCACACACCAACAACCCAATCCCGCCGCCCCAGCCACGAATCCGCGCACGACGCGCACCACTTCGTCGCGGTGCAGGACAAGACAAACAAGACGCTCAACGGCTCCATCAAGAAGATGTGGAAGGAAATCAAGCACCACGCGGTCGAGCACCACAAGTCGGTGAATGCGGCGTATCACGCGTCGTATGGCGGTGGCGCGAGGGTTATGGGGAGTGAAGGAATGTATGGGGCGCAGGCGCGGAGTGGGAGTGTTGTTTAGGAGATGAGATGAAGCGGATGGACGATGCGAGAGAAGGGGGAAACCGGGGCGGAAGAGGAAGAGGAAGAGGAAGAGGAAGACGAGGAGCCCAAAAGTGCTTTTTATCACGACGCGAATATACCCAAAGCTCGCACACTGCAACCGGGAGGTTGATACTTTAATCCCAGCCAAAAACAATCCATCTGACGGGGGTTTTTTTTTAATCACAAATGTCCTTTACTTGCGTGGTTTGTGAGGACACTCCCTCCACCTCATCGTACCAGCTCTCAAACGCCTCGCCAGAAGAAGTAATCCCCCATTCCCTTTCCAGCACTTTCCCCCAGACACCCACCAGCCACCGCTCGCCACCCGGCACTTCTCTAAGAAGCAATACCTGTACCCTCCTTTCTACGCCCTTCTCTCAAAAAGTAATACTCACCCGAGTCATTCTGCCATCCCCAATCCCAACCCCAACCCGCCCGAAAAAGAAACACTCCCCACCAACATCTCCCTTGCCCCACCCTTGCCAGTCCCTTATCCTTACCCTCAGCTCGAGCTCCCCAGCCCCTCGGCACATGCGTGCGCAAAGAGCAAGCCCAGGCGTCGGCGCGTACCCTGCCCCGGTTGGAAAAGCAATTCATTGCGCCCAACGCCGCGGCACTTGGGGTGGGGAAGAATCGATGCTGGATGCTGGGAGGGGAAGGGGGTTGCAGCGATCATGCCGGCGGCGTGGGATTTGGAATGTATCCTGGGAGGGGGTTGCGGCGGGGATGGAGAGTTCCGGAGTGAGGCTGAGATGGGTGGGATGGGACGGGGGTGGTAGGGCGATGATCTGTGGATGTGCAAAGGGGAGGGGTAGATGGCAGATGAGGGCTTGTGTGGATTGGGGATTTACATCGTGGTGGTTGTCGATGAGATGTGCGTCAAGTCATCACGCAGTGTCACGCACACGCAGTATTTTGGAGTAAATATTAATTTTCAACTGTTTTTTTTTGCCACATATTCCCAGAATTTTCCCGTCATATTCACTCCGCATGCCATTCCATGGATTCATGCTCTGCCCCCCTTTATCTCTCAAGCGCCCGTGCCAAGTAAGTGGGTATCGTGAAAGCCTGTGAATTGCTCCATTTGTCTCCATGAAACTCAAACAAACACCATCGCTATGCAAAGCCGTGACAATATGTCAATGTCTAATGTACAAAAATCTCTCAGTCGGAAAGCTCAATGGCGTCTTCCTCGCAATTACCGCCGGTGGGAGGGGCGGGCTTCTGCTGCGCCGGCTTGACACGCTGTGCAAACCGAGTCTCAGAGTCCGAGTCGGAATCGGCGTCCGAATCCTCGGTGTAGCCCTCGTAGTCTACGAGTGCGTCGTCGGCGTACTGGCCGTTGACGTAGCCGTCTTCTTCATCGTCGTGCATGGGCGAGTCGCCGTCGTGGTCGTATTCGGCCTGGCGGTACCTCTTGTGATGTGCTTGACGGCGATGCGATTGCTCGCCGCCGTCGTCATCGCTCTCGCACTCTTCTTCGGTGGTGGCGGAGTTATCCTCTTCTGTGGTGCCCAGGTCCTCTTCCTCGGCATCGACATCGACGATTTCGAGACCGCTGGACTCTTCTTCACTGTGCTGTTCTTGCGTGTAGCTGTTGACAGGCACGTAAGAGATTTGCGTGGGGATCGGAGACGAGGCCGCTACGACAGGCTCGATGCTGTTCGGGCGGCTGTTGGCAGGTGAGCTCAATCCGTACTTGATGCGATATTCGCGAACTGCATCTGCGCCCTGGCCGTAGCATTCCTTGGGGACAAAGCGACTCGTTCGGTTCCAGTATGCTGCGCGATCGTTTCGGGCACCCATTGACGGTCCCAGTACAGATGTTTGGGCTGACATTGTTCGCCGATGGATGTTGAAGTTGGGCACGCTGCGACCAAAGTCGTGCTGAACAGAGGGAGGCGATGGTTTTGAGCGAGCTAGCATTTGCTTAGCCTGCTGGATGAGCGTACCTGCCGAATTTCCCAATGATGATCGTCCGTTGAATGAGGAAGAAGCAGTCGGAGCCTGAGGCGAGCCTGTAGACCTCCGGAACTCCTGCCCGATGGCATCTAAGCGAGCACGACTGTCCGCGGTGGACGTTGGCTGGGGCACTGGAGGCTGCTCGGTGGTAGAAGGTGACATCTTTGGACGCTTCGATTCGATATCTCGCTGATCTTCATCCATCGCGGTATTAAATTGGCGTTTGCGAAGCGTGCTTGGATCGTAGCCTTGTGCGCGTAATGCAAACCAGTCTGTATCGCTGCGGTCGATAGGCGCGGTAGACTTGCGGTATGAATCGGAATAACCCGCGTTGGAAGTCTGGCTGCTGTCCATACTGACCGGTGTGAGGACAGCTCGAGCG
>Ga0265780_10001133_pt1 | contig 39011 bp, 44 predicted proteins | sample P1T30metagenome_FD_192432 | JGI IMG/M metagenome (GOLD analysis project Ga0265780, IMG submission 192432) | Plant litter microbial communities from East Loma Ridge, Irvine, California - P1 T30 | ecosystem: Environmental > Terrestrial > Plant litter > Unclassified | place: USA: California...
AGCATTGGTACCCCATCGTGCTGAGAAGCACCTTCCGCAGTCTCCCTCCAGGTAAGGCCGAGTCGGAACTTGACTGATGGCGCAATGCGGCTGACCTGTCTACAGATGATATGCCGATTGAGAACTTCGACGAAGAGGTCTTGCAGGCGAAACACGCTCGTGGGGGCAATTGTAAATCATGGCTACAGGAGATTGAGAAGAAGATACAAATACGCGACGCGGAGGCCCATGGGAAAAGCAAGAGAGAGAGGCGTCGCCTTAAATACACGCCGGCTGGGCACTTCAAGGAAGGGTGGAAGGCGCTGCTCGGTGATAATTTTGCAAAGAGGGACCTGCTAGAGTCTGGGTTTGAGGAGAGACCCCTCGAACATGACTGCGAGTCATCTAGTGAATGATGGGCATATATTAGCAGGGGTACCAACGACAGGGAATGAAGAAATGGGAGGATCGTTTGACGAACTCGTGCGTTGTCAAGTATCAGATATACGTAATGGACCGACAAAGAACAATGGTGAGCTCAGATCAATACCCCAACCCCTTCGCCCTTGCCTCACCAAGTATATCCACCAAGCTCGCCAACTTGAAACTCGCCTCCTTCGCCGTTCCGCCCTCAGCGAGCTCATTAGCATCGTCATGCGTGACAAACAGCCCGTACGGGAAGTCCTTGTTCAAACTATTCCCTACCGCCGCGCATCCATCCGTGTTGCTCACATGATCAACACCCTTCTTCTCATTATTCACAATCGTAAACGTCGTTACGTATTTATGCGGCGGCGCACGCTCATACACTTTGTACGCGCTGATGCCCTGGCTAGACACAAGAATGTAGCCGCCCGGCCCAGACTTCGCGGGGACGAGCGTGATGCCTTCGACGTCAGCAGAGAGACCGCTGGCATCGCCCACCTTAGCGACCTGAACACCAGTGTTAGAGCCAGTCGGCTCAGCTTCGTAGCGCCAGACACCGAGTGGCTCTTCGCCGAGAAAGATGTAGCCAGCTCCGTCATCACCGACGCAGCCTTCGACTTGGCCGCCCGAGCCGCCGGTGAATTGGCGCACGAGCTTCGTTTGGAGGGTGCCGTTGGTGGTGGAGCTGAGTTCGTACTGCAGGTATTCTGCTTTTTTGTTGTTGACGAAGAGGTAGTCTTTGCCGGACTTGCGCGAGTGGTAGGTACAAGAGCCGTAGGGCTCGTAGTCCTCGGGTAGGTTTTGCTTGCCGCCGGCGATGGGCTGGATGAGGCCGGTACTATTGACCTCGACGAGACTGCATGCGACGTTAGTATTGGCGCAGTATCGCAAGGATCCTAACTTGCCAAAGGGTGTTATCGCCACGGCAGGCAGCAAACGCCAGATCAGTCTTTCTGCTGCCCACGGTCACATTGTAGATAATGTCGACGTTGTTTGGCTCTTCCGCTGTAAAGTGCTGCAAGAGCTTACCCTGCAAGTCGAACACACCAAAGCCCTCTCCGTCGCTGGATTTGGTGGTCGTAATGATCTTGCTCTGGTCGGCTTTCGTAGCGTGGATCCACACCGCAGGATCGTCGCCATCGCCGCCGTTTGCTTCGGTCTCATACTTTGCCTTGACCGCAACGAACGAGCAATCTGGGCCAGTCCAGCCGTCTTTACACTTGCACACATTCGGGCCGTCGCATTTGCCGTGTCCAGAGCAGTCGCCAAGGCAGATCTTCTTGTTGCATTCCTTTCCAGAAAAGCCAGCAAAGCACGAGCAGCCACCGCTTGCAAAGAACCCATTGTTGGAGCATTCCTCAGAAATTGTGCTCTCGCAACGAGTACAAGGTTTACTCTTGGGGCTGTATGCTGTGTTGGCTGGAATACCAAGGAGTGCGAGAACATTGGCTAGCGACGCGGCAACAATTCCATTATCATCTTCGCCTTCAAAGGCAAAAGCGACGAGACCGGAGGGGTACGCTGCAGTCGAAGATTGCAACAAAGACAGGCCACCTTCAATGGAAAGATCGGGAATACCGTTGAAATCGACTGTACCTTTTTGCGTGATCTTACTGTCATACACGTCCATGACCTCGCCATGCGCGACGAACAGGTAGTCGCTCGAATTGCTGTGATACGTCGCAAGTCCAGCAACTTCAATTTCATCGCTCACAGCCTTCACCTCCGGTGCTTTGATTGATTCGGTCGCTTGGAAAGCATAAAGTGGGCGGTCTTCCGCGGAGAAGAAGACCTGGCCGTTGGAAAAGACGGTGCACGTCTCGCCCTCAATGGGCACAAGAAAGGTCTGGATCTGAACCAAAATTAGCAACCAAAGACCAGATTGGTCAAGGCAAACGTACTTCGACGATTTCCACATCCTTCTTCTTGTCACGAACCAGAAACTGCACCACCTTGCTCTTGCCGAACAGAAAGAAGTAGCTTTCGCCACTCTTCTGGCTGCGCCAAGCGCATGCAGTACTCCAATCGCCAAGTTGTACCTTGTCCTTGCTATCAACCTTCTTGCCGGTTTTCGCATCGAAGACTCGTATCAGAGAGTCTGGAGAAGGGATATTGATGATCAAGTCGCGGCCGCCGATGTCATGGACTGGGACAACAACTTTCGAGCGACCGGTCTTTTCATGGGCAATTTGCTTGAAGGTGGGAGGCTGCGCGACTGCGAACGTGCGAAAGCCGCCATTGTCTGCGCTCTTGTCGTTCGCAACCAGGATTGGAGAGCTGCCGTAGATAAACCCGGTGTTTTCGTCTTTGAAGCCTGTCGCGACTGGAACCAGCGTGAGATTCACGGACTGTGCAGATGCGACGGCGAAAATGGCTGACGCCCAGAACAGGCCGTTCGCAAATATCATTATTGCGACCTTGGAAAAGTACGTGGCTACCGAGTGAAGAAGCGAGGCGTCAGCAGTTGGAGGTTTCCATTCGACTTATATCGGGACGGTCCAAGCTCTCGGTACCAAGCAATGCCCCCGACCCTGCTGTTGTCAGTCTATCATCTCGAGCACGTTGACAGAAGCTTCATGGCAGCCGTGGCGACGGGCCCCTAGAAGGTTGGTATTCTCGACCTGCCGATCTTAGCTAGATCCCCGGTCGCCGACCAGCCAATCACACATGCATCTGGAGGAACGTGAGACTCGTGTCCCGTCACATGATGTGCACGAGCAAGGACAGGGATGAAGACATGGATGGAGGCGTCAAGGATGGCGACAGGCAAGAAACGGAGGTGTCGTGGAATTGGGTGTCAAATTGTTCCGAAAGAGGGTGGAGTGCAAGGCGAGTAAACCGAACCGGAACGTCCGCAATGCCGTACCGGAAGATCCACCTGTACTATATGCATTTCTTGCTCAGCGCCTTGTACTCTTCCACGATGCCTGTATAGTGTCTGAAAGTGGTTGTTGGTACGTAGACCAGGATACAACTTGTCTTCAGCCCATACTCCACCTATCGGTGCTGCTTTGTCAAAAACCACGACAGATGAGTCCGGATAAACTTCACGAAACGTTTTCAGCATGTCCCCGTGAAGCGTTTCACACCGACCATCAGCCATGCTGACTGTAGCACACTAACGGCTTGCGTTAGCACTAGCCTGAGGATCGCGTGGCGTGGCATCTAGGAAGGCTTATTGGTCGCCAATCATGGATTCTCGGCTCGCTCAGAAAGCCATGCAAATCAGCGAATAGAGGTATGCATCACCCGCCCACCGATTTGCACCGGCGTGTCTCCTGCGACTGAAATAGCGGTTAGGTTCTCCGTAGAAGCTAAACAGCGTGTCGACGTGTGCAGTATAGCCTCGAGGCTGGTAAATGCAGGGAACGTAAGGGTAGACTTCCGTGAGTGACTCCATGGACGACACTAGGTGGCTTTCACTGCTCACGACTGCGGCCTACAATGTGCAATGACTGCTTTTCTCGGGTTATCAGCATGAATTCTGAAGATCAAACCTAACTTAAAATTCTAGTATGGAGCATGCTCGGCGCAAAGTGATCAGAGGATTGCACGAATGGAGAAGACTGTCTCGGTGAATCGATGAGAGCTTTCGATACATTTTTGTGCCAGCAGAGACGCGTCGCAGCCACCCTATGTGTCATTGGCAGCCCGGAACAGACTGAGGGCACAAGAATTGGAAGGCTCCATGTAACATGGGGAAACACGAAGACAACACAGGATGACATAAAGTGTCGAGTGGTGTGGAAGGACGAATGCGTTGGTCTGGCTGATGAGGCGGCCGAAGGATGACAGGATGGGTGGCCAGAGCGGTCGCGCTGCTAGCTTCTCTCAGCTCTTTGCCAGCTCGATGCAACTCGCACTGCTTTTCTGATAATAGTTAAGCTTTTGTCAGACTCCCGTCCTCTGTGAATCACTTGTAAGTAGTGCTGCCGAGGACCGGGAGCACAAGTATTTTAATGAGATCATGTGATCGCGCGCGTGAGACGCAGAGCACTAATCAACAATCGAAACAAGCGTGATGAGTCGGGCCTTTCGAGGAAATCACCACAGGAACCATGGTCAATGATCTTCCAACCGAGCGGCTGATAATACGATCCCACCATTTCCAGGCCAGGTCAGACGTCTCTAATTCCTCTGAATGACAACAGACACGAAAATTCGAGGCACAGAAAAGCTGTTCATCGCCTGTAACCACGCTTCACAAACCAGCCAAAAGATCGACGGACCGATGTCGGCTGTCATGAGCAAAGACAAAACCTACGCTACGTCCGAGGAGGCACGTAAAGACGGCAATAACTTGGTTTTAGCTAGGAACTTCCAGCAAGGTAGGAATCTCCAAAACTCGGCGCCGATTGCGCTAAATTGCACAGCTCTTCAAGCGTATCAGAGAGCCTCTGAACTCGACCCGGATGAGTGGCGACCAGTGGCGACCAGCATGGAACCAGTCTGCAGTCTACTTCGAGCTCGGTGATTACAGAATGACTGCAGAGACCACGAAAAGTGTTCTCGAAAATAGGCATGGGTTGGAGGAAGCGGACCGTCAAAAGGTGCTTGCTCGCTTGGTAAAGGCCTTGTTATTCGCTAGGCTATACACTGAAGCTAAGCAACACGTTGCCGCGTTGAACGAAGGCTCTAACAGGTTTTCCCTTCAGAATCTAATCAAAGACGGCTTAGCCACTCGCGAACTCGCCACGAGCTCGACGGCGCACAAGAGTCGGATTCGAGGCCGATTTACGCGCCATTCTGGACCTGCCGCTTGGCAGCTCGCGGTTTGGAAAGCTTCGAAAATATCTTACAGATACGTAGAGGCCCAATGTGACGTTGGTAGACGTCAATTGGATTTTGCAGGACGATTCTTTCCGCCCAGAGCGCGATGTGTTAGAAGTCGCTCACGACCCTTTCGGTCTTGTTCACTGCTTGCATGAAGCAGCGATTCCCATCATACCTAAAAAGTCTACAAGGCTCTTCGACCATGTTTCTCAGTTTTTTCTCGACTCAGCAAAAAGCCTTCGTGGTGTACGGAACAGGTTGCAAGTGGAATAACTGCCAGGAGACGTTGCATACACCCTTGAATCCATCAGACGAGGTCTGATGTGCGATCGCTCTTCAGCGCATCCATCCACGTATGATCGAATCCATACTAGTAATATTCCGTGAGTCTGGCCATACTCAATGTGGCAAGTTGCTAATACGTTGTAGCCACTACATTGGTGGCAGTCTTTTCCATTACATATATACACTCGCCATGCTAAAGCGTAAGAAGTCTTCCCTCGCGTGCTCAAATGTTCTCCGGAACCCACCTGCGTTTCCGACGTTGGCATCTTTCGATGCCGAATATGCGCTCCTTCCTGACGCGGCCACCGCACGACAAGCATTTGGTGCGCGAGCGACACCACTCGAGGAGATTGAGGACACGTTGTATCAACAGGCTCGACAGCTCACTGGTGGACCTTTGGATGACATGTTAGCTCGTCTCGAACAATCTTCATTTGCTCTGAATGACTGCTATGACTGGCAGCTCACCAGCCCCCGTGCAAAAGCTGATCTAGACAGCTTGCGCAACCGTCCAACAACTGAGAAGTAGCTTTACGCGATGATTTCCAAGCTCTTCTATCCACCAGTAAGACCTGTGTGACAGGATCCAATGCTGGTTGCGTATCCACTGAACTTGACGATGTTCTTCCGTCTGCCATCTGCCCTCCATGATCGCGACTATCCAGCGCATTGGCTTGCGGACGTCCTGTTCAGTATCTTGGATAATCGAGTTCACACTACTGCCCGCCCACCGCGCATCTATCCATACTCTACCAAGGAGTGCAATAAGACTTTTGCCAATAGGCGGATCAATATCATGCCATTTGTGCCGGAAATGCGCACACTTACAGCTCTCTGGCTGTCTGAGCTTCCCTTCGGTCTAGCACAGCAGCCCACTCCCCCAAAGCTGAACAAGATCCGCCGGTATTCCGTCCATTTCACGAGCACGCATTGGGATGGAGTTACCAGTATGTCCGTCTTCAACCTGCTGTTTGCCAAGGAAACGCCGCTCCAATTGACCTTTGCTGTCACGCTCAGGAAGCCTGGATCTAACAACTGCCGCCCCCCACTTTTGTTTGACGAGAAGCAAGACACTAGCCCCGAAGCCAAAGCGCTTCGAACGAATTGTGCGATTGTGAGCACGTGGACATGGAACGCCAAAGAAGAGCGCGGCACATTCTGGATGGACGAAGACACGATGGAAACATGGTTGAAAGAAGGCGACTGGCGCGTAACGATCTTGAGGCAGGATAGTTGGCGTCTGTGTGCGATGCCAGAAGCGCTAGGTACAGCGTTGCGCAAGGAGAAGTTCTGGATCGACAGGGACTAACTAGGAGATTGCCTTGGATCTTTTGCCTACTTATCACACAAATTCCAAGACTGGAATTTGTCCATCCGAATGCCTATCACCGCTTGTATTTGTGTCGATTAAATTAAGTCGTACTGGCGCATCTTCCCCCAGGTACGATAACTCCAAAGAGTGCTATATTTTGCTTGTCGCTCTGACATCGACTGATTTGGGTCACAATGGGGCAGCTTTGAATTAACCAACTTCGCCTCATTACGGATCGTCTTGCATCACACAGGCACAAGAAAGATGATATTCTGCACGTCTGTTCTTGTAGCTGCACAAACGCTGCTAAACCACGTTTGAAATGAAAGCTTTCCGAATCAACTATGAAACTAAGAAATTGACTATGAAACTAAGTACATTGGCCCGTCACCTCACCCACCGCATCTACTCGCGGTACTTGCTCAGTTGCCTCAAGAGAAGCACTACTTCGTCAGCTCCAGATCCTCGTAATCCTGACGCTCCGACTTTAGCGGTGCCTGATGCGAGGATTCCTCATCCATACCCGCAAGCTCTTCTACTTCCAGGACATGGCCAAGCTGCCACTCGTCTCCGATATGAGCGCAGAGAACTGCGACTAGGAGGCCAACCATTTTGAAACCGAAGCCCTTCGTCTCGCTCTTGCTGGACGGGCAGTGAAATGCGAAAGGCATGAACCCCAGGCGCCCCTCACCTAGTTTTATTATCGTCTTCTCATCCCTATCCTTGTTTTCCGGCTTCTTCAAGATCTCAGCTGCGATCTTCTGCCATCGGGCTGGACTGAACTGTAACGGATCGGGCGCAGCCAAGACATTGAAACGATGGCACTGTTCAATGTTCGCCGATGCCGGCTCGCTATTGAAGAGACGATGCACACGACGTGTTGGAGGGTACAATCGCATAGCCTCCTTGACAAGGTCCATCGGTGAGACTCCAATCTCAGACACCTTGAAGAATGCCTTTTGTTTCAGGGCTTTCGGGTTCTCCAGTTCCTTCAGATACTGCTCCATGATGCACGACCAAGCCGGACCATCTTCTGCCTCGCGGTATCTGATCTCAAGGAAACATCTCATGACTACACGCCACATGGTTTCGTAAGCCGGTAGAATTAGGTTCATTGGATTGCGACTGGGTATGGTGGGCTCGGGAGACTTGTCTCCGTATGCGACATGCTGCATCGTGTTCCAGATCTCTGTGAGGATACGCGGTGTGTTCACCCAGGAGTTCGACTTCTTGCGAGTGACTCGCTTCAGCGCATCGTGCAGTCTGATCTCGTTCGACCAATCTGTCAACACACTTTGGTCTTTCGATTGTATCCACAGCTTGTTGATACGGTCGCCAATGTACACGATGTCGTCGAAAGCTCCATCAGAGTCGTACCCATCACTTTCAGGGAAGAGGTAGTACAGAGACGTCTTCAGGGTTATGAATTGCACCATCTCCGCAAGTTTGAGGCTGGTCGAATCGGGTGATCGGTTCATGTACTCCCAGAAATAGCTCACAGCCCGAGCTCGAAGCGCGGTCCAATCTTCCTCGGGATTCTTCTCCAGCCCAACTGCTTTCTGCATCAGATTCGTCGAATTAGTCGAGAAATCTTTCTTGACATCTCTGTCGTGAGTGGTGAAGGCGTTGTCGATGCCGAACACAGTCTTGAGTTTCTGGTTTCGGTCCGCCCGAGCCGCTTGGTGATCATGATACGACTTTCCGTTGACCATGAATTTGATGATATCCTGGGAAATCTTAATAGTGTCTCGTTCTATACGCTCGGTGTCAGAGACGTTCTGATCGGTATGTGATGTTTCCGACATGGCTGGATCGATTTCGATGTTGTCGATATGGTGGCAGTAGATCTGGGAGGGCAGCGACGGACTTTATGCTCACATCAACCGTGAGTGCGTGTTTGCGCTCAGTCTTGTGTTTGCTCAACTATCCTGTCATTCAAGTTTGTCACAAAGAACCTGAGCACAAACTGTCGGGCGTTTTGCGCGCGGTAGAACGTAGGAGAAAGTGCGCGCGCAAGCTCTTTGATAATGTCGACAGGCTTCTAAGGGGCTGTGGACTTGGCAAATCTGCTGCGTGCAGCTTCAGTGAATGCTGAACTCGGTAGATTTATTGGAGCCCAATTCCCCCGTCGCGCAGCGAAATAGATACCCTGATTCTTCCGCTCGAGCGCTTTATTGTTCAATTCCTACTTCTTAATCATCCGGACTTGTTTGAAGAGTGCGATGCGCTGGACTAGAGGTCGCTTGATCCAGCTGTCAGAACACAAATGCATCTGCTATCTCGAAGAAAAGTTCTTTGGCCCAGTGCTTCCTTGCGCGATGGCGGATATCAAGTGTATGTAGCATCTCTAGAGACACGATCTAGTTGCAAAAGTCGACAGAGGCTGAGTCGCTCACGAAAGCGACGATCGATCCAATCTTGCGGAAGAAGGCATGGGGGAACGATCGGACATGCGTTCTCCTGTAAGCCACCATATCCTAGATATGGGAACTGAAGACCTCAATAGTCAGACAGAAGCGTATTTTGATGCCTCTTCAGCTACCTTGCGACTTGTGTTTAGTTCGTACCGCTGCCGTCCCCGTGCTTGCAAATCTGGTCTTGTCCAGTTGGTCTTCGCTTCTCGACCAGCAAGTGCAACGCGATTGAAAGGTTCGAGAAGCGCTTCCCTTGACCGACTCACAAGGAACCCGCATGTGTTCAGTCGCTAGCACAATGTTCTGGTTCAGTGGCAGATATGCCAAGTTGCCAATCTTGGAAGCCATGAGCGACAAGTGTCACGTGGGCCCTGGGGTCGACTCTATGGCACGAATTTGAGAAAGATTTGTATGGTAGCAATCTTTGTGATGAGTTGAGCTGACAGTACGAACTTGTGATGAGGTTTCCCTTTCATAAAAGCTACTTTCCCCAATCAGGCCAGAGCCGATAGTCAACTAGCTGAGACCGCAGCATCACGCGAGGCAAACATACATACATGTAAATACAGCCGTCTGCAGCCACAAAGTCCTGAAAGGCAAGGGATTCTGTTATGTGGGGTTGTTGCTGATTGGATCTGGCTCCTCGCTTTTGCGTTTGATTACACATCGAAGGCTCGGTGGCCGAATCCTGAATGAAATTGACTGCGCCGCAGGGCTGCGGGGGCCAATCACTGGAAGACTGGGTTAAGAAAGAGCTCCAAACGAAAACGCTCTAACAACCACCCAGAGTAGTCCCATGTCACTGGTAACAAAAGGCGACACGATCAGTGTAAAAGTTTGTATCTCGCCTCCGCACATGCGTCTGATCCAATCTTGTCATCTTTCCATACTACACCCCCAACACACCATCACCATGGCTTCACCCAAATCTGAAGAGTTGCCGTATCCTTTGAAGCGCAATGCGCTTGCATCGACACGGTGTGTCCGACTATCGTCACGGAGAATAGGCTTCTGGGACTAATAAATCATAGTCTCAACTTCAATCACTTCTGGATGAAGGGTCTCGCCGGTTACTTATTGCATCCTGAGATACCAACAGATCAGCAAGAATTTCGTATTGCTGATCTTGGAGCAGGCACAGGGTACCACTCCAAGCTTTTCGCGCAACGCTCACCGTGCCACTGACGCTTGACATGTCTGGGTTTCAGAGGTTGCTGCGAGTCTTCCAAACGCCGAGTTCGACGCGGTAATGGTGGAGCGCCACACCCTGCTTGCGATAGACTAGTAGAAACTTGGAAGAAGCCTACGGCCAGCAGTTCGTACGAGTAAGTGGTGCTAGCTCTCCCGGGCCATCTAATAACCCGACCCGAAGCCAATCTGCGCATCTCTTTAGGTGGGTTCATGCGCTTGCGGCACGAATGGAGCAGATAGGCCTCAAAGTGGTGGCAGAGGACAAGCATAAGAATCCTGACCACTACCTGCCTATCGCAGCACAGACGGTCTTTCTAGGACTGGCCGAATACCTCTACAAAGACCCTGCGATTGAGAAGTATCAGGAGTCATTGGCCCAGGAACACAGCAAGGAATCTTATGTGGATGTTATATGGACCTGTGTTGTATCACGCAAGGCTCTCTGAGGGCGCGTTGCGAGACCTAACGAGTTGGTACACTAGCTAGGGTGGATGATCTTTCGCTTTGAAGTGCCGTAGCCGTACACTGACAGAACATCATGGGGCGTCTTCGGGGCGTAACCAGCATTTGATTTATCCATTCAATAAAAGTGTGTCTGTCAGCATGCTTCCATGCTGCCCATGTAGCTGTGTTGGTCGCTTCACCATATTTTGGACCCAGCCTGCTCAAGGGCCGGCGAACGTCGATGCTCTTCAGGCGAGAAGCCTGGAAGTCCTGGAGTTGTGCAGCCATGGCGCATGTTTCCTTGCTCGCCAGCCAGGAGTCAATAGGTCCAAAATTCCCATGAGGCTTCTTGGCTGGTGTCTAGCTCCTCTCAATTCCGTCTCATGAGCACCACCACCATGTCAACGCGCATTCGATCCTTTATCGCGACTTCGCTGCTGGCTATCAGCATCGTCATTCTTACGCTCAGTTCAATCCGCGATATCCCTGGCGAGCAGAGGATCGAGTTGCAATAATAACTTCATTCCAAGCAATCATTCCAAGCAATCATTCCAAGCCATCTATAAAAGGTCAGGGAGCTGGGGTGACAGTGAATGCGGTGCTGAGACCATCACCGACAGCAAGATTGAGGTCACCGAAATAAGCAGAACGAGCAATAGTATGGAGGGCTCTGTCCGAGAATGGGAACACACGGATGGCCGTACCAATGCGCATATTGATTCCAGTTCGACGCCGGCTCCTGAGGAAGTTCATCCCGATGGGATCAAGGTAGCTGCGACAACAGGCCATGAGTAAGTCTGATCAAGAATGACATTAACAACGTGCAGTTTAGAGTCATGTTTCGTGGAGGTGTACACCGTTGTATAAGCGGAAGTTTACACACTGTAGACGAATAAATGACAGCAGCTCTTCACACCCCGAATACTCTCCTCATTGCTCATTTCGGAAAGTCATTATTGCGTCCTCAAGACAGATGTCAGGCAACGCCTCCGCTATCGGCTCACATGTTGGCAGAGACTCACCATGAGTTTTTCTACGAATCTTGCGCGACATGTCGATCTCTCCAAAGTTTCGCTTGTCCTATGCTACCTGTCGTGACCAGGACGCGACGAGTAACGTCGAACTACCTTGACCGGCCCGCGATAGCACAGGGCGGGTGTTCCCTCACGCCATTCCAACCGCGCCCTGGCCTCACCCCGTTGCAGCCCGTGAGGCCCACGTTGGAGGATCGCAATTTACGTTTTAACTATCGATGCCACCCTCTAACTGCGCAACTATGGCTGTCATTGATATCTGAGTGCGCGCGATCGTACAGCTGTGAGGCTCGGCCGCTTGATGTGTCCGCCTGGCTCGGCGCGAGAAAATCCTGCGATTGAGGTCTTATTCTAAGATCGTACACGCTGCCATCGTGGAGGCGGTGAAGATCTGTAACATAGCTGGGGCGGGAATTGGATTCTGATTCGGTTGCTGCATCGCACATTGAACGCGGGCCTTTGCAAACGCCAGACCCGAAGGAAACTGAAGACGTCCCTCCAGCGTTTGTGGGATGCATTCAGCTTTCGAGCCGATTCTAACGCACTCGAATTTTGATGTATTTTTTCTGTCACTCTCAAAGCAATATGAGCGTTGGTACGCATGAAACGTATGGAACAAACACGCCCAGGCGTCACTCGAATATATGACATGCCAATTCATATCACGTTTGCGCATTGAAGTGTACAAGAAAAAGGACAATTAGGGACGGCCGTGAAATCGATTCTTTTTCTTTACTACATTTTCAACTACCCACAACAACATAACTTCAACATCCAAGACCCTGCAACTCAAACTCGATTCGGTGCTCAACGCCACTAATCTGTCGCATCATGCCATCGAAGACTGGCACAACATCAGCAGGTGGAACTTTGGCTACTATTGCTGAACTCGTCGAGTTGATCATTTTGAATCTCGAATATCACGACATATTGCGCGTTCGCCTTGTCACTCGGTTCTGGTGTGCAGCCATTCAAGCCTCCCGGAAGCTACAAAGGGTACTGCATAAGCTACCAACCCCAAGAAGCGTAGAATTCAATCCCCATTTTGAGTTTGGAAGTGTCGAATCTCGCAATGCCCTCGTTCCGCGGGAAACCTACGCCGGCCAGCCCATCCTTGAACTTTGTGAGCAACTCACGGAGTCCTTTCTGGAGGAAATGACGCCTGAAACCCCACACGACATTCTCGAGGAGTGTTACCAGAGATTCAATAACAAACGGTTCCGGTATAGATTCTCATGCAGACACATACGCCGTCCCAATGGCTGGCCTACAGGCTTCAAAGAAGTTTTCTGCTATATCTGCGACTGCTTCCACACTCGTTTCAGGTTCGAAAATCTGCATCCTCTACTTGCTGGGCTTCAAGATGTTCAGATCTGCTTCCGGGGCCAGGGATCGCACATCCTGTTTACGGCAAACACCAAGTATGATCCAAAGCTGCCAAGATCTTGCTTCGACCATATTATTGCCGACTTTAAGGAACTAGCAACGCTTTTGACCAACGCACGCGATGTCATGGAAAACTACCAACTTCATAACGATCTCCTCACGCGTCCAATAAGTACACGCCTTGTGAGCTTGACGGGATTGAACATCGCCGAGAACAAAGACGGAATCACCCTAGGTGAAGCCATACCTCTGCTAATCAAGGCTATATCTACGGCATTGGAGCGTAGGCAAAGGACGCTAGTGGCACTAGTTGCAGAGATGGCAAGAAACGATTTCAGCCCGACATATGAGTCCGCGTACCAAATGCACACTTTTTCCATGCAACCAGAGCATTACGCTGTCTTTCCAACGGAGGCAGACTGGAATAACTATAAAGCAGACTTTCCGAGTATTGTCGCCATGTTCAAGGAGGCTGTGAGGGAGACTGGTCTTGTCGAGGATACGGCCGATGTTGAAGATGATCCTGTTCAGTAATTTCAGTACCTCACAAGATCAATCTAACTTTCCACTTTGACCCGTATTGTATGAGTCCATCTCTGACATGAGTAAAGCAAACCTCAACGCGTAGTTGGTCTTTGTAGATGAGGACGACAGTGTGAATATTATTGGCCATAAGATCCCGTGAGGATACAGGATGCCCTATGTATGAGCCAACCATATCCTAACCCGATTCTGCCTTTGCCAACAGTACGTCCCCATTTACTACATCACAACATGATCTGTATCGTTCACTACGCGCCTTGGTGCAATACAAATTTGTAGTTACTTTCAACATTTGGCCAGTGGCTGGCTCCTTTTTTAAGTGCGGAAGTGACAGAAGTTTTAGTGATTGTTCAACATGTTCTCGCTGTGATCCTTGTTGTCCTTGATTCACTGGTGGTCGATTGTGCTTTGCGAACATCACACACTCAAATTCACAAAAGGTAGGTTGATGTGGATAAATAGCCATCTTTGTGGGCTGTTGAGTAACACTACCGAAGCATTCTTCTCCATATCCATTAACTTTCCCCTATTTGACTGCAACTATGTCGCCAGAACCACAGGCTCTCCCCTTCCAACACTCAGCATTCCCGCAGATTGCGGAAATTCTGGAAGAGATACTTCGCTGTCTGGACCACACATGCATCACGCGGGCCGCAGCAGTATGTCGCTTTTGGAGAAACTGTGTCGCGAATTCCCAACCACTGCTGCGCAAAACCCTCAAGCTACCTTACCAGCCGTCAAATGACTCTAATCCAAACTTCCATGGTCTGACCGAAGAATCGAGACATGCAGTCATACCATACAGCTATTTCGAGGGAGAAAATCTGTGGCAGAGAGTTCGCGAATTCGAGGACAAGTGGATTAATGCTATGCACCAAATGACGGATGAGGAGAGGACGAAGAAGATTGAGTTTGATTCTAATAACAAACACTACTGGCGGAAAATGAGACACATACGCAATGGGTTCCAAGGCGTTCGTTTCCCTGATGGCTGGCCCATCGGGCTGCGAGAGCTGCACTGCGACTTGTGTGAGATGTGGCATACCGAATTCCGACACGAGAACTTGCATCCGCTTCTCCAATTTCTGGACGACACGAACGTGTGCTTTCGCGGATATGGAACGAAACTCCTCCTCTGCTTTAACCCTTTTGGCTCCAATGACTCGGGTAAGGCGCCCGAAAGCTGCTGGAAGCACGTCGGCGAAGAGGCTGTTTACTTTGCACAGCATCTGCAAAAAGCTTGCAAAGTCATCGAGAGTGGCAGCGTGGCCAAAGACCTCTGGCTCCGATACCCTGTCACAACACTTGCTCGAGGTAACCGAGTACTCGTCGAAAATGCGAACGGTCTCACCCTGGATCAAGTTGTACCATTCGTATCCCACATCTTTTGGGACATCATCTGCCAACTTCGCAATCGATGTCACACATTCAAGGTCAAGGGACCTAAGGTTAGTGACAGTGCTATGAGAGGCATGGCCGATGAGTACCCGACGCGCGAGGATTGGGACAAGCACATCGAGTCATTCTCGACGACCATTACTGACAACTGGGAAATGGCGCTACGCAAGGTGGATTCAATCATGATTGATGTCGCAATATGGGAACCAGTCATGGAGCAGGAGATTGAACTGGAGGCTTGGGACTGTTGGAACATGTAGTGTATTTTTGAATGTTGTACTTCAATTTGATTGCCTGCATCAATTTTCATCTCATCAAGTCGATCTCGGTAAGTGTAGCGGAAGCTTTCTTCCTCCTGAATCAACTCCTTTCCCTCATCAGCCGCGCGATTCTTCTTCCTAAAATGCAGGAACATGACCGCACACAAGGTGATCAGCAAGAACTGTGTAGCTACCGCGCACCACACACCGGTTCGATATGTCGGATATTCTTTCTGCATGAACGTCGTGCTGGCATATATGCCCCCAATCGCCGCGAATACGAATTGCACGCCATTTGCGACACTTCTCCTAGAATTACTGCGCACATTGTTGGACTGGAATGCAATGATGGTCGGCAAGTTGGCATTACAGCCGCTGACTCCGAGGAAGACACCGAAGTAGCGCGCACCAGGATTTGACGAGTATCCTGTGATGAGGAGTCCGGTGAAGGTGACTGCAGCGTTCAGGAGCATCCATGGCATGCGAAGGCGAGTGCGGTCTGCTAGCCATGCGCAACTTGTGGTCCAGAAGATGCTGACGAGATATGGAGGTGCACAAAGGAGGAATACAAGAGCGGTACTGTCAACGATTGTGCCAAGGATGATCTGAATGAAGTAGGCGAAGGCATAGATTGGTGCGGAGCATGTGAGAAACCTGCGATTCAATTGTTAGCAACATAAGCAAATCTTTGCGCCCCAACTTGCACGTCGACCGACATAACCCGTGAAGTCGTCAAATACTCACATTAACCCATATACCCACAGCTCCCAATTCGCGACGTGGGTGCGGAACTTCGCCCAGGTCAGCTTGTCAGGCTTGGAATCACGTCTATCTCGATCGATTCGGTCTAGAACGATCTCTAGTTCGCGCTGAGTGAAGCCTTGGAGTTTATTGCTAGCGAGCATTGAGTCGGGGAAGCCAATGACCAGGAAGTAGCCGATTATTGCGATACCGATTGTCGCCGCACCTTCGACACTATACGCCATCAGTCTGTGTTCATTGCCATAGCCGACTGCAGCACTCACATGAAGATCCATCTCCAGCCCGCGATACCATGCACACCATCCAGCTTGACAATAGCCCACGCTAAGATATTGCCGAACGCCGACACAAAGAGGTTGATGAGGTACCACCAACTCATCCGCTGCTGGATTTCGAAGCGCTGATACCACGTACTCAGCAGGAACATACAGCATGGCAGAAAACCAGCTTCAAGGACTCCGATCAGCATCCTGCATACAACGATCAGGCGCCAATCATTCACCCAGCCCATTCCAAGCATGACAATTCCCCAACTAATCGCAAGGCCATTCAGCAAATTCTTCGGTCCAGCTGGTCGGAGCAGTAGTGTCGTGGGCATCTCAAAAATGCAGTAGGTGATGAAGAAGACGTGGAGTGCGATGGAGTAGCGATCGCCAATGTCGAATCGCAAGTCCATGTTCATGCCGGCGACACGAGCATTGGATAGATTTACGCGGTCGAGCCCGGCGATAGAGTAGAGCAGTCCCAGGATTGGGATGAGCCGCAAGTCGACTTTACGTAGGACTTTCGCTTCCAATCGCTTCTGCTCTGGAGAGATGTCATCTTCATGGAGGAAGTGACGTTCATTCTTTCCAATTCCTGTTTCTTCGTCAACGGCTTCCATCCCTTTATGTTCTGCTTTCTCTGTAGCCGACGGGTGCCAGTGGCCCGGGGCTGTAGACATGGTTCAGAGATCTATATTAGGACGCGTTTTCCTGTGCCAGCAACTACCACTCTTGAAATTTGTTGACTGAGCTTTATATGTTCAATAATGCTAGATCCGACACCGGTACTTCAATGGGAAATATGGTTTGCAAACTCTCGCCAAATATCGTCATGAAGGCACTACAGGGCTTATTTCCGCCTTGGTACTGGAGAAGTGCAGAAAACACCAGCGACTACGCCAATAACAGCCCGATTTTGCCGAACATATAGCTATGCTTACGTTCGGTGTATACGCCTAAGCTCGACTTGACGAGGAGATGTGGCGCCCACGACATTGTGCCGAGAAGCAGCTGGGGCAACGGGTGCCAATAGCCGGGATTTGCGGCTGCCTGCATGCGATGAGCTTGACACTGAACCTCGATGATGGATTCCAAGGACACTACAGTAGATAGATCCGAATCGGAGATTTTCGGCTGTGGAATTCCGCGAGATTTGTATGTCCAACAATCGTTTAATTTGTTCTACGCTTTTGGTACTTCATCCGCCCAAGGAATGGAAGATTGCGCGCCCGCCTTTTGAACGGTCATTGACGCTGCACGATTAGCATGCGCAATAGCTACATCAAGATCAAATTCAGCGCCTTGGGACATTGCTTTCCATCGTGCCACCGAGACAGTGTATGCTCCTGCGAAAGTGTCGCCTGCGGCAGTAGTATCGACTACTTTGACCTTGCGCGCTGGTACTATGTGACCATCCTGCGAGGCCGCTTGTTGCTTCGAAGTTTTGTAGAAGACACCCTGCGTATGGTCAGTCTCACGGCCTACTATGACTAAACTCTGGGTATGTAATTACCTCGCCGCCAAGGGTGATGATGACATTCTTCACTCCCCGAGCGATGAAGACAGCGGCAACCTCATTCCAGTTCGTGGGGTTCTCGATGCCGGAAAGAATGGCAGCCTCTGTCTCATTGACAATGAGGTGACCTAAGCCCTGATAGGCTTCTTCGGGCAGTGGAATCGCTGGTGCCGGGTTGATGATTGTCTCAACGCCCTTTTGCCGTGCGGCCTTCATGTTATGCAACACCTTGTATTGTCAGAGCCTTGGCCTAGCATCGCAGCGAAGATGACTTACGACATTGAGTGGTAGCTCGAGCTGAAAGAGGGCCACAGATGCATCCGCATCAACCAAGTCTTTCTCTTCGACATCATAATTTGCACCTGGACAGAACATGATCCTATTCTCTCCAGAGCTAGTCTCAACTGTGATCACAGCAACACCTGTCTTCTTGCCCTTCAGAATCTGCACGTTGTCCGTCTTCAGGCCATCGGCTTGCAATGCCTTCAGAAAGCCTAAATGGAATTCATCATCTCCAACAGCCCCAACCATACGCACTTCGACATCAGAAGCCGCGCTGGATGATGCTTGCTGTTGAGTGCGAGAGAGGCGTGCGCATGCGACAGCCTGGTTCGCGCCCTTTCCTCCCCAGCCGATGCTGAAAGATTCACTGGTCAAGGTCTCACCGGCCACCGGCACTCGTGGCGTGCGGGTGACGAGGTCGACATTGAGAGAACCAATGACGGAGATGACAGCTGGCTTGGAGGACATATTGATGCAGGATGTGGTAGGCTGTACGTGCAGGGTGGGATGTGTCGTGGTTCCAAGCTGAGTTTTGGCGCTAGGTTATCTTGGGCATCGGCTTCCCGATTTCGGCTTCCCGCAAGCCTTGCCGTCCTGCGTTCGCGATAGACACATCCTCCTCTCAATTCACCATTGTGGAATCGGCGCCGTTGCTTTTTAGGGCTTTCGTGTCGAGCATGTGGTTGTCGTTGCACAAGACTCCAGGCGTTCGCGTCCCGGCAGATCATTCACAAGGTACCCGATACTTTACTTTTACAATTTACTTGGGCACATGACTTTAGCAAGATCAGCTCCATATTTGTTCTCTGCCTAGGGTCAACTTCACCGAATTACGAGTCTTCTCCAGAACTCCGTCTTTCGAGATATCAGTCATGCATGGATAGACTAGGCTGCATATGATAGCCTGCTTCGCCACCACGAAATTGCCCTTGTGCGACTGCTGCGCCTTCCTTCTTGAAATATATTGAGGCAGGCCCAGCACAACAGCTCAGGCCCATCTCAACTTTCATAATGCTGGCCCATCTCACTCCACTTGCGAGGACCTCGATCATATTGAGTTGGCTCTTGGTGGGGCTTGCTTGTATTACCACCATCATCCAGATAGCCTGGCTATCATGCGTCAGAAAAGTCCGACCTCATGTTGCTGATCTTTGTGTATGGATAGCACTTATTCTTGGCATCGCCCTTGTCGCTCAAACAACCTGGGCAGTTGTGGATGAAGGAAGTGGAAAGCACCAACTCGACATGCGAAAGCGCAACATAGCCGCAGTCGCCAAAGTAATTATAGCGCATGCGATCGAAGAATCAGTCCGCTGATAACACTTTAGTCTTTGATCATCAATGAGACGCTCTGGTCAATGTGCGGCGCTTCCATCCGAGTATCCGGGTGTCTTCTTCTTCATAGTCTGTTTGGCACCTTCACGAATTTCCGACGATTCATTACAGCTATTATGTACCTCTCCATATGCCATGGATTTACTTCCGTACTTGAGGTGTGTCTTATATGCCGACCTATAACTGCGCAATGGGATCCAGACGTAACAGGTCTGTGCGGAAACCAAACCGCATCTTTTGTGACGATTGAGATCATCGGCCTCGTCTTAGACCTTGCAATACTTTTATCGCCTTTGCCTACGCTGTTACACAGTGCGATGGACTGTGCTAGTAAGGTGAGGCTGATCATACTCCTGGATGCAGGAGCCATGTACGTGAACGCAGAGCGAGACATTTGAACGGGCCACATTAACATTTCCCAAGATTACTCATCGTCACGATACTGCGGCTAAAATCACTGAGCCTTGCATCGTCCTCAGATTTTACCTATTCAAAAAGCTACCTCGGACTTTTGTCGTCTGTGGGCTGCATGCTCGGTGTTGTGCTCTGCAGTACGTTCGCTATTCAAGGCATAGTTAATAAAATAAGGAGGCACAAAGCGAAAGAGCTAGTGCCATTGAACAACAGGTTCGATGGCCAACGGACTGCTACTGGAGTTGATGGTGTACAATTTTCTGGTATTGGTGGTAACGAGCATGTTGTATAATCCCATGACATGTACCCTGGGGACACAATACATATTCCTATAATAGTTGTTATTACAATACACTAGACTGTCCCCAGATTGTTTGTCATTTGAGAGAATTAAATGAGGCAAAGGACACGCAACGACTGTATAGTTGACAGTGTTGCATGCACGACGGATGTGAACAACCTCGGCATTGATGAATGATACCAGCCAAATGAAAGATCATTATCCTTAGCTCAAAACTTTAAGCCATGGGGAACTTTGAGGAATTTCTGTCGAAAAGAGTCGCGCCCAGATTCGAATCGTTAGGGCAATGTAGCAGCGATTATCGAGCGGATTTTGACACGAACTTGCTGAGCAATTCTAACATCCTGCTTGACCGATTCATTGGTTATCAGGTGTAAGAACTCAGAGCTGGGCCGATGACACAAAAGCTAAAGATGCTGAGAGGAGCCACAACCCAGACGATGGTCAAGACACCCTCGGTCTTTTGGGAGACTTGACGCACTAGCTAGAAGGGTGAATTACCGGAATGATGGAAGAAACTTCTTACGCAAACATTGACAACACACTCTTCACTGCAAGCTAAAAAGGATCGAAGAAAGAGGAGTGAGTAACTCTGTAGTATGGCAGAACTGAGCTGTCGTCATATCCTTTCCAGGACCGCTTTTCTGGCGAGGTTCGGTGAGTCGGCCTAGTTTCCGCGAATTGTGGCACTCTTGAAGGAGGAGGCCGATCCGAATTTCACTGCTATCATGTCTCCTTTCGAGGCCCAACGAATACATACCGCCCTCTCACAAGATAATCAACGATCGAAAAGCACAACACAAAGAGAAAGATTGGCCCAGCATAGTTCATGGTGGCAGCTGTGAGAGGCAAGCTCGTCGGTAACGCCATGAACGGGATCAACAAGGATGCGTAGCAAACAGCGCAAATATTGACCAGCATGCAATTCCCCAGGTTCCACGGACCAAAAACAAGTCACTCTTCGGATATCATAGCATGGCCGGCCTCTGAATTGTAGATCTTGTCTTTGACGTGGAGTCGCATGCGAATAAGACAGGTGATGGGGATGATGTATGATGCATGCAACGAGATTGTCGTCAACGAGAGGATAGCATTGAGCGCGACCGTGGAGCCGATATTGATCAGTGACAGCAAGACGATAACGCCGCAGAAGAGGTTCACCGCACAAACAGGGATACGCTGATCTGCTTCAATGCGCCTGAAGTAGTTGGAAAACAGCAATCCGTCGTCTCGTGCGAACGCCCAGGTAAGTCGGCCAACAGTCGCTATGTCTCCAAACATGGCCCCGAAATTCGTAGTCAGGATAAAAGCCATGATCGCTGTTGTGCTCGCCCGACTCCGTATCGTTTGTAGTAGAATTTCGATCAACGGATAGCCGGTGGATGTGTGGAGGACTGCGGCAAAGTCGGAGATGCCGAACAAACAGAGAATCGCAAATATCCACACCATCGGTCCGTTGACTAATACAGTCCAGATGATGACCTTGGGGATCACATGAGCGCTTCGTTCGGTCTCTTCTGAGAGGTGAATCGCGCCATCGAAGCCTGTGTATGCGTCAGAGGAAGCTGTCGGCCAGCTTTGCGTCTGGCTGATCTACCGACAAATGCAAAGATTGCAGGCAATAGTCCAACGAACCATGCAACTCCATCGCTCTGCCACCCGGTTTGGTTGACGAAACTGGTGAAGACAAATTCGGCGCTCGCATTGCGGCCTATGATCAACATGACCAGGAAGAGAGCGAAGAACATCAGGATGTGTAACGTGCCCATGAATATCTCAAGTAATGGAAGCAGGTTGATTGCCCAAATGTGCTGGAGATACGCAACTAAGACGACGGCCCACATTATCAGCGTCGTGTGCCACCGCTCGATGACATAGCCCGGGTTGTTGAGTTTCACGATCCCTTGCAATTGACCTGCTATCAGGAAGCACATAGACGCGCCCGTGGCTTGCCAGGCAAATATGGTGACCCATCCTAGTAGGCATCAGCAAAATTCGTCTCGTATGCATTCGGAACCACCTACCTTGGATGAAAGAAACGGCGACTTTCCACTCCTTCGGTGCAAACATGTACGACCAGTGCATCTGCGCGCCAGAAATTGGGCATATGCTCGCCATCTCTGCTATGCTTGCCGCGCATGCCAGGCTTCCCATAAATGTGAAGAGCAGGCTATACACTAGACTCAAGGAGCCACCAGCAGTCATGCTGATGCCCAAAGACATGCCAAGTGCTTCCCAGCTGGAAAGTAGTGTGATGGACAAACCAAAGATTGAGAATACATTGAAGCGACGCTTGAGCTGTTGCAGTTTGCCCATTTGCTCCATCACATGTCTATCCTCTGAAGACTGACTGCGAATGTCGCTGTCCAGGCCATCGTCGAGTATACGTGGTGAGATGTATGCCAGAGGCTTTTCGGCCATTCTTGCGTATTTTCCTTCAAATGAGACTTGGGTGGAGATATTCTGCGATGCAAGAGCAAGCATTGAGACGATGGAGAGGGAGCGGCGCAAAGAGGCCTATACGACAAATCAAAGCTGATTGCTTCCTTCTCCTTTATCTGGAGGTCACTGATTTGCCTCAAGATATTGGAGATCAGCCGAGTCATCCTGTAGGTAGGCACTTGAATGAGCACAAGACGGCATTGTCAGCTGTGTGAGATATCGACCGTAACAATCGATGTCATTATCCTGGCAGACAATCTTGTTCACGCAAGGACGAGAACATCGCTCTTTGGATTCCAGTGGATGTAAATGAGAGATACCTTTGTATATTCGCAGTTGGCTGATCAGTTGTGCCGTCGCGAATGGTCAGCTGCAATTCTTAGAAGAGCGCCCGACTGTCATAAGCTGAAAGCTTTTGGGGCGCGCCTTAGAGACTGAGTTGTTTGCGATGCCAAAGAGTCGTGTAGGGCAATGATGAGGTGCTGAAGATTGTTTAATAGAAATGACGTAAGCGCGAAGCCGCGAAGCCGGGCCTCAAATCTGCCTCGGCCCCCTATCACAACACCATTTCCCTCACAACATCTGGCACAATCAGCAGTGTCTATACATGCGCGAATTCAACCCCGGACTCCCTGATCATTGTGCTCTATCATCTTACCGATTGGGATGCAACGTCCATCGCACGCAGCGACTGTGGTCAGCATCTACCAATATTAACAGGCTGATCTCCTCACACTTGCCACCCATCGCCAGACCTGCCGAATGAGGCTCTTAAAATGGCCGCCAATGATAGCTGGACCCTGAGAATGTTGCCCCACAACGTCTTCAAAAGCCCGCAATACCTCTGGTCTAAATAACCGATACCTCATCTAGATCTAAAGATGTCTGACTGTTGCGCTCATGCGCATGAAGTAGCTTGATCAAAAGGAGCCACATCTGACGTCGTTCCAAGAGGAACTACGCCGCAGGAATGAAACCTGCTTTGCTCTTTTCCCACCGGAATCAACGTCTGGATCACGCTGTACCCAGGATGCCAATCGGCTATGCCACCGAATGTTTCGCCATCTGCATGCGGTCTTGAACGAAACAGGCACTCAAGTGCCATATTAAAAAGGTGGGGAAGGACAATATTCATCGTGCATCTGCTAATGCACCCCAGGCTCGGTGAATTTGATGTGCCGAGCTTAACCCTCAATCTGAGACTTGGCTTCCGCCCGCGCTGATCTCCAATCCAGGAACTTCTCACAGACCACTGGCTAAAGACGCGATGTACTGGCCAGCGGTGAAGACCAAGCCCGGTTATCAAATTGAGTTCAATAAGCGTCGTCGACAACTCTTGGTCTTATTATGGCGACCTCATGTATAAAGATGGTCGGTGACACTTTCTTCACCAACACCAACGCAACCGCACCTCACACCAAAGTCTAAAATTCACAATGGTTTCATTCACAGCTATCGTCGCTGCGACTCTAGCCCTGGTCCCCTGCGCTCTAGCAGCACCAAGCGGATTGGGAGCAGTCGACAGCCCCATGCCCAATGGCCTCGCCACCCGTCAAAATGCTCCGTGGCAATGGTGGACTGAAGGACAAGGACAGTTCAGCTGTCAGCAGCAGGGAGGTGGAAAGTACTCCTGCTCGTGGAGCGGACAGGCGGGCGGCGGCATGGTTGCCGGAACTGGATGGCAAGCAGGCCGAAAGTGAGCAGCACACGTCAAACCCATCGCTACATATACTAATATTTGAATGTGAAGGACCGTGAAGTACGAGGGAACATACAACCCCAAAGGTCCTGGCTACCTCTCCCTGTACGGCTGGACTCGCAACGCGCTCGTCGAGTACTACATCATCGAATCTTGGGATGTATTGGCACCCGGCGAACCCTGGACACTGCGCGGCAACTTCACGTCGCAAGGCAACAAGTACACTTTTTACACTGCCCAGCGTGTGCAGAAGCCATCCATCGAAGGAACCCGAACCTTCATTCAGTACTTCTCCGTGCGCGATGAGTCTGAGAAGAAGGTCGGCGCCGTGTCCGGCACGATTAACACCGGCGACCATTTTGATGCTTGGGCCAAGTTCGGATACCGCCTCGGCACCTTTGAGCAGAACATGTTCTTTGTCACTGAGGCTTTCGCCAACGGTACTAAGTTGCCCAGCGGAACCAGCACTATCACTGTCAGCTAAATGGCCAGTTTGGAAATCCTGGTTGGTAAATGGTGCAAGACATGTGAAGCATTAAGCTTTCCAAGCTTGTCAGATAGCACAATTTAAACAGCGCAACTCGTGTAAGTTGCATCCTTCGGCAGGTTTCGAGCATCATTTGAGGTCTCTCGCATTTCATCAGCGCATATTCGTGCCATTTCTTCCATGCATTACCGCGGCTGAATGGGAAGAGTACTGATGATAAAGCGCTGTATTTGCGGCATTATGACGAACATTTGAATCACCAACCGGCGACTTATTCTCTACCAGAATTGCTTCTCAGCGCCGCTATTGGTGGATTCTTTTACAGGCCGCGAGTAAGACACAGGAAGGGTTCGTGGCTCACCTAGTGCTTACTTTGTTGCGCGAATGTAGCCCCACGCGCTTTCGGAAGTCACCACGCGCGCTCATGAGAGTCTCAAGACTTCGACAATGGCGGTTCAGGCTGCAAACTGAGGGTCCCTACCCGGTGAGTGACTATATGGCAATGTAATTGTGGCTGTATCTCGTAGTTGGAGGAAGGCTGCGATTGTGCCGCAGAGGTGACGCAGCAAGCGCATGTGTCAGGTCATGTTTGGGACTTTCTACGGGCGAGTCCAATAACTCGACACTGAAATCTTACGGAAGTCGAAATCAGTGCTGAGATCGCAAGACTATCACAATGTACGATAGATGCGAAATCACTCTTCGTACCAAGGAGCTACCATAGACATGCAGCTACCTCAATTAGTTTTAAGACATCCCATTAGAATGCAGCACAACCTTGGAAACTTCCTTGGGTTTCTGTTTAGATCATTTGGAGGGGAGTTTCCAGCTACAGAACAAATGTCTAAGAAAAGCAAGTGGCTGAGCAATTAATACTAGGCATATCATTAATTAACATCGTTAGAGCGAGTTCCGCTTGCCCATTGGATGTATGCTCGTTTGGCCCCCAATTCCGATGCACAGGAAAACCGCGCCTCTCGTTCAGCCCAGATGGCTCATTTTGCTTGGACCTTTTAGCCTGGTTACTTTCGATTGAATGAAAGGGTAGCCTTCTCCCATTTACATCATTGCGACGATTCAAGTGTCTTCACTACGAGGCTTTCTAAACAACATTTACAGTCAACTATGGCGATACTCGATTAAGAGACAAACCATGTATCGCCTTCTCTCTCATCTCTTGTACCGAGCATGGTCTCAATGAATATATCGCGCACCGACGGGATCGAGATGTCGTCATTTAGTCATCATGAGGATACCTCACGATCGTTGTTGCGACGCAGTTCGGCGACTAGTGTAGCATCAAATACCTCGTCTCAAATTCGCATACAGCGTCACCTCTTCGAGGAGTTCTTGTCCGTCATTGGTGGAGCTCAGACTCGAGTTCAGCAGCGCATGCGAACAAGTCGTTTTTACGGTTGGCGCATGGGACTATTGTTCGGTAGCTTTACGTCACTGCTTGTTTTGTGTTGCAATGCCATCGCTATTATCGTCGCGAGCCAAGTTGGTACAAAAAGAGAGCAATATCGGGGACATTTTCTCTGGAAGTGTTACTGCAACATACCGCTGGAGCACAGTCTTCCACCTCATTATCAACGTTTTCAGTACTGTTTTGCTCGCCGGTAGCAGTTATACTAGGCAGGTCCTCTGCTCTCCAACTCGATCAGATCTTGATGCAGCTCATGCCGAAGGTATGTGGCTCGATGTCGGATTGTTGAGCTTGCATGACCTTTGGCACCTACCTCGGGGATGGGTGGCTTTGGGGATCGTGCTAGCATCTTTTTCCATTCTGCTCCATCTTTTGTAAGTATTTTTCGAAGGGTAAGTGTACTGCTTGTAGATGGATTGACGAGTATCTTCCAAACCAGATAGATGTCAGCAACAAGATCATCATCGAGAATTTTACCAATCACATATTACTTTGGATTGATAACCGAAAATTTGTTAACATGACTGCATTTCTAGAGAGGTCGAAGAACCAGAGCTGGCCTAACCGCGCTCGTATCACACAGGCATTCGCGACTTTGGTTTATGTGTGCAACATTATCTGACATGTCCCAGGCTGATATGCATCGCAGGTGCTGACATCATTTTTCCGCTTTCCAATTTGAAAGTTGGTTTGTGGGGCACTGCCTCCAAATACACCATACCTTTATACGATGTGCCCGTTCTTGGAATCGCTTGCATCGTCGACTCACCTCTACTCATTCTCACCCTTTGCTATCTCGCCCTAAATAACATGTGTACATTTTTGGCGAGCGCAGAAGAATGGAACAGTTTGGTATCGAAACGAAAAGGCTTGCGCGTTACCCGCCCAATGGCCGAACAGCGTGGCACATACTTCTTGCAGCTTCCATATCGATGGGCGATCCCATTGAATATAATAAGTGGGCCGCTGTATTGGCTACTCTCACAGTCGTTTAGTTCTGGCCAGGGTCGACTTCTTCGAGAGGAATAGTGATTCTGCCAGCGAGGCGATGTTGACGTCAGCAGCAGGGGCATCGAGTTCGAGCTTTCTCTTGCTCCTAATTGTCAGCTTTCTGTTGATATGTGCAATCTCGTGGGCCATCGCTCGGCGCATGCAACAGAGGACGCCTATCGCGGCGTCGTGTAGTCTGGTCATCAGTGCGGCGTGCCATCCATCAGAGGAAGAAGTCTATATCCAATTGGGGGAAGTAAAATGGGAAGTTGTTCAGATTCCATACAATGTCCGCACGGGGCATTGCTCTTTCTCTGCTAATCCTGTGGAAATACCAAAATCAGGGAAAATGTATGGATAGACCTCATCAATTTGACGGACCAAAGTAACTTGTTCATGGAGCATTGAGATCAATTGTACTACGAGAACTTCCTATGTCATAGAAGAGTTGTTAGATATAAACTGACGAAAACCTCGTGCTAAATTGAAGCTCAGTGGCTATCATTGCCGTAACGTGAGGGGATCACTCGTCTCCAGCTCACTGCGCCGCAATCAAGGGCTAGTAGAAAGTTAGCCAATGCAAAAAAGGCTTATTTATGAAACGTACATGTACTCAGAGTCGCCGTCATCATCGACCACCTCGTACTTCGATACCTTAGACGGCTTCCGTGGACTCTTCCGCTGCGCAACTTGCTTCTGCTTTTTCGATTTCTTGCCATCCGAACGTCGCGAGTGACCTTGGTTCGAGGCGTCAGCTATCGTGCTCGTTGGAGGAAACATTTTCCCCTTCTTACCTTGAGCACAGCCCCACTCTCGCGTCACAGTGTCAATCGTCTTTAATATGGCGACTCTCGCGGCCTCTCTGGGCATACCGGCGCGTAGCAAGGTCTCGTAGTCGGTATGCATGTGTCGGATGTGTGCAACAACGGCGAGCCTTACTTTCGCGTTGAGAGTGAGGGTGCCTGTCCGTCCGACACGGCGCGAGTGCTTCTTGAAGCCATGCTTGATAACCAATTCCCGCTCGGTGGCCGGCATCTTTGGAAATTGTGTCTTGATTTCCGCGGTAGTTTTGGAGATATCGGAGTCGTCGCGTTTTTGAACTGCTGCGCGCCTGGTCGTCAATGTTTCTTTTGCTTTTTGGTGGACCTCAGAGATGATAGTTTTGGGTGCTCGTAGACCGAGCGTGCGCTTGTTGTCGACTACGACATACAAAGGCTTCTTCGCCTCGCGGGTGGCTTTTCTGCAGTGGAGGGTTTTGAACGCTATGCCTTTCGGAAGAAATGCATAGCCTTGTGGCATGGGCGCATTGGGCGAGACTGTTATTTCGCTGAACATGTTGCTGGTGAGACTTTGCGCTGGGTTGACGCGCTGTTGTTAGTTGTTGTTGTGATGAATGTCACGGTGAAGACCGCGCGCTGATGACGCCAAGCTGCAACCCTTCAATGACCATTGTGACTTGAGTCGAAGCTAAGATCTTTGTTCGCGTGTTGGTCTCGTTGTTCGATGACTTTGGTTGTTCGCGGCTTTGTCTAGAGGTCTTGGTGTTGCAGTTGCCAGGGGCGCAGCTAGCGCGGTTATGTAAATTCGCTAGGCTGTTTTGGGTGTCCACTCCACTCCCTTTCTTCAACCAGCCCGACCTCTGACCCATACATACATCAAACCCACCCAAATTGAAGACGCAGCTCAACTTCAATTTAATACAGCGCAGCACATTGATGCACCTGAATGATAATGAGAGGCAGAGGAGTGAGAGGACCGATGCCCCTGATCTGTTTTGGGTGACACAGGTAGAAAAGAACACGAGCGGACAAAGCGATTTGTGATTCATTAGACCTGAAAAACAGCGCATACGTAACGAAATCTAAGAGGCAGAAGCAGGCTCGAATAAAACACGTATCGCTTGGATTCGCATTGGTCGCTAGCGACTTTTAGGAGTACTTTGGACGAGGTCCAATAAAAATAAATACATGGAAGAGTAGGGGTTGTTTCAGGTGCTTAGGAGCCGTTGATGGCGTTGAGGAGCTGGGTGTAAGCCGCCTTGGGCTTGAAGCTGGAGTCGAACAAAAGAGGGTTGCCCTGAGGCCTCCACGAGTCCTGGTCGCGAACACCCCACGCAGTGATACCAACACAGTTCTTCTGCTGCAAGCAAGCCTTAGCAACGTTCGCCCAGTCAGAGGAGGAAGCGTTCTGGATGTCGACCTCGGTCATGGCGCACTCCGGAGCAGCGGCGCATAGAGCAGCCATGGCAGCGACAGAGTTCGCACCCTGACCAGCAGTCAAGTGAGTCTGCGAACCAATACCATCAATGGGAACGCCGGCAGCGATCCACTTCTTGACGTTCTTGATTATTCCCTGCGTCTTCGCGTACGAAGCAGTGTCAAGGTTGTAGTCGTTGATGTAACGCTTCGCATCGGGATCAGCCTTCTTGGCCGCCTCAAAGGCAATACGAACTATTTGAATTAGTTGTGGGTCGCGTGAGTTCGAATTTCGGTTACGTACCAAAGTCCTCGCCCAAGACGTTGTAGAACACGCTGGAGCGGAAACCACCATTTTCCTATACCGAGTTAGCACACTGCACATCCACGATAGTTTGGAAGGGAATTCTCGAACATCAAAAATCTCGTTCACTACGTCGAACGCGTAGACCTGTCCCTTGAAGTGTCCCATGACACCCTGGACGTGGTCTTGGATGACAGTGGTCAGGGTGGCTTTATCGCGAATCTGCGAGACCCAGCTCGGAAGCTGCGAATGCCAAATGCAGGTGTGACCACGAATGAGCTGGCCGTTGTCCTTCGCGAACTTGACAGTCTGGTCCGCGGTTGTGAGGGTGAACTTGCCCCGCGTGCCCTCAGTGGCGTCCCACTTCATACTGTGGCGGGTCAGCATCTACCATCACAAGTCAACGACGAACACCAGTTCTTACCTGTTCTCTGGAGTGATTTGACCAAAGTTGGCCTTGATAACGGCGGCGTTCTGTCCGCTGTTGAATAGGCCGGGGTCAGTGGCAGTACCGAAGTACTTCCTGCCCTTTGCCTTCATGGCAGCATCGATGCTCTGAGCCTGGCGGGCGTCGAGAAGCGGCTCTGGCTCTGCAACAGGGACAGCAGCGGCCAGCGCGCTCGCCGCAAGGAGAGTGGTGAAAGAGAGCTTCATGGTGACTGAAGTGAGATGCTGAATGTAAAGATTGACTGAGAGGCGAACGGATATTTTTTTCAACAACCTAGGTGACGACTCTTCTTATACCAGTCGATACAGCATCGCCTTCTCCCAGATGGAGCATACCCACTTCCTACCGACATCGTTAATATCGCCATGCCACGACAAGCAATCCTGCATTGCGGGGCGCATAAGCGAACAGGGGCCACATGTTAGTGACCTTGACTACTCCGTGGCTCCCGACGAAACCGTGCCGGCAGGCCTTCCTTCCTAAAAAACTCTGGGTATGGCTCCCAAGCAATCTAGACGAAGCCTTCGTGGCTGCTGCTTGACCCTCTTGGCGTTTAAGGGGTACTAAGGCGGCTAAACTGACACCCTGTCATTAGCGAACCTTGTCGCGACTACGCGCCGAATGTTTGATATTGAATAACGAGCCATATTGCTTGTAAGCAAGGCAACCATGTCACACGCGAAGTACCAACAATTTGATTCGTGCGCGATATTTGGCGGAGAATTGCTTCTTGATTGTTCAGTTCATCGTGGTTACGTACAATAGAGTTCGGCCGCCTCGCCATGGGCCGTAATCCGGGGAAAACAACGACTTGCGTCCCTCTGACCCGGTACAGGACTGGAAATCTCGCCGAAGCTAACAGTTGGAGAATCGCGACATTCTTTTGCTCGCTGAACATGTCTTCTGAGTTATTTCGAGACATTCCCGAAGTCATGCCTGAAACAAAACATGTGCTAAGGACAAATCGCGTTAGACGCAACAAAGATGGGCGGTTTTGAAACACTCAGAGCAAAACGTGGTGCCGAGGATTTGCCACGACGTGTTCACACGATCATAGAACGCGTCATGAGCCTGGACGATCGTAATGGTGCATTCTGCCGGCCTTAGGAACGTTTGCTTGTCCCTGTTCAAGCATCGCTGGGGTTCAAATGAACCTCATGGGGGGTCATCAATTCATGGACACGACGAAATCCATCAATCGCGTCTCGTTATGTATATGATGGAGTACTGGGGTGGCCACTTTGCCCTAGAAATTATGCTGAGACAAGTTTGACCGTATTTCCGATTAGGGCAACTGACCACTGGGTACATTCCAGAAGACTTTGCAGACACTTCGGATACGAGCTGTATAGCACGATCATGCATTCATAGATAATGCTTTACTGGTATACAGACGCTTCCATGAACAGGAATCGGTTCACATTGACACCTCGGGCAACAAGTCCCAGTTCGAATGCTTAGTTGTTCTCGTTCTCCGAGGTTTTCATTTCCTCACTGTCAAATTATTCTTCATTCGCTTTGATGTCGAGCCGGTGGTCGCATTGGATCTCGTAAGCAACATGCCCAGTCTCCTTAGGTGCGTATTGTACTCCTGCGCCGCCAATTGATGAGAGTTATTCACCTGGGCTGTGTCGAGAGATCGAGACCATGGCGTCCTTTTCGATGACAAGCCCAAAGATCTCTCTTGACATACCATCTAATAAAGCCCACACGTCCATCCCAAGATATTACTCATCGAATGGCTTCGTACAATTCGTCATCCTAATGTTTTCTACTTCACGTCTTCACTTTCACCTCAGGTCGTGTTAGCCTGAAAATCGTGTCTTGGCACTAGCTCAACCACTGACCGCAAACCTTTCTGAACCTCACAATCGCTTCGCACGCCGCTTCCAAAATCATAATCTGCAAGAACAACACCGCAAGGATGTCCGAATCATCTAGCTCAACGGCAGCAGCCACGCCCGGCCCCGATCACAAGAACTGCGCGCTGTTCGACCTCACGATGTGGATCTTCGGCAAGGCCAAGCGCACCACTGACAAGATCATGGTCCAAGCGACCGCAGCTCTTCCCCTCGCCCAAAAGAAGCTGGAGATGGCAGAGCGAACCCTCCCTGCCGACCATCCGCAGCGCAAGAAACACATCGACGCCGTCGCCAACATCGAGAAGCAGCTGGCTATCGGTACCGAGCTCGTGAGCGTCACCGCGACGGAGCGCACAGCATATTGCGACAACATGCCTGAGTACGCGACCGGCCTGTTTGCAGAGTACAACCGCGACCGCGTGGTTCACTTTCTCACGCTGCTGAATGAGGCGTTTGAGAAAATGCGGGAGGCGAATCCGGGTATGAGTGCGGATGGACAGTTCAAGAATTTGAAGGCTATCCAGACGCATTATGAGGAAATGCCAGCGGACGTGTTGACGCGTAGGACGGTTTGTGAGTCGTGAAGTGCGGGCTGGTGGGATGTGTGACTGACAATTGACAGGGACGGATGTGCTTGCGAAGGACGCGCAGGGTAGTGACGAACCGGCGGCGGACAAGTGAAGAGCTCAAAGAGTGCGGTATTCGGGCGTCGTGTGACGGGAAGCCTTGAAGGGGGATGCAAATCGTCGTGTTAAACATATGGTTGTGAAGTGCCGGTACGTTGGGGGCGTCAATGAGAGCAAATCGAACTTCAATATGGTGTACAGCGACGTTGGGCAACCGCAGAAGCATTCAATGTAGGCCGACTGCTGAATGTGAAGATTTCGAACAGCGCCCGACACAGCGCATATAAATGCCATGTCCCGCGCAGCCCAGCTCTTCAAAACAAGAACAATTCTCATCAACAACTTCTCAATACTTGTCACATCTCTCAGTGTCTTACCAAGAATCATCTCCTGAGCACAAAAACGACCCTAACAGCAAAATGCCCCGAAACTACCGCAATACCCGCCGCCCAACCGCATCTTCCCACTATGCAAGCCAGGACTCGTTCTCAGGACCCGTTACTCGTCGTCGCAGCCTAAGCCCCGGCATGTTCAGCTCCGCATACGAACCTCGTAACCGCAGCCCAAGCCCTGCCCCTCGCCGCGACGACCTCGACGATCTCCTGAGCCGCACGATGCGCGTCATCAACGAAGGCGTGCGCCGCCGGGAAGACGGATACGCATACTTCGACAACATTTTGAACCGGGCGCCCACGCGCTGGTCCCGCCCGCACACACCCCGACACTCACCGTCGCCATCGCGCTCACACAGCCCAGCGCCTTCCGAGCCCAGAGAAATCTTCACGCTCGATGGCGCCCCGACTACTCACCCATTCTACACGCGCCACGAGATCCCATCCAACCCGCTCGACTGCGCATTCCCGTACATGCCCCTCGAGCGCACCGAGACCGCGACAGTTTTTCATGCCATGCACCCTGTCCCGCGCCGCGCCTTGCGCCAGTTGAACTTAGACGAGCTGCGCTTCGTGTGCGAGGAGCTGGACGAGAAGCTGTACGAGAAGACAGAGATAGATGAGTTTGCGGAGCATGTGGGCGAGACGATGGTGCGGATTAATGAGTTGTTGGAAAGGCAGAGTGTAGATACGGCGCCGTGTGCGTGTAGGCATTACGAGAGGATTGTGTTGAGGGAGGATGCGGCTCATGGGGCTGCTCAGGATGACGGCGTAGGCTCGGAGGAGACGGTTGTGGAGGAGTTGGATGGCAGTGTATAAGTGCTGTATAAGTTGTCTGCTGCTTAGTTGATGCATGTTGCGAGTTATGTTGCTGTTGAGATCGAATGTCTAATGTTTTGTCGCGAACACGTGCGAGCGCCGTGCCTGCTGCCGTAGGATGGACTCGAAAGCTCTCCGCACTCGTTTGCAGTGAAGCATCGACCTTGCCAAAGTTGTCTCAAGCGTGATGGGGACGGATTCCGCAGCCCTTCATCTGCTGCAGATACTCAAAGCCCTAGAGCACTTGATGTTGCGTGCTTGGATGCCTTGTCTATGCAATTGGCGGTCTCCAGCCTTCACTCAATCAAACGATGCAAGTCCGGCTGCACTCACAACATGGCATACATGAAAGTCTGGGGCAACTGCAATTTTACAGTCCTCGCGGCTTCCATGTGCAGCGCCTGCACGAACCACGCCAAAGCCCCAATTTCTTTTCTTGCGAAGAATAATACAAGCGCAGGTGCAAATCCAGCGAGTAGGTCCCGAAAGCACAGACGTTGATCCCGCGCACTCGTCCAGAAGTTTCCATTTCGCTACACCAGTGAACCACGGATCGCTTCGCACACCATAATGATAGCTCGGATTGGATGTCCTCAGACACTAATCGGGTCCCCTAAAGCAGTACGTAAGTCTGCACGATATATTGGCGGCAGCAGTGGGGATGCCGAACGTGTTGTTATCATTGACATAGATGTTGTCATATGTGCGAAATGTACGTCTTAGATGCTCGATTCAGGATGCTGTGAAGCGTACCAACCACAACGTTTGATCGGCCTGGCTGGATGGCCTCAATGTTTAATCGGGTACACGACCGGGCCCGTCCGAAAATGTCGCGCATGCCTTCAGGATCCGTGATCAGAAGTCCAGTCTGCGCGATGGTGGTTGGATCATTACTGTTGATTTTGGGTGCGTAGTGCTGTTCAGCTCATCTGCTACACCACAATTATGGTGACCAGCATCACGGCCGTACGGTCAGATGCACCATGCTGAATGCCCTCATAGCCTCACCGTCGGATTTTCTGTCTTGTTGAGTGCCGTGAAGATGTCCAGCCAGTCCGGTCCTGAGTCGTTCTATGGTACTGTGTATTCCCTCAACCAGGGTTCATTTCGTTGTGTAATTCGACTACATTTTGGTATTGGTGCCAAAAATGAACCACACTTTGGAAGTGTGATCTTACCAGTCTCTTCATGCCATAAAACGTGCCCAATCTCATTTCCTCCATCCCATCTTCAAACTCTTCACACATCCCAAAGCACCTCAGTGTGCTATTTCCTCTTCCTTTTCCACCTCTTCACATATCCTAAAGTACTTTAGTACTCCAAGATGAATTTCCTCTCCTACATCGTCCCGCCATCATGGGTAAGGTCTGTCGACAAGTCCGGCAACCCGGTCTTCGACGGGTATGGCAACCCGGTCTTTTTCGACCTCGCGCTTGTTCCGCCGCCAACACCCGCGCCCGTGCCAGTAACAAGGAGTGGCCCTGGGCGTCCTCGTAAGAACCCCCTTCCTGATCCTAACGTCGTCCGTCCTGGTCCTGGCCGACCCAGAGGCGTCAAAGACTCCGAGCCACGCATGGCGAGAGGCGAGAAGGCCGCTCTTACCGAGGAGCAGCAGCTCGCGCGCAACAGGGCGCAACAAAAGGCTTCTTTAAAAAAGACGCGTGAAGCGCGAAATGCACCGCCCCCTCCTCCGCCGCCGCAGGAGGTGATCGACTTGACGTCGTCCGAGGACGAGCAGCCCGAGGCGAATGTCATTTCGTCGACGGATGCAGAGCTTCTGCGTGGGTTTGTTTCTTCTCGCGCTTCTCCCCCGCCCCCTCCCCCGGACCAACTCTCTCAGGAGGAGGAGGGCCTCATCAATGACAACTTCCTCGCCCTGGACGATGGGCTGTCCGGGGATACTATGGACCATGCCTGGCCCCCCGCCAGAAGCGTCGAAGAAGTCGCGCAATCTCATTCTTGGCTCGCTAGATTTTCTTGAGCTGGCACAGGTACGTCGTCTGGATGTGGATTCCCTTCGTGATGTCCATCGCGTCTATATCGCGCCCAGACTAACATGAAGATCAGAAAGCCTAGCAGGATGGCGATTATGGTGGGAGCAGCCGGGTGGCGCATATTGAATTTCTGTTATGCCTTTGCGGATTGTGGGATTCGGCTAGTACTTGTGTTGTTTGTGTAGTGCGGCCTGGGTGTTTCGGTTAGTTCATATGGTTCTGCGCGACTTGAGGGTTTTGCGGTTTACGTGCACTGCTGCGCTTTATATAGACGTCTCAAAAATTCACGATAATTCACATCTGATGCATGATCATAATCCGTGGAACCGTTCAACTCACCGGCAGTACGCTTAGTTGATTTTTACCATGTGCTGCGAGGTTTTGCGAATTTTGTCGAGCTGGTGTTTTCGCTATGCGGTGCTGCCACGCAGCGAGTTCGGAACTCTGGTTCCTGACTAAGCCACTAGCTCAACCTTGGGAACGGGACCGGACCACGCGACAGAACCATTGAAAGATTGATGCATTTTGATATATGGATGTTTATGGAAATATCAGACAGCTCTATATGCGCTCTACGTATCACGCCACATCGCACATCGATGCACCTTAGTACACCTTAAGGCATATACACGTAACAAGGCCTGAAGCTCAGTCCATGCCCACGTACTTAAACCATAGCGGCCGACAATCCTCTCGGTTGAGCCACTTTTCTCCGTCGGTAAACCGCCCTGCAACACAGCCCGAGCACTTCGGACTGGCGGGGCAGTTGAAGAAGGGAATGTGCTGGTATCCGATGTCGCGGAACCAGTGTATCTTGCTCTTGTCCTCGAACAAGCCCAGCGCGATGCTGTGGACGGGCGCATCGCCCCACCGCTCATAGAAGAAGCCACCCGCACGGTCTAGATGGTTGAAGAAGTCGCGATACTTCTTGCTGCGCCAGAAACTCAGGTCGCCAATCTCGAAGTTGGACCAGAAATGGCACGTGGAATAGCCATTGGCTTTTCGGTTGTTTTCCGGTCTTCTGGTATCATCCTCCAGCCACCCACGCGCGTTGTTTGGGTGTGCATAGTCCGGATGGTCGGCGAGGAACTTTTGTGTCTCTGGCCACAGCGTTGCGACACTGTCCGGGCTGTCGTAGATGTTGATGTTGAAGCCGTACGTCTTGTTGTGATCCTGCATCCAGCGGAAAACGTCGTAGTCGACGTCGCAGAAGAAGTGCACATTGGGCTCGACGCGCCAGTAGTATTGCACGTCCTTGAGCGCCGGGTGCTCGCTGAACATGCCACTATTCCATCGACACATCTGATGGTATGACTGCTTCTCCATGTACTGCACACCTTGACTGACAAGGAGATTTACGGATTCTCGGACGAGGTCGGGGTTGATCCAGGAGGGGATCTCCCAGTGCTCAGCTGGGATCAGTTCTGTCATGTACTGTTAGCTTCGCATGCTGATCATCCAAACATCGCAAGGCGACGTACCAAACCGAACCTCGGCATTCGTAGCTGCACGGATCTTCCTCTTGAACTCGTCGGTGAAGGGCTTGTCGTTGAAGAAGGTCCACGGGTAGTTGAACTTGTGATTCCATGTCCTCTCCAGATCGGCCATGCTCTGCAGCATATCTCTGAGCTCTTCATTGCGCACTAACGACAGAATGGTCGCATTGATGCGTGCGCTGTTGGCATTGTCTGGGGCGTAGTTGTCGCCGTCAACTCGGCGTAAAGGGCCGACAGGTTCGCCAGATGCTGCATGGGATGATTAGCATGTGACATCAGGGCAGCACGTGAGGGAACCATACAGTCCAATTGGGGGTCATGGTCTTTGCTAATGGGTTTGAGTGACGAAGGCTTGCTGGCAGGGAGCTGTATCTCAGCGTGCGGCGAGGCCAGCAGTTGCACCAAGAGGTACAGGAAGATGCAGAGGGTTGCAGCCGCCAGATAGCGCATGCTCTTGGGTAGTGCCATGATGAGTAGAGCGGATAACCGGATGGAAGAGTCTGGGCGAGACTGGGAACAGAGTCCCTCTCTCCAACGAAACGTCTTGCATGGCGTGTTTGAGTTATCTTCAGCAGCAAGTGACGTGCAGGCGCGCGTCTTCAGGGTCTAGCCTTGGCAGGGCAAGCGCCAGCGGGGCGGAAAGTGGGCCGCTCGGCAAGCACCGTCGCACGCCAACTTCACCCACGCGTCATCCCATCAATCCGTACTGTCAGCCTTCATCCTTTGGCAATTACTGTCACGTGCATGCGCGACGCGTCCAGATGGCCCAGAACGCGCGAGGCTCAGCCCTCACCGACGAACTGATACAGTCCATCCTGCACTTCGATCCGGCTACCAATAGACAGGCTTACAAACACGCCAAAGATATTGCTTCGCGTGGGCTGCGCGGTTACCAATATGCGCGCACTAATCAGTTCGATGTCGTGTCTACATATGCTGGCCTAGACGAGAAGTTCCGTGTCAAGAATCGCGACCATCTCGCCGATGCCCTTAGAACGCGGCTGCAGAAGCTAGAAGCACGAGCAAGCAAATTCACCCCAGATATCCTCTCGTTTCTGCTGCTACTATCAGATCGACCACTAGAGAACACCAGAGTAGAAGCCTTGGAGCTGTTGCGGCCTCCCACCCCTGAGCTTCCCCTGACCTGGGATGAGATCCTAGAGAATGACCCTTACAGCGACGAAGACATCTGGAAGGACATCGATTATGCCGTCGAATCGTCAGGTGATGAACGAGCGTCTAAGAAGCGTGCGAAAGCAAAGGCGTCGCCGCCGACCAGTGTTGACGAAGACGACACTTACGACCCCACCGCTTGCGTGCTATCAACGCAAGAGAGCTTGTCCAAAGACCTGGAGGCAGCCCAGTTCTGGAACACTTCCTCGGAACCAGGCGATTCAGTGACAGAGATCACCGAACTCCAGATGCTTCGAGAGACTTTGTTCATGCTCGCAGGACTTCCAACCAGTCTTTACAAGCTCGACCCTCAGCAAAGCAGTATTCGCATCAATCCACA
>Ga0265780_10001134_pt1 | contig 39010 bp, 30 predicted proteins | sample P1T30metagenome_FD_192432 | JGI IMG/M metagenome (GOLD analysis project Ga0265780, IMG submission 192432) | Plant litter microbial communities from East Loma Ridge, Irvine, California - P1 T30 | ecosystem: Environmental > Terrestrial > Plant litter > Unclassified | place: USA: California...
GGGCGTGCTGTTCACCACCTTCCCCGAATACCCGCTGGAAATGGCCATTCACGCCGTGGCCGGGCTGGGGGAGGGGCTGGTGGGCGGGCAATTGGTGCCCGAGGAGTTTTATTTGAATAAGAAAGATGGTACGCTGGTGGCGAACACTGTAGAGCGGAGTAATACTCCGCTTTTGGTTGGGCAGGCAGCTGATTTTGGCGCGTCAGAAGTGAAAACGGAGTGCCACTCCGTCTTACAGCCCGCCGCCCTGGCCGAATTATACGGGTTTGCGCAGCACCTCGAAACGGCCCTGGGCGGCCCGCAGGACGTGGAATTTGCCCAGGACGAGGCCGGCAAAATATGGCTGGTGCAAACCCGGCCTATTACCCAGCCGGTGCCCGAAGTGGTGGTCTATGACAATGCCAATATCCAGGAAAGCTACTGCGGCGTGACTACGCCGCTCACTTTCAGTTTTGCGCAGCGCGCCTACGCCACCGTGTACCGCCAAACCATGCGCACGCTGGGCTTGCCCGCGGCTACTGTGGCCGCGCATGAGGGCGTGATTACTAACCTGCTGGCTTTGCGGCAGGGTCGCATTTACTATAACCTTAATAACTGGTACCGGGGCCTGCAATTGCTGCCCAATTTCAGCCAAAGCAAGGCCGATATGGAGCGCATGATGGGCGTGCTGGAACCAGTCGATTTTGTGAGCGACCAGCACAAAACCCTGCCCCAAAAGCTTGCCCTGTTGCCCCGCCTCGCCCTGAATCTGGGCCGCCTGCTCGGCGAGTTTGCGCGCCTGCCGGGCCGGGTGCAGGGGTTTCAGGCGCGCTTTGAGGACGAGTACCAGCGCTTCTACCAGCTACCGCTGGCCGACCTCGGCGCGCCCGAACTGCTGCGTGAAATCGGGCACCTCGACCAGGCGCTGCTCACGCGCTGGACTACACCTATTATCAACGACTTTCGGGTGATGATGGCCCACGGCACCGCTACCCGCCGTCTGGCCGCACTCGGCATTGCCGACCCCGAGGAGTTTCTGAGCCGCTATTTGGCTGGCAGTCCGGCCGGGGCCGAAATTGGCCCTTCTGAAGCCTCTGAGGCCGCGCCCCTGGCCAGCCTGCTGCCCGCCCTGGCCTTGCGCGATTTGGGCCAAGTAGTCCGCCAAGATTTTCCTGAATTACTGCCGCTGCTGGCTGCGCCCGGCCCCGACCTACCGGCGCAGGTGGCGCGGCTGGCCCCAGCTTTTCAGCAAAAAGTGCGGCAGTACGTGGCCCGCTACGGCGACCGCACCATGGGCGAGCTCAAGCTCGAAACCGAAACCATGCGCACCAGCGAGGCGCTGTTTTACCAGTATTTAGGGCCTTATTTGGCCCCGCCCGCCCCGCGCCCCACCGATGCTTCGGCGGCCTCGCTGCCCGCCCAGGCGGCCGCTGAGCTGGCCGAGCGCCTGCGCGGGCGCGGCTGGTGGGCCGCCCGGCAGGTGCGTGGTAGCCTGGCGGCGCTGCGCCAGGCCGTGGCTCGCCGCGAAGCCCTGCGCCTAGAGCGCACGCGCCTGTTTGGCATGTACCGGGCCGCCTACCGGCTGCTGGGGCAGCGGCTGGCTGCGGCCGGCTCGCTGGCTGCGCCACTCGATGTTTTTTGGCTGACGGAAAGCGAAATAGGTGAGACCACCCGCGCCGGCGGGGCGCAGTGGGCAGCGCTGGCTGCCGCCCGGCAGGCCGAATTTGCAGCCTACCGGGCGGCGCCCGCCCCGGCGGGCCGGCAGGTCGAGCCCGCCCGGCCGGTGGCCGCCGCCGAGGCCGAATTGCCCGCCGATGGCTGCCTGCGCGGCACTGGCTGCTACCCCGGCCAAGTGGCGGGCGAGGTCGTCGTGATTACCGACCCGGCGCAGGCCGAGGTGGGGGCCGTGCGCGGGCGCATTGTGGCCGCGCTGCGCACCGACCCCGGCTGGGCGGCGCTGTTTCCGGGGTGCCGGGCGGTGCTCATCGAGCGGGGCTCGGCGCTGTCGCACTCCGTTATTTTGCTGCGCGAGTTGGGTATTCCCACCATCATCAACGTGCCCGGTCTCACGCAGCACCTGCGCACCGGCCAGCACGTGCGGCTGGATGGCCGCACTGGTACCGTGGAGGTAACATTGCCATAATCTTTGCCGGAAGGATATGCGTATAGCTCTACTTTACGGGTCTCCTAATTCTTTTGCAAGTGTTAGCATTATATATTGACTATATTTTATGCCCAGGCCGGGCGCTGTCCTAGCGGCTGGCCTGGGTTTCTGCTCTCTCTACTGCCTCTCCGCCTTCGAAAACCCGACTCTTTTATACCCGCTCATGCCTGTTTTTCTTGACCGCTTGCCCTATCAGGGCGAGCTACCAGCCAGCTTCGATACCGTTGGCCGGCAATTGTACGCGGGTTTGGGCTACGCGCCCGACGATGAGCCCGCTGCCCAGCTGTGCGAGCAGCTTGCTGATAGCCATGAGATTGTCTTCTACACCGACCACTGGAATCTGCGCCTCGCGGGCCTCTTCCCGAAAGACGGGGGCGAGGTCGCGTACTTCGGCTTTTGGGAAACGGCCGGGGTGCTGCTGACTAATCAGCTGGCCTTCGACGAGCTGCTGAAAGACGCAGCCGCGCGCGGGTTTAAGAAGGTGCAGGGGCCGCTGCATTTCAGCACGTATTTCCGCTACCGGCTGCGGCTGGGGGCGGTGCCCTCGTGGAAGCAGTTCAACCGCGAGCCCGTGAACCCGCCCTACTACCCGAATCTGCTTGAGCAGCTGGGCTTTCAGCCGGTGTTGCACTTCGAGAGCCACTGCCTGCGCGCCAGCACCGTGCCGCAAGTGTATGAGCAGCGGCGCGCCGTGCAGGAGCAGCTCCGGGAGTCGCCCTTCGAGTTTATTCCACTGGTCCCCGGCACCTGGCAGGCCCTGGAAGACGAGATTTTTGAGCTGGTGCAGCAAGTCTTTAGCCAAAATCCGGCCTACCGCCCCGTGGGCAAAGCGCAATTTCGCCTGCTTTACAACGAGCAGTATGCCGAGGGGCTGTGCCCGCACACCTCGGTGCTGTTTCGGCACCGCGCCACTGGGCAGCTGGCGGCGCTCAGCCTGTGCCAGCCCAACTACCACCAGCTGGGCCGCACCGTGAGTGCGCACCCGGTTTTCGCCCGCGATTACCCCCGCCTCACCACCCGCACGCTGCTGGCCAAAACTGTGGGCGTGCACCCCGATTTTCGGGGCCAGGGCCTGCAAGCCATGCTGGCCGCCTACGCCATGCAGGAGTTTCAAGCGTATTACGACGACGTGATTTTTTGCCTGATGCGGGCCGGAAACCGCTCGCTCAGCTTTATCAAAGACTTGCCGACCGAGGTAGCACACTACGCACTGTTTGAGCGAGATGTAGCGTAAGCTTTAGCTTGCGAACGAGCGCAGCGAGTATCCGCGCCCGACAACGTTCGCTTACGCAGATGCTCGCTGCGCTCGCAAGCTTTAGCTTACGCAGATGCTCGCTGCGCTCGCTCGCAAGCTAAAGCTTACGCTACAGCCGCAAAAAAGCTCTCCACCACCCGTGGCAAAAACGGGTACGGGCTCAGCGTGTGCGGCATCAAGTACAGCCCCAGCCGGTGCAGGCCAAACTCCAGGGTAGCCAGCCGGGTGCCTTCGGCAAAGGCCGCTTGGTCGCCAAAGCGGCCGGTGCGGGCGTGCAGCTGCTGGCGGTAGTATTCGAAGTAGCCGGCCCGCAGGTGGTAGCGGTCGGGGCCGAGCACGAAGGCCAGCAGTTCCACTACATCGTACTGCGGCACGTGGTAGGTGGCCAGTTCCCAGTCGTAGGCCACGAGCTGCGGCTGGCTGTCGGGGCCGGGCCGGAAGCAGGTGTTGCGCGGGTTCAGGTCGTTGTGAATAAGGGTTTTGGGTAAGGTATTTAGCGTGGCCCAGTTGGCCGGAATATCCTGGATGGCCTGCGCCAAAAATTGCCGCCGTGCGGGCGTGTATAGGTCGGGGAAATGCCGGCCGGCGTGGTCGAGCAGCGCCTCCCAGAGCGGGGCCAATTGCGGCCAGGTGGCGGGCGCGGCCTCGGGAGGCGCGGTGCCGGCGGGCGTGAGGTGGCCGGCGTGCCAGGCGGCGAGTTGGCGCAGGGCGGCGCGCAGGTGGGCGTCGGTCCACTGCGCGGGCGCAAGTACCGAGTTGAGCAGCGCGTGGCCGCTGAGGTCTTCGAGCAGCACCAAGTACGAGTCGGTGGCCGCGTCGGCGTGGGTGCCCCACACGCGGGGCAGCAGCGCGGCCTCGGCGCAGGCGGGCGCGGCGTATACGGCCAGCTCGCGCCGGTGCGTGTCGCCAAAGCCCGTGAGGTACTCGAAGGCGGGGTACACCTCGGCCACGGCCCCGCCGCAGGCCTGGGCCAGCCCGGTCAGCATCTGGCAGATGGCGCGGGCGTGGGGCTTGGCTTTCAGCACTATGCGCTGGGTGCGCCAATCCTGACCGGCCGTGCGCAGCTCCACCTCCAGCCCAAACAGGCCGATGGGCTGCGCCGTGCGCCCCGCCGTGAGCGTAGACAGAATGCTGGTGGAGCTATCGAGCGACCACGGCCGCACAGCGCGCACCTCAGCCGCCTCGGCGGGCGCGTGCTGGCGCAGGATGGTTTGCAGAAAATCGGGGTTCATAGCGGAAGGGAAAAGTTAGTAGCTTAGACTTTGTAGTCCGAGCGCGAGCGTAGCGAGCATCTCGCGGTCGAAAATGCCAGGATAATCTAATCTGACGTAGATGCGAGCTGCGCTCGCGCTCGGACTACAAAGTCCAAGCTACAGGCCGCTCAAGCTTAGGTGCTTCGCAGCCAGTGTATTCCAGCACCCGTACCCCGCCAAAATAGAAGCAGCCATCGGCCGCGCTCATTTCCTCAGAGGCGGCGGCCAGCAGTGGCACGGCGGCCGTGCGCCGGGTGGCCTGGGCTTGCAGCAGGTTCCAGAATACCGCCCGTAGTGGCTGGGGGCGCTGGTTGAGCGCCCGGCTCACGCGCCCAAATTCGGCGGGGCTCACGTACTCGAAAATGTTGGAAAGGCTGGCTTTGGTTACGCTTTGGCCAGCGGCGGAAAGCAGAAATTCGGTGGCTTCGCCCGTGACCAGGTGCAGCCGGCCGAGGCGGGCGCGTAGGCGGGCGTGGTTGGCTGCTTGGTAGCAGGGCGGCAGGATGCGCTCGGGCAGGTTTTCGGGCCCAAAAAACAGGAAGCGGAAAAAGAAATTATCCTGTGCCAGGTGCTGGCCCAAGTGTTGGCGCAGCCGCCGAAAAAACGTGGCCCCGCCCGTTTCGGCCGCGTAGCTGTACAGGCGCGGGTCGCGCCCCTTGCTCAGGTTGGCGGCGTCGAAGTAGTCGATAAAGCGGGTCCGAAAACCGGGCTGATTCAACTCCGCTTCAAAATAAGCCAGCTGCGCGGGCACCTCCTCGAACGTGAGCAAGTGGCGTAGCCGGGCCTGGTATTCGGCCGGTAGCGTGGGCAAAAAGCCCGTGACGTAGCCTTCGAGCTGCCCGGCCAGCAGCAGGCCGCTGGGGTGCTGGGCCAGGTAAGTGGCCCAGCAATCGTAGGCATCGGCGGGCAGGGTGGCTTGCAGTTCGGCCGCGGCCCAGGCCACGGCGGCCGGGCCGGCCAGCCCCAGCAGCCCGCGCAGCACGGCCGGCGGGTGGTGAGCCACCGCGTGCGCCTTGAGGCGTAGCAGTTGGTTTTGCACCGGGTTCAGGTCGATGGCCGTGACCTGGCGCGGGCCGGCGAGCAGCGCGTTCAGCGCGTTGCAGCCCGCCGAGGTGATGATGAGCGCGTGGTCATCGGGGCCAAGGGCCAGCGCCCGGTACAGCGTGCGGTGGTCTTCCCACACCAGGCCGTAGCGCAGCCGGTCGAGCGGAATTTGGGCAAATTCGGAGTGCATAGCGAGAGGGAAAGGTTGTTTTCTGGATGATGTAGAGGAGAACTTTGAAGCGGTTAGCGAATCAAATCGTAGCGAAGCTTAGAGAAATGGCGGCCATCGACCGGTAGCTGGTCGCGCTGCTGCACGCGGCCCAGCAGGCCTGGCCCGAAAGCCGCATCGGTGGCCACTCGTAGGCCTTCGGCGGTCGTCATGCCTACAAAAAACACGTCGAACGCCGTGCCATCGGGGCGGGGTAGAGCGGCTATTTGGGCCACGCCGGGTAGGTGACGCAGGTGGTGCTCAAGCTGGTAGTGCCCCACGCCGCGCACCAGCCGGGCGGCCCCGCGCCGGCCCGTGAGCCAGAGCTGCCCCGCGTCGTCAAAGTAGCCGAAATCGCCGGTGGCGAGCCAGGTTTCGGGGCCGGCCGGTAGGGCCACGTGCGGGCCGCGCACTAGTATTTCGCCGCTTTGGTAAGTGGGAACATCGTCAAGCGCAGTAAGAAACTGGGTCCCAAATGCTGCCTGATAGCGGCCTTCCGCCCCAACCAGTTCCGGCGGTGCCACTGGTTGCCACACCGGCTGCGGCTGGCGCAAGCGGATTTCTAGCCCCGCGTGCGGCTGGCCCACGCAGTAGCCGAGGCGCGGGTCGGGCGCCGGGCCGGCCACGGCGCGCACGGCAATCGGCTCGGCCTCCGAGGCCCCGTAGATGATGTGGCAAGTGGCCCGCGGAAAGTACCGCTGCACCGCCGCCAGCAGACTTTCCGGCACCGGCGAGCCGCCGATGCCCAGCGCCCGCACCGCCGGAAATGTGGCCGGGTGCAGCCGTAAATGCGCCACCAGCCGGGTGAAGGAAAACACGTTGCCGGTCAGGGTCTCGACCCGCTCGGCGGCTAGCTGCGCCACGATGCGGGCTGGGTCGAGCTGCGCCAGGCGGCCACCCACCAGGTCGGGCACGATGCTGAGCGCGCCCACCGCCAGGTTGTGTAGTATGACATTGGGAAATAGCGGGAAATCGCGCTGCCCCGCCCACGGCGGAAACTGCTGCCGCAAAGCCTCGTGCTGCGCCTGCAACACGTGGTGGCTGCGCCGCACCGCCGCCGGCCGGCCCGAAGTCGAGCCCGAGCTATGTGAAATTAGGGCCGGCTGCTCTGGGGCTACGGGCCGCAGTACGGGCGTGGCCAGCGTTCCTGGTGTCGGCTCGTAATCAAGGGGGGCGGGAGCGGCTACGCAGCAGCAGCCTAAAAGCCGGCCCAGCCAGCCCAACTGGCGCTGGCTGGCGGGCGCCACCACCGCCCGCCGGATGCCTTCGGCTTTCAGCAAGCGGTACATAACGCTGGCCGATGCGCCCGCTGGGGGTAGTACCGGCACCGCACCCAGCCCCAGCACGGCCAGCAGCGCTGCCACCAGCTCGGGGCTGCTGGGGTGGGCCAGCAGCACGGGCGCACCCACCGGCACCGGGCCACGGGCTTCGAGGGCCAGCTGCCAGGCCTGCACCCGCGCTAGCAAAGCCGCGCCGCTCACGCTGATTGGGGATGCGCCGGGGCGGGCGGCGGGCCAGCGCAGCACCTCCCGCGCCGGCTGGCGGCGGAGTTCGGCAAACAAGCGCTCGGCGAAATTGGGGTGCATGGCTAGGGGAGCGGGCAGGCCGCCAATGGGTTGCGTTTGTGATGCCCAAAGGTGACGCGGCTGCCCAGCGTGCCGCCAGCGCTTTTTTGTCAAAAGCAGACTTTAGAATCGGCTGGCCGTTGGTAGTGGGCGGCTGTTAACATTGGGCGAATGTGGGGGTTTTGATTCTGCTAATAAGTTGGCTGCCATTTAATTGGTGCGTGGGCTGATGTCCGCGATTTTAAGCGATAAGCTCGATTAGTAATTAGACTTTTGACATTCTTTGCCGAGCTGAAAATGGGCTGAGTCATCGGCTGATTCAGCGACAAGTGCCGCGTAGCGGCACCCGGTTTGTAGTCACCAAAAGGTAGCAATGACAAGTGCCGCGTAGCGGTGCCAGAAGCCGCTGCTAGCGTCTCTGGCACCGCTACGCGGCACTGTCAAACTTACGTCTGCTGAAATTTTGCTACAAACCGGGTACCACTATGCGGCACTCAGGCCTGCCATCACGCATCGCCTTGCTGTGCTTCCAGGGCGCGGCGCAGTTCGACCAATTTGGTTACCTCGCTGGCAAAAACGGTGATGCCGGCGGCCTGGCCGTTTTCTTCGAAGCGCTGGTAGAAGAACGTGAAGTACGCATCGCGTAGCTGGCCGCTGCCGTCGCCTTCATCGAGCCGGATGAGGCGCTCGTGGCCCTGGTAGCTTTCGCCGGACTGGTACACGCCGTCGAGGATGTCGATAACGCCCTGGCCCTTGATTTCGGGGAACACCTCCTCGGCCGTGCGGCCCACTATTTCGATGTGGCGCGCCAGGTTTACGAGGCCTTCGTTGGCAAACTCGAAGCGGTGCTCGGGACCACGCATGATGCCGATGCAGGCGGGCGCTTTCAGCAGCAGGCTGTACAGGGTTTGGCGCTGCTGCTGCGCCTGCTGGTAGTTGGCGTAGGCCTGCTCCGAGAGGGATGCCTGCTGCTCATTGGTTTCGAGCAGCTCCTGCACCATCATTTTCTGGTCGTGGATGTCGGTGGCCCCGCCTACCCACATCGTGATGGTGCCGTCGTCGGCGCGGCGCGGGGCGGCGCGGGCCAGTATCCAGCGGTACTCGCCATCAGCGCGGCGCAGGCGGTATTCGGCCTGAAACAGCTCGCCCGTGCGCAGGCGCTCGTGCCAGAGGTCGGCCACCCGCGCCCGGTCGCCGGGGTGCAGGCTGCCCGTCCAGTTATCGCCCAACTCGTCGGCCAGGCTGTGGCCCGTGAAGGCCAGCCAACGCGGGTTGAAGTAATCGGCGCGGCCGTCGGGCGTGGTCGTCCAGATGAGCACCGGTAGGTTTTCGAGGATGAAAATAGTGCGGGCCTGCTCTTCGGCCAGCTTCTCCTGCGCCTCCGCGGCGGCCTTGGCGGCGCGCAGCTGCTCAGTCACGTTTTCGGTGCGCTGCAAAATGTATTGCAGCTGGCCCTGGGCATCCAAAATCGGGTAATGCGTGGCTTGCCAGTAGAACTCCTCAAAGCCGCCGCCCTGCTCGGCGGGCCGCTCCAGGTCGTAGCGAATTAGCGGCATGGTGTGCGGCTCCAGCTGCTGGCGCACGTGCTCGTGCGACGCCTCCATAATATCGCCCTGGTTTTGGTCTACCGACGGAAAAGCCTCGAATATCGGCCGACCCACTACCTCTTCCCGCGCCTTGAGCGACACGGCCACGTGCTCATCCGTGTTGTCCAGGATGGTCGCGTCGGGCGCCATGAGCAGCAGAGCGGCGGGGATGGAGCGGAACAGGTGTTGATAATCAACGGGCAACGAGGCGGCATTCATAAATAGGCAGAGATAGCAGGGCGAAAGTACATAAACAGGACTGCTCAAACGGCCTGCTGCCACCGAGGTTGCCGCCGCGGCGGCCCAGCGGCCCAAGGCGGTTACTTACCGGTTCGGCGCGGGCTTTTGCCGGTTGGGTAGCTTTTAATTGAAGGCGGGTACCCCAGCCGGACACCTTTGGGGCATCCAAACACCGCCAACGCCCGGCCCCATGAACACGCCGCTTCTACCCCTGCTACTCGCCTTCGGTACCCTCGGTACCGCCGCTGCCCAACCGAAGGAAGGCGTAAGCCAATCGACTACCGCTACCGTAGTGGCCTCTGCCGCCAGCGGCCCCACCCACCTGCGCGGCACCGTGCTCGACGGCGCCGGCCGGCCGCTGCCCGGCGTCAACGTATTCCTGAAAACGACCTTCGACGGAGCCACTACCGACTCGCTCGGGCGCTTTGCATTCAGCACCACTGCCACCGGCACGCTGCCGCTGGTTTGCACGCTTATCGGGTACGAACTACAGGAAATGCCCCTGGCCCTGCCGGGCGGCAACCTGGAGCTGCCGGTGCGCCGCCTGCGCGAAAGCCGCGCCTCACTCGGCACGGTGAGCATCGTGGCGGGGGCGTTTGAAGCCAGCGACGAGAAGCGGGCCGCTGCCCTCAAGCCGCTCGATATCCTGACGACGGCCGGCGCGATGGCCGACATTGCCAGCGCCCTCAACACGCTGCCCGGCACCTCGCGGGTGGGGGAGGAGGGCAAGCTATTTGTGCGCGGCGGCGCGGCCTCCGAAACTCGCTACTACCTCGATGGCCTGCCCGTGCAAAGCTTTTATGGCGGGGCCACGAGCGGCGTGCCGGCCCGGGGCCGCTTCTCGCCCACGCTCTTCAAGGGTACCATGTTTAGCACGGGCGGGTACTCGGCCGAATACGGCCAGGCCCTGAGCGCCGTGGTGGGGCTGAACTCGCTCGACCTCGACCCCGAAACGCAAACCGGCATTTCGCTGCTGAGCGTGGGCGGCAGCGTCTCGCGCACCAAGCGCTGGGACCGCACCTCGGCCTCGGTCAGTGCCGATTATACCAACCTAGCCCCCTATTTTGGCCTCACCGCGCCCGCCCAGCGCTGGGAATTGGCGCCCCGGCACGTGGGCGGCTCGGTGCGGCTGGCGCACCGCACCGGCCAGACCGGAATGCTGAAAGTATACGCCACCTACGGCAGCCAAACGGTGGCGTCGCGCCAGCCCGACCCCGAGGCGGCCTACGCCGCCGGCGGTCGCCTCACGGGTTTGCAGAATGCCAACTACTACCTCAACACCACCTACCGCACCGCCCTCGTGCGCGGCTGGAGCCTGAATGCTGGCCTGGCGCTGGGCCGCGAGCAAAATGCCGTGCAGCCCGAGCCCCAGCAGCTAACCGAGCTGGAGAGCACCGCCACGGCCCGTTTCGTGCTCACCAACGATTCGGCCGCCACCTGGTTCAACCTCAAAGTGGGCGCCGAGGCCACCGCCCAGCGCTACGACCTCAGCTACCGCGCCACTGCGGATGCGCCCCTCTACACGCCCGGCTTTTTGGAGCGGCGCACGGCCGTTTTTGCCGAGAGCGATATCAGCTTAAGCGCCCACTTCACGGCCCGCGCCGGGTTGCGGGGCGAGTATTCGGCGCTCTTGAATAGGGCCAACCTGGCCCCGCACCTGGCCCTGGCCTGGCAGCTCGGGGGCGGGCAGCAAGTGTCGGCCGCCGGCGGGCTTTTCTACCAAAACCCTACCAACGACCTGCTGCGCGTGCAGCCCGCGCTGGGCTTCGAGCGGGCCACGCACTACATTCTCAGCTACCAGTACCAAACCAGCGCCCGCACGCTGCGCGCCGAGCTGTACCGCAAAGACTACCGCGCCCTGGTGCGCTTCGACCGCGCCAACGTGGGTAATGCCGCTGCCTACGCCAACACCGGCGACGGCTACGCGCAGGGAGTCGACGTGTTTTTCCGCGACCGCTACCAGACCTTCCAGAAGGTGGACTTTTGGGTGAGCTACGGCCTGCTCGACACGCGCCGGCAGTACCGCGCCGACCTCGCGCCCGCCGCGCCCACGTTCGCTTCGGCTCATAATGTGAGCGTGGTCGGCAAGTATTGGTTTGCCAAGCTGCACCTCCAGGCCAGCGGCACCTACGCCTACGGCAGCCCCCGCGCCTACTACAACCCCAATGTGGCCGGCTACAACCAGGCCCGCACCGCCAGCTACCAAAGCCTCGATTTGGGCCTGAGCTACCTCACGCACCTGGCTGGGCACTACACCATCGTGCACCTGGCCATGAGCAACGTGCTCGGCCGCGACAACACCTACGGCCAGCGCTACGCCGCCCTGCCCGATGCCGCCGGCCACTACGCCAGCACGCCTGTGCGCTCGCTCATGCCCCAAATGGCTGTGGCCGCGCTGCTCATTTCCATCAACAAAAAGACGCCTGGCGACACCTCCGTAGCCCCCGATTAGGGACAATAAGTTGGTGCGGAGTACTGGCGCGAGTTTAGCGCAGCGTAACTCGTGCCGGCCCTGACGTGGAGGCTGTGCCTCCACTGCCGCGCAGCGGCAAGCGGGCGGTAGGGTAAGCCGGAAAACGCCCTTGGTAATAGCTTTTATAAGTTTTTGCCGCTGGGGCTGCTACTGAATAGCCGGCCCGCCGACCGTTGGCTTGCCGCTTTGCGGCAGTGGAGGCGCAGCCTCCACATCATGGCCGGCACGAGTTACGCTACGCTAAACTCGCGCCAGTAGCCAGCGCCTAAAAAGCTACTTGCGGCCTGGGTTTCTGGCCACGCGCTGGCTGTCGCCCACGCTCCAGTAGGCCAGCACGCCCCAAAAAGTGAGGGTCGAAACCAGCCACCGCCGCTTGGTGTAGCGCCCGCTGAAGTCGCCGGTATGTATCCGATAAAGCGTGAACAGCCAGCCAAAAACCGATAGCAGGGCGAAGACTGATACTAGCATTTCCATAGCGCAGTAGCCTTTGTTTAGTTGGGGCAACACCCGTGTGCGCCAGGCCCCTAAGATACGGTAGGTGGCCCTGGCCGTTGCGCCGCCCCAGCTAGTGCGGCCGCCGCCTGATTAGAATAACTCGCCGCCCGTGGTACCCCACCCCCGGCCCCTCCCCTCCGGGAGAGGGGAGCCTGACGACGGGTTACGTCTGCTCGCGGTCGGCTCCCCCTCTCCCGGAGGGGAGGGGGCCGGGGGGTGGGGTAAGGCAGGCGGCGAGCCCCACATTTCCTCCCGCTCCCCGCACGCTTCATCCGCCCCAAATGACGCTTCGGCAACGGCCGTTTTCAGCGGCCCGCCCGGCCCGCCACCTTTGACCCAGCCAACCAGCACAACCCTTTTCCATCTCCTCATTTCACCCCCAATCCTCGCCATGAAAAAGTCTTTCTTCACCCTCGCCCTCGCCGCCCTCAGCCTCGCCGCCGCCGCCCAGACCACGCCCGCCCCGGCTGCCACCCCTGCCGCCGCCGCCGTGCCCGCTGGCTACGCCGACCTGCTCGGGGCTACCATCAAAGAAGTGATGAGCACCGGCGACGCCGCCACGCTCAAGGCGCTGGCCGCCAAGCTGGAGCGCGCCGCTACCGTGGCCCCCGCCGACTGGCTACCCCGCTACTACCAGGCCTACGCGCTGCTCATCAACGTGTTCCAAAGCAAGGAGGACGGCGACGCCAAAGACGCGACCCTCGACCAGGCCGAAGCTGCCCTGGCCAAAGCCCGCCAGCTCAAGGGCGACGAATCGGAGCTGCTGACCTTGCAGGCGTACATCTACCAGGCGCGCCTCGGGGTTTCGCCCATGCTGCGCAGCATGAAGTACTCGCGCATGGTGACCGAGACCGTGGCCCAGGCCAAAGCCCTGAATCCGGTCAATCCGCGGCCCTATTTGGTGGGGGCCAACAACGTAAACTTCACGCCCAGCGTGTTTGGCGGCGGGGCCGAGCCCGCCCGCCCGCTCTACCTGGAGGCGCAGGCCAAATTCGCGGCCTACAAGCCCGCCAATGCGCTCGTGCCCAACTGGGGCGAAAGCCAGTTGCGCGGCCGCCTCAAGCAATACGACGTGGCTACGGTCGCTAAATAAGCACCAGCAAAGAAGCTACTCAGAAAATCAACGAAAAGCGCTTATTTTGGCATGCTGCGCAAAGCCTGGTAGGCTGAGCTAAATGCGCTTTGTTTGTTCTCGGCCAGCTACTCATGCTTTTCTGCCAAGAACAGTACAGCAATTGCTAAAAACTGTACTGTTTTTGGCAATTGCTGTACTGTTCTTGATAAAAACTGTATAGTTTTAGCTGGAAACAGTACAGTTCTTGGCTAAAACTGTACAGTTGCAGCCAAAAAAGCACCAGTATTAGCAGAATACTCCCCAGTTTTTGGCAAAAAGACACCTTTTTTGGCCTGGCGCACCTATGTTTTTGCCAAAAACTCATCAGGTTCAGCCAGAAACTATCCGTTTCGCATCATTTACTCAGCGTTGAGAACAGTGCAGGGGGCGGGCTGCCGGCTTCTCGCTGGCTGTCCGCTCGTAGCTCAACGAGCTATCCAAGCGACGAGCGGACAGTCGGCTCAAACCCGGCAGTCCGCCCCCTGCGCTAAGCCTGGAACCACCCCGCACTACCCACTACTATGCCGCTGTTTACGCCGCCCGCCGTGCCCCCGCCTTATAGCGATGCTGCCCCGCCCGGTACGCCCTGGGTTACGACCATGGAGCGCTCCAATGTGGGCTTGTTCAAGCGTACGCTGGGCTGGATTGCGCTGGTGTGCGTGGGGGTGGCGCTGCTGTTTGCGCCCAAGCCCTGGCTCGACCCCAAGGGCTACGCCATTTCGCTGCTCATGGCGTTTAGCTACGCGGCGGGGCTGTGGTTTGCCAACAGCTACACGGCCGACTTGCTCAACATCCGGTCGGGGTGGAGCGAGCGGCCGCTGCGGCGGCTGTTGCTCACGGTGGGCGCATCGTTTGGGGCGTCGTTTCTGGTCATTGTGCTGGTGGGCGAGGGCTATTCGGTGCTGCTTTTTCACAATGCGCCGGGCTACACGCTGCGCAACAACTTCTTCGGGCACTCGGCTTTTCCGCTGCTGAGCACGGTGGTGGTGTCGCTGTTTATGCACTCGCGCTCGTTTCTGCTGGCCTGGCGCGAAGCCACCGTGCGCGCCGAGCGCCTGGAAAAGGAAACCGCCGTGGCTCGCCTCGACTCGCTGCGCCGGCAGGTGGACCCGCACTTTCTGTTCAATTCCTTAAATGCGCTGACCAGCTTAGTAGAGGAAAACGACCCGGCGCGGGCGGTGCGCTTCATCCGGCAGCTTTCGCAGGTGTACCGCTACGTGCTCGACAGCCAAAGCCAGGAGCTGGTGCCCCTGGCCGACGAGCTACAGTTTGCCGAAGCGTATGTTTTCCTCCAAAAAACCCGGCTCGATGAGGCCCTGCAAGTAGACCTGGCTTTGCCGCCCGCCGCCCAGCTCAGTAGCTTCTATTTGCCGCCGCTGGCCTTGCAACTGCTGCTCGAAAACGCGCTGAAACACAACACCGCTTACCAGGCCGACCCCCTGCGCCTGCGCGTGGTGGTCGATGCCGAGGCGCGTACCCTCACGGTGCGCAATACCCTGCGCCCGCGCCGCCTGGCGCCGGAGGAAACTTCAGGGCGCGGCCTGGAAAACCTGCGCGCCCGGTACGCATTTCTCACGTCGCTGCCCGTGGCGGCCGGGCCGGTCGAGGGCGAGTTCGTGGTTACCTTGCCGCTGCTGGCCTTGTAGGGGCGCGGCGGCTACTCACGCCCGGCGGGCGGCGGCATTATGCAGCGTTTTCAGGCAGATTTGATGTGGGTGGGGGGTACCCTGGCGGCGGGCCTGCTGGGGTGGGCGCTAGTGCGCCACGGCGCGGTGCCCAACGAGCGCGCCGCCGTGGAGGACGCCCTGCACCACATCCGCCTCGCCGACCTGGAGCGCATTACCGTGTACCCCCTGCTGCCCGCCGCGGGCGAGCGGTCGGCCCGGCCGTACCAGCTGCATGCGTCGGCGCAGTTGCGGGCCGTGCTGCCGGCCTTGCGGCAGCTGCGCCCGCTGGCCTTGGCCCCCGGCCCGCCGCCCCTGCTCGATGCCACTGTGGAAGTGCGCCTCGCCGCCGCGCCCGCCGCTACCTGGCACCTGCACAGCCGCGCCATTATCTTTCGGCTGGCCACGGCCCCGGCGGGCGAGGTAGCGCAGCTCGCCCAAACCAACACGTTTTACCAGGCCGCGGCCCTGCACCGGGTGCTGGCGCACCTGCGCGACAGCCTAACCCACCGCTAAGAACTTTCCGCGCTACTTTTCTCCGTTGCCCTCGCCCGTATGCTGGCTTTAGTTGTCGAAGATGAACCGCTGGCGGCCCGCCGCCTCCTCAGCCTGCTGCACAAGCAGCCCGAACCCCTCGAAATACTCGGCACTGCCGAGTCGGTGGCCCAGGCCGTGGCCCTGCTGCAAGCCGGCCCCGCGCCCGACGTGCTGTTTCTGGACATTCACCTGGCCGATGGGCTGAGTTTCGAGTTGTTTGAGCAGGTGGAAATCCGCTGCCCGGTCATTTTTACCACCGCCTACGACCAGTACGCCCTGCGCGCCTTCAAGGTCAACAGCGTAGACTACCTGCTAAAGCCCGTTGATGAGGAGGAACTGCGCCTGGCCCTGGCCAAGCTGCGGCAGCGTATAGGTTCTCAAATAGATACCAGCAGTATTGGTACAACAGGTGCCGTTTCCAGTACAAAAGTTCCCGCGCCAGCGCCGGTGCTGGATGCGGCCACGCTGGCCGCGCTGGTGCAGCAGCTGCGGCAGCCCGCGCCCACGGCCACCTACAAGGCGCAATTCGTGGTGCGGGTGGGCGAGCACCTCAAAGTAGTGCCCGTGGAGCAGGTAGCGTACTTTTTCAGCCTCGAAAAGACCACGCTGCTGCAAAGTACCGACGGCCGCAAGTACGTGGTCGACTACACCATGGAGCAGTTGGAAACGCTGCTCGACCCGCAGCACTTCTTCCGCCTGAATCGGGCCTACCTGGCCCAGCAAGCCGCCATTGCCGACATTATAAACTACACCAACTCGCGCCTGCAAACCATTCTCAAGCCCGCCCCGCCCGAGAGCGAAGGCCCCGTGCTGGTGAGCCGCGAAAAAGTGAGCGTGTTTAAGAACTGGCTGGATAGGTAGGGGGGCGTTTTGATGGCGCGGGCCTCCGGCCCGTGCCGATTATTCGCGGGCCTCTGGCCCGCACGCCAGGGCACAGTAGTAAGTTAATTGACACCGATGGCGCGGGCCTCCAGCCCGTGCCGGCTATTCGCGGGCCTCTGGCCCGCACGCCAGGGCACAGTAGTAAATTAGCTGACCCTGATAGCGCTGGCTACCGTGCGGGCCAGAGGCCCGCGAATAGTCGGCACGGGCCGGAGGCCCGCGCCATCAAGGCTTGCCGAACACTTTATCCAAAAACGCGGCCGTGTACTCCAGCGTGGGCTGAAACCAGGGGTTGAACAGCGGAAACGTGTGGGGGGTGTCGGGCAGGGTGTGTACCTCGTGGTAGATGCCGAAGGCCGTGAGCTGCCGCGCAAAGTCATCGCGGCCGGCGTGCATGCGGGCCACCGCGCTGTTGATAAACAGGGTGGGTGGCGTGCTGGCGCTTACGTGATTGAGGGCGGCGGGCTGCTGCCAGAGGTCGGGCTGGTCGGTTTTGGAGGCGCCCAGCCAGAGCGTGGCCGCCGAGGGGCCTTTGCGGTCGTCGCCCTCGCCCGATTCGGGGTGAATGAAGGCGAGCGTGCCATCGACATCTACAAGGGCCTGTACGCGGCTGCTGTGGGTGGGGTAGCAGGCGTGGTCCTCAAACTGCGCATTGCCGCCCGTGGTGCCCACCAGCGTGGCCAGCTGCCCGCCCGCCGAAAACCCCCACACCGCCACGCGGGTAGTGTCGATGTTGTACTGGCGGGCATTGGCGCGCAGCCAGCGCAGGGCCGCTTTCAGGTCGAATACGGCGGCGGGGTAGAGGGCTTCGGTCGAGAGACGGTACTCGGGCAGCACGCACACGTAGCCGCGGGCCGCGAGCTGCTGGGCCAGCGGCAAATGCTGGCTGCGGTGGCCCGAGCGCCAGCCGCCCCCGTGCACCAGCAGCACGGCCGGGTAGCCGCCTCGGCGCTTGCGAGTGGGCTGGCACACCTCGGCGCGCAGGGTGCGCGGGCCGAGGGTGCAGTAGACCACATCATTATACTGCCGAATGCTTTTGGGCACCGGGGGCCGCGCAATACTAATGTCGGGGTACTGCTTTTTGGCCTTGGCAAAAGCGCTGTACACCGTAAACGACGTATCGGGCGGGGCGGGCAGCGGCGGCAGTACCAGCGCCGGGGCCGCGCTGGCGGCGGGTGGTGCGGTTTGGGCCAAGGCCGGGGCGGCCACGCCCAGGGCCAGCGCCAGACTGCTCAGAACTTGCAAAAATCTACGCATAAGAAGGGCCGGACTATACCTAGCCCGGCCCTAAAAATAGCCGCCAGCCGCCTACGCGGCCTTGGTACAAGCTGCCTACTCCACGGCCCAGCGCACGGTGCCGGCGCCCGCCCGCACCAAATACAGGCCCGGCACCAGCCCGGCCGGTAGTGCGGCTGCACCGCTGGCATCGGCGGTGGCGGTGGCCACGCGGCGGCCCAGCGCGTCGAATACCTGCACCGCCGTGCCGGGCGCCGCGCCGCTGAGGGTGGCGGGGCCGGGCGCGGGGTTGGGAAACAGCGCGTAGCTGGTGGCCCCCAGCGGCGGCGTGGCCGCCAGCACCGTGGCCGAAACGGCCCCCAGGAAGCCAACAAAGCTACCGGCCGGGGCGCCGATGCTGAGGCTGCCAAACGTGGCGGCGGGTACTACCGCGCCCCCCACGTACAGGCGTGAATTGGCGAGGGCGAGCGGCCCGATAAGGTCTCGCTGCGGGCTGCCCCCCACCTGCGTCCAGTCCAGGGTGGCGGCCGCGCCGTTATCGGTGTACTTGGCTACCAGGATGTCGTAGCTGCTGGTGGCCGTGGCGCCGGCCTGGCTGGCCGTGCCCACCACGGTGCCCGACCCGCCAAATATGGCGCTGTTGCCGTTGTCAGCGTCGTTGCTGAGGAGGCCGGCCACGTACACATTGGGGCCGTTGGCCAGCACCTTGGTGCCGGCATCGTAGTCGGTGCCGCCGCCCACCTGGGTCCAGTTCAGGGTGGCCGTCGGGCCGTTATCGGTGTACTTGGCCAGCAGCATATCGTAGCTGCTGGTGGCCGTAGCGCCGTTTACCTGCACGGTGCCGGCGGTGGCACCGCTGCCCCCAAATACCACGGCCCGGCTATTGGCGCTATCGTTGGTGAGCACCCCGGCCACGTACACCTTGTTGCCGCTCACGGCAATGCTATAGCCCCCATCACCCACGGAGCCGCCGCCGGTCTGCGTCCAGCTCAGGGTGGCGCTGCTGCCATTGTCCACGTACTTGGCCACCACCAGGTCGCTGCTGATGCTGGTGGCCATCCCCACCTGCGAAGCCGTGCCCGATATGGTGCCCGCCCCCCCAAATAGTACCTGGCCCGAGTTGGCTTTGTCGTTGCTATAGCCGCCGGTAACGTAGACGTTGGCCCCGCTCACCGCCACGCCGCTGCCAAAGTCATCGTAGGTGCCGCCGCCTACCTGGCTCCACTGAAAAGTGGCGCTGCCGCCGTTGTCGGTGTACTTGGCCACTACCAGGTCTTGGCTGCTGATGGCAGAGGCGCCTGCCTGCACGGCCGTACCCACCACGGTGCCATTGCCCCCAAACACGACGCCCCTTTGATTGGTGAGGTTGTTGGTGATATAGCCCGTGATGTACACGCTGGAGCCGCTCACGGCCAGGTCCTGCGCATAGTCGAAGGCGGTGCCGCCGGCCACTTGCGCCCAGCCCAGGGTGGCGCCGCTGCCAGTGTCGGTGTATTTGGCTACGAAGATGTCGGCGGTGATGCCCATGCTGCTGCCCGCTACGGGCACGCTGCTGCTGCCCGTGCCGGGGCTCGCGCTGGTCAGGGTCACGCCGGCCGTGTTGGCCCGGTCGTTGGTAATATTGCCGGCCACGTACACGCTGGTGCCGCTCACGGCAATGGCCAGGCCGGCATCGTCACCTTGGCCGCCCCCGCGCTGCGCCCAGGCCCAGGTGTTGGTAGCGGTCAGGTATTTCGCGATAAAGAAATCGCCGACCCCTGCGCTGGTCAGCGTGGTAGTGCCAAACGTAACCTGCCCATTAAAGCTGCCCGTCACCAGTAGGTTGCCGCTGGCGTCGGCCGCCATGTCGTGGATGACGCTCCCGCTGCCCGCTAGGTGCGAGGTAGCGGCCGTGGCCAGCACCCAGGCCGGAGCCTGGGCCCAGGTAGTAGCGGCCAGCAGCCACAAGGCCAGCAGCAGCCCGGCCGCCTTGCCGACGCCCAAAAAGTAGTTGTGTTTCATGCGCCAAAAGATAGGTGTAGCGCAAAGAACGCGTGTGCGTTACGCGCCACCAAACAGAACGGGCGGGCCGGCACCCTGCCGACCCGCCCGCCCGTAGTGGCCGCCGTGCTTACTGCACGTAGCGCGTTTCGGTAGTGGAGTAGGGCATCTCGCCGAGGCCGTTCCAGGCGGCGGCCCGGAACAGGTACTGCTGGCCGCTCACCAGGCCATTGACCACGCAGGTGGCGGTGGTACCCAGGCAGTACTGCCAGGCGGGGGCGCTGGCATCGGGGGGCACGGGGGCGTACTCATACACGTAGGCTTTGGCGCCGGCCTGCGCGGTTTGGCGCAGCTCGATGCTGCCCCTGGTGGGGCCGTCGGCGGCCACAAACTTGAGGGGCGCGCCCATGGGCAGGCGCGGAGTGCGTTCGCCCTTGGTGAGGCGAAAGTGGGCCGCCACCCACTGCAAAGGCTCGTCGGGGGTGGTGGCCAGGGCGTAGTCGCTCCAGTCGCGCAGCAGGCTTTCTACCTGCGTGCGCAGGTCGTCGCGCTGCATGCGGGCCAGCTCGCCGCCCTTGGCCGCGTTGGCAATGGCCGTGGCGTAGGCCCCAATAGTGAGGCTGCCATCGGCCACGGGGGGCTGCACGGCCGCATAAGCCGCCACGGTGGGCAGTCCGCTCACCAGCGTGTGGGCGTAGTTGAGAAGCTCATTGTCGGGCAGCGGCTTGAGACTGTAGCTAATAGTCTGGGGTATGGCGGGCATGTTGAGGAGGGAAAGTGATGGACTAAACTTGTTCGCTACCAAAGTACTAGGTGCGGTGCAGTGATATATAATTTTTATTGAATAATCAAGTATTTGCCTGCCATAATGCTACGCGGGTGGCCGTCGTGCCTCTTTGGCGCGCCCGGCGCGGCAGCTACTGCCCGCGCTCCTAGCTAGTTGCGGCCAGGCTAGCGGCCCCGCCTAGCGGAATTTGGGCGGGTGGCGGTGGGGTAGGGGCAAGGCCCGCGCCACGCCGCTACCTGGGGCGCGGGCGTGGCTGCCAGGCTACCGGGGCGAGGCGGGCGGCCGGGGCCCAGTGGCTGGTTTGCCGTCCGGCATGGCTACGGAGCCAGCGCCGGGGGCGGGCTGCCGGCTTTTGGGCCGGCTGTCCGCTTATTATCCGGCGAGCTACACAGCCGGCGAGCGCACGGCCCTGTCAAAAGTTGATACAACCTATACGCACTCGCCAAAATGGGCGTTAGCTAAGCTATACCGCTATCTTCACGGTACTCATTTCGCCTGTTTCCTTATGAAAATACGCTTATCCCTATGCTTAGCCGTATTGGCCCTGCTCTTGCTACTCTGGCCCCTGGCCCCAGCGCGGGCCCAAGTGCTCCAGGGCACGTTTGCGGCGGGCTTTAGCCATTCGCTCAGCATTCATGCCGATGGTACGCTGTGGGCCGTGGGCAACAATATGTATGGGCAGCTCGGCGATGGCACCAGTACCGACCGTAGCAGCTGGGTGCAAATTGGCACCGCTACCAACTGGAAGCAGGCCCTGGCGGGCGAGGGCGTGAGCCTGGCCCTGCGCACCGATGGCAGCCTCTGGGCCTGGGGTAACAACTTCTTCGGTATTCTGACCACCACCACCGGCAACAACCAATTCACCAGTACGCCCACGCCCCAGCCCCTGGCCGGCACCTGGGCGCAGGTGGCCATCGGGGGCCGGGGCTGCCTGGCCCTGAAAGCCGACGGGAGCCTCTGGGCCTGGGGCGACAACCGCTACGGCCAGCTGGGCAATACTCTGGGTAATGGCACCGCCAACGCGTACCCAACCCCGGTGCAGCTGCCTGGCACCTACGCGCAGGTAGCTGCGGGCTTTAATCATTGCCTGGCGCTGTCGGCCACGGGTACGCTCTATACCTGGGGTAGCAACATGGGGGGCACGCTCGGCTACGCAACTAATCTCGGAACCAGCTTTGCCAATCCTACCCCAACGCCGGTGGCCGGCAGCTACACCGCCATCGCGGCGGGCCTGAACCACAGCCTTGCCCTGCGGGTCGATGGCAGCCTCTGGGCCTGGGGCCTTAACGATTACGGGCAGCTCGGCCAGCTAGCCGGGGCGGGCACTACTACCCCCTCGGCCACGCCCCAGCAGGTGCCCGGCACCTACGTGCGGGTAGCGGCCGGTGGCGCGCACAACCTGGCCCTGAAAGCCGACGGCAGCCTTTGGGCCTGGGGCGACAACCGCTACGGCCAGCTGGGCGCGGCCGCTACCAGTGGCCGCGCCGCCCCCAACCCCACGCCCACCCAGGTGCCCGGTACCTACGTGCAAGTGGCGGCCGGCAGCCAGCATAGCCTTAGCCTGCAAGCCAATGGCCAACTGCTGGCCTGGGGCATGAACTTTTACGGGCAGTTGGGCACGGGTAGCACCACCGGCATCAGCACCCCCAGCCCCACGCCCGCCTTTGCTGGCACGGCCCTGCCCACGCGCAGCACGGCCGGGGGTAGCAATTTTGGCCTCGCCATCAAGGCCGACGGCACCCTGTGGGCCTGGGGCAATAATGAGTACGGACAGCTCGGCACGGGCAACGGTATCAGCCAGCTGCGGCCCACCAAAGTGGGTACCGATACCGACTGGGTGCAGGTAGTGGCCGGCAGCCTGCACGCCCTGGCCCGCAAGGCCAATGGCACGGTGTGGGCCTGGGGCTACAACGCCGATGGCCAGCTGGGCCTGGGCACCACGGCCACCCAGTACGCCCCCGCGCAGGTGGCGGTGCCCCCTTTGGTGAGCCTCGCCGCCGGCGACTGGCACAGCTTGGGCCTTATGGCCACCGGCCAGCCCTACGCCTGGGGGCAAAACACGAGCGGCCAGCTGGGCGCGAGCACGCCGCTCGGGGTATCGGTATTGGTGCCCACGGCCCTGCCGGGCAGCCTGGAGTTTGCGAGCATCGCGGCCGGCGAGGGGCACAGCCTGGCCCTCAAAGGCACCGGGCTGCTCTACGTGTGGGGCAGCAACCAGTACGGCCAGCGCGGCGACGGTTTCGCGGCCATCCTCAATGCCCCCGCTCCCTCCAACAGCGCGCTGCCATTTGTGCAGGTGGCGGCCGGCCAGCACCATAGCCTGGGCCGTACGGCCAGCGGCCAGGTCTACGCCTGGGGGCGCGCGGCTAATGGACAAACCGGCCCCGCCACCGGCCCCACTACGCCCGCCGCCACGCTGGTAGCGGGCCTGCCGCTGGCCACGCAGCTGGCCGCCGGCTCCACTCACAGCTTGGCGCTGGGCGCGGGCGGCGCTATTTATACCTGGGGCGACAACACCACGGGCCAGCTGGCACTTGGCACCTTCGGCCCCGCCGCCACCCCGGTGCCCGCCCCCGAACTAACGGGCAGCACCGCCTGGGCACAATTGGCGAGCGGCACCAAGGGTAGCGTTTCGCTGGCGCGCACGGCCTCGGGGCTGCATTTTGCTAGCGCGGGCCTCAACAACGCGGGCCAGCTCGGCGACGGCACCACCACCGACTGGCCGCGCTTTGATAGGCTGAGCCCGCTCGTGTCGTTGCAGCCGCTGCCGGTGCTGGGGGCGGCGGGCAGCGTGGCCTTCGCGCTGGTGCCCAACCCCGCCCGCGGCCAAACTACGGCCGTGGGCCTGCCCGCCACCGCCACCCTGGCCGTGTACGATGCCCTGGGCCGGCTGGTGCGCACCAGCGCCGGCCCCGCCCTCGACGTGGTGGGGCTGCCCGCGGGCCTGTACGTGGTGCGCGCCACCGTGCCCGACCAGCCCCCGCGCACCGCCCGCCTGGTGGTAGAGTAACAAAAAACCGGCTAGGGGGAATGGTGCGGCGTGATGCCGGGAACTATTGAATTAGTGCGTGCTGTCTAGCGCGGAATCTGCTCTCTTATCCCTTTTATGTCCCATTTCGCTACTGCTGAGCCTACTTTTACCTGTACCTACGATACGGTTCACCAGCGGCTGCACGGCTGCTGGCACGGCCCCGTTACCGACGCTGAGCTCTACGAACACTACGCCGACCTGATGGCCCTGGCCGAGATTCACGAAAACTGCCGCTTCTGGCAGCTCGACATGGTGGCGCGCAATTGGCAGCACAAGGGCTTTGGCTGGTGGTTTAGCAATGAGTTTGCGCCCATGGCCCACGCCGCGCTGGGCGGGCCGCTCTTTATTGCCTACGTGCTCGGGGCGGCGCACCACGCAGCGGCCAATAGCCCCGGCAATCAGGTAATTCAGCACAACTGTGCCGCCGCCGACGTGTACCCCTTCCTTTTTGAGGACCCGGAATGTGCCCAGGAATGGCTGGTGCACCAGCAGGCCCACGACGAGAAATCGCGCTCCCGGCCCATCGCCTGAGTCGAGGTGGGCCGGGGCGCGGCCGGGTAGCTTGCGGCGCTGGCGGCAGTGGGCAGTTGCGCGGACTTGTAGTCCGCGACCCGCAACGTTCACTCGGGGTCGCGGACTCCAAGCCCCCGCAACTACGCATCCGCGCCCTCCAGCCAGCGCTTGACGGGGGCGGCTTTTTCCTTGCTCACCAGTACCTCGGTGCCCACCGGGGGCGGGGCCAGCTCGACCAGCAGCTTGCCGCCCAGGTGGGGCACCAGCCGGCGCACGGCGGGCAAGTGGGCCAGCATTTGGCGATTGAGCCGAAAAAACAGGGCAGGGTCGAGCAGGGCTTCGAGCTGCTCCAGGGTGTACTCGACCACAAAGCGGCGGCCATCGTGCAGGGCCAGCGTGGTGGTCTCGTGCCGGCTCTGAAACCAGGCTATTTCGGGGGCCGCGATGGGCAGCAGCGTTTCGCCCTGCCGCACCAGAAAGCGCGCCTTATAGGGGCGCTGCGGGCGGGGCAGCGCATCGAGCAGCCGCTCGATGTTTTGATAGTTAAGAATTGAGAGTGATGAGTTAAGAGTTGGCGATGAAGTTGCACCAGCGTCAGGTTCAACTCTTACCTCATCACTCCTAACTCTTAACTCCACAGGCCACTGGCGCAGCTTGGCCAGGGCGGCTTGCAGCTCGGGCAGTTTCAGGGGCTTGAGCAGGTAGGCGATGCTGTTGGCCTGGAAGGCCCGAATGGCGTACTGGTCGTAGGCGGTGGTGAAGATGACGGGGCTGCGTACCACGGCCTGCGCAAACACGTCGAGGCTGAGGCCATCGGCCAGCTGCACGTCGCTGAGCACCAAATCGGGGGCGGGGTGGGCGGCCAGCCACGCCAGCGCCCCGGCCACGGTGTCGAGCACGGCCAGCACCTGGGCGTCGGGTGCGGCCTCGGCCAGCAGGCGCCGCAGGCGCTCGGCGGCCGGGTATTCGTCTTCCAGAATAAGTACGGTCATGGGTAAGAAGCGGGTGGCAGGCGCGGGCGGGCCCAAAAGCCGCGTAAGCAAGTACCAAAACTGACTAGGCTGGCTGACGAATCATGCAATTTTTTGCCAAAAACACCTGAGTTTTTATCCGAGACAGTACAGTTCGTGGCGTAAAAGCTAGTAGTCGGCGCGGCTTTTAGCTTGCCAGGTGGCCGTTGAACGGGGTAGAGACGCAATACTTTGCGTCTGGCGTTGCGGAGTAGCGTATCCTAACGCCAGACGCAAAGTATTGCGTCTCTACGCCCTAGCGCACAAGTAGGCCGCCTTGCGTAGCGCCTGGCTTTCTGGCTTATTACCTCAGCCTGGCAGCAGTGGCAGCGCTACCGTGAACAACCCAGCAGCCTGCTTTACCTCAATGCCTTGGGCCGCGCCAAGCAGCGCGTAGCGCTGGCGCAGGTTGGCGAGGCCAGTGCCCAGAGTGGGGGCCAGCCCGGCCGGGCGGGGCTGGTAAGTGTTCTCGACGCGTAGGTTTTCGGGGGTGGCGCTGAGGCGCAGGTGCAGGGGCCGCGCCCGCGACGCCTCGTTGTGCTTGAGCGCATTCTCGACCAGGCCCTGCACGCTGAGGGGGGCCACGCGCCGGGCCAGGGCGGCGGGGTCGATGGCGTATTCGACCCGCACATTGGTGCGAAAGCGCACCTGTTGCAGCGTCACGTAGGTTTGCACGAAGGCCAGCTCATCGGCCAGGGGCACGGTGGGGCGGTCGCGGCTCAGCAGCACGTAGCGGTACACGTCGGCGAGGCCCTCCACGTAGTGCTGGGCGGCGGCGTTGGCGGGGTCGATGAGGGCGGCGAGCGTGTTGAGGGAATTAAACAGGAAGTGCGGGTCGAGCTGCTGGGCCAGGGCGTCGAGCTGGGCCTGGGTCTGGGCCTGGGTTAGCTGGTCGGCGCGGCGCAGGTTCAATTCCCATTGCCCCAGGGTGTGGCGGCTCTCATAAATGAGCAGCACCACGAGCGTGGACACGAGGTTGAGGCCGGTTTCGGGCAGGGCCTTGGCAAGCGCCCACGGGTAGCCCAGCAGCCGGGCCAAGCCCGCGCCCAGCACCACCGAAGTAAGGAAAGTATAGGCTAGGCTGACCCCGGCCTGCCACCACAGGCGGCGGGCGGTGGCGGCGGGCTGCGGCCAGCGGGCCACGCCGCGCTGCCACAGGTACACATTGCCCAGCCACAGCGCCACCGTGAAGCTGAGCGACACCGCATACGCCCCCAGCCAGTACCTGCCCAGCGGCACCCGCAAGATGCCCCGCGGCAGCAGCTCCAGGGCCGCCATCAGGCCAATGGCGGCGAGTAGCAACCAATGCTTTTTCATGGGGGTAAAGGTCGGGCCGGGGCGGCTAATGGGTAGGTGGCGCAGTTGCCCGGTGGAGGCACGGGCTTGCCAGGCGAGTGTGGCGCCTCATCCCCCGGTTTTCTCGCTGGTTTTTGCGAGTGTCGCGCCTCACCCCCCGGCCCCCTCTCCGAAAAGGAGAGGGAGAGCCTGACGACTTATGGCAATTGCATACGTCCTGCTACGGTTAACTCCCCCCTCTCCTTTTCGGAGAGGGGGCCGGGAGGTGAGGCGCCACGTTAGGGTAGTAAGCACCAACTTGCGAATGAAGCTGGCAGCGCGCCGCCTCGCTGCGCGCCGCGCCAGATGAGCCCACCGCCCGCCCCGTGCAGCAGCGCCATGCGCTGCTCCTCATTGGCGCGGCGCGCTACTACCGCGCCCGCCAAAAAGGCTGCCCCGCCAGCGCCTGCATGAGCAACGCCGCCGCAATAGCGGCGTAAAGCGCCGCGCCCAGCCACACCAGGGGCACGGCGCGGGCGGGTTGCCAGCGGCCCAGCGCCCAGCCCAGCAGCGGCAGCGCCTGTAGCGCGTGCAGCCCCATAAAGTGCGCGAGGCGCACGTCGCCGGCGCGGGTGCTCCAGCCCAAGCCCGGCAGGCCGGGGCCGCCATCGGGCGCGCCAATGGTATGGCCCAGATGCCGAATCATGAGCCCGCCTACCACCGCGCCCAGTATCGAGAGCGGCAGGCCCAGGCGCACGCCCCACGCGTAGCCCGCCGAGCCCGCCAGCGGGTAGTGCCACACTAGGTAGGCCGCCCATACGCTCAGCACGGTATGGAGCGCGATAAACAACCCCATCGCGCCAAATAAGGCGCCATTCAGGCCCGATGACACGTTGTAGTGCGACGAAACTCCGCGCCCCGCCTGAACGAAAACGATGACTATTTCGATGACTAGGCATAGGCCCACGCCCCGGCCCACGGAGGTGGCGGCGGGCCGGGCCATAGCGGGCAGGCTGGCCAGCAGCCAGCCTAGCGTCCAGGTATAGACTAGGCCAGAAAGGGCAAATTTGAGGGGTTTGAGCCACGCCGGCGCGCCGGTAATGAGGCGCTGGTCGAGGGGCAGTAGCGCCAGCGCCAGCACTACAAAGCCTACGTGCAGCCACCCGGCCCAGGCCAGCGCCGGGCTGGCCTGGTGCAGTGTGTAAAAGGCCAGCGCCACGCGCTGACTGAGCGAGGGCGCGGCGGTCAGGGCCTGAGCGGCCAGGGGCGAGGCCAGCGCGGGCGCGCTGCTGAGCAGGAGCGGTTTCATGTACTAGTAGGAAGCGGAAGGAATCGGTGATTTCTGCCCAAAAGCCGCCCGCACGCCGAAATACACCAGCAGCCCTACCGGGCCAAAAAGGAAGGTGAGCGCCAGCGCGGGCACCAGCGCCAGGTGCGGCACCTGGCGCCGCTGGGCATCGCGCACTTCCCAGGCCCCCACAAAGAGGTCGAAGCTCAGGTAGTGCACCCAGCCCGCGAGCAAGGCCCAGGGATTGTGAAACAAGGCCGCCACCTGCGCCAACGAGCCAAAGCCGCCTTCGCTGCCGTGGCTGCCCAGGTAGTGCGTGGTGATGAGCGCCGCGTAGGCCAAGGCCAAAATAGCGGGCCACAACCCGCTGAGCACCAGCCGTTGGGTGCCGCGCCAGCGCGGGGCAAAGGCCAGCAGCGCCCAGCCCAACATAGCGAGCGGGTTGGCCAAGGTGAAGAGGAAGTCGGGCGTGAGCGACATTGTACTGAGTGAGGTGATAACTGCCTCAAACCTACGCCCCCGGCCCGCCCCCGCGCTAGCCCAAACCCGGTGAAGCGCCCACCGCGCCGGGTGAAGTGGCGGGCAGGTGGGGACGAAGTAGCGAGGGACCTCGGCGCGGGCGGGGCGTACTTTGTAGTGTTCCTGGTAGTATTTGCTGTCTATGTTGCTTGCGTTGTTCCTTTTTGCCACCGGCCCGGCTGAGGCGGCCCCGCCCGTGCCCATGCTGCCCGCCACCGTGCTCAGCGGCCACCTGGCCCACGCCCCCGCCCGCGATACCGTGCGCCTGCAAGTGGGCGGGCACCGCTACCAAGCGCCCCTGAGTGCTACCGGCGACTTTAAACTGACCATTAGGGGCCTGAAAACGGCCGCGCCCGCCGATTTTACCTACGCCCGCCAGCACACCACGGTGTACCTGGCCCCCGGCGACGACGTGCGCCTGACGGTGGACTTCCCTAATTTCGACGAGACCATCAAGTACAGCGGGCGCAGGGCCGGGCCGAATAACTACTTGGCCCGCGCCGGCTGGCAGTTTCGCTACGGCCCCGCGGCCGACAGCCTGCGCCCGCAGGCCCACCTCACGCCCGCCACCACCCCGGCCGAAATGCGGCGGCTGGCCGACGAATTTCGACAGCGCCAGCTGCAATTTTTGGCTGATTATGCTGAAGCCACACCGCTGCCGCCCGCGTTTCGGCACGACCAGGCGTTTGGCATTGCGCTGGAGTGGGGCGTGCAGCTGCTCGACTACGTGGCCTACCGCCGTGCGCACGCGCCGGGCGCGGCCCCGCTGCCGGCCGGGTATTTTGACTTCATGCGCGAGCTGCCGGTGGCCGAACTACCGCGCTACGACGGCCGCAGCCAGACCGACAACGACCAGGTGGGCCGGCTGCTGCTGGGCTACCAAAATCGCCTGGCCCCGTCGGGCCAGCTCGACCGCGACCCCGCCGCCACCCCGCGCCTGTACGCGCTGGCGGGCACCGAGCTGGGTAGTATTCCGCTACGCGACAAGGCGCTTTACCTGCTGCTAAACTGGCAGCTGGAGGACGACCTACCCGGCGTGCTGGCCGCCTACCCGGCATTTAAGAAATTCAACCAGGACTCCAGCTATGCCCGCAACCTGCACGCTATTTTGGCCAAGCGCGTGCGGCTGGGCGTGGGCCAGCCCGCGCCCGCCTTCACGCTGCTCGACAATACCGGCCAAAACGTGGCCCTGGCCGACCTGCGCGGCAAGGTCATTTACCTCGATTTTTGGGGGAGCTGGTGCCCGCCGTGCATGAAGGAGCTGGCCGGCTACAGCCACGCCCTGAAAGAGCAGTTTGCGGGCCGCGACGTGGTGTTTGTCTACATTTCGGTGGGCGATGCCGAGGCCAAATGGCAGAAGGTACTGGCCGCCCAGCACCTTACCGGCCCCACCAGCGTGCATTTGCGCCAGCCCAAGGATGGGCAGGTGGTGTTTGATTACCAAATCAACAGCTTCCCCACGTACTGGCTCATCGACCGGGCCGGGCGCATAATTGACATGCAGGCCCCGCCCCCCTCGGCGGGGGCCAAAACGGTGGCCGCCATCGAGCGGGCGCTGGCCGAATAGGGTAGGGGCGCGCAGCCGCACGCTAACAAACGGGCACTCAGCGTTGTTAGGCAAGGCTGGGCAGGCAACGCGGTAGCTCCTACTGCGTATCCGGCCCTTGATTGCTACCTATAGATATCCTCAGTGTCAAGTTGTTGTCGGGTCATCGGATTGTTGCTGCTGCTGGCCTTTGGGCTGCCGCCCGCCCTGCGAGCCCAGGAAGTTTCGGCCACCGTGAAGGTGCCCGCCCCCAAAAAGCCGACCGGCCACGCCCGGCGCGATACGGCCCACGAGCGCCCCGCGCCACCCTTTTCGCACCGCCGCCTGGTGGTGCAGTACGACTCGCGGTACTCGTTTGTGAACGGCCATTTTTGCACCATTAATGGCCTGAAACTGGGCATGGAGTGGCGCGGCCGGGTGCGCACCGGCGCGGCGGTGTACTTCCTCAGCACGGGCATTCCCACGCGCCAGCCGCTGCCCGACAATGCTGCCGACGATGCCGACGCCGACCTGCGCTTTCGCTACCTGGCTGTGTATGCCGAGTACGTGGCCCTGCAAAACTCGCGCTGGAGCCTGAGCGGCAACCTGCAAACGGGCATGGGCACGGTGTACGTGCGCTACCTCAACGACGAAAACGGCACCTACGACCACACGCCCCGCGACTTTGTGCTGCTGGTCGAGCCCTCGGTGGCGGCCCAGATGCGGCTTTTCCGGTGGGCCGCGCTGGGCGCGGGCGCGGGCTGGCGGCAGCCGGTATTTGTGGCCCCCACCATCCGCCGCGAGCTTAGCGGCCCGGTCTTTTACGCCCGCGCCAATATCCTACTCGGCCCGCTCCTGAAAGTAGTGCGCGGCAAAGAGCGCCTTTTCAGCCAGGAAGGGCTGCGCATTCACGGCCTCGACCCCTACACCCGCGACAAATTTTACGGCAGCAAAAGCGACCGAGAGGATTATCGGTAGAGGAGGTGAGTAGGGCTTTGGCTGCGTGGATAGCACTGTCATGCTGAGCGGAGCGCAGCGGAGTCGAAGCATCTCTGCCGCTTCCTCCAAACCGTTCGACGAAGCGATAGAGATGCTGCGCTCCGCTCAGCATGACGACCGTTGTCATCCGCTCCTCCAATAACCTACTCATTCACGCCTCCAAGCCCTACTTCCCCGCCACGTAGGTAAAGCCCACGGTGAGGTTGCTGTTGCCGGGGGCGCGGCCCTCTACGGCAATGCTTTCGTAGGAGTAGGTGTAGGCGGCGGTGAGGGCCAGGTGGCTGCTCACCGTGAAGCTGAGGCCGCTGGTGAGGTTGAGGCGGTAGTCGTTGAGGTAATCTTGCAGCGAGGGCTGGTAGTAAAGCAGCCCGGTGAGTACCACCTGGCCCTTGCTGGCCCGCAGCTTGAGGCGCGTAGAGCTGCGCGGCACGTTGCGCAGCAGGCCCGTCATGTAGGCCGTGTATTCATAGAGAAAGAACTGGCTGATACTGACTTCGTTCTTGAGCGTGTCAGTATACAGCTGGTAGCCCGCCCCCGCCCCGGTTACGAAGCGGCGGTCGATGGCGCGCAGGTTGCTGCGCTCGGCGTTGCCGAGCAGGTAGTACTTGACCCGCCCGCGCTGGTAGGTGGGCGTGAGCAGGCCCACCAGTTCGCGCTCGTTGAGGAGCCCATTTTGCTTGCCGTAGCTGAAGGTGAAGGCCGTGGGCAGCAGCCAATGCTCGCTCAGCTTGAAGTTGCCGGTGTGGCTGGTGGTGAAGTACGCCCGCTCGACGGTGCCGGTGCTGAAAATGCCCGTAACCGTGGCCGTGTAGCGCGTGCCGCTGGTTTTGACGGTGTACGTTTCGAACTCCGACGCTGGCAGCCCACCCGCCGCCGTGGTGGAGGGCGCTACCACGGGCGTGGCGGTGCTGTCGGCCGGCGTGGTGCTTTGGGCCAGGGCCGGGGCGGCGCCCCAACTGCCCAGCAGCACGGCCAGCCCACCCACTCGCCACCCCAAATAGCGCCTTGACGCGCCGCCACTAGTCGTTACCTTTAGCTTCATGCCGGGCAAAAATACCCGCTTAGTGCGTTATTGCCCGCCGGCTGGTGCGCCGGCCGTGCGCAGCGAGGCCGCCCGGTCGAGCTTGCCCGAGGCCGTAGTCTGAAACGCTGGTATATAGCAGACTGCCTTGGGTATTTCGTATTTATCGAGCCTTTTGGCCAGCAAGTTTAGCAGAGCTTGCTCGGCCGTGCCGGGCAGCGGCGCGCCTTCTACATAAGCCGTTACGGCCTGGCCGAGGCGCTCGTCGGGGCGGCCAGCCACAAAGGCGCGGCGCGACTCGCCCAGCTCGGCCAGGGCCACGTCGAGCACCAGCTCCACCTTTTCGGCCTGCACCTTCACCCCGCCCGAATTGATGACAAAATCGACCCGCCCGAGCCAGTCGAAGGTGTGCTTGTCGAGCAGGTTGATGCGGTCGTTGGTGACGATAAGCTGGTCGTCGGTGACGTCGCCGCGCACCGTGAGGCAGCCGCGCTTGTCCTGGCCCAGGTGCAGGCCGGGCAGTACGCGGTAGTACGGGCTGGCGTCGGGGCCATTGAGGCGGCGCAGGGCCATGTGCGAGGCCGTCTCGGTCATGCCGTAGGTGAGGTACACGGGCACTGTGAGTTGCTGAATCTCAGTAAGCAGGCTCGGCTCCACGCCCGCGCCGCCCACCAAGATGGCGCGCATTTTATTGAGCCGCGCCGCCCGGCCGGCGGCCAGCACGGCCCGCATTTGCAGGGGCACGAAGGCCGCAAAATCAAACTCGGCATCGGCCGGCACTTCCTCAAATGGGTCGGCGTGCGGCTCCACGATGGTCAGGTGCAGGTGGCGCTCCAGCCCACGCACCACCATCATTTTGCCTCCGATAAAATCGCAGTTCAGGCAGACGAGCGCCCGGTCGCCCGGCCCGAGGTCGAAGTAGTCGCCGGTGCGCGCCGCCGAGGCGGCTAATTGCCGCCTGTTGAGGGTAATAAGCTGCGGCTGCCCGGTGCTGCCCGAGGTGCGCAGGCCAAACTCCTGGGCGCCCGTGCGCCACTGCCGCACCAGCTCCAGCACCTTGGCCTCGTAGCCATTGAGGCTGGCGTGCGGGTCGGGCGTTTGCGCGATGGCTTCGTAGCTGAATTCGCGGCCGTTGAGCAGCAGGGACGTGGGGAGGTTGGGGGAGGACATGGGGCAAAGTTATTCGCCGGCTTCGCGGCATACTCTCCCAAATACGTTCCTTATAAGCCCGTAGCCAAAACTAAGCTGGGTTAGCTCAACAGCCACTCTTGGTATGCCCGCGCCGACGGCATCGTGCGCCAGCCCAGCAGCGCCAGCACGGCGGCATAGGTAAGCAAGTCGATGGGCTGCCGCGTAACCAAATAGGCGGCCAGCGGCGGCAGGCCCAGCAGCGCCAGCAGGCTGTTGCGCACGATAAGCCGGCTCTGGTAGAGGCGCATATTCTCGGTATAAGGCCGCCGCAGATTGGGCCGGATGCTGCGCGCCACGGCGTAGAGCACCACGCCCAGCAGCGGCAGCACCGCCGCCAGGGCCAGCAGCAGCGGCCAGGTCGCCAGCGCTGGGTTGATGGCCGTGGGCGCCGCCACCCGCCCACGCCCCAGTAGCGCCGCGCTGCCCATCAGCAGCCCCTGCACCCCAAAATGCAGCCAGTGCCACCGCCGAAAGCGCTGGATGTGGGCGTGGTATTCGGCGTCGGTCATGGGGGTAGCGAGTGGAAAATAGGCGCGTTCGCCGGCCGCTCCCCTAAGCTACAACCGGCCCGCTACTTGCCATACTCATACACCACGTAGCCCCAGGGCTCTACCTGCCAGGGCGCGGCCGTCAGCGGCTCGTTGGTGTACATAAATAGGTTGTAGGGCTTGCCTTGCAAGCCTGCTTCCTTCACCGTGATGGTCTGCGGCTTGGCCGATAAATTTAGAATAACCAGCACCTTGTGGCCCGCCTTTTCGCGCACGTAGGCATACACCGCCTTATCGTCGCCCACGCTCACTTTGCGGAAGGAGGCGTCGGCGGCCAGCGCCGGGTTGCGCTTGCGCAAGTCGAGCAGCGTGGTATAGAACTTGGCCCGCTCGTACTTGCCAAAGCGCATTGGGTCGCGGTCGAAAAACTTGAGGGGCCGCAATACCGGCTCCTCCTGCCCGCTGTAGATGAGCGGTACCGCGTCGGCCATCGTTTGGGTAAATACGGCGAAGGGCGCGTGCTTCGGCCCGGCGAAGGTGCCATAATCGGCTTTATTCCAGCTGTTTTCGTCGTGATTGCTGGTGAAATACAGTTCGATAGTGCCCTTGGGGTACATGCTTTGCCAGCCAGTGCGCACGCTGTCGAGCGAGGTGGCCGGGCGCTTGCCGGCCGCCACCTTTTCCATCGCATGGAACATGTGCCACGGGTACACCGCATCGAAACCGCTTTTGGGCAGGTAGGCGCTGTCGCCCTCGGCCAGCATAAACAGGTCTTTGCTGCCCTTTTCGAGGGCCGGAATCGCCCGTTTCCAGAACGTGCCCGGCACGTTCCAGGCCACGTCGCAGCGGAAGCCGTCGATGCCCGTTTTATCGACCCAATAGCGCATGGCCGCAATCATGCTATCCTGCATTTCAGGGTTTTTGTAGTCGAGCTGCCGCGTATCGGCCCAGTCAAAAGCTACCGCAGGCTGGCCTTTTTTGTCCTTCACAAAGAAGCCAGGGTGCTGCGTCAGCCAGCGGGCGTCGGCCCCGGTGTGGTTGGGCACCCAGTCGATAAGCACCTTCATACCCCGCCCGTGAATATCCTGCACTAGCCGCTGCCAGTCGGCCATGGTGCCAAATTCGGGGTTGAGCCGCGTGTAGTCCTGCACGGCGTAGTAGCTGCCCAGGCTGCCCTTGCGCCCCACCTTGCTAATGGGGTTCAGGGGCATGAACCACAGCGTTTGTACGCCCATTTTTTGTAGCCGGTCCAAGTGCTTGCCAAAGGCATTAAGCGTACCCTCGGGCGTGTACTGGCGCACGTTCACCTCATAGATATTGCCCTGCTGTATCCAGGCCGGATGGGTCGGCAAGGCAGCTTTTGGGGCTGTAGCGGCGGCTGTTTTTGAGGTGGTGGCTTGCTCACACGCCTGGGTGAGCAGTGCGGTGGCTAGCAGCGTAGGCAGCAAGGTCTTCTTCATAAAAACAGGGTAAGGAGCCGCAAATTACGCGGTAGTGCTTAGGTTGGTTTTGATGAATAAAGGCTGAGTAAGTACTTGCTTTTTTCGAAAAAACTTCGTATACTTATCATACACTATCATTCATCCGCCATGAATACCCACCAGCATTCTTCCCCCGAGTTGGCCCTGGCTACCGACACTAGTGCTGCCACGCCCACTCCAATTGTCTGCCCCATCGCCGCTGCCGTAAAGGCCCGCGCCAAAGCCCTGAAAAAATGGCGCAAGCACGAGCGCCTGCGGTTCTTTTCGGGCCTGTGCTCCAGCCTGCACGCGCTGGGTTTTAGCTTTTAATCCGGACCCTATTTTCTTAACCGCAAGCGCCCGGCCTATCCGGTAAAGCACTTGCGTTGATAGGTGCTTTTCCCAGGTATTTGGCTTGTAGCCAAACAGCTAAGAAGCCGCTGTGTCGTCACCGTCGGCCTTGTACTGCGTCAAATAGCTCATCAGCTGCGTCGCAGCCGCAATGACGGGGCCACCCATCGGGTCGGCTTGCATCGACTCAAAAGGCCCTTCGCCAAAGTATAGGCCGTCTGACATCAGGAAGGACATGCGGACGGTGCCATTGGTAGGAAAAGGCCGCCGCTTTTGGTCCCATTTCCCGATTCTATTCACCACGCGCAAGCTCTCCGCAAAAAGCGCCTGAATCAGGTGCGCCGATTGCGGCGTGCTGGTTTCCCAAATCAACAGCTTTTCGGCTTGGTTGAAGTAGCGCGCCCCGCCGTCCTCAAAAGCGGCCAGCACATCCAACCCGCCCGGCAGGCCAACCTCAACAACAACCCCCAACAACTCCTGTCTTTGCACGGGCGCGCCGCCCGCCGCGAGCAGCCGATAGGCCAGCAGGCGCTGCCGGGCTTCCAGGTTCTGGTCGGTTGCCACGGCGGCTAGTTTGGTCTGGTCGGGGGCCGCGGCCAGCAACACATTCCACGGATATTCAGTCGGGTGGTTTTCGGTCTTGTACAGCGCGATATCGTCGCAGAATAACAGCTCGTAAAGCCGATTCAGGCTTTCGTTCTGGTACGGCACACGACGCTTTTTAGAAAACAAATCAAATAGGCCCATCGCGGTAGTTGTGAAGTATATAGTGCGCTTTTAGCAAATAAAGCACTCTATACCATTTTGCTTGGTACAGCGTGCTTTATTTGTTAAGTATCAGACCCTAAAAAGGCTACGGAAATTTCGGAAACTTCGAGAAGTCGGGCTGGCGCTTTTCTAGGAAGGCGTTTTTGCCTTCCTTCGCCTCATCGCTCAGGTAGTAGAGCAGCGTGGCGTTGCCCGCTAGCTCCTGAATACCGGCCTGCCCATCGAGCTCGGCGTTGAACGACGATTTGAGCATACGCAGCGCCAACGGGCTCTTTTGCAATATCTTATTGCACCAGCTCACGGTCGTTTCCTCCAGCTTGTCGAGGGGCACTACCTTGTTGACGAGGCCCATGTCGAGGGCTTCCTGGGCGTCGTACTGGTCGCAGAGGAACCAGATTTCGCGGGCCTTTTTCTGGCCCACCACGCGGGCGAGGTAGCTCGCGCCAAAGCCGCCGTCGAACGAGCCGACATTGGGGCCGGTTTGGCCGAAGCGGGCGTTTTCGGCCGCGATGCTCAGGTCGCAGACTACGTGCAGCACGTGGCCGCCGCCGATGGCCCAGCCGGCCACCATGGCAATTACGGGCTTGGGGATGCTGCGAATCATCTTCTGCAAGTCGAGCACGTTGAGGCGGGGCGTGGCATCTTCGCCCACGTAGCCGCCGTGGCCGCGCACGCTCTGGTCGCCGCCCGAGCAGAAGGCGCGCCCGCCCTCGCCGGTGAGGATGATGACGCCGATATCGGTGCGATTGCGGCAAATGTCCATAGCCTCAATCATTTCCTGCACCGTGAGCGGCGTGAAGGCATTGTGTACCTGTGGCCGGTTGATGCTGATTTTGGCAATGCCCCCGTGCTGGGAGAAGAGAATTTCTTGGAACTCCTTAATCGGGGTCCACTGGATGGGTTCACTCATGAGCGCAAGGTTTCGCTAGGTTAAAAGAAGTTTCGCAAAGTTTAGCCAGATAAAAAAGTAGGCTTTGCGAAACCTCTTTTAACCTAGCGAAACCTTGCGCTAAAAAGCCGCCTTCACGGCAGCGCGGTATTCCTCAAAAAACGCCGCATTAGTCTTCGAATCGGTGAAGATTTCGAGCACCGCCGCGCCGCTTTCGGCCGTAAAGAAAACCGGTAGCGCCGCTGCAAGTTCTTCGAACGACGAGATGGGCAGGTAGCGCAGCTTAAAATCGCGGCACAGGTTCTCGGCCGTGAGCGCCTGCGTGGTTTCAAAAAACTCGTCTAGCTCCGGCTGCTGGCGCGGCCCGTCGATGAGGCGGAAGATGCCGCCGCCGTGGTTGTTGAAGAGTACCACCCGTAGGTTGGGCGTGGGGTAATTTTGCCAGAAGGCGTTGCGGTCGTAGAAAAACGCCACGTCGCCGGTCAGTAGCACTACCGGCCGCTCGGGCTGGGCCAGCGCCGCGCCCACCGCCGTCGAGTTGCAGCCATCGATGCCGCTGGTGCCGCGGTTGGCAAATACGTCGATTTGGCCCCCTTCCGGCAGACCTAGGATATTGGCGTAGCGCACGGCCATACTATTGGCGAGGTGCAGCGCTGTGCCATCGGGCAGCAACGCCAGCGCCTGGCGCATCGCCGTAAACTCGTTGAAGGGCTGGTTTTCGGCCGCGAAAAAGTTGCTGAGAAACTGAGCGGCAGCAGCGTCGGCCTGCTGCCAGGTTAACGTTGCTTCTGTGGGCAGTATTGGAATCGAACCAACTTGTGTTTGAGAATCCGTGGAGATGCAGGGATTCGAACCTTGGTTCACATTGGTGGAGAAGGGGGGATTCGAACCCCCGGACCCGTTACCGTCAGTGGTTTTCAAGACCACGGGAGCTACATCCCGGTGATAGTCTTTCGTGTCAAAAACTGCCAACTGTTGGAAGAATACCGCCGGCTGCACCCGAATAATGCGCGTAAGCCGCCGAAAGGTATCGGCCACCTCGCCGGCTGGCTGCAAGTGCCAGTGCTGGGCGGGGGCCGCATCGCGCAAAAACAGCTTCAGTGCCTTCGAAATCAACGACTGCCCGAAGGTGATGAGCAAATCGGGCCGTAGGTCGGCTTTTTGCTCTTTCGACAAGCCCGCCAGGAAAATATCTTGCCGCCGCACGGCCGGCACGTCGCCTAGGTTGGCAATCGTATCGGCCACCACCGGCACCTGCCGCGCCTCGGCAAACTCGTAGAGCGCGGCGGTGAGGGTCGGGTTTTCGGCTTGCTGGCCGGCTACTACCAGCACGCGGCCCGCGTCGCGTAGCTGCCGTCGCAAATCCAGGATTTCGGCCGGGGGCAGGATGGTATTGGAGTGGTCGTCGCGGACAATTTTTACGTCCGGCTCGTAGCCCATTTCCTCGCCCGCTTTGGGGTAGAAGGGCTCGCGCAGGGGCACGTTTACTTGCACCGGGCCGACTGGGAAGGTCCGCGTAAGGTTGAGGGCTTCGTTGATAATTCGCTCGGCGTGCCATTTGGCATCGGCGTGCGAGGTATCGGCCGGAAAGTCGAAGGTGCCTTTGGCATGCGCGCCATATAGGTCGCGCTGCCGGATGGTCTGGCCATCGAGCTGGTCTATCCACTCGGGTGGTCGGTCGGCGGTGAGCACTAGCAGCGGAATTTGCTGGAAAAATGCCTCCGCCACGGCCGGTGCGTAGTTGAGACCTGCCGTGCCGCTGGTGCATACCAGCACCACCGGCCGCCGCGTAGCCTGCGCAATACCTAGGCCGATAAAAGCTGCCGCCCGCTCATCGGGCACCACGCGCAGCTTGCCTCGGTACGCCGGGTGCCGCGCAAACGCCAGCGTCAGCGGCGCCGACCGCGAGCCCGGCGACAAAATAATGTCGGTAATACCGTGCTGTGCGCAGATTTCGGCGATGTTAAAAACGGCCTGGAGAGGATTCATTTAACAGTTATCAATTAACATTTAGTAAGCTCGTCGCCCGGGTGACCCCACGAGACCCCTATGGGGCAGGCCCCTCCCCTCCGGGAGAGGGGAGCCTGACGTTATGTAACGTCTGCTTGCGGTAGGCTCCCTTCTCCCGGAGGGGAGGGGCCTGCCCCATAGGGGTCTCGTGGGGTACTACGTCAGCACCGCCGCCACCGTCTGCATTTTATACTCCGTTTCCTGCCACTC
>Ga0265780_10001135_pt1 | contig 39003 bp, 25 predicted proteins | sample P1T30metagenome_FD_192432 | JGI IMG/M metagenome (GOLD analysis project Ga0265780, IMG submission 192432) | Plant litter microbial communities from East Loma Ridge, Irvine, California - P1 T30 | ecosystem: Environmental > Terrestrial > Plant litter > Unclassified | place: USA: California...
AACTCTCGGTTATCGGCTTCGACATCAACGCGGGCCGCGTGGAGATGATGCGCAACCACCAGGACCCCAGCGGCGAGCTCGACAGCGCGGCGTTTGAGGGCTGCGACATTACGTTTACCGACTCGCTGGACGTGCTGCGCGAGGCGCAGTTTTTTATTGTGGCCGTGCCCACACCCATTGATGAGCACGCGCAGCCCGATTTGCGGCCGCTGCTCGGCGCGTCGGGCTCGGTGGGCAAGGTGCTCAAAAAGGGAGATTACGTGGTGTTTGAGAGCACCGTGTACCCCGGCTGCACCGAGGAAGACTGCATTCCGGTAATGGAGAAGTTTTCGGGCTTGAGCTTCGCAAACGGCGACTTTAAGGTGGGCTACTCGCCCGAGCGCATCAACCCCGGCGACAAGGAGCATACGCTGCGCCGCATCGTGAAGGTGGTGAGCGGCTGCGACGCCGAAAGCCTCGACGCCATCGCCAAAGTGTATGAGCTGGTGGTAGATGCCGGCGTGCACCGCGCCAGCAGCATCCGGGTGGCCGAGGCCGCCAAAATCATCGAAAACACGCAGCGCGACGTGAACATCGCGCTAATGAACGAGCTGTCGATGATTTTCGACCGCATGAACATCAACACCTACGAGGTGCTGGAGGCGGCCGGCACCAAGTGGAACTTCCTCAAGTTCAGCCCCGGCCTGGTAGGCGGCCACTGCATAGGCGTAGACCCCTACTACTTGACCTACAAGGCCAAAGAGCTGGGCTACGACGCTAAAGTAATCTTGAGCGGCCGCACCACCAACGACAACATGGGTGCTTACATCGCTCGCAAAACGGTGCAGATGATGATAAAGCGCGGCAAAGACGTGGCCAAAAGCCGGGTTTTGGTGATGGGCGCCACCTTCAAGGAAAACGTGGAGGACATCCGCAATTCCAAGGTAGCCGACGTGATTCAGGAGCTCAAAAACTTCTCGGTGAACGTGGATATCGTGGACCCACACGCCAGCTCCGACGAGCTGCTGCACGAGTACGGCTTCCGCCTCACGGCCCCCGAAAAGGTGCGCCAGGACTACGACGCCGTCATCGTGGCCGTGAGCCATAAGCCGTACATAGATAAGGACGAGGCGTATTTCCAGTCCATCACGGCCGAAAATGCCGTGCTGGTCGATATTAAGGGCCTCTACCGCGCCCAGCCCATGCACGAGCTGCACTACTGGAGCCTTTAGCAGTAAATGAGTAGGTGAGTAAATGAGTAAGGTATTTTACCGTATTTAGTTACTCGTCAACTCATTTACTCATCTACTCACTTACTCATTTACAGTATGAAGATTCTCGTTACCGGCGGTGCCGGCTATATCGGCTCCCACGCGGTGGTAGAGCTGGCCCAGGCAGGCTACGAACCCATAATTGTGGATAGCTTCACCAACTCGGAAACGACCGTGCTGACCGGTTTGCGCGAGATTTTGGGCCGCGACGTGCCGTGCTACCGCATCGACTGCGGCAACGCGGAGGCGCTGCACCAGGTGTTTCGGCAGGAGGGTGATATCAAGGGCGTTATCCATTTCGCGGCCTACAAGGCGGTGGGCGAGTCGGTGCAGAAGCCACTGGCTTACTTCCATAATAACGTGGGCTCGCTCATCACGCTGCTGCAAGTAATGAAGGATGAGGGAGTTGAGAACCTGGTGTTTTCGTCGTCGTGCACCGTGTACGGCATCCCCGACCAGCTGCCCGTGACCGAGGCCACGCCCACCAAGCCCGCCAGCTCGCCCTACGGCCGCACCAAGCAAATGTGCGAAGACATCGTGCACGATGTTTCCAAAGCGCCTGACAACAAGACGCATACCATCCTGCTGCGCTATTTCAACCCCATCGGGGCGCACGAGTCGGCCAAAATCGGCGAGTTGCCCCTGGGCGTGCCCAACAACCTGGTGCCCTTCATCACCCAGACGGCGGCCGGCCTGCGCGATAAGCTCACCATTTTTGGCAACGACTACGACACGCCCGACGGCACCAACATCCGCGACTACATCCACGTGGTGGACCTGGCCAAGGCCCACGTGGTGGCCGTGCAGCGCCTGCTAGACCGCAAGGCCAGCGAGGTGGTCGAAACCTTCAACGTGGGCACCGGCCACGGCAACACGGTGCTCGAAGTGGTGAAAACCTTCGAGGAGGCCAGCGGCCAAAAGCTCAATTACGCCTTCGGCCCGCGCCGCGCCGGCGACGTGCCCGCCATCTACGCCGACGCCACCAAGTCGGAAGAGGTATTGGGCTTCAAAACTGAAACCTCGCTGCACGACGCGCTCGCCAGCGCCTGGAAGTGGCAGGAGTCATTGAAAAAATAAGCTTTTGGCTACTAGCGGTCAGCTAGTAGCGTCTCCTAATTCGTTTATCATTTACTTATTCAAGAGCTAGCAGCTAACAGCTACTAGCTAGCAGCTTAATTATGAAAATTCTTATCACCGGCGGCGCTGGCTTTATTGGGTCGCACGTAGTGCGGCTATTCGTTACCAAATATCCTGAATACCAGATTCTCAACCTCGATGCCCTCACCTACGCGGGCAACCTAGAGAATTTGCGCGACATCGAAAGCGCCCCGAACTACCAGTTTATCAAGGGCGACATTGCCGACCAGGCATTTATCGACCACTTGTTTGCCCATGAGGAGCCGGACGCCGTGATTCACCTCGCGGCCGAAAGCCACGTCGACCGCAGCATCACCGACCCGATGGCGTTCGTGAAAACCAACGTCATTGGCACCGTGAATCTGCTGAACGCGGCCAAAAACCTCTGGAAGCCCAAAGGCTTCGAGGGCCACACGTTTTACCACGTCAGCACCGACGAGGTGTACGGCTCGCTAGACTTTGGCCCGGAGCTGTTTACGGAGGAAACCAGCTACGACCCGCGCTCGCCCTACTCGGCGTCCAAGGCTGCGTCGGACCACTTTGTGCGGGCCTGGCACCACACCTACGGCCTGCCCATCAAGCTCAGCAATTGCTCGAACAACTACGGCCCCAACCACTTCCCCGAGAAGCTGATTCCGCTGGCTATTCACCGCCTGCGCACCGGCCAAAAAGTGCCGGTGTACGGCAAAGGTGAAAACGTGCGCGACTGGCTTTTCGTGAAAGACCACGCCACGGCCATCGACGCGGTTTTCCACAACGGCAAGCTGGGCGATACCTATAACATTGGCGGCGTAAACGAGTGGCAGAACCTGAAACTCATTGAGCTGCTGTGCGATGTGGTAGACGAGAAAACCGGCCAGGCAGCCGGCACCTCGCGCCAGCTCATCACCTTCGTCACCGACCGCGCCGGCCACGACATGCGCTACGCCATCGACTCGTCTAAAATCATGAACGAGCTCGGCTGGAAGCCTAGCGTAACCTTTGAGCAGGGTCTGAGCCAAACTGTGGATTGGTACCTCGCCAACGAGGAGTGGCTGAATAACGTGACCAGCGGCGCCTACCAGGACTATAATACCAAGCAATACGCGGGACGCTAAAGCTATAGCCTGTCATTGCGAGCGTTGCAAAGCATCGCATCCGAACGGCACGTTAGTAGCTTGTCCTGGTGCGATTGCTTCGCTACGCTCGCAATGACCTTATACAAATAACTACTTCACAAAGTGTACGATTTCCCTTTCCACAATACGCCACTCACCGACACGTCCTTCCTGGTAACGGGCGGGGCCGGCTTTATCGGCTCCAACCTGGTCGAATACCTCCTGAAATACGGGGCCAAAAAAGTGCGGGTGCTGGACAATTTCTCCAATGGCTTCCGCAAGAACCTGCGCCTTTTTGAGGGCAACGCCGCGCTGGAAGTGCTGGAAGGCGACATTCGGGACCGCGAGGCTTGTGCCCGCGCCTGCGAAGGAATCGATGTGGTGCTGCACCAAGCGGCGCTAGGCTCGGTCCCGCGCTCCATCAACGACCCGGTTACGACCGACGAGGTAAACGTGGGCGGCTTCGTGAAGATGTTGTTTGCGGCCAAAGAAGCGGGGATTAAGCGCTTTGTGTACGCGGCGTCTTCTTCGACCTACGGCGACCACCCCGGCCTGCCCAAGGTGGAGGACCGCATCGGCAAGCCGCTTTCGCCCTACGCCGTGACCAAATACGCCAATGAGCTGTATGCCGACGTATTTGCCCGCACCTACGGCATGGAGATTATCGGCCTGCGCTACTTCAATATCTTCGGCCCGCGCCAGGACCCCGGCGGGGCGTATGCGGCGGTGATTCCGCTGTTTATCGACGCGATTTTGGAGGACAACGCGCCCACGCTGAATGGCGACGGCGGCCAGACCCGCGACTTTACGTTCGTGGAAAATTGCGTGCAAGCCAACATTCGGGCGGCCCTTACCGACAACCCAGAGGCTGTAAACCAGGTGTACAACATCGCCGTCGGCGACCGCACCTCACTGGTGCAGATGTACGACATCCTGCGCGAAGAAGCGGGCTCGACCCTGGAGCCCAAATTTGGCCCCAACCGCGCCGGCGATATCCGCGACTCGCTGGCCGACATCAGCAAGGCCGAAATCCGGCTGGGCTACGCGCCGCAGGTACGCATCCGCGAAGGCTTGAAGCAGACGCTGAGCTGGTTTGAGCGCAACCAGGAGTTTATTAAGGAGCGCAACTAGCGCGCAAGGTTTCGCGAGGTGCAGCAAGGTTTCGCGAAGTTCTTTATTACTTGAAAGTTACACCGCTAATAACCTTGCAAAACCTCTTTTAACCTAGCGAAACCTCGCGCTCATGAAAGGTATTATTCTCGCCGGGGGCTCCGGCACCCGCCTGCACCCGCTCACGCTGGCCGTGTCGAAGCAGCTCATGCCCGTCTACGACAAGCCGATGATTTATTATCCGCTGTCGCTACTCATGACGGCCGGCATCCGCGATATTCTCATCATCACCACGCCCCACGACCAGGCGCAGTTCAAGAAGCTGCTTGGCGATGGCCAGAACCTGGGCTGCAACTTCCAGTACGTAGTGCAGGAACTGCCCAACGGCCTGGCGCAGGCCTTCGTGCTGGGTGCCGACTTTATCGGTGATGATAAAGTAGCCCTGGTGCTGGGCGACAACATCTTCCACGGCGACGGTATGGAAGAATTGCTGAAGGCCAACAACAACCCCGACGGCGGCGTGGTGTACGCCTACCACGTGCAAGACCCCGAGCGCTACGGCGTGGTCGAGTTCGATGCTAACAACATGGCGCTCAGCATTGAAGAAAAGCCCGCTAAGCCGAAAAGCAACTACGCCGTGCCCGGCCTCTATTTCTACGACAACGATGTGGTAGAAATCGCTAAAAACCTGGAGCCCAGCCCCCGCGGTGAGTACGAAATCACGGATGTGAACCGCGAGTACTTGCGCCGGGGCAAGCTAAAAGTCGGCATTTTGGGCCGCGGCACCGCATGGCTCGACACCGGCACCTTCGAAAGCCTGATGCAGGCCGGCGAGTTTGTGCGCGTGCTTGAGCAGCGCCAGGGCCTGAAAGTGGGCTCCATCGAGGAAGCTGCTTATCGCCAGGGCTTTATCGACGCTGACCAGCTTCGCAAAATTGCTGAGCCGCTGCGCAAGAGCGGCTACGGCGACTACCTGTTGCACCTGCCCGAGCAGCTGGTTATCGGCGAGTAAACCCTTGTCATTGCGAGCGTAACGAAGTAAAGCGTGGCAATTTTTCCTTTTCGTTAGTAAGCGTTTATAAGCGCCTGCTATGTAAAAAGGAAAGATTGCCGCGCTTCACTTCGTTACGCTCGCAATGACAAAGGTTTACTGATTCAAAATCAGTCGAAACGTGGTTCCCTTGCCCACCTCGCTCGCCTTCACAAAAAGGCGGCCCTGGTGGTAGTTCTCGATGATGCGGCGGGCCAGCGCCAAACCCAGGCCCCAGCCGCGCTTTTTGGTGGTGTAGCCGGGCAAAAACACGCTTTCAAGCTTGTTTTTTGGGATGCCCTTGCCGGTATCGGTAATGTCGATGGCCACCTGCGGGGGCTGCGGGCGGCGCGTCCACCAGCGGCGGCGGGGGCGCACGCGGCGCAGGTGCAGCGTAATGCTGCCGCGCCCATCCATGGCATCAACGGCGTTTTTGCAGATATTCTCCACCACCCAGTCGAAAAGCGGCACGTTGATGCAAGCCGGCGTGTCGAGCGGCAGGTCGGTTTCGATGGCAAACTTCACCTTGCGCGACACCCGGCTTTCGAGGTAGGCAATGGCATTGCGGGTAGTGTGGTAAAGGTTTTCGGCCTTCAGCACCGGCACCGAGCCGATGTTGCTAAAGCGCTCCGTGATGATTTCCAGACGCTTAATGTCCTTGCCCAGCTCCTCCACAATCGGCTCGTCGTGAAAGCGCTCGCTCTCGCGCAGGTACGTTTGCCAGCCCACCAGGCTGCTGAGCGGCGTGCCCAGCTGGTGGGCCGTTTCCTTGGCCAGGCCCACCCACACGCGGTTTTGCTCGGCCCGGCGCGAATAGCTAAAGCTCAGGTACGCCATCATAGCCAGCGAGGCGATAACCCCGAGCTGCACCCACGGGTAGGTGCGTAAGTCGCGCAGCAACACTGAGTCCTGGTAAAAAATGTAGTTGCGGGTGTTGCCCGGCAGCTTAATCTCAATGGGCGAATGATGTTGCTCCATTTCCAGCAGCAGCGCCCGCACCTGCCGCAGCGAATCGGCCGGGTCCAGATGCGCGCGCAACCCCAGGTTTTTAGTATCTATGATATTTTCGCCATCGGTCAGAATAACCGGGATGGTGGTGTTCGCATTAATTATCTCGTCTTGTAAAAACGACAGATTGTAGCTCTCCTCCGTGCTAATAATATGTCGTAGCGTCCTGGCGTAGAGGTCAATCTGCTGCTGCTCACGCTCCGAAAGCCGCTGCACCAGTCTTTTGGTATACAGCATTGTAACTATCCCAATTAGCAGCGCCAATACCAGCACTAGCAGCTTAACCCGGGATTTTTGGTCGTACAACGGAATCAACATAAGTAGTACAAAGGTCGGGCCTGCCCCACGTTTACAACGGCAGTATGGGGCAAGCTATTATTTAGAACTATTCCAAGCAGCAAGGTTATTATCTCAATACCTCTTATTTACGCCAATCTACTCGAACCCCCCGCCTCGTATTGCTGTTTTAAAGCCAGTATTTATACCGTAATTTTGCAGGCCGGCCCTAGGTCGGCCCGTGCTATGTCTCATTATTTTAAAGCGGTTAGTCTATCCTTTAAGAAGGCTCCACTCGCCATTCGCGAACTGCTGTCGCTGGACGAGGCGGCGTGTCGCCGGTTTTTGCAGCAGCTGCACAGCGACTTGCACCTTAGCGACTTGCTGGTGCTCAGCACCTGCAATCGCACCGAGATTTATTACGCCCACGATACCGACCAGTCGGCCGCCATCATCGGCGCCCTGGGGGCCCTCAAGCACCGCGCCGATATCGGTAATTTTGCCCCCTATTTCGACTGCTACCTCGATGCCGAAGTTGCCACGCGCCACCTCTTTGAGGTAGCCATCGGCCTCGATGCGCAGGTAGTGGGCGATTTGCAGATTATCAACCAGGTAAAACGCGCCTACCAGTGGTCGGCCGATGCCGATGTGGCCGGGCCTTTCCTGCACCGTTTATTGCACAGCATCTTCTTCACCAACAAGCGCGTGCAGCAGGAAACTAGCTTCCGCGACGGGGCCGCCAGCATGAGCTACGCCGCCCTGGAACTGGTAGAGGAGCTTACCGCCGACGTAGCCAGCCCCCGCGTATTGGTAGTGGGCCTGGGCGAAATCGGCACCGACGTGTGCCGCCACTTGGCCGACAGCAAAGCCTTTGGCAGCGTTACGCTCTGCAACCGCACCCGTAGCCGCGCCGAAGAACTGGCCGCCGAATTTGCGCCCGGCCGCTTGCAGGTAGTTGATTTTGAAGACCTTACGACTGCCCTGCGCGAAGCCGACGTGGTTATCTCATCCATCAATCGCGCCGAGCCCTTTTTCACCCGCGAGCTAGTAGCCCACCTCGATGTGCTGAGCTACAAGTTCTTTATCGACCTTTCGGTGCCGCGCTCCGTGGCTGCCGACGTAGAGCAGGTGCCCGGCGTACTGGTGTATAATGTAGATGCCATTGAGAGCAAAGCTTCGGCCGCGCTGGAGCAGCGCTTGGCGGCCATTCCGCAGGTGCGCGCCCTTATCGACAGCAGCTTAGTGGACTTTGCCGACTGGAGCCGCGAGATGCTGGTGTCGCCCCTCATTCAGCGCATGAAAGCCGGCCTGGAGCAGTTGCGCCAGCAAGAGCTCGACCGCTTCCAGAAAAAAGCCACGCCCGCCGAAGTGAAGCTACTCGACGAAGCCACTCGCGCCTTCATGCAAAAAGTGCTCAAGCAGCATGTGCTGAGCCTGAAAGCCGCCTGCCGCCGCGACGAAGCCGAGCAGCTGCTACCGCTGCTCACCGAGCTATTCGACCTCGAAAGCCAGCCCGCGCTGGCGTAGCAGCTTACTGAAACCAGACCAAACGACAAATGAAAAGGGCCGCTTTGCTAAGCGGCCCTTTTTTTCTGAGGACTGATTTCTCAGGTACTTAGTTCAGAAAGCGTTTTCATAGAGGGAGCAGCGAAACCCAGGGGTTGGCTACTCAGCATATTAGAGTTTGCCGGAGTAATCTTCCAGCGTATCAATTACTTTCATGAGCTGTGGCACGGCCAGCGCATAATATATTTTGGTGCCGATTTTGTTGGATTTCAGTACCCCACGGTCTTTCAACGTGATGAGGTGTTGCGAGGCGATGGCCTGCGGAAGGTCGAGCGCCTGATAAATTTCGGTAACGGACATCTGCTGGTCTTTGCTGCCTTTGAGCTTACCCAGGAGGTCGACAATCGCCAGCCGCTTGGGGTGAGACAGCACCTTGAGCATAGCGGCCGCACGGTCTAGCTGTTGCGATTCGACACGCGAGTGCAATGGTTTCATTGAAGGAGTTGTAGTGGAAAAAAACTAGCTTATTACTAATACGCTAGAGGAAAGAAATTAGTTCTTGAATACTTAATCCTTGTAATTTATAGGCAATCATTTAGTTGCCCGAATAGTCTCAAGGAAGACTTTAACAAAAAGCGCGCAAATATGTTCCGCGATTATTAAATAATAGTTACATTACCTAATATTTATCATTTTTCCGTTTTTAGAAGCGACTGCTACCCAATTGGTTGCAAATTCAAGGGCTGGCAGCCAGCTTAAAGGATTTAGTCAGCCCCCGAAATAGCGCTAGTAGCCGCGTCCAAAGACGTGCTTACCACTAACTGAGTTGCGTGGGGGTGCGTATCAGGGCTGTTTACCACTACGGGGTTGCTTGCTTTACTTAATGGAAATACTGTCTTTTTTAAATCGCGAAGAATTTGCCTTTCTGCACCGGGAAGTACTGGGCAATGAGCTGCTCGACTACCTATTGGCGGCCTTTATCTTTATTATTGGGGTTGTACTCAATCAGTTACTAACTCGCCTGACGAGCCGGCTGCTCTTCCGGCTCACCAAGCGCTACACCACGGGCGTAACCGAGCAGGAGCTGCATGACCTCCTGATTCAGCCGCTGCGTACCCTTCTCTACCTCATAACCGTTTACCTGAGCTTTAGCGTATTGCGCTATCCTATGCCGCCGCTGGCCGTGAAGAGTGTGGAGCCTTGGCCCAAAATGGCACTACTCAACGTGTTTCACCTGGGCATTATTGCCACCATCGTGTGGGTAGTGCTGCGGCTGGTCGATTTTGGGCTGCTGGTAGTGGCCCGGCGCGCCGAGCTTACGGCCACTATTGGCTCGCGGCGGCTTGATAATCAGTTTTTGCCCTTCGCCAAAGACCTGCTTAAAGTATTCATCATCATCCTGGGGGTGCTCGTAATGCTGGGCCAGGTATTCAAGGTGAATGTGGTGGGCTTTGTGGGCACGCTGGGCATCGGCGGGCTGGCGGTGGCCTTTGCGGCTAAGGAAAGCCTGGAAAACCTGCTGGCCTCGTTTACCATCTTCCTCGACCAGCCGTTTGGGGTGGGCGACCTCGTGACGGCCGGCAACGTGAGTGGTACGGTCGAAAAAATCGGCTTCCGAAGCACGCGCCTGCGCACGGCCGAGAAAAGCTTCCTGACGGTGCCCAATAAGAGCATGATTGACAAGCCCTTGGATAACCTCAGCCTGCGTACGTCGCGGCGGGTGGGCTTCACGCTGGTCTTCGACCAAAAGACGACTAGCACCCAACTGCACGCCATTATCGCGGGGTCATTAACGGCCATCGAGGCCCACCCGCTGGTGACGCAGGACGTGCAAATGAAATTCAATGCCCTGACGCCCAACGGCAAGGAGGTAACCGTGCAGTATTTTGTCGAAACCACCAGCTACGACGAGTACCTCGATACCAAGGAAGACCTCAACTACCGCATCGTGGAAGTAGTGGAGAAGGAAGGTGGTATTTTTAGCAATTGCCCGGCGGCCATCGTGGCAACTAGTTGAGTTTTTAAGCCGAAAAGGGGCTGCTTCGTGAGGAAGCAGCCCCTTTTTTAGTCAATACAGTAAGCAGCAGGCTTAGCGGCCGCCAAACAGGCCGCCGAGCAAGCCGCCCAGGCTACCGCTGCCGCCCGCGCTGCGCGGCTGCGAGTTGGGCTGCCCACCCAGGCCGCCCAGCACCGACATAATAGAGCCGAGGCCGCTGCTGCCCATAGAGCCTTGCTGCGGCAGGTTGCTGGTATTGGAGCCGCCACCGAGCACGCCGCTCAGCAGGCCCCCACCGAGCAGCCCGCCCAGCAAGCCACCCATGCTGCTACCGCCGCCCTGGCCTCCGCCCAAAAGGCCGCCTAGCAGGCCACCCATGGTGCCGCTCGGCTGGCTCTGGCCGTAGCCGGCCGAGTTATTGCCGCCGCCCATCACCCGCGAGATAACCATGGGGGCTACCACGCCGAGCAGGCCGGCCATCAGGGCCCCTTTGGGGATGCCTACGTTGCTGAGCTTATCGCCGAGGCCGCTCAGGAAACCTTGCTTGCCGGGGTCTTGGGCATCGTGGGGCACGTTGGCGGCTTGGTCTACCACATTTTCGAGGGTGGCTTTCTGCTCGGCATTTACGCCGAGGTAGGTGGCCATTTTGCTTACCATTGCCTCCTCATCGTTCGAGTACGCGCCATCGGCGCGGGCAAAGCTGATGAGGTCGGTGATGAGCGAAAAGCGTAGGTCGCTGCCTTTGAGGGCATCGAGGTTTTGCTGAATGGTCTGGTTGTTCGAAGCCTGGGCTGCTTGCAGCACCTGCTGCGCGGCACCTTGCGACAAGCCGGCTTGCTGGGCAAGGCTCTGCAAAAACTCCACTTCGGGAGCGGAAGCCTGCCGGTCGGCCGTAGCCAAGGCGGCAATAGCGCTGAGATAAGCCGTTTTTTCGGGTTCGGAATAGTTTTGGAGCAGCTGGGTTTCCATGAAAGAATAGAAAAGGGTGTGAAAAAGCAGGCCGAATGCGTCAGCACCCGGCCTCCACCTAACGCAAGTGCCCAGTTTGCGTTGCGATGCCTCGGCCAATCGGTTTTTTTCATAAATTTTTTATTCCTGAGCCTGAAAAGCTTACCTACTAAAAAGTGCCGAATTGGCCTCACCAAGCGCTTTTTTTCAGCTACAGACTTTGCCATTCCAAAAAATCCTCCCATCTTTGTACTCCCAAACGGACACAACGCCACTAGGGAAGAAAGGGAGATTAGCTCAGCTGGTTCAGAGCATCTGCCTTACAAGCAGAGGGTCACTGGTTCGAACCCAGTATCTCCCACATTGATAAACACCCACTTAGCTGCAAAGCTGAGTGGGTGTTTTGCTTTTGGTGCCTACGATGGTGCCTACACTCTTCTCGACTGTCGTCATAGTGGGGAATGGGAATCGGGTTTCTGATGAGGCTAGAAACCGTTGGAAAGAGCCATGCCTCTGGCCTTGGCGATGCACTAGCAGACTACGCATTTAGCCTTGAATTTGCTTTTGTAGGGCGTCAGAGTCACTACACAGAGACCATCAGCACGGACTAGCTTGTACCTAGCGTGTCCAGACAAGTCGAGCCATTCGTGTTCGTTGACAGCCAATAGGTGCCTGTTCAAGTTCCACTCAATCGTACTGTAGTACTTTTCTCCGAACACGATTTTCACTGAGCTAACTCTACCGTCGTAGAGTTCAAACATTGCTACCTGTTCATCGTTGCCCTCTTTCCAAGACACTAGTTGCTGTTTGTGTACGTCTCCGGCGAGGGGTGGCACCCGATTCCACTCACGAGCGGTGGAGTGGCCTCTGTAGACTTCAGACAATTCCCCTAGGCTGATGTACATGTAGTTGCTGAACAAGTACTTCTTAGCGGTCTGAGCTTGTGCGGAATAGGCAAGCAGGAAGTGGAGTGCGATGGCGAGTAGTCTAAAGCGCATGAAAAGCTGGTTGAAAAGGGTGGGTGTCGGTTTTTTCGGGAAGCAGTTGTGGCAAAAGTAGCTATTCAATCTACATGAATGTAGACAAGATTCCGATTACTGGATTGGAGCTTGCCAACGGTGAAAAATCCTGTTGGAATCAAGACATTCGGTGCCCATCTGCGGCACTTGCGCGAGAAGCGCGGGATGAGCCAGCAAGAGCTTGCCGACTACGCCGACGTTTCCAAAATGACGGTTCACCGCATCGAAACTGCTCAGTTCTCGGCGACGCTGGATGTTCTGCTCTCGCTGACGAAAGCGCTGAAACTGCCACTAAGCGAACTGGTCAGCATCCCTGGTCTCGAAGAGGTGGATTGAGAAGCCTCGTCCGGTCCCCGTGGGTCCAAGACGAGGTTCACTTGTTGCCCGCATTGGCTAGCTCAAGTACCAACTCATGCTTCGGCCCTCTACGGCACTCTGTACTTGTAACGCGAAGTCCAGCGCGTTGACTGACCGGTCTAGGAACTGGTCAATGTAGGTAGACTTGTTCGCGCCGGTGAAGAGGTTGTAGAGCCGCCAAAGGCTGATGTCGCCATTTTCGTCGCGGCAAAAGCTCTGGTCACGGTAGTAGTCCTTGCAGACCGTCGCTAGTTGCTGGTCACCGTAGAGAAGGGGAGCAATTTGCTGCTTGGCGGGAACAGGCAAATGTTGGTACATGCGGCAGCGGCCGACAAGTTGGGCAAATTGCCGTTCTGTCAGCGAGTGCTCCGTAAGAGCTTGGAGTTGGCGCAGGTGTTGACGCGGGTCATAGGTTCGTAGCAGGCTCAAAATGGCCTTTTCTAGCTGGTCTAGGCTACTGGCGCGTACGTCTCCGGCAAATCCGTCACTGCGGACGCACATGTTGGTACAGACCATGTTTTCGAAGCCTATGAAGAGCTTGAAGTGCTCGGCCGTTCCCTTCCTGTTGTAGAGGTTGTCGAGGTTGTATGATTTTACTCCACCTACGACTAGCGTGAGTGGGTTGCCTCCGACGGTTTCCAGCAGTGTGGGCACCTCGATGGCGAACATCAACCGCTCGTAGTACAAGGTGCGCTCCCAGTCCTGGAGCTGGGCAGCCGGCTTGTCTTTGGCTTCGGGGATGCGGCCCTTGATAGGGTGTGAGACGCGCACATGTGGAGCCAGAACCTGCTCACCCCTGAACACCTCACGCACGGCCCCAATTGTAACCTGAATGAAGTCTGCTTGGCTGATAAGAGGCTCATTGTCTTTTACGAAGACCGGAATGATGTGGTCGCGCCGCACTTCTGAGAAGCTACTTGGAATTGTGTTGGCCTCGATGAAAACTCGGGGGGCAGTGGAAACGAAAGAGGCCGACTCTTGTGAATCGGCCTCTCGAACTACGCGCATGGGAACGGTCTGGGTGGTGTCGGCGCTGAGCCGCATGAGGGAGGTTTGCATTGGGGTTGGGGAAAATGAAATTGGTGGATGTTTGCGGTAAATTCCAAAGAGTTAACCGTGTAAAGTTTGCACTCGCTCAGCTGGGAAGTGAGTTCTTTGGCGGAAACATGGGTGGGGTGCTCCGGTCTTGAGAACCCCGGGGGGGAGTTGACGAAGTACCTAGCTTCGTGTGACTACACACAATGCTGAATTTTCAGAAATTTTGGGGGTGCTTAGAAACCGTTGCTAGCTATCATAGACTCATCGCTTCCCGTGGGACTGAGTACAGAGTCAGCAATCGAAAATTTCAGGGCGCAGAGTGGGTACGCTCAGTCGTCTACACATTCCACCTCTGGCCCGGGCGGCGGACAACATGGACAGCTTTGTGACTCTTCACAACAAGACTAGTCACCGCAGAATGTCAGACTAGAAGTCTCTGGCCCTTGTCGGACGTGAGAGTTCAGTTTCTCATTTCCCGCCTGATGCCACAGGACCACGGCTTAGTTTCTGAGCAGGAACTAGTCGCTAGGAAGGCGAACATTAGCCTGTGAGTACCTTCTTGTACCCGATTCCACAACGAACAGAAGAGCCATGCCCATCAGTCATTTGTTGGCTGCGGTGAGGGTCCATTAGGGAATTCCATACCTTCGGCCGGAAAGACGACGAACATGACCCAAAGAAGAAAAGCACGGCGAATTGTACCCAAAGCCCTAGAGCGCGCAACTGTTTCGGTACCAGGAGCCTTTGACTTCGACAGTGTTTTTGGAAGCGTGTCTGGCACCGCAAATCGCGAAACACTGAAAAACGCTTCTTACTTCATCTTGGACGCGCTGTCCCGTCACAAATTCAGCCTCCGCCACCTAGAGAAGATTGAGATAGAAGGCTATTACAACCTTTCATCTAAGCTGCTCAAAAGGATTTGTGGAAACAGCTACAGTTCCGTACTGGACACACTCAAAACGGCGGGCATCATTGAAATGTCGGCAGAGGGCTACCAGCCTGGGGTCAAAAGCCGAGGTTACAGGTTGTCGCAGGCTATGGACCAGAGTGAGCTAGTGTACAAAGAGTTGTCGGGGAACATTCGAAGCCAGTACCAGAAATACAGTGCCGAGAGAAGGAAAGATGATTCAGATTCTTTGACCTCACTTGCTCATCTCACGAAGTGGTTTGACAGTCAAGAGTTGACCATTGATGTCATCGAGGCTAACAAATTCATTGAACTGGGAAATTTGAAAATCCAGGCACTAATTGCCAGTTCAGGGCTTTCGCCAGAGGGAAAAGCAGTTGTGAGAGGTAGAGCAGCGCTTCGTCTCACCCATCAAATCAATTCGGTGTCAGAATTTGGGAGAGGCGAGTTTCGACTTCACAACAAGGGGCGAGACGAGCGACTCCACTCACTTTTGACAAATATGAAGCGGGAGCTTCGGTCATTCATTCAGTACCAAGGACAGCCCCTTGTTTCACTCGACATTCGGTCCTCACAGCCCTACTTTTTCACCATGATGTTGAAGAAAGGCTTCTACAGTTTGAGTTCGAAGAACCCGTTGGGCTGGAAATCTTTGGTTGGGACTCTATTAGTCCAGAAACACCCACCAGAGGCACCCACCACCCTACCAACCCCAGGCACCCCACTAGCTACCCTCACATCTCCACAACTCATGTCCATCATGTTTCCGGGCTGCTCACATTGCACTGACAAACAAGTCTTTGACCAGACCCGATTTTTGCAGATTTCTTGGGCAGAGGGCATCTACGGTCTTTTGGTAGAAGAATTTTCAGTTTCTGGAGGTGGTGTTCAATCAATCGAAGCCATGAAGAAGCTGGTGATGTGGCTGTTCTTTGAGTACAGGCCGTACAAATACATGGTAAGCCGGTTCAAAGATTTTGAAGCACTGTACCCAATCGAAGCAGGAGTCATTCATGGCGCTAACCAATTGCAAGGCAATTTTTTACCTCTGCTGCTTCAGCGGCTCGAAAGCCGAATCATGTTACATCGGGTTTCGAAGGTCATTGCTGAGAAGCTACCTGATGCGGTGCTCCTAGCGGTACATGACTGCCTTCTCACTACCCCTGACTTTGCCCCTGAAGTTGAGATGTTGATGCGAGCGGAACTGACCGAAATCACCGGCCTAGCCCCAGGCATCAAGATTGAGACTAAGTCGAGCGGTACAGAGCTGGATGGCTTGTCGGACTTCGCTCAGAAAATTTACAATGACAGTCTCAAAGCTGTGAAGAAGTCCAAAGGTTCGCTTGCCTACGCGAGCTACAAGTTGATTCCCCCTCTACTAAACGAACATGTCAAGCATGGCACCACTTCCTCCTTCTTCAACCCTTTCTTCTATGGTCGGTACGAGGTGCCTGACAATCCAGCCCCAGATGAAGTTGAGTGGGAGGACGAGGACTACTAAGCGTTTCTCAATTGCTCAGTAGCTGATTTTCCCACAGCTCCGGCATCGGCAGACAGTTTTTCTTGAGGAATCCTTGCTGCTTTCGTAGGAGTGACCAATGCTGTTGCCACACCTGTCGTACCTGAAGTAGAGCCAAAGGAGCCCAGCCACTCCCATGTGTAGAAGAGAGAATTAGTTGGTAGCAAGCCGTTTTCAAAAGTATGGCTTCTTCGCTGACACAAGCTACCCTGTACGGTACCAAGCTTGATGTTTCCTGGCCCTGAGCGGGCATAGACAGTTGGATGACCACCCCTCGTGCGGGCCGGGAAGCTCCAATCAGGCTTCCGTTTGCGGTTCCTCAACAATTTTCTCGTACAAGTAGATGAACTGCCTCAAACGATTTTCAGGTGTTGGCTCATCGGGGTCACGTTCATCACCAGGGTAGAAGCTCACCTGCTCTTCGCCTAGTGCACGACGGACCTTCTCGTAGAGGTAGGAGCCAAGCTGTTTCTTGACTGTGGCTACATGCTGAGAAGTGACGTTTGCTAGGAAAGTCCTTCCATCCATAGTAATGGAGCTTGAGCAGATGGCTACCAAGTCGTGAATGTCTTCCGGCGACTGCTCCAAGGAAGAATGAATGTATGTACTCACATCAGGCCTACGGCCACTCTTCGCCCATACATTGAAGAGAAGATTGAATGCGTAGAAAGGATGCGACTTGTACAGGGGGGTAGCACCTGCCTCATCCAAAGCCCTAGAGAGGAAAAGCTGAGGTAGTGACTCATCCATCAAAACCTGCCATTGATGCTGGGTGAACAACCTGTCTGGTCTGGTAGGCGACTCTCCCTCAACGTAGCCTCCAGGTGTCTCAAATCCACGTCGGTCACGCAGTTTGTACTGTAATTCTTTGGCCAGGTAGAAGGTGCCAGAAGCTGCTACAATGTGCTCAACTAGCCGACTGCGTTCATCAGCCTCTTCAATCTGGGACAACATACTGACCATTAGCCTAGCAGCTTGCCTCTCTTGACTCATCAAAAGTTCAAATGCTGGGCCATGAGCAACTCCATCAAATTGAAAGCTCAGTTCGGCTAGTACTTTCCAGAGGTTTTTTACCTGCTCAGCTTTCAGGTCATTAACCCGGTACTGAATCTTTTGCAGAAACGAATTGATACCTAGACGAGACACTAGACTACCAACTACTGCTTGCTGACTGTCAATTGCCTCATCCAAGAATGCGTTGAACTCATTATCAGGAATGTCTCCACGGATTACAGAGTATGCGAAGTAGCGGGGAAAGTATGAGGCAGCAGCAAGCGCCCTTGTTCGTACTAATTCTTCTTCCCGTCGTTGTAGACTTCCGGTTTGAGGCCAATCAGCTCCACCTCTGAACAGCCCGTTGATGTCGGGGAAAAGCCAACACAGCAATGACCTACCAGCATAGTAGCTATCACCTCGGTAGATTTCCAATGCCGAATGAAGCAATTTTTTGTAGTTGTTGTCCCGGTCCTCTCCTCTTTCCAGAAACTTCTTAACTCTCAGAGTTTCTACAAAATCGGATTCATGTGTTGCGACAAAACGGTGAAGTTCCGGAAAAAAGACGTGCATAGCTTCGACTAGTACTTGGTCAACGGTGTTAACCTCCCCCCGAAGCAAAGGCAAGCCAAATTGTACAGCATTTGCGAAACGCACAGCCAGCCGCGGCGTAGTTAGACGAGGCAAAAGCGCTGAACGCATAGCCCCAACAAGCCTCTTTTGTTCGACCAAATCGAGGATTGTGCCCGTTTCGGCAAAGGCTTCTTGAAGGCGATTCCAACAGAATTGTAGTAAGTCATCGGGCCGTGCCAAGGGGAGACGCAACGGCACTTGGATGATTTTCTCCAGGAAGTTCTGGCCGGCAAGTAAGGTGCGGCTACCAGTTGCATCGTCGGCATTAGAAGAGAAAACCTCTCCTATAGCTCTGGCTACCATCTCATCATCGAATGACAGTAAGTACGAAGTCTGGTCGAAATCGGCAGTGAGCTTCACCAGACGAAAAACAGCTTGGATTTGAGCTTTTTCCAAGCGGTCAATATCGTCAATGATGACAACCACTCGCTTACCTGACTCTACAATTAGCTTCTCAATTCGCGCTCGTTGCTCATCAATTTCGGGTTGAGCCATCTTCAGCAAAGCCTCAAAACTCTTACTCACATCCATCGAAGCAGGTCCTATCGACATTGAAGGAACCAGGGGAGCCACATAGGAGCTGAGTCCTTTGACAGCGCGTTGTTTCTTGGTGAGTAGATTCTGACCGATAATTTTCGCTAGTTCTCCGAAGAAGTTCAACAGTAGCTGAGTTTCGTCCGAAAAACGCCAAGGATTGAAGTTGAGTACAGCTATTTGGTCTGCCGATTCAGAAAGGCTACGCTTGATGAAGTGCAAGACAGAACTTTTGCCTTCCCCCCACCTGCCATACAGTCCGACTACAATGCTTTTTTTGCTGTGCCGTTTGGCTAGGGTTTCAGCAATGCGTTGAGCAAACTTAACTCGTTCGAAATCATCATGTTCAGGGTTTTCGATTGGGCCGCCTGCGGCTCGGGTTTCGGCATCGATGGGAGTCGTTGGCATGAGCTAAGTAGGTGAGCAGGTGGTCAAAGGTTACTGCCCACTTTAGGCGGGGTTCTGCGTAATGAAGTGTCTAACACCATCAAGAAACAATCGAACTTGCTGTTCGTCGTAGGCCCCATAACTACCGTGAGCAGCATTGTTTCTCAAGCCCAACCAAGCCGTCACGTTCTTCTGAATGAGTTTCGAATAAACTCCTGCTGTTGCGAGGTCGGAGTTCAGTGCATCTGCTGCCTTCGGCCGACTACTAGAATTTTCGAGAGGAATTAATGCCTTCAAACATAGCTGCCGAAGATGTGCCTCCAACGTACTACCTACTATCACAGCAGCAGCATCTTTGTAATGGGTACTCAGCAGGTGGTCAGCCATTTCCAAGAAGTCACTAAACAAAGACCCATGAATCAATTCTTCCAGCGACTTTGTGTACCCGCTCTGGATGTCATGAAGCAGAGCCCGGACTACACCAACTTGTTCAGCCAAACGGTTGTACTCATGGTCATTTGAAGGCTTGGGAGCACTGACGCTCTTGAAGTAAATAGAGTTTCGACCAGTTGCCCGCTCAACCGAAGCAATACAGCGAGTTTGTAGGGAGGCTACTTCTTGTTTGTTGAGGATGTCTGAGGCATCATCGTATTGCGAACGGCGAATGGCTGCGGAGTACTCGCTTTCAATCTTGGAAAGCTCTGCTTCAAAGGGTGACATAAGAATGTGGGTAGTGCACTGCAAGATACATTTCCACAACTCGGGTATCTCTACCTACTGTGGATTCCTTTCGCGGAACATCCTAATGAGGAACCCACAGTAGTAATTTTCATGGAGTAGTACTATACTAGTTGCTCAAAGACAGCGTTCATAGCTTCCGATTCGAAAGACCCTAAGTAGATGGCAGTGACAGCCTCTGACCTGTGTCCCATCGCCTCACTTATCAGCCCGGTAGCTATGCCTCCCCGCTTGAGGCTGGTGGCGAAGGAATGGCGGGCCACATAGGTCGTCAGCGGAGTTTCGATGCCAGCTAACGGGGCCAGTTCTTTCAGGTCTTGGTTGACCTGCCCTAGTACCTTGTGTAGCCGGTTCTTGATTTGAGTTCTCGTCTGGTGAGAACTGCGGTCAAGTATGGGGAAGAGGTAGGAATCCGGCCCTTGATGGGTGATGAGCCGGTAGAAGGCGACGATGGCCGCTACGGGTGCCACTAACTTGATGGAGAACCTTCCTCCTGTCTTCTGACGCTCGTAGCGCAGTCGCTGGCCGCCTTGCTCGTCTGTCTCCAAGTTGCTCCATCGTAGTTGAGCCAAGTCCACGAAATTGATGCCTCCGCAGTAGAAGGAGAACAGAAAAACATCCTTCGCCAGCCGTAGCCGGTCAGTAGATGGGGCAAGAGCTTCTAAGCGTCGAATGGCCTCTCGGCTAATTGCCCGCTTGGTAGTGCTCACGTCGAACTTGCCCACGCTGAACTTGTGTTTTTCAGCAACCGTCCTAGCGAAGGGGTAAGTATCTAGCTTCATGCTACCGTCGGCAATGGCCTTGTTCAGTACTGCCCTCAATGTCCGAAAGCGCTGAGAGAGGGTTGTTTCCCGTAGACCATCAGCTCGCAAGGCATTTTCCCACTTGTTACAGAGAGCTACCGTCATGCGCTCGAAGGGAATGTCTGGTGTACCACACTCCTTGTAGATGAACTTAGCCAACTGATTGCGCATGTCCCGGTAGGTACCCGCGTTGCCGATTTGGCCGGCAGTTTCCATGTTCACTACTAGCTCGTCAGTGAATTCCAGCAGCTTGACCCGTCGTAGAGCCTCCCGCCCCTTGATTGCTTCTGCCAGAACCGCGTCGGCGTCGTGTCGTTCGTCGGCGTCCGCTAGGGCCTCAGCGGCCTCACTGTACTTCAACTCCCACTTTCGTAGGTCGTCCAGTAGCTTGCTCCGCTGGGGCTCAGGGTAGCTGCGTCGAATCTCCTGCTTCTTGGCGTTCCAGTGCTTGGAGTGCAATGAAAGCCCGGTTGAGCGAAACACCTGTTTTCGGTCCTTGGTGATGCGAATCAGGAAAGGATGAGAACCGTCGGCCAATGTTTTGCCGACCTTGTAGACCACACTGATGGTGGCCTTTCCTTCTTTGTGTTGGGTTGTCCTCGTCATGGGCCTGGGACCGGTTCGGCGGTGCCTACTACGGTGCCTACAAATGAGGACGACAGTCAAGAAAAGGCGCGTTTCCTCTTTCCGCAAAGGGCCAGTAGAGCACAAAGAGGCGCTTTCTGATTCCCTTGCTAGGCCTTACAAGCAGAGGGTCACTGGTTCGAACCCAGTATCTCCCACATTGATAAACACCCACTTAGCTGCAAAGCTGAGTGGGTGTTTTGCTTTTGGGTAAGCTGCGCGACGTACCGCTTTTACACCTAGACTGGGTCGGCGCTCTACCGCAGGAGAGCAAGTGCTCCTCTGCAGAGAAATAGGTGCCAGACGGCTTTTGGGGCCCAAGCTTTTTCCGCTAAACGTACCGGTAAACCCGGCTTTTTTACCGCTGGACCAAGCCGTTGAGGGCCTATTTTTGCTTCGTTAAAGTCGCTTAGCGAGCCCACACGCGCAATTACCTTTCTCCTTTATAAGCCACAGCGTTATGCCTAAAATCACGGTAAAAGACGGCACCGAAATCTACTACAAGGACTGGGGCACGGGCCAGCCGCTTTTCTTTCATCACGGGTGGCCGCTGTCGAGCGATGACTGGGATGCCCAGCTGATGTTCTTCCTGAACAAAGGCTACCGCGTTATCGCCCATGACCGGCGTGGGCACGGCCGCTCGGCCCAGGTTGCCAACGGCCACGATATGGACACCTACGCAGCCGACGTAGCCGAGCTCACGGCCCACCTCAACTTGCAGCAGGCCATTCACATCGGCCACTCTACGGGCGGCGGCGAGGCCATCCACTACGCCGTGCAGGCCGAGCTGGGTCGCGTGGCCAAGGTGGTGCTTATCAGCGCTGTAACGCCCATTATGGTGCAGAGCCCTACCAACCCCGACGGCGTACCAATGGTGATATTCGACGAAATCCGCGAGGGCACGGCTACCAACCGCGCCCAGTATTTTCAGGATTTCACCCTCCCCTTCTACGGTTACAACCGCGAGGGCGCCCAAATAAAGCAAGGCATCCGCGACAACTGGTGGCGGCAGGGCATGAGCGGCGGGGCCAATGCCCACTATTTTGGCATCAAGGCCTTCTCGGAATTCGATTTTACTGAAGACTTACAGCGCGCCGATTTCCCGGTACTGGTGCTGCACGGCGAAGACGACCAAATCGTGCCCTTCCCCGTGAGCGGCGCCAAGTCCATCAAGTTGCTCAAGCACGGCCAGCTCATCTCCTACCCCGGCTTCCCCCATGGCATGCCCGCCACCGAAGCCGCCACTATAAATGCTGACCTCCTGACTTTCATCCAAGCTTAGCAAACTTTCTGCCTGCCAACCATAAAAGCTGCCCTGCTGCGTCGGGGCAGCTTTTTTATTTCCCGGTAGGAGGCAGCTTTGCTCACCAGCGGCGTAGGAAATTATGCGGCGCAGTGTGACCTTGCCAATAACTTTCTAGCCCGCTACCTGCGCTTTATGAGAAAATGGCTTCTTTACCTGATGCTGTTGGGCGCGGCGGGCGTGGGCCGGCCAGCGGCCGCGCAGTCGGCCGGGCCCGTCACGCTGGCGGCAGAGTACGGGCCGACGGTTTTTCCGCTGATTCACCAGCACGCCGCCGCCCCCATTTACGTCGATGCGCAAGATGCCGAAGTGGTGCGGGTGGCAGCCGAAGCCCTGGCCAAGGACATCAACAGCCTTAGCGGCGTGGCACCCACACTACGGCCAGCCAGCGAGCCGCTGGCTACTTACGCTATTGTGGTGGGCACGCTGGGGCACTCCGCGCTCATCGACCGGCTGGCGGCGGCCGGCGTGGTACTGCCGTTGCGGGGGCAGTGGGAAGCATTCAGCATCAGCGTAGTAGACAATCCGCTGGGCCGGGCGGGCAAGGCGCTGGTAGTGGCCGGTAGCGACCGGCGCGGCACGGCTTTTGGGGTCTTTGAGCTGTCGCGGCGGCTGGGCATCTCGCCCTGGTACTGGTGGGCCGACGTGACGCCCCACCGCCGCGAAAGCCTGTACCTCACGGCCGGCACCCACCTGAGCGCGCCGCCCACGGTGAAATACCGGGGCATTTTTCTCAACGACGAGGACTGGGGCTTGCAGCCCTGGGCGGCCCAAAACATGGACCTCGCTATCAAAGACATCGGCCCCAATACTTACGCCCGCCTCTTCGAGCTGCTGCTGCGCCTGAAGGCCAACCTCATTTGGCCGGCCATGCACCCGAGCACGCGGGCCTTTTTCCACTACCCCGGCAACCCCCAAATGGCCGACCGGTACGCCATTTTGGTGGGCACCTCGCACGCCGAGCCCATGCTGCGCAACAACGTAGACGAGTGGAAGGAGCCCCAAATGGGGCCTTTTGACTACTTCGGCAACCGGCCCGCCGTGCTGGCCTACTGGCAGCAGCGCGTGCGCGAAGCGGCCAGCCTGGAAGCCATTTACTCGCTGGGCATGCGCGGCGTGCACGACAGCGGCATGCTGGGCGCCAAAACCCCGCAGGAAGCCGCCCAAATGGTGGGCCACGTGCTGGCCGACCAGCGCGACTTGTTGCGGCGCTACGTGGCCCCCGATGTGACTCAAGTGCCGCAGGTTTTCACGGCGTATAAGGAAGTGCTCGACGTGTACGACCAGGGCCTGAAGCTGCCCGACGACGTGACGCTGGCCTGGCCCGACGACAACTACGGCTACCTCAGCCGCCTCAGCAATGCCGCCGAGCAGGCGCGGGCGGGCGGCTCGGGCGTGTACTACCACGCCTCGTATTGGGGGCGGCCCCACGACTACCTCTGGCTCAGCTCGACGCACCCGGCCCTGATTCGGGCGGAGATGCTGAAGGCCCACGCCCTGCAAACCGACCGGCTGTGGGTGCTCAACGTGGGCGACCTCAAACCGCTGGAATACAACGTACAACTATTTTTGGATATGGCCTACCGGCCAGCCGACTTTGCGCCGCCCGCCGCCGTGCTGGCGCACTTGCAGCAGTGGCTGCAAGAGGCCTTTGGGGCGGCGCAGGCCCCGGCCATTCGGGCGCTGCTCTGGGAGTATTACGACCTGGCTTTCGAGCGTCGGCCCGAGTTTATGGGCTGGAGCCAGACCGAGCCCACCACCAAAACTCATCGCACGGCCTACAACCATTTTTACTACGGCGACGAAGCCCAGCGCCGCCTCGACCGCTACGCCGGCCTGGTGCAGCAGGCCCGGCAGCTCCGCGCAATCATCGCGCCCGACCGCGCCGATGCCTTCTACGAGCTGGTGTATTACCCCGTAGTGGGCGCAGCCCTTATGAATCAAAAGTTTCTTTATCAGGATAAAAGCTACCTCTACGCCCGCCAAAACCGGGCCTGCGCCGCCGACTACGCCCGCTGGGCGCAGCAAGCCTACGCCAGCATCGAAACCGAAACCGCGTACTACAACCAGCAGCTGGCCGGCGGCAAATGGCGGGGCATGATGAGCATGCACCCCCGCGACCTGCCCGTGTACCAGGCCCCGGTCGCCCCGCCCCTCCAGCTCGATACCACCCGCGTTTGGGGCGTGGCCCCGGAAGGAATGGCCGACTCTACCACCGCGCCAGGGCAGGTTATGGGCCTGCCAACTTTCTCCGCCCACGGCCCCAAAAGCTACTTTGTCGATGTGTTTTTGAGTCGCCGCCGGGCCGTGCGCTGGCGCGCCACTACCTCGGCCAAGTGGCTGGTGCTTTCTGCCAAGCAAGGCACGCTTATGGCGGCCGAAGGCCAGCAGCAGCTGCGCCTGCACGTGCGCGTAGACTGGCGCAAGCTGCCCCGGCGCGGCGAGCCCACCGGCTACCTCACCTTTAGCGGGGCCGGCCAAACCTTCCGCGTGGCCGTGCGCGCCGCCCGCCCCGACCCGGCGCTGGCCGACTACCCCGGCTTCGTGGAAACCAACGGCTACCTCTCCATTTTTGCCGCGCACTATAGCCGCAAAATCGACCAGCCCGGTCACCACTGGGCGCTGGTGGCGGGCCTCGGCCGCACCGGCAACGGCCTGCAAGCCCAGCCCCTGCAAGCCACGCCGCTAGCCGAAGCCGGCAGCGCACCCGCCGCCACCGCCTTCGTGGAGTACGATTTTTATACCCGCACAAAAGCCGCCCCGGTCATCAATGTATTCACGCTGCCCACGCACCCGACCACCCGCGCGGCCAGCGTGCGCTACGGCATTTCGGTGGATGATGGGCCAATGGCGGTGCTGGACTGCAAAACCGTGGGCCGCTCCGAAGAGTGGAAGCAAAACGTGCTGAGCAACAACGCGCAGCGCCAGTTTCGGGCCCCGGCGCTCGGCCCCGGCCGGCACACGCTACGGCTCTATCCGCTCGACCCCGGCGTGGTGCTCGACCGCCTCACCATCAACCTCGGCGGCCTTCGCCCCGCCTACAGCGCCATCCCGGAAACGCGCCGGGCCAGTAGCGCAGCCTTTTAGTCCGCGAGTTTATAGGTTGAAGAATCGCGGCTTAAAAGTCCGCGCTACTGGCGGCCGCTTACTCAGTCGTCGTCATCGTCGCGCTTGGGGGTGGCGCGCAGGAAGGCGCCGCGCCGGGGCGCGGGCACCACGGCATCTTCGCCGCGCACGGATTTCCAGACTACTTCGGTGAGGTCGAGGTCGGGGGTGGCGTCTTCGCTGGCGAGGTTGAAATGGGAGGAGCGCTCGGCGCTGCGGTTCCAGGCGGTGTTGCGGGTGTCGAGGGGCACCTGGGCGGCTTTGGCCTGGTAGGGCGCGAGCGTGGGCGTGGCCTGAAAGCAGCCAAACAGCGGCCGGGCCGCCGCATCGTACTGGCTCATGGGCGGCAGGCCAAGTATCAGCTCCAGCGTGCGCAGCACGCCGGCCGTGGTGTAGAGCGTGTGGTCAACGGCGCCGCGCCGGGTGTAGGGGCTGATGACAAAGGCTGGCGAGCGGTGGGCATCCACGTGGTCGGGGCCGTTTTGGGCGTCGTCTTCGAGCACAAAAATGACGGATTCCTTCCAAATCGCGCTCTGCGAAATGTGCTCCACAAACTGGCCCAGCGCCAGGTCGTTATCGGCCACGGCGGCCGTGGGCGCGATTTTGCCCAGCCGCTGCCCGCTGGTGTGGTCGTTGCTGATGCGGATGGTGCTGAACTGCGGGACTGCGTTGCGAGCGAGCAGCGAGTCGAAATCCTGCGCCCAGATGCGCACCCGGTCCACGTCCTTCACATCCATATCGAAGCCCGGCGACTTGGGGCACACGTGCCCGCGCAGCGACTTGAGGGGCGTTTTGCCATTCTCCGCAAACTCGCCGTAGGTGCGGTAGCTGAGGCCGGCGCGCTGGCAGTAGTCCCAGATAAAACCATCGCGGGGGTAAGCAATTTGGCGGGTGCCCTCGTAGTCGTAGGTGCCGCCGCGCCCGCCGTAGCTGATGGGCCAGGTTTTTTCCACGTAGTCGGTGGCGTAGGCGGCGGTGCTCCAGTTGTGGCCGTCGGCGCTCACCTCGGCATTGACGTAGAAGTTGTCGAGCAGCACAAACTCGCGGGCCAGCGCATGGTGGTTGGGCGTGACTTTCTTAGGGAAAATGCAGAGCGTCGAGTCGCCGTTGCCCTGCGGCACATCGCCCAAAATCTGGTCGTAGGTGCGGTTTTCCTTGATGACGTAGAAAACGTGCTTGATGGGCGACGCCTCGCCCCGGCGGCGCGGCACGGGGTTGCCGGCCTCGCCAAGCGCCTCTTTCTCCGAGTCTTTGGTGAAGGGAGTATTATCGTACACTTGCCGCGAGTAGGCTTGCAGCTGGGCCGCGATGGGCGGCGCGATAAACGAGAGCGTGCCCTTGAATAACCCGCCGATGTACTGCACCGGTCCCTTCACCACGCCCGTTTGGTAGCCGCTGTCGTCGGTTTTCTTCACCGGCTGCGGTCCGCCGGGGTTGGGCAGCGAGGAAAAGCCTTTGCCATTAGCCACCAGGATTTTCTTACCCACGGTGCGCACGCAGGTCGGGTACCAGCCGGTCGGGATGAAGCCCTTCGACGCGCTTTTACCCGGCGTCGCCACGTCAAACACCGCCAGGCAGTTGTTGTCGGCGTTGGCGATGTAGAGCGTTTTTTCATCCGCGCTCAGGGCCAGGCCGTTGGTAGTCGAGCCCGTGAGGCGGGTCGGGTGCAGCACCGTCGAGATGGTTTCGAGCACGCGCCAGCTTTTCGCATCCACCACCGATACCGAGTTGTCGTTGGCATTGGCCACGAACAGGTAGCGGCCATTTCGGCTCTGAATCACCTCATTGGGGTGGCTCTCGGTAGCCAGGCGCTTGGTTATTTTGCCGGTCGGTATGTCGTAGGCTACCAGTTCATTGCCGCCCCACAGCGTGATGTAGAGCGTGCGGCCATCGGCCGCGAGCAGGCAGCCGTAGGCCTCGTGCCCGAGGTCGAGCCGGCTCAGCGTCTGCTTGGTTTTGAGGTCGAGCACGTAGAGCGCATTGTCCTCCTTGGTCACGGTGTACAAGCGCTGCCGCGGCCCATCCACCGCAATGCCCACCGGGCTTATTTTGGTAGGCCACGCCTTGCCCAGCCGCAGCGTGTCGGCGGGGCCGAATTTCTGCTGCGCCACCGGGTACGCCAGGATGATGTTGTCGTTGCCGCCCGACACGTAGAGGCGGTCGCCGGCCGGGCTCCACGCCAGCCCGTACCACGACTTTTTAATGGCTTTTTCGGCCAGCACCTTCTCCGTACCGGGGTCAATAAGCTGCACCGTCTGCTTGCTCTGCCCGTTGTTGGTAACGGCCAGCAGGCGGCCACCGGGCGCGAGCTGCATATTCAGGGGCAGGTCGCCGAGGGGCAGCGAGGTGCCGGCTGGCGTGAGGCTCCAGCCGTTGGGCAGCAGGATTTTGGCGGCCTTGGGGTCGTCGGTGGGCACCTGGGCGGCGGCCGGGCGGGCAGCCAGCAAGGCCAGGATAGCCAGCGGCCAGCCGGCTTTTAGCCACGAAGAATCACTCATTTTACTGAGAAGTTATTTTAGATTAGCAAAAAACGCGTGTCATTGCGGGCTCAGTTCCTATCTACTTAACCCAGAGCTATTTTCAGGTTAGGGCACAGTCGTTGAGCAGTGTAGAAACGCAATACGTTGCGTCTGGCGTTGCCAAGCAACTTTCGCCAACGCAAGACGCAATGTATTGCGTCTCCACACCCTGTGTACAGCAACCTGAGAACTGCTCTAACTACTCCTGCCCTCACCATTGCTAAGTCCGGGTTTCAGGCTAGCAATTCGGCCAGGTAGCGGGCGCGCAGTTCGTGGGCCAGAGCTTCGTCGGCGGGCTTCTGGGTGGCCAGCAGGTCGGCGTATACCAGCAGCGGCGGCACGCAGCGCGGGTCGGTGGGGGCACAGCAGGCGGCGGGCGCAAAGGCATTGAGCAGCTCAATCGAGCCTCTGGGCGCGGGTACCAGGCCAAGCTGCTGCACTAGCTGTGGGCGAGGCAAGTGGCTGTAAATGGTGAGGCTGGTAGGCGGCTCGGGGTGGCCCAGCAGCAGGTGCGCGGCGGCCTCGCCGCTCCACTGGCAGCCGCTGGGCAGGCCGTGCCGCGCCCAGCTAGCCAGCGTGGCCGGGTGGCGTGGGCGGTAGCGCTGGGCATTGAGGCGGCGGCGCAGCGTGCCTGCATAGTGCGCCAGCCAGTAATGGGCGGGCGCGGGCAGCCGCAGCGGGCTGGTGCCCGGCGGCGCGTCTTTCTGCCAAAAACCTTGCTCGGCCAGGCTGGCCAGCACCTGGCGCACGGCCGCCACCGTCAGCTGCGTGTGCGCTGCCAGGCTCGGGGGCAGGCAGGCCGCCAGCTCCGGCGCGAGCACCAACTGAAACAGCAGCCGCAGCAGCTGCACGTGCCACGCCGGGCTCGATACCAGCAGCTCGCCGGCAGGCAGGCAGGCGCCGGCTGGCTTAGAAGCAGGCAACGGCGGCCGGCAATTGGGCCGGGCCGCATCGGCCTGATAGATGCCCTGCGCCCATGGCTCGGCAGCAAGCTGGCGCGAGAGGTAGTCGTACACGAGCAGCGTGGGGCCGGCGAGAGCGTCCGGGCTGGCTTCGGGTGGCGCCCCCGCCGGGTAGGCGGGGGCAGCGCTGGGTGGGCCACCTTGCCACACCTGGGCCTCGGCCTGGCTTATCGACCAGGTCCAGACGGGGGCGGGTAGGCTGCGCTGCGGCGCCTGCTCTGGCAGGTGCTCAGCGAGGAAAGAAGCTAACGTAGCCAACGGAATAGGATAGAATAAAATAAACAGCACGCAGCCAAGCGGCGGTAGAATGGGGCACCAAAGGCCCGACGACCGCCAAACAGAAAGCCAGGGCTGCGGGGCAGCCCTGGCTTCTGGCAGTATGGTGCTGAGGTAGTAGTAGCGGGTGGGAAATGCCGGCTTTTGGGGCTAGTAGTCGGTATTCTGGGGGTCGAAGTTGGTCCAGCCGCTCAGCCAGTTGGTCGCACCCGAGGCGTTTGGGTCGGCCAGGGCACCAATGAAGTTGCCCGAGGTGAAGAACGAGTTGGCGAGCTTGCTGTCAGTGAAGCTGGCGGGCACTACCGGGGCCGTGGCCGGCGGCACTACCACAATAGGCGAGCCGGTGCGGGGCAGGAAGCTCGGGGTCGTCAGGCTGAAGGGGTTCAGCAGCTGCACATTGTCGGAGGTTACGTAGCGGCGGTTGGCGTTGCTCTTGAGCCAGGTAAGCGGGCCGGTGGCCGCGCCCCAGGCGGCCGAGTCGCTGCTCATGTTACTGTTGGGGGTGAGGCTGCCGGCGCCGCCGCTGGGCCCTACGTAGAGGATGCTGCGCTGGCCAGCCGTGGAGTTGGAGCCGACCAAAGCGCCCGCCACGATGTTGTTCTTAAAGCGGGCCGCGCCCGAGGCTACGTTGCCAGCCGTGGGCGAGCCGTCGTAGAGCAGGTTGGTGGGGAAGCCCATAAATACCGAGTTGAAGATGCTCTGGGCCGAGTTGCGGCGAATGTGCGCGCTGGCCGTGTACTGCGGGCTGTAGTTGGGCGCACTCGGGTTCAGGATGGGGCCGACCAGGGTCATGTTCGAGAACACGGCTGAGGTCAGCGGCAGGTTGCCCGTGGCACTGGCGTCGTTGTCCGACTCAAACGCCTTGGAGCCCGATTGGTCGGCCTGCGCCGGGTCGCGCAGCGAGATGCCGTACTGCACGTTGCCCGAGTAGCCGTTGTCGGTGTCGAAGTCGTCGTCGAAGCAGCGCAGCGACACCAGGTACTTGGCATTTACGGTACCGCCAAACCACTCGAACGAGTCGTCGCCCGAGTACGAAATCTGGATGTGGTCGATGGTGGTGCCGTTGCCCACGCCAGCCAGCGTCAGGCCGTTCACCTCATTGTTGGGCGAGATGGCCACGCCGCCAAACTCGATGCGCACGTATTGCAACATGCCCGAGTTGTCGGTAATGGCCGCTTGATTGCCCGGGTTATAGGCGCTGCCGTACTGGGTGGTGGGGCCGCCCTCGATGGTGGGGCGCACGCCATTAACTACCGAGTTGGTGGGCGCGTTGCCGGCGATAATCACCCCGCCCCAGTCGCCGTAGTTGCGCGAGCCCTTGGGCTGGTTGGACGTAAATACGATAGGCTTAGCCGCCGTACCCATTGCCATGATTTTGGCACCTGGCTCGACGATGAGCGTACCCTTGCTGTCTTTATCGCCCAGAATAACGGTGCCCGGCTCGATGGTAAGCGTAGCGCCGCTGCGCACGTACACAAAGCCTTTAAGCAGGTAGCGGTTGGTAGCCGACCAGGTCGTGTTGGCGGTGATACCGGCCGCGCCGGGCTGCACCGTTACCACGGGCAGGGTGCTAGTGCCCCCGGTGGGTGGCAGGGAAGTACCCGTGCCATTCATGTTGGGGGCGGGCGTAATGTCTTTCGTCGAGCACGAGGCCAGGCCGATTAGCGTGGCGAGCAGGGCAACGGAAAGGGTATTCTTTTTCATGAGAAAAAAGAAAAGAAGGCGAATTTTAAAGTAGTTTTTTGAAGGAAGGGGGAAGGAAGCCAGCGCCTGAAAAGTGTCTTTTTCGACTCTCCTTACCTAAGCTGCCGCAGGCTACGGCACCGGGGTGGCCGGGCGGGGCTCGAGGCTAAAGCGCAGGCCCAAAGTGAAGTAGGTGCCACGGCGGTAGTTGCTGAGCGAAGGGTCGCTGGCGGTGTACTTGCCGTCGCGGGCGTAGTCCTGTACCAGGTTCACGCGCTGGTTCAGCAGGTCCTGAATGCCGGCATTCAGGGCGAGGCCGCGGCCCAGGGTTTTGGTGAGCGAGAGGTCCACGGTGTGGCGCGGCAGCTCTACCACGTCGGGGTACTGGTCGCTACCGGCAAACAGGATGCGCGGGCCAAACACGTTGTAGAGGGCCGTTACCTGCCACGAGTTGTCGGGGGTGTTGAAGTACAGGCCACCGTTGTACACGTAGGGCGACTGGCCTTGCAGGGCGCGCTTGTTGTCCCAGGCCACCACGTTGTTGCCTAGGTTTACCTGGCTCTTGATGAGCGAGGCGTTGAAGACCAGCGACAGATTTTTGAGGCGGTCATCCACAAACTCCAGGTTCTTCTTGAGGTCCAGTTCCACGCCGTAGGCGTAGGCGCTCGGCGCGTTGGCGAAGGTGTAGGCCAGGTTGGTGGTCGGCACTATCACGTTTTCGATGGGGTTCGAGAAGTTCTTGTAGAACGCCCCAACGTGCACCAACTCGCCGGCCGAAGGGTACCACTCGTAGCGCAGGTCGTAGTTGTCGATGCTGGCTACTTTCAGCGGCACGTCGGGCCGCAGGTAGAGCGAGCCGTAGTTGAGCGCGCTAAACTCGAAGTCGTAGAAGAAGAACGGCGCGGCTTCGCGGAACTCGGGGCGGTTGAGGCTGCGGCCGTACGAAGCCCGCACCAGGTTGGTCGCGTTTACGTTGTAAGTAAAGTTGGCCGAGGGCAGCACGAAGTTGGTGGGCACGTTTTGGGTCACCGGCTGGCCATTGAGGCCGGTTTCGATAAACTGGAGGTTGTGCTCGTAGCGGGCGCCGGTCACCAGCTTCAGCTTGTCGGTAATCGGAATGTTGAATGACAAATAAGCGGCACCCAGCTCGTTGCGGGCAGCGTAGCGGTAAGTCGAGTTCAGGTCCTCATCGAGGCGGTAGCCGTCATAGCCGATATTTTGGGCCGCGAAGATGTTGCCCACGTTCTCGTTCTTCAGCCCCTGGAGGCCGCCGGTGTTCAGCGAGTAGCCGAAGGCGCGGGCGTTGAACGAGCGGCGGCGGTATTCGAGGTAGGTGCCGGCCCCGATTTCAACCTTGCGGCTGGCCACGTCCACGGTGCGCTTCAGGTTGGCATTCAGGGTAAAGCTGTGCTCGCTCAGTTTCTGAAACAGGCGGCCGGCATTATTGACATCGACCTGGCCGGCGGCGGGCGTCAGGGCCGTCTGAATTTCGGGCGTCTGGTCGGTGCCGGGCGTCACTTGGTAGCTCAGGCGGCGCAGGTCGGGCTCATTGCGGGCCGAGTAGCCGTAGCCGGTTACCCAGTCGAAGCTGGTTTTCTCGTCGGCGGCTTTGTGGGTGCCGGCCACCTGGCCGGTGTAAGTGGTGCGGCCCTGGTAGCCTTGCAGGTAGCTGCGGCGGTTGAGGGTACCGTCGTTGTCGGCACCTTCGCGGGTCACCTGCTGGTTGCGGGCCTGCTGGCTGAAGAGGTTACGCAACTCGAGGCGGCCGCCGTGGGGCAGCACGAGGCTGAAATTCTGGATGGCGCCGAGGCGTAGGTTCTGCGTCGATTGGTCGTCGCGGAACTGGTCGGTACGCTGCTGCGAGGCGTCAAATACGTTGCGGTTGACGTTGAAGCGCGTGTAGGTATTGGTGTAGTTGATGGACGATACGCTCCCGATTTCCAGCCCGGCCACTTTTATCTGGGTCAGGTAGGCCGCGTTAAAGCGCATGTCGGGCATGGCTTTGGTCTTGAAAATCCCGAAGTTGTTGTCGAGCTGCTTGGCGTAGAAATCGCGCTCGTACTGCTGGTAGGCGGTGCTCAGGGGCGGCATGCCGTTGGGCAGGTCGCGCTTGGTAGCGCCAAAGCCGAAGGCGTCGCCGCTCTGCGGCCGGTCGGTAAAGAAGTCCTTACCGGTGGTGCCCTGGCGAAAGCCCGATGAGTAGTTTACCGTAAACTGCTTTTCGTTGAAAACCGGCTTGCGCAGGTACACTTTCACGAGGCCGCCGGCAAAGTCGCCGGGCAGCTCGGGCGAAGGGTCTTTGAACACCAGCACGCGGTCGATGAGCGAGCTGGGCACGATGTCGAACGAGAACGACTTGCGGTCCGTCTCCGAGCTGGGCGCGGTCACGTCGTTCAGCCACACCGTATTGTAGCGGTCGCTGAGGCCGCGCACCTGAATAAAGCGGTTGTCAACAATGGTCACGCCCGGAATGCGGCGCACCACCTCGGCGGCGTCGCGGTCCTGGGTTTTCACAATCTGCTCCGACGAAATACCGCTCACGACCACGTTGGCCTGCCGGATTTCGTTGATTACTGATACCTCCGTGTTGGTGCGGCGCACGCCGCTCACGGTTACCTCACCAAGCTGGGTGTTGTCGGGCGAAAGCTGACCGTTGAGGGCCGTGGTCTTACCAGCTGTCACGGCCACGTTGGGCAGCGTCAGCGACTTGTAAGACACCGACGAGATGATGACCGTGTAGGTACCGGCCGGCACGCCCGTGAGCAGGTAGTGGCCGTTTTCGTCAGTCGGGGCCGCCAGGGTGGTATTTTCCAGGCGCACCGTACCGCCAATAATGGCTTCCTGGTTTTTGGCATCCTTATAGGTGCCTTCGATGCTGCCCGTGCCCTGCGCTAGCACGACCCCGGCCGGCGTAATGCATAGAAGCAGGATGAAAATCTTTCTGGTAATTGTCTTTTGCATAACGGGTGCAAAATTCCCGTGGGCCTGTTGCCTCAAAATCACGACTATGTTACCAAATGATTTTTCCCCGAATAATAACATAGCTGTAACATAGCCGTAACCTCGTTATTTGGCGGTTTTTAGGCGGCTCTCCTAGCTGCCGGCTCAGCATAGGCACGCCGCACGTTGGCGGAGAACGTGTAGCCGCCCGAACAGCCTCCTGCGCGCCCCTTTTCTCCTACCCTGCCCTACTTATTATGGCTAGATTATTCTGCGTGGCGCTGCTGCTCCTGGCGCTGGGCAGCGGCCGCCTGGCCCTGGGGCAGGCGGTGCCTTACGGCCGCAACCCCGCCGCTGGCCACTACCTGGCCGTGCGCGGCGTGCGGCTGTATTATGAAACCTACGGCGCGGGCCCGACCCTACTATTGCTGCACGGCAACGGCGACAACATAGCGGCTTTTGCCCAAAATATCGCCTTTTGGGCCCGGCACCACCGCGTAATCGCGGTGGACAGCCGCGCCCACGGCAAGTCCGTGGATGCCGGCGATTCGCTGAGCTTCGAGATGATGGCCGACGACATGGCAGCCTTGCTCACGCGGCTGCACCTCGACTCGGCCGACGTAGTGGGCTGGAGCGATGGCGGCATTACGGCGCTGGTGCTGGCCCTGCGCTACCCCGCCAAAGTGCGCCGCCTGGTAGCCACCGGCGCCAACCTCTCGCCCGATTCGCTGGCCCTCACGCCCGCCCTGTGGCGGCAGCAGCAAAAGGGCTACCAGGAAAACAAAAACACGGTATTTACCGACCCCAAGCGCCGCAACGACTGGAAGGTATTCTTGCTCGACGTATTCCAGCCCAACGTGCCGCTGCCCGCGCTGCGGCGCATCGCGGCGCCCGCCTTTATCGTGGCCGGCGACCGCGACGTGATTACCCTGGCGCACACCGTGGCCATTTATCGGCACTTGCGCCGCGCCCGCCTCTGGGTGGTGCCCAACTGCGGGCACGCCACCTTGCAGGAGCACGCCGCTGAGTTTAACCAGCAAGTGGAGGCTTTTTTGGCTGCGAAAGCCATCCCGGCGCTGCCACATTAGCGGGCGCCGCCGGTCATTCTGGGTAAGCTGAACAAGTAAAAACCAGCCCCTTACTGAGCCTCGCGGCTCGCTACTATCCAAGCTGGCTACGGCTGATTATGAAGATGTTTTCATAGTTTTTTCGAAAAAGAATCAGCCGTGAGAGCTGGAAATGCCGGTAGGTAATCGCGTGGGTAAGAACGCTGGGCCTGGGTTCAGCTTCAAACCACCTGATTTATAGCCTACTCGGGCCTTGCCGGATTTTAGCATCTTCTATTTAGCTTACCGGTACTAACGGGGCACTTACTGCTGCGGCCGCCCCCGGTTAGCCTCAACCTTTGGGCTTTATCAGCAGTACAGTTATCCCGGTCACCCGCCTACGCTCATGTCAGTTTCCACCCCGCCACCGCTTGCCGGGCAGCTTGGTATCGAGGCATTGCTCCAGACGCTGCTCGCCACCTCGGACACCGGCCTCGCGCGGCTCGTCCCGGTATATGCGGCTGGCCAGCCCGAGGCATTGGTAGACTTTCGCTACGAGCAGCTCAACCCGGCGGCCCAGCGCCTGCTGGGGCTACCCGAGCACCCGCAGGCGTCGTACCGCACGCTAACCCCCGACGATGCGGCTGGGCTGGCTTTTTTTCGCGAAGCATTCTTATCGGGTGCCGCTAAGCACGGCGCACTGGCGGGCCGCACCGCCACGGGGCAGCCCCAGGCTTTGCGGGTGGCAGCCCAGCGGGTGGGCGCGCAGCTGGTCGCCAGCTTCACCCGCGTGAGCCCGCCAGCGACCCACGATGCGGCCGGCTCCGTGCTACTCCTCGAAGCCCAGCAGCCCGAGTCGCCGCTGCTGCTACTGGAGCAAGCGCCCGTGGCCATTACGGTGCTACGCGGCCCCCACAACCTGGTGGAGCTAGCTAGCCCGGCCATGTGCGCCCTTTGGCACGTCTCCCGCGAAGAGGTAGTCGGCCAACCCGTGCTCGACGTACTGCCCAACTTCATTGGCCAGGAATTTGGGCAACTGCTGCAGGCCGTGCCCGCTACCCGCACGCCCCACGTGGTGCGCGAGCTGCCCGCCTGGCTGGGCCGGCCCACTGGCCAGGAGCCGGGCTACTTTGACTTTGTGTACCAGCCCCTGCACGATGCTACAGGCCAGCGCACCGGCGCGGTAGTGGTGCTCACGGACCTCAGCGAGCAGGTGCGCGGCCGCTTACGCACGCAGCACCTCAACGAGGAACTGCACCGCGTAAACGAGCAGCTGCACGCTACCAACGAGGAGCTGCTCGCCAACAACGAAGCGCTGGCCGACACCCAGCGGCAGTTGCAGCAGCTCAACCAGGAGCTGGAGTGCCGCGTGGCCACCGGCGTGCGCGCCGCCCAGGCCGCCGAGGCCGAGGCCGAGCGCCAGCGGCGGCAGTTGGCGCGTTTCTTTCAGCAGGCACCGGCCGCTATTTGCGTGCTCGATGGCCCCGATTTGGTATATGAGCTGGTGAACCCTGGCTACCAGAAGTTTTTTCCGGGGCGCGCGCTGCTGGGGCGGCCTTTGCCCGAAGCGGCCCCCGAGCTACTCGCCCAGCCCACCTACGCCTGGATACGGCAGGTGTACGAAACCGGCACCACCCACGAAGGCCACGAGGTGCGGCTGCTGGTGAACCCGGCCAGCGACGGGCCGCCCCAGGAGCACTACTTCAACTGCGTGTATCAGCCGCGGCACGATGAGCAGGGCCGCATCGATGGCGTGCTGGTCTTTGCCCTCGACGTTACGGACCAAGTGCTGGCCCAGCAGCGGGTAGAAGCCCTGCAACTAGAGGCGCAGGCCGCCACCGAGCGCCGCCACCGCGAGCGCGAAACTTCATATCAGGTATTTGAGCAAACCCCGGCCGCCGTGGCGCTCATGTGGGGCCCCGAGCACCGGTTCGAGTACGTCAACCCAGCCTTCAATCAGCTGTTTCCAGGCCGCGAGCTGCGCCACCAGCCGCTGGCCGCCGTCATGCCCGAAGCCTCGGAAAAGGGCTTTTTGGCGCTGCTTGATGAGGTATACCGCACGGGCGAAACCTTCGTGGGCACGGAGGTGGAGTTTACCACTACCCTGCCCAATGGGCAGCCCTTGCGTACGGCCTTCTTCAACCTAACCTACCAGGCCTACCGCGAGCACGGCCGCATTTTGGGCGTGTCGGTGTTTTGCTATGAGGTAACCGAGCAGGTGCAGGCCCGCCAGGCAGTGCAGCAAAGTGCCCAGCAAGCCCTGAATTTGGCCCACGACCTGCGCACCACCAACGAGCAGCTGCGCCGCACCAACGTAGACCTCGACAATTTTATCTACACGGCTTCGCACGACCTGAAAGCGCCCATCAGCAATATCGAAGGCTTGCTGCTGCTGCTGCGCCAGCAGCTGCCCGCCGAGGCGCGGCAGGCCGGCATCGTGCCCCGCGTACTGGGCATGATGCAGGGCGCCATCGAGCGCTTTCAGCTCACCATTGCCCAGCTTACCGACCTGGCCAAGCTGCAGCAGGCCCACACCCAGCCCGCCGAGGAAGTAGACCTGCCCGCGCTGGTCGAGGCCGTGCGCCTCGACCTGGCCCCGCTACTCGACGAGGCCCAGGCCGACCTGCAAGTGCACCTCGACTCGTGCCCTACCATTTCCTTCGCGCCGCAGCACCTGCGCAGCATTATTTATAATCTGCTCACCAATGCCATTAAGTACCGCCGCCCCGACCGCCCGCTGGCCGTAGCCCTGCGCTGCCACGCCCGGCCCGGCACCACCAGCCTGGAGGTGCAAGACAATGGCTTGGGTCTGACGCCCGAGCAGCAAGGCAAGCTTTTTGGCATGTTTCGCCGCTTTCATGCCCACGTGCCCGGTTCGGGCATGGGCCTGTACATGGTCAAGCGCATTGTCGAAAACGCTGGCGGTACCATCACGGTGCAAAGCCAGCCCAACGAGGGCTCCACATTTATTGTCTCACTTCCTGGCTGAGGTTTCAATGCCCGCCGCTTTATTCGCAGCTATATGCAAAAGCTGACCAGCGTCTTGCTAGTGGATGATGACCCCACTACCAACTTCTTACATGAGCAATTACTTCTAAGCCTGGGCGTAACGGAAACCTGCTTGGTGGCCGAAAACGGGGCCGAAGCCCTCACGCTGCTGGCCGACTACTCGGAGGCCGGCGACATGTGCCCCGACCTGGTACTGCTCGATGTGCACATGCCCGTGATGGACGGCATCGACTTTCTCGAAGCCTACATGCAGCCGCCCTACCCGCCGCCCGTCGTCATCGTGCTCACCACCTCGGTGCACGCCCGCGACCAGGCCCGCATGTCGACTCTGCCCGTGGCCGACTGGATAAACAAGCCCCTCACGCGGGCCAAAGTCGATGACATTTTGCGACAGCACTTTCAGCGGCAGCTGCCACCCGAAAAGCCGGCGTAGCCAGCACCAGCACTGGCACAATGACTAGGCAGCTCAGTACCAAGACTGTACGCAACAATACGTGCCTTTTGGCCGGGTTAGGCTGTTAAGCCGCCCCGTATCTTTGTGCCGATGCCTTTGCTAGAAGTTACCTCCGCCGCCCAGCGCCAGCAGTTCTACGACCTGCCGCGCCGCCTGCACCAGGCCAACCCCGCGTTTATCAATCCGCTCGACAACGAGGTGGAAGCCGTATTTGACCCGGCCAAAAACAAGCTTTTTGCCGCCGGGGGCGAAACCCAGCGGTGGCTGCTCACCGATGCGGGCGGCCAGGTAATCGGGCGCATTGCTGCCTTCATCAACCCGCTCACCAGCGGCGCCGACCCCGAGTTGCTGGCCGGCGGCCTGGGCTTTTTTGAGTGTATCGACGACCAAGCGGCGGCCAACCAGCTCTTCGATGTGGCCTGCCAATGGGTGCAGGCGCGGGGCGTGCTGGCCGTGGATGGCCCCATCAACTTCGGCGACCGCGACCGGTTTTGGGGCGTGCTGATTGATGGCTTCGAGCACGAACCCAACTACGGCATGTTCTGGCACCCAGCCTATTATCAGCAGCTATTCGAGAGCTACGGCTTTCAGCTGTACTTCAAGCAGTACACTTGCTACCGGCCGGTGGCCCAGGTGCTGCACCCCAGCTTCAACAAGAAGCTAACCGAACTGACGGCGGCGGGCTACATCTTCACTCACGCCCGCAAGGCCGAGGCCGAAAAGCTGGCCCAAGACTTTCACCATGTCTATAACCTAGCCTGGGGCAAGCACGCCGGCGTGAAGCCCATGACCCTGG
>Ga0265780_10001136_pt1 | contig 39001 bp, 39 predicted proteins | sample P1T30metagenome_FD_192432 | JGI IMG/M metagenome (GOLD analysis project Ga0265780, IMG submission 192432) | Plant litter microbial communities from East Loma Ridge, Irvine, California - P1 T30 | ecosystem: Environmental > Terrestrial > Plant litter > Unclassified | place: USA: California...
AAGCATCACTTACATCGAGAATCTACCTATACCTCTTCATCCAACCAACCAACCAACCACCTCACTTCTGGTTGGTTAGTTGATTATGTAAGGAGGCCTCCGGTTGGTTGGTTGGTCAACCAACTAATGGGCCAACCCTTGGCAACAGTGGTTGGTTAGTAGCCACCCTGGGCTTGACTATGTTTTGAGCATTGTCGAAAAGGTCGAAGGCACTGAAGACCGGATCAAGGTCGAGATATTAGCGCGCCGTATGCGGGATGCTACGGATGAAGGGGTTCTCATGAAACGTGGGGCCAAATAACTATCAAAACGCCTGGATGAAAGGGACGCGCATGTACGCGAATGAGGCCCGATATAGGATTAAGAAGTGGACGAAAGCGAAGTCTTTGCCTACCAATGATGGAAATTCGTACTGGGTCCCAAATCAGGACATCGTTACCCTACGGCCGTCTTCTCGAAGTGAAGATGTCGTTCCGTGGAGAGGTGTCCATGATTTTCGACAGAGAGTGCCTTCAGAGGGTGTCGCGATGTCTGAGAAGGCCAATGAGCTTGACATTTGGTGGCGCCCAAACAGAGAGGAGTCGCTTTTGGAATTCAATGGATCCTCATGACACATCGTTACCGGTACGTTCTCTACGGCGCCGAGACAGGTGAAGGTTCCGTGGCCGATGGAAGGCCGGATGCTAGCTCTGAATGCTGGATGAAAATTTACACATGGATCCTGGAGAAATCAACAGATACCACTACGTACGACTGACTACGATTGTATTTTTTAAAGAATACCTCCGAAACTCTAGTGGATCTTGCCTATTTATCAATGTACTGTACTGGAGCTCCTCCATGCCCCTGGCGAGGCCTCTATGACGAAAGCGGGGTCTGACGCGACATCGAGGTCAGGCAAAAAAAGATTACATACCTATTCTCGACGTGTACCAATAAGAAGGATACCAAGACTCGTGGTGACTTGACAACGCAGTCGCATCCCTTGTCACGCATTCACAGCAAGTTCAGCATAACATTGGGAGACAGCAGAGACAGAGCGCGGAAAGTAAGCGTATAATGTCATATCATGTATGTCAGGTCATGGCTGAGCATTGCTTGTAGTCATCGCCAACCCTGTCAGCTGTTAGTACGGCACTCAGATTTAACAGGCCTGGTCTGACCTAATCCGAGCTCATCTCGATTTCACAGCTCGACGCTAAGAAGACGGGTTCCTACCCTTTCGCGACCATTTTTTTAGTGTCGCCTCTTCATTTACGATAAACAATATACATGCCCACGATGCCTACCACTGAGATAGCAGTGATCCCTCTGATAGCCGGGGCATCTATCGGCGACCCCGGATCCCATGCCGCCGCCGTGATGAGAGACATAGTCACCACGCTACATCAGCAAGATGGCTTGCAACAAGTCCACTTCGGCGCTCAGGTCGAGTCGCCCAACGTCCTGCAGATGATGATCAGTAAGAACCAAACTCCTCACAGCCAAGCACTCCTAAAAATCATACTAATACCAACACTATCAGACTGGGACTCCCGCCAACATCACGAAACATTCCAGGCCTCGACAGCTTATCAGTCCTTTGTCAAGCGCCTGGGTGCCATCATGTTTGCCAGCCCCCAAATCCATCACGTCGATTTTGAGCCCGCCGGCGCTCTAGCCAAAGCTTTCAGCGCCCCCGTCACCGAAGTCGCAACCTTTTATTGCGACGTCGAGCCGATTTCTGACTGGCTGTCCAACGCTTCTAAAGCCGTTTCGCGGCTTGAAGAGCAGCCGGCTTCGGCGGGCTATCTGAGCAGCTCGTATGGTATCACTCATGAGGTTGTTGAGTATAAGGGAGTGAAGGGCAAGGCGGCTGTTATTGCCATTGGTTGGACGAACAAGGAGGCGCATTTGGCTTTCCGGGAGACGCAGACTTTCAGGGAGAATATTGGTCTGTTGAGGGGCGAGGCTAAGGCGATTGAGATGCATCATGTTGCTATGATGGCGGCTTCACAGGAGTAGGACTGTCTGGGGTTTGGTACGTAAGATCTAAGGCAGCCACTACACCAACCTACCATACAGAAAGCGCATCTGAGGCTCCGCAGCGTGTGCAGTGCAGCGGCGACAATCTACGGAACGATGCTAGGTCTCCTAGGCCCGCGAACAAGTCATCGACCTTTCCATTAACCCCTAAGGTTGATTGATGTGAGGGCATCATTTTAAATCAGGACTTGATTGATTGAAGCCCTACCTCATCAATCTGCCCTCAGGCGTCATCAATCAACCCTAAAGTTCTGCGCCGGCCTTGTGCATTAGTTATGCATAATCAAACTAGGCTCCTTCAAAAGATTGGAGTATGAGCCTAGCAAGCCTGATCCTGGTGACTAACGCTGTCGGTCGAAATGCAGTCTCCGTATTCGCACGCGTTCAGAGCTTGTACGTACTGGTCATGACCCGGCGTTGTCATCTTGTGTGGCATTAGTAGCTAAAATTCCGCGGGGTCCGGCCTGCGCAAAAATGGTTGCCGGTCGATTCCGGTCTGTCCCCGACAGGGTTTTTCCAATAATGCGCGCATGATTCCGCCCATGACAAATGTAGGGATATCCAAGGCAAGATTGTCAAGTGCTCTCCATCCATATAGCTTGGTCTGTTTCGCAAAATGATGCTAGAGCCAAACAATTTCACTAGATCGTGGTATTACCCGACATCGACAGGTACTGGATCACTCGTCAAAATTTCGTCCATGTCCTCCTCCCACTGATACTTTTCCAGAGGATAATTAGAGAATCTCCATTATCGATCTACCGCAGAGATGAGCACCGACTGGGCTGATCCATCGCTGAGGTATTCATTGCCAGCTCAGTTGACGGCCAAGATACACCGCAAAGTACCTGATGAGCTCCAGCCTGAAACCGACCAACAGCAGGAAGCAGCAAGAGGCAAAATCGTTGTTATCACTGGGGGTGGCAGTGGGATTGGAGCCGTAAGTACCAAGCAAGGTTGCATCTGGGAGTGTGTGCTAAACAAAGATCAGGCGATCGCTCGTGTGTGGGTTCGAGCAGGGGCAGAAGGAGTGATCATCGCAGGTCGCCGACAGAACGCACTCGAAGAGACCCTCCTCTCGCTCAAAAAGCTCAATACCGGTCGCACTCAAACATCAGCCTTCTCTGCCGATGTTACCCAGGAGAACGATGCTGTGAAACTTTTTGAACACGTGCAACGCACTTTCGGCAGATCGGCGGATGTCGTCTTTGCTAATGCCGGACTTATGCTGGAAAGCAAGCCCCTTGCCGAGGAGAACATAAAATCCTGGTGGCGCATACATGTGGGTTTCAGGAGCGCTCTACATGTCGTGACACCCACTGACGACCATACAGGAGATCAACGTTCTAGGGGTTCACACTACAACTGTTGCTTGGATCAGGAGTCAACCGAATCCTAAAAGACCAACTGGGACAATCATCAACACCAACACAGGCCTCTCAGCCATGACATTAGCAGGAACTTCTGCGTACGTAACCTCTAAGCTTGCCGTGCACAGATACATGGAGTTTGTCCAAGCCGTTACGTCCTATCATATGTTACATTTCCATTGGCCGACCGCTGATCTTTAGCAAAAGAATACCCCACCCTCAAAACGTTTTCATTGATACCCGGTATCGTCTCTTCAGAAATGAGCGAGATGGGTCCATTTGCCATGTATGCAAAGGACGAAGCCGAACAGACCGGGGCAGTGGGCCTCTACCTAGCATCTTCGCGTGGGGATTACTTGAAGGGCTCTCTGACAAATGTCAACTGGGATCTAAAAGAAACCGAAGCGAGGGAGGATGAGATTAAAGAGGGCTTGCTGAAGCTCAAATGGATAGGCCTACCTGCAAGTACAAGCGGATAGAGATGACTCGACTTGCTTGAGGCAGATATATCAGGATTGAGGAACTGGGACAGTCTATCGCTTCCCACCCCAGAGTCAGCGACAATCAATTTGTAAGCCTTGGCAATCAACCAATGATTGGCAGGAGTCGATCAATCAATCAATCAATCAATCAATCAACTGAAGGGACAAAACAAAACAAAATGTCACAAAAACATCGAAACATCGAAACATCCCCCAGCATCGATGAGGTGACCGTCCTCATTGATGCCACCCCGTGAACACCATGGTGATACTCATAATGCTGGCGGTGCCGGCAGAGAGGCAGCGAAGCGGGGTCGCCCGCCCCCCGCCGCGCACCCCTAACTCTTCCAACACTGTGAACGTAGCCCCAAACACCCAACGGCTTATTGACACCGCAGCAACATTCCTTGAAGCCTTAGATGCGCCGAACGTCTCGTCATCATCCATCCAGACATCCCTCCTTCGCGCCTTCCTCCGCGGAGCCAAAAAATCGCTCACCGCCCTACAGCAGGAACCGACACCACAGTCGGCCACAAACGCCATCCTCCGAGAGGTCCAGGCAGTTCACCAAGCCGTGAAAGGTCTAGCGACTCCACCAGCCTCGCCGCCCACGTCCCCTCGTCCGACATGGGCCCAAATCGCGACCGCGCTTGCGCCGACACCGCCGAGACGCCTAACCCCCCTCCCCCAACTCAGGGCCCCAAACCCACCATCCGCATCTCTGAACCTGAAGAAAGAAAGACCGCGAACATGAGGCGAGCGTCGCACCCTTGGACCTCAACCTCGAAACGCTGGCGATAAATCACGTTCTCAGAACGGAAGACTCCGTGGGCAACCAGATTCTGGACGATACCCGCAAGGCTATCGATCAATGGGCTCAGCGCCGCTTCTGGACGAGAGGCAATATTCCTGGGAGACACATGGACTAACTTCGATCGAGAGCTAAATCGACGCAACTGCAATCGTGCCTGGCCGGGCATGGTAGGAGCAAAACGCCTACGAAGAGGGAGCTCGAAGAGCCTTGGAAAGCCAGGTGGACCAAGTACCAGCAGCAAACGGTGGCGAACGACAGCAAAACATCGGTTGCAGCGCGTGCACCATGGCTCAAGAACTACGGGCAAAGGAGAGTTTGATACGCGCCGAAAGTACGGTTGCAACGCTACTACAGACGGAACACATCGGCCTGAACTTTTACCTGTTTCGAAGGCGTGTGTCCGGATACTTGAAGCCAGACTGCGACTGCGACTGCGACTGGCCGCGATAGATTCTAAAATTTTTGTCCTGCACACACGACAGGACAGGCGGAGATGCTAGCAGAGGCAAAGACGACTGACTTCACCGGGCTACTATGGACGGAGCTGGGTTTGCGTGTTATGACGAGAGGGGGGTTGCAGCGGGATGTCCTTACCCGATTTTCGCTGGCAAGGTAAATGAACGATGCGAAACCAAGGCGAAGGGGACGAAGGCCGGGGACGTATGTGGATGAGGATGACGGCGATCGCCGAAGCGTTCTTGGGGCGCACAGCTACCTCTTACTGTATCGTGGGCTTCCTAAGCCTAGTCGCGCGGCTTCTGGCGTTCATTCCCAGCAAACCAGAGGTAGCCGGGCCCTTGATGTCATGGTATGTTTCCAGGGCAATAGTCTTTGGTTCGGGGTCGGGGATGCGGCCAACGGCGTGGAGCCCCTTTCCTACGACCACTGCAATATCCCTCCAGGATGGTTCGTTGTCTCCGGTGCTCTCGCAGAAGAAGTAAGGGTTGTCCAGAAACTCGGATGCGGGTGCACTTTGCATGTGCTCCAGCAGGGTCAAGTAGCCTCTAGCAAGATCCTTGACGTGCACGGTGGACCAGACGGACGCTCCAGCGCCAACGTGTCCAGCAACACCCTGCTTGATGGCTGAGCGGGCGAGAATAGGCATTTGGATGGAAAGACGGCCAAACTTGTCGTCGTCTGCATGATCAGTCAGCATATAATACAAGAGTTCGGTGAAGGTGTTGCAAGCATACAGCCATAGATGAGCGGGGGGATCATGATGGCAACCTTTGCACCAGCCCCGATCTCATTCTGGCGGGCAATAATCGAAAGGTCGACGTCACGGTGGGGGTTGTTGTCTGGCACAGAGTCCACATCGTCGCGAGTATCGTCCTTGAAGATCTTGTCGGCCTTGAATTGACCAGCAGCGCCGTCGTTCAAGACACCGGTACCAGAGTTGTGGATGTAAATGGTCTCCTGACCTTTCTCAGCGCGCTGCTGCACACCTTTGAGGATGGCCTGGGCGCTGGGGATGTGGTCTGCCGTGGCCGTGTGGATGACGGCGTTGGCAATGGCTGCTTGCGTAGTGATGAGGTCTGAGTCTTCCAGGCTTCCCATCACAGTCGAAGCTCCAAGGGCTTCGACCTCTGCTGCATGTTCCTTGCGCCGAGACAAGGCAGTAACCTGATAGCCTCCTTTGACCAGCGCCGCAATGACGTTCAAGCCGATGAATCCTGCACCGACGATGAACACTGACTTCGGAGAGTTGTTGGTTGCCATGGTTGGAGATCGTGTACGTGTAAGTTGACTGGGGATCAGAGTTGTAAATGGATGGAGAAGTTGCTGATGGTAGACCGAAGTGAGGCATCTGAGGACTTATTTAACAGCGACGAGCCAGTTCTAGGCCGCGTCAAAAATGTGGTCATCGCGGAAACTTTCCTTTCGTTGGTAATCCAGAGCAGAAACATTCTCAAGCAAGCCTCTCCGGCCATACAGCGGGACACAGATTTTGCCGCAGCTTGGGCGTCAGAAGCAAGGCTAGGCGGTGTCATGACATGAGGTAACCTTCTCTTGAGGTCGGTCGGGCAGGGGGGTTGAAGTCGATACAGAATGAAGTCTGCATAGCAGCAGCACGTTATCACAGGCCTTGGGAAGGTGGTGTGCATGCTTGTCTGCATTAGCCTACTGAATTGATCTACCTTCCACACCAAATCGATTAATTGGACATGACCGCATGGGTCAGGGCTCAGTGTCAATGGACCATGGTAGCAGGCAGTGGCCAGTGACACTTGCAAGACTGTCGTCGAAGCCACGGATGGACGGGGGTCGCCCGGAACAGAGCCGGCATTGTTCTGGCTCGAGCCTGTTTCGCAAATGCGTCACTCCAATCAAGTTTCTACCGAATTCTTTCGCTAGATCATCCACGAGAAGATGAATCATCTAGCAAAGTTCAAAGAGGGCTAAAGTTGGTTGATCTCTTCGGTGTTGGGCAAAAAACCGTCGGTCAGCTCATGTGATCTCCATGTGCGTCTCGGGGAGATGGCGGGATCTCAGGCATCATCGTGCTTCAGCACACTTCCTCCTGGACAAACCTGCAAACCTTTTCAACGCAGGATATCTTGCACGTAGTAGCATCGATCGACCCCAGATTTGGGTTTCCTCTACGCTCGACTTGCAGGGATGACTGTCAACGTGACGAAACTGCCTTTACGTTGACAACAAGCTGCTCGCTGTTGCATGAGACTAGATGAGACAAGCCGCTGTGAATTGATGTTGTTGCTTCTTGAATGATGTGGGCCGCATACATGAACGAAAGGAAATGGACCTAACGATACTTCCGCGCAACTCCGTAGTCAATGCTTTTTACCAAAGTTTCCGAGGGCCGCCTTCAATAAATACTCTCTGTGGATGAGCAGTTTTCCCACCGTAGGTTCCATCGCGTGGCTGTCCAGGAAACTACGAAAAGCGTCTGATCTGGAGAACCAAATCTGTCAGTGGAGTCACAAAGCACTTGTTCTCGAGCGACATACCACTTTACAGCCTTGGCTTCGACAAGCCTCTATCATCCGCTCTGGAGAGCATACTGCCGGCCATGCAGTCCATTATCCAGTATCGCAGATTCCGGACCACACTGGAGGCCCAGCTTCGGCGAAATGGATCACCTTCAAGAGACAACAGTTTGTCGTCCAAACATTCGGCAGACAGTGGATGCAAAGATCAGCGAATCGGGCTTGGTGGAGATGCAGCAGACATGGAGAACACAGCTGGACGCCAGTCAAGCCATGAAAGATCCGGCGAAGAACAGCACAGCCTAGCCCGAGACGATAGTTCAATTCGATCATCCAGAGCGACAGCGATCAACCACACTTCGAGCAGGTCCAGGCCTGAGTCGCGCCTTCCAGGGATTGAGTTGCGGGAGTCTGGAAAAGTTGGTGACGACAGCAGTTTCGTCGTTGGCTACGAGGGACCAAACGACAGCATGGATCCTCACAACTGGTCGTACGCTCGACGCATCTACTGTACCATGCTTGTTGCCTCGATCGCTTTGATTGTCAGTATGGCTAGCGCCGTTGACAGCAGTGTGATCAAGCAAGCTGCGCAAGACTTTGGTGTCAGTAAAGCAGTAGAGAGTATGGCTACTGGTCTTTTCCTGATCGCTTTCGGATTTGGAGCCTTATTTGCCGGCCCGGTATCTGAGACCCTAGGAAGGAACCCAGTGTATGTGGGCACGCTGGCTATATACATGATCTTCATTATGACTTCTGCATTGGCTCCCAACATCGGCGCTCAGCTGGCGTTTCGTTTTATTGCCGGGTTCTTTGGCTCGACTCCCCTGATATGTGCTGGGGGTACATTGTCAGACTTGTAGGATCCCGTGCAAAGAATTTGGGCATTTCCCACCTTCGCTTCTTCGGCTTTTGTTGGTAAGAGATCTCCAAGCCCTCTGATCGCATCACGGAAATGAACGCTAACTCGAAATGACCAGGTCCATTGGTTGGCCCGATCATGGCTGGATGGATCGGACAAAGCTCACACTTGTCCTGGCGATGGACTGAATGGGTAACCTTGATTGCTTCTGGGCTCATCCTGGTACTCGTGGTGCTAACGCAGCCGGAGACTCATGCGCCGACACTGCTACGATACAAGGCACGTCAGTTGCGCGATCTGACAGGAGATCAGCGGTTCGTCTCCGAAGCCGAGATATCCGAGGAGCCTTTCCTCACGCGATTGGGACGCGCGCTATGGAGACCAGTTGTGCTCACAATCCATGAGCCTGTTGTCGTTCTCATCACACTCTACATGACGGTGGTTTACATCGTGCTTTTCACCTTCTTGATCGGTTACGACTTCATCTTCGGCGAGACCTACGGCGTCTCACAGGGGATCATTGGCACGTGCTTCGCAGGAATCATCGTCGGAGTTATTGCTTCACTTGGTCTGATTCCCTTCGTATACCGAAAGGGCAAGCGGGATCTACAAGCCATCAAGGAGCGTGGCGGTGACCGGTTGCCTCCGGAGTGTAGACTGTGGTTCTGTATGCTCGGCGGAGCACTCGCAATCCCAGTATCGCTTTTCTGGATGGGATGGACGGCAAGGCCAGGCATCTCAATCTGGTCACCTTTGGCAGCTTCGGTTCTGTTCGGCTACGGAATCTTGTGTGTTTTTCTCACTTGCTATCAATATATCATCGACATGTACGAGGTGTATGCAGCATCGGCGCTATCATCCATGACTCTGGTTCGATATGTGGCTGCAGGTGGTATGACCATCGCCGGTACGTAGCCAGTCTCCGAGATCGCATTTTGAGGGTTTGCACTGACAGATTGACAGGACTGCCCTTTTATCAAAACATGGGTGATGCTTATACTCTAACCATCATGGGCTGCATCAGTGCCATACTTGTTCCAGTACCATACCTGTTTTACATCTACGGACCATGGATCAGAAGCAAAAGCAAGTTTGCGGCAAATCGTTCATAGAATCGCTACATACTATCGCAAGATGTGCATCATAAAAGAAGACCTATGGGAAGGAGGGTACAATGTGCCAGCAAGCTGCAGATAGCGCTGAATATATCTGCGACCTTCAACTGCATCACGCTGCCACATCAGTTGCCTCATCCATGTAGATGAGGTCCCACATCTCTAAGCCTTGCTCCCACAAGTCATCCTCCCATACATCTGTTTTTCCATCGCTCCTCCACCTCCTCATTTCCTTCGGCTCAGTAGGGCCCCATTCTACCACATCTCCTCTAACAAACGTGGCAAACCCTTCGTTCCAACCTTGCAACCATACCTTCTCCTGATCAGTCAGGCCACGAGGACTATCAAATCCCCAGAACCATATAGGAATATCGGAAGCATGTGTCACTCCCCATTCAGGCAACATGGTGTCGTCGACACACTCTAACCTCCGATCAAATCGATAACGCAGTACGTCCTTGCCCGGACGAAGGTCGCCCTTGAACAGCGCGTTATGAAATCCACGCTCGAGACAGTGCACCTGAAGCTTCGCATACATTCGACCGAAGAAGTCTCGCCAGTCTTTGTAGCCGGCAGGTAAGTCGAAAGAACAAGGCGAAGCGCTCGCGAGCCCGCGGCAGCCATTTTGGCTAGCGAGCACTCCACTGTCAGATTGGATGGCTGTCGGGAGACCGCAGTATCGTTGCATGAGCTTGGCCACAATTTTCTCCGGATACTCTGCGCAGAGTCGCGAGTAGACCGACGAACAGGAATCTCCAGGTGTACGCCAGTGGTAGTAGATCGTGTGTTCGTCCCTGCATTCGCCGCTGAGTAGAGTTATGTTGCGGCTCTTCATTTTCCGCGCAAAGTCTCCATTGATGATGGATTTGCTAAGGTCCAAAGGCATGAAAGCGCCGTCTGATATAGCACGGAATTCGGATATGGTCATGTCTCGTTGTACGTCTATCAGCCGCTGGAAGGGGATGCTGCGAAGTGCACAAAGCTTTGCTGCGCCGTCCAGCTCAGACGAGATTCCGAGCTTGTTGATATATTCGTCGAATTGCGCTTGGTGCTCTGTGAGGGATTTGCTTGGAACGCCTGGGCCGTTTGAGAGCATGACGACCCTCTTGATGGTACTTTCTGCGGCGGAGACGAAGTAGAGCTCGTGTGAGAGTTGGTGGAAAGCCGAGAAGGCACCGGCTGAATACCCAGCGACTGTGACATTACTAGGGTCACCGCCAAAGACTGCGATATTATCTCGGGTCCATTCTAACGCGGTTCTCTGGTCCCAAAGGCCCATGTTGCCGATCGGGTTTCCACCAATCCTTGCCTCTTCCGCAAGCTCTTTGCCTGTCAGGAACCCCAGCGAGTTCAGCCTGTACGCAGGTACTACTATGATCGCCCGGAAGGCTGAATCACCTAGTAATGGTACTGGGGCTTCGGGCTTCCAGTTGGCGGAGCCCCACTGGAGAAAGCCTCCATGGAGGTAGAACAACACCGGCCATCCTGTTTTTGGCGCATCTCCAACGGGGATCCAGATGTTGAGCTGCAGACAGTCCTCGTCAAACAAAGACGGGTCAGGTGGGTTGCGATTGGGAGGTTGTGGACAAATGCCTGTGCCACCCGTGAAGCGCCCTGGATTCACGGCTGTGCCATACCTATAACCATGAGGTAGTTTGCGGGGTGCTTGGAACCGATGTTCTCCTATCGGCGGAAGTGCGTATGGTAGGCCGCCAAAGTAACGAACAGCTCCTGGTTTGCCTTGCGAAGTGGAGGTCACTGTCAAACCTTCGATCTGCCCTAGACGACCAGCATCGAAGCGGTAAGTCTCTCGCTGATATGCCATGTCGAAGTCGGATGATGAGTGTACGAGAAAGATCTCTTGCGATATGAGTATCTTAGAGTCCCTTCACCTATGTGGCAACGTTTGCGGCTGGGAGCGGTGCAGACTTGTAGTTCGAGAGTTAAACACGATCACGGCTTTGACCGGGCTGTTGTCATGCCTCGCTTTCGTCGGACTCGAACGATAAGACATCTTCGGGCTATGCTCTTGGCAGTGAGTGGCTATCATCAGCCGAAAAACGGAATCACAATCTACCGGCGGCGCGGTCCAAGAAGCCACAGTACCTCCGTGCAGCTTCCCCTTGTTTCCCCATGCTGTCCCGCCCGTACCCGGTATCTCCCCGGTAATGAACACCGACCTAGGCAGATCGCGAGCATCGATAATAGAGCAGCATCTTGCAACAGATATGTGGTTGACACAATTATCTTGCGGTTCGCGTTGGTAACCACACCTGCCCATCGATCAATATGGCAATCTCGGTTCAGCGTTCTGCATTCCTCGAGGCCATCCAGGAGCACAATTCCTCGTCTACTGCCGTGGTCAACCACGATGACGGCGCATCTTTCTCTTACGGAACGCTACTGCAAGATGTTGCATGCGCCAAGGAGCGACTGATATGCTCAGCTAGCAAAGGCAGCATTGCCGGCGAGCGTGTCGCTTTTCTGGTGGAGAACGGCTACAATTATGTTGGTATGAGATGCCCTTTGCCCCTCTTTCTATGTCGTTGCACTCTTACCATGACCGACAGTCACCTTGCTATCCGTGTTCGCATGCAATGCTATTGCTGTACCTCTGGCCCCGTCGTTCCCAACGGCTGAGTTGAGGTACATCATCAACAACAGTGGGGCGATATTCCTCTTGTCGACCAACAAATATGCGGATCAGGCGAAAGCGGTACTCGCAGACGGGGTAGAAGCCAAGACTTGTCGCCATCGGTTGATTGACTGTCAGCGGAACGACCTGAAGAGAGTTCCAGATGAAGCCGTCGAAGTGGAGCTGGCCAACCTTTCCGAAACCAATGCTAGTGGTATGATGCTATTTACGTCGGGCACCACAGCGCGACCAAAGGGTGTGGTGCTGTCAGAATCTATCCTCACAGCACAAGCACAAAGCTTGCTTACGGCCTGGCAATATCAATCCTCCGACCATCTCCTACATGTTCTACCGCTCCATCACATCCACGGCACGGTCAATGCTCTCCTCACGCCACTACTTGCAGGAAGCAGCATCGAATTCATGTATCCATTCGACGTGAACGCCGTGTGGAAGCGCCTTGCGTTGCCATTCTTACAACCGGAGGATCACAAGAATGCTACCCAAGACGTCGCCAGCGTCAGCAGCAGCATTGTCCACAACCAATCGACGCCTATCTCGCTTTTCACGGCCGTACCTACAGTCTGGGCCCGCATGTTGCAGGCCTACCCTCTATTGAGCCCGGACTTGCAGAAAGCTGGCAAAGAAGCGATTTCCCGAAAACATCTTCGACTAAACATGTCTGGCTCTGCTGCATTACCTAGCCCGATCCGTGAGGGCTGGAGCAAACTCTCCGACAACAACATCCTTCTGGAGCGTTACGGCATGACTGAAGTCGGTATGGCACTTTCATGCGGCCTCGATGATGTCGATCGCGTGGAGAACTCTGTCGGTTGGCCCCTGCCATCAGTTCAAGTCCGCCTGATGGAAAACGACGGTGCGGGTCTTGGAGGTGTTATCGCACCTGGCGAGGAGATCGATCTGGGTTCGAACAAAGAACGGCAAGGTGAGATCCAACTTCGAGGACCCACCATCTTCAAGGGGTACTGGCAAAACCCTACTGCCACTGAGAAAGAATTCACTCAAGACGGCTGGTTCAAGACGGGCGACATTGCTATACGTCGGCTTGTCACTGGTTCAGGAGAAGGAAAGTCCGGTCTATGGGCTTGCGGGCCTGCATATTTCATTCAGGGCCGACAAAGCGCAGACATCATCAAAACTGGCGGAGAGAAAGTTTCTGCTCTCGAGATTGAGCGCGAGATCCTTGCTCTCCCGCAAGTCAATGAATGTGCTGTCGTTGGCTTACCGTCTGAAGCTTGGGGTCAGAAAGTTGCAGCTGTGGTTGTCCTGGCAGAGCAGTGCGATAACAAGCAATGGAGTCTCGTCGACATGAGGCGCGAGTTGAAGACTCGCCTCGTGCCCTACAAGATTCCGCAAGATTTGAAAATCGTGCGTACGATCAAACGCAATGCCATGGGCAAGGTAAACAAGAAAGAGCTGGTGCCCTCGACTTTTGGTGACCCAGAAAATATTAGGAGGAGAAGCATAGATTCACAGGAGGCACGAAAGACGCCTCAAAACCGCTCTGCAGCGTAGAAATATACAAAGGACTGTTGTAAAAACAATTGTTTCGCGCTCTCTTTCGTTTACTGACACTGTAGATATTCGTGTGGGTCATCCGCGGCTTTGAGGGAGTCCTGGAGAATCAGAGGCACGGTGGAACCGACTTTGGTCAACGCGGAGACTGGTAGATGACCGGAAATTGAAACGGATGTTGGTTCAGAGGTTGGGAGTTTGCTCAGTTGTCAATGCTGCTAAAGTGGCTTGCTTGTACCGGGATAATTTCACGATCCACCTACTCTACATCTCTAACAAAGTCTGTATCTGATGGGCTGCTCCCAGAACTCTCTCTTCCTCAAAGCGCCGGCCTACTATCTGCAGTCCAACATTGTGACGATCCATCGACTCAATATCGTAATGATCCCAATTCCAGGCATCGTGTGAATTTCGCGGACGGCAAGAAGACGCTGCGCTGCGTTTCTTGTCGAGATCTTTGGAGGCTCTGCCCGCAGGGAAAGACAATGCTGTGTAGTCGAGAAAGTTGAAAAGCTTCGTATAGCCAACCCAGCGACAGCACCGGTGGGGCAAAGCGGTATGTGGCATCGTGGGTACTAACAGAATGTCGACGGGCTGTCCGCTTCTCGATCGCAAATTGTTCCACATGATCTGGTAAGCTCGTTGTGCAGCAACTTTCCTCTGGTTCAGTTGCCAGTACTCGTAGACTGATATTGGCGGTGCGCGATCAATCAAGGCTTGCACGTGCGGCAAGACTGGCTCACCGCCTGCAGCCAAGGCCTTGCGAATATCCTCGCCTCCATCTGCTCTGTAGTACTCGTCCTGTCACTGTCAGATATAGCTCTTTCAGTACACGCGGTGGGGGCTTACCATGATGGCAATACACTCCTCGTTCAGACTTATATCCCACTCGACAATCTCATGTCCAGCCATCTGTAACTTCGAGACAACATCTTTGAACACCCGTTCAATTGGCGGGTGCACTCTGACTTTGCCATCGTCCAGCATGGTACCGATGACGAGCGGCTTCTTGGAGAATGCATCGAAGGTATCTACTCTCCAAGGTACGGGAGGAAGTTGAGGATCAGCGTTCCAAAGAGCTGTCTTAATCACATGTCTTGTGATGAAAGTAAGCGAGCTCAGAGACCTCGCCATCGGGCCAATAACGGAAGGAACGTGCTGTTGACCGTCCAAAGACACCTCTACACCTTGGTAAGATATGCGTCCGCTCTAGAGAGTTAATTATCAGCTTAGCGTTGATGAGAGTGCCAATGATCGTATCACTCACACTTGGCTTCAGACCCCAAAGCCCGTTCATATGACTAGGAATGCGTATAGAACCCCCAATGTCAGTTTCCCAGCCAACCATGGAACCGTTCAGGGCCAACAACGCCGCTTCACCACCGGAAGAGCCACCAGGAGTGAAGCTTGGATTTTGTGGATGGGTCGTCAACCCCCAAAGGGGATTTTCGGTCTCGCACCACTGTTGATATCAGCAACGGTAGAACAAGAAGGGTCTGATTAACTCCGCTCACCATGATACTCTGCGGTAGATTGGTCTTTGCAATAATAATTGCACCAAGCTGTTGGAGCACGTTCACAAGGAGTGCATCAGATGCGGCCGGAGCGAAAATACGACCCACGTACCCTAGGGTGGAGTCCAGTCCCTTAATATTGAACTGATCTTTGAGCGAAATTGGAACGCCGTGCAGAGGACCTATCAAACGGCCATGCTCTCGGTGGTAGTCATCAAGACGCTTAGCTTGACGTACGGCGTCATCAAAATTGACTTCTGTAAGACAGTTGGTCTATTCTCCACCCTGTCAGACGATTCATAACCGACACCGCAGAGAACTTACCTTTTCGTGCGCTTCGCAGGCCCTATATATACGTCAACTACGATCTTTCTAGTGTCTACTATCGCGATGGAGCGACCTCACTTCTGAATGTAGGCAAGGATGATTTCCTCGGCTGAGACCTTTCGGGCCTCCAGCAGCTCTTGCAAAGCGTCAACATCGCTGATGTCAGTTATGCAAGTATTGTGTTCCGCCGTCCTTCTTGACGTTTGATGTGTCTTGATCAGAGCATCTCGATTCGCCCGTTTGGCTGAGACCGCTTCATTCCAGGTATCGGGCATGATGAGCTTTTGCGTGGCTGAGTACAAGAACGCTGTTCTGATCACGTTATTGGACGAATCGAGAGGCCGGAGTGTCCGAAATCAAGCGCCAAAGGTGTGCTAGCCTAGACAACAATGCGCCCAGGAGATCAGGCCTAGATACTGGATTTCTGAGCGGGATCGTCGCCTTGGATCGCGGCACAGCCCATGTTCCAATCTTGTGCAGAACTGTGCCTCGGTTGCCGTTCTTGAGTAATACAGGCGGGTGTGCCGGGAGGTGGTTCCGAAGTCTCCGGACAATCCGCAATCCCCTCCAGGCGGAGATCTTAGGGATACTTACTCACTCATGTCAACCGTAATCTCTCAATATATCGACATAAAGAACTATTCTGAACTTTACATTCGTAAAGACTACACATCAACTTTTGATCATGGACCGAGTACTTGCAAAGCCAGCCGACCTCTGCTGTCTCAAAGGCGACATTCATCATGGAGAGCCGACAGGAACCATCGAACAGATCGAAGGAGTTGACACTTACACAGCTAGCCCAGACCCAGCGACATCTAATGGCAACGTGCTCTTGTTATTTCCCGATGCTTTTGGGTTGCACATAAACAGCCTTCTGATGATGGACGCGTTCGCTGCTTGTGGATACTTGACTCTTGGTGTCGATTACTTTCTCGGGGTACGAGCAAACAGACCACTACCCAAAAACGCAAAACTGACTCGCCCTGTCTGTTCAGGACTCTGTTGGAAAACACTCTTCGACACCGCTGAGTGATCCAAACTTCGATTTTGTAGCTTGGAAGAACAAGCACTTGAAGTCCACCGAAGAAGTTGCCAAAAAATGGGTGCAGAATGTCAAGGCAAAGTACGGCAAATCCGAAGACATAAAGTATGCTTGTGTGGGTTACTGGTAAGCCTCAGATTGGTACAAAAGGAGTCAAACTGGATCTTAACTAATTTCTCGTCAGCTGGGGAGCGCGGTTTGTTTGTCAACAACTCTGTTCGGCTGGGATCTGTACCGCTGGAGCGATTGCCCACCCATCTTTCCTAATGGAGAGCCATGTTTCTAATGTCGATGGTGAGGCGAGAGCGGAACCGTCTAAGGCTCCATTGCTAACACGTCGAAGCACCCATCTTCCTATCCGTACCAAATATTGATAAGCTCTTCATGCCAGACGAGCGCGCCAGGACAGCAGAGATCCTGACTCAAAGAGAACAATCGTTCAACTTGCAGATCTTCGCGAACGTGGGACACGGGTTTGCGGTTGGTACACTTCGCACGTGTGGCTCTTCAGTCAGAAACTGACGTTATCTCCAGTCACGGGCCCGTCTGACCGATCCGTATGAGAAGTGGGCCAAAGAGCAAAGCTTCAAGAGCTTCGTTGGATGGTTTGACTTTTGGCTGCAAAAATCCATTCGCGGGCCTTTTATCTAGGAAACCCGATTCTTCATCTAGGGCAATGCATTTTAAATTGATTGAGTATGAAACTGCATCACGATCTTAGCATTCCCCGAGTGGCAAGACTATATAGGCAAAGCTGAGCCGTTCAATTATATTCATCACAAGCTTTACGGAGTGACCACCCCGTCCGAAAGGCAATCCAAAGATTTTACAAAGCTGACGGTGACAGTCTCACAGCCAAGCAACATAGTGTTTGTTCATCACATCTTGGTGCCTTAGACTTCGTAACAACAATGATGGGAAAGCGATCACGAAACGTCACATCCAGTTCTATAGGCCTACGAAATAACAACCCTAGTTAAGAAATCGAGGACGCTTCAGCTTTAGCTGCCAACAGTTGCAACAGTACTTGATCCCTTTCTTCCGTCAGCTTGGACCAATTGACTGCTTTTAGAGATTTTTCAGCTTGAGTCTTCAGTGCGGTAAAGCTCTCATCGTCCCACTTGAACCGATGCTTCAATATGTCCTCCTCCCAGTCCCGGATGGCGGGTCCAAGGCGTTCGATCCGTTGCACGAACCCCGCCGGTCCTCTGTAATGACCTGCAGGGTCACTCGCTTCCATGCGCGAAGGGCCTCTGGCCTTGGCGCTCCCCAGACGTCGCGCATACACAAGTCACGTGATGATGCGCGACAACCACGAGAAGAGCGAGACTTGCGAGCCTCGCACATCTCTCTAGTATCGCGCATGTCGTGCATACCCACGAGTCTCCTTAGTATATAGAGCGGATACTTTCCTTAGATAGGAGCCTCGTGCTCAACTCATGTATCGAAGTCAGTGATTACAACGAACCGTATTCATTGTGCCAACCACTTCTTCCCTCGCCTCAGTCAACCCTTGGTTTAACCCGAGCTAAACCCAGCGGCATTCCACCTCCGTTACATCCTCCACCCCCTCCAAGAGCGTTGGTAGCAATCGGGCCTGTTATAGCCCATCGAAGGCCTGGACCTGAAGCAACAGCCGTATCAAGATCAGCAGCAGAGACTATGCCGCGACTGATGAGACTGTAAGCTTCGTTGTTGATAGCAGCCTGGAGACGGTTTGACACAAACCCCGGAACTTCATGGTTCAGCAAGATTGGTCTTTTCCCAAGAGACCTGTAAAGGGCCATTGCCATCGATATGGATTCTTGGCTGGTATCAGGGTGCGGTACAATCTCGACCAACGGTATCAGGTGGGGCGGATTGAAAGGATGGCCAACCAGTATGCGGTTGGGGTTCTTCTTGCATCTTTGAATGAAAGCTGATGAGGGTAGACCAGAAGAGGATGATGCGATAACAACGTCAGGTCTGGTGTGCTCATCAAGCGTCTCCATCAATTGTTGCTTGAGATCCAAGCGCTCAGGGCCATTCTGTGTCAAAGCAATTCTTGTCAGCGAAGCTTCTTTGATGACCGCAGACGGCTCAGTCGAGTCCGAGTCGGGTGGTGTTACCTCTTGCACGAAATCCGCTTCGGGTAGCCTGGATGTCACATCGCTGACAAACTCGTAGTTCCTCGAGAGACTTTCAAAGTCTCCATGGCCCTCAAAGAAAGCTTTGGCATAGAGGATGTACTGCTGGAAGTTGCTCTCAGCGCCCTCTGCGGTATCAGAGATGATGACTTTGATGCCTCTAGAAAGGAACAAAACACCCCAGCTCATTCCGATAACACCACAACCGACGATGACAGCAGTCCGAACCTTTCCTGGCATCTTGATTGATGATATGGTAGGTGATGTTGGAATATAAACGAGAAAGACGGTGCACCGAAAGTATCTGCAATGTCATCGACCGCTTGATTCACAGAATTTGCTGTGCTTCGTTTGGCCGACTTTCTATGGACTTGCACCGTACGGCGGGACATTCGGGGGGGTCGATTTCATTTCCAATCACGCCGGGGCAAATCCGGAACGGCGCCCGCGACGGAAAGTCGACTACGGCAGCTGGTGTCTGTGTGAAGACATCATACATGGACTGTAGACTGGGCCGTCATCGGCAGACACACCGGTAAAGTCCACGTATGAGTAGGTATAGAAGGGCTTTATTGTTTTGGAGTAGCACGGTGGCCAGTGACCACTACAAGCCATAAGTCCGACAATCCAAACTGAACCCTCTTCTGTTAGCCAAGATGGCCATCGACACTTCATCAAGCGATGCGACGAACGAGTATGGTCCAGGGACATACGTCGACAAGAGCTTTACGCCTCTCCCCCAAGAATGCAAGCGGCTGCTTCACCTCCTGGCCGCAAGGACGCCGGGATTCACAACTGAAGCAGCCTTGCTGAATGGAGTCCGTTTCGAAGGCGACGACCTGCCGTGTATCCCAGGCCCAATCAAGTCACAAGCCCTGACAGCGACTCTACACGCAATGGTTGGCATCGTGGGCTTGGAGATTCTGCGCTTTCGCGGCGATACCACGAAGACTGACACCTACGTCGATACCAATCACGCGGGATTGTACCCAGCCACTCCAGCACTGGTAACTGTCGACGGAAAGATTGGACCCTCTGTTATCAAATTACCAAACGTCCCTCAATGGGACAGTGATCGGCAATCAGGATCGCCACTCGTCTTCAGAGCCACCGCAATCTACGAGACTGCGGACAAAGGCAAGTGGTTCCAACTACACGGCTCACTGGACCCATGGAAAGTCTTGGGAATCATTGGCATCGGCAAAGACTACGACGTTAAGATTCGCTCGAATGATGAGGCTTATGCTCTCATCCAGGAACGCGTCCGCAACTACCGCGCGCTGGAGATCGAGCAGCTCATGCTCGAACGGGGCTTATCCGGCTCCGTAGTCCATTCGCCCGAAGGCTGGCGTGACACCGAGATGGGGCAGTCTCTCGCCAGACATCCGCTGATCAACTATTCTCAACAAACTCAGTGTCCCCATATTCCGCCTACACCACTTCCGAAGGTGGACGACAAGCGGCCTCTGGCCGGCGTCAAGGTGGTTGAATTGGTGCGTATCATCGCCGGGAGCGCCGCCGGAGCCGCTCTAGCATCCATGGGCGCTGAAGTCATACGCGTGAACTCCTCAAAGTTGAAGGACTACACCCCAGCACAGCCCTCGTCTCTCATGGCCGGCAAGACAACCATCCAGTTGGACTTGGATGATCCCTCAGACCATGCGAAGTTGATCGAGTTGTTCGAGCAAGCGGATGTCATTCTGCAAGGATACCGTCTGCGCTCCCTCGAGCGCCGCGGATTCGGTCTGCAGGCCGCTTTGCGGATGGCCAATAAGCGTGGTAGGGGCATCATATACGTGGACGAGAACTGTTACGGGCCGGACGGTTGCTATGCAGAACGACCGGGTTGGCAACAAGTTGCCGACGCTGCGGTGGGAAGTTCTTATGTCATGGCGCAAACATTTGGATGTCCTCCCGGTCAGGGTGTGCTTCCCAGTCTCCCCATCTCGGACATGTCCACCGGGATCTTGGCAGCTCTTACCATCATGTGTGCACTCCGAGATCGTACCAGACTGGGAGGATCCTACCACGGCCACGCCGCTCTCACTGCGTATAACATGACTACGCTGGATCCCGACGTTGGATTGTATCAGCGCGAGGTTGTGCAGAAGATCAAAGACCGGTACCAATTTTCCGACTGGTCCAGCGATGAGCACGTCGCCCCTCTCTACTACAAAATTCTGGATGCATGGGACAAGAACAGTGACTTGGTCAAGAGCGAGAAATACTACATGCACTTCCACGACTCAGTGTTTGGCTCTGACCTCAAAGTCCTTGCACCAGTGGTAAGATATGACGATCCTGAGATTACCCCGAGATGGACTTCACCACCGGTGCCTTTCTGTCACCATGAATACCACTCGTTCTCGTCTTCTTGAGAGGTTAAGTCTTGCGCGGGTAGCGGGCAAGGCTTTGCCTGCAGTGCCTGGAAGTGATACATAGTTTTGCTTCGGGTACCACTAGTTTGGAAGTGACGGATCTACTTGGCATGAATATCTTGTGGGTCTCTAATATGTAGCTGAAACACAATGTGCACATGATTCTAGCTTCGGTCTTCAGTGTCTACGCAAAGTTTCGGGTCATCTCTGGTGTTGCTGAAGTCACGACTGTGTTGATCGAATCGTATACGCGCTCGCTAACGAGATGGTGCTTTGGGTTCCTACATACAAGCTTGCAATCGTTGACTCGCCCGCTACGCCGGTTGTTCGATCAGAATTGATCCAGGGACGGAGCTAGACAAGCATTTTCACCGTAAAATTACATGGGAAGTCTGTAGCTCACTGCCTGCTTGATATAAATACTCTGATTGATCGTTCATATCTATCGTGCGTACAAATTCGTACAGGCTCAAGTGCCTACTCTATAGAAATCAAAGGTGGGCAGCAGGGCTTTCCCTTGCTTCCATCTTGTTCACTGCTTTCTTCACATCTTCATTGATGTCATGAAACCAAATCCAATCGAAACGCCCTTCCTGTAGCCTGGGTAGAATCTTACTCATATCGTCCCCTGTTTCTTCGTGCCTAAAGTATATCATTTCACCAACTTCTGCAGCTTGCTCTAGCTGCTTTTGGGCCCGTGGGCGGCGTACCGAATCATAGGCCTCGAGACCCGCCTCAATGTGGGACGGCAGGTTTGCGTCGCTCGCGGGAATCTTAGCCAAACGCGCCAGCACTTCGGAAAGTACTAGGGCATCTTCCAAGCCTTGCGCAGCACCGGCAGCTTGGTACGGTAGGGAGGCGTGTGCGCTGTCTCCTATAAGAGCAACGCGCCCACGATAATAAGCAGATGTGTTCAGATGGTGGAAGAAACCCCATTTGATCGGTTTGGCCTTTGCGAGAAGTCGTCGGAAGCGTTCGTCTACGCCTGGCCCTTGGAAGTCGGCCATCATCTCTTCGTGGGTGATCTTCTCTGTAACAGCACTTTCCAACTTCCATGGCTTGGGGTCGGCGACGCAGAGAAGAAAATTGAGCTCCTGCCGTTCACAACTCGTTAGCGGGAGTATCGGGTAGTCTCGATCTGATAAGGGCTTACCTCGCCGCCTGAGATACGGTAGGAGATACCACCTCGTTGGTAGCCAAAGAAAAACTTGGCGACATCAGTCAGATCCCCGAGGATCTCATAAGCTTCAGCCATAGGAATGACAGCTCGGTAGCAGTATGAGTCCGCATATACGGGTGCCACCTGACTGGGATAGGTTTGTTCCAGTACATGCTTTCGCACGATGCTTTTGATCCCATCAGCACCGGCGAGAACACTAGCCTCGGCGATTTCGCCGTCGGCGAATCGAAGGATGACCTTTCCCGAGTACTGTTCGATCTCCGTCAAACGCTTGCTAAACCTGACGTTCTCGATAGGTATGAAGCTAGTCATAATCTCTAGCAAAGTCTTCCGGTGGGCCTTGTAGTTGATGTTAGTAATTGCAGGTCACCGATGCGGCGAAAGAGACAAACCGATTTGCGATCGAATTCAGGGTGTCCCCATGCCGATTTTCCATACCATGGTTGATTTTGACCTGTGACGCCTTCGATTAGCCAACGTGATTTCCGTGGATTGCAACATGACCTGCATTGCATACGTACCTAGACCCTCTTCGAGGAGCATGCCCTCGAAGAAGACATTCTGGGCGTCCTCACGCTTGTTTCCGACGCAAATCTTCTCGTACTTTGGGCGAAAGTCCGGCTCTATCGCATCGATTGCTCGTAGACCGTTGGGGGCAAAGCCGATGCCGGCTCTTGGTCAAAGTCAGATTGAAGGCCTCGCTACCGTTGTAATAAGGATGGGAGGGCTTGGGAGTTGCACTCACCCTACCGCCGAGAACTCCTTGGCATCTTCGTAGAGAGTGAAAGGAATGCCTTTCCTGTGCAATGCCATGGCCAGTGCCAGACCTCCAATACCGGCGCCTGGGGCGAAGATTAGCTATGCGGCAGCAAAGCGATGGCGCCGAAAGACTTGCCAACAATGGCCACACGGAATTCATTGCTTGTTCCTGCTGGCATGGTGGTGGGTGGCGTGTCTTGTGTGGTGTATGCTTATGTAACCTACTATAGCTGCAGCACTGCCCGAGTATGATAATAAAGTACTTATCCGTGGTCGCCTTGCTTATCAAGAAAGCCTCGAGGTCCAGTTAGTTGTCGACATACCACCCCATGACCGGTCGATAACGAACGATGTCACTGCCGATCACTGCACACCATTAACCGGGGGTAATCAGGGTAATCTGGGGCGACATGCCGGATAAGAGAATTCGATTCGATGGGCCGGGCTAACAAATTCTCCGGCCCCTCGCCTCCGACCTCTCCGACCTTCTGCTACAGTGCCACCTGGCGTCTCTCCCATAGTGTCACTTGCATCCCACCACTTCCCTACTCCCCGGGCCTGCGAAGTCGCGAAGTCATGGCGTCGCATTCGGCTGACCATGCACAAGGCCATGATACCGAGCCGGCTGCCTCCGCCAGCAAGCGAAGACGCGTTGGCCTTGCGTGCAACGCCTGCCGCGTACGCAAGTCCAGATGCGACGGACAGCGGCCGAAGTGCTCGTCGTGCCGATCGCTAGCTTTCGATTGCCAATATGAGCCCAGCGAAGCCGCCACCAACATCGTTGTCCGCAAGGAATATGTATCAGACCTCGAACAGCGCGTGGCGACCGTGGAGCGTCAACTGCAACGCCTCAACGATGTAGTCCAGGGCCACTTGTCACCTTGCGTGAACAGTCACAATAATGATCAATGCCTGCCCTTGAACACCACTCTGCCACCTGTCCCGCCGGCAGCTGTTGCGCAAGCGACTGAGACACGTGCAATCGGTCTGGAAGAGCCGCGAGACGAAGATGCTTCCACCAATGGCATGGCCATGACATTCGCCGAGGAGCACACATCGGCCTTCTTCGGTGAATCTTCTAACATCAACTTCACCCAACTCCTGCTTCGGGCAATAGCTGCGGTGCATCGAGCTACCCCGGCCGTAGCAACAATGATGGACACCGAGCTCAATCTGGGAGAAGGCAACGCAGCAAGGATCTCGCGGAGTCAACCTCACTTGCTTCCAAGATCGAACAGTCCTTCTGGTACATCGTTAACTGCACTTCCGTCGACTGATGAAATGGATATTCTGCTCAACATATACTTTGACACAGCCGGCGTGGTCTTTCCCTTCATCCATGAAGAGACCATGAGGAAGACATATGCGGAGTGCAAGCGTGACGGCTTCACAAAGGCTCGCAGGACCTGGCTGGGCACTCTGAATATGATATTCGCCATGGCAAGCACTTTTGACCGCGACCGCGTCGCATCAGCTAAAGAAAGATCCGAAAAGTCTAACATTTTCTACCAAAGAGCCATCGGACTCTGCGGCGAGCTCTCGAAACGAGTCATCAGTCTTGAGATCGTTCATTACTTGCTGCTGGTTGTCATTCATTGCCAAGGGACACAACGCTCCGTCCAAGCCTGGAATAATCACGGTCTTGTGATCCGATCAGCCATGGCACTGGGATTGCACAGTATTTCGAGCAGAACCCTCCTTGATCCTGTCCAAGAGGAATATCGCCGTCGGACGTGGGTAGTTATTTACTGCTTGGATAAAGTCTTGAGTGCAGCCTTTGGCAGGCCGGCAGGTGTCCCAGACGAGCAAGTCGTGGTGCGAGGATCGATCTGGGACCGGCCCTCGACATCTCCAGATACATCGCACTATGATGTCGACTTACCTGGTGAATTTCTCGATGTATCATACCGCCTGTACCAGGTGATGAGCAGCTCGCTTTCTACACAATACGCTGCCAACGTGGAGGACAGCGACCCCGATCAGGATGACATGGCTTCTCTCAAAGCTTCTGGCGGGCTTCGGAAAAGACTGCGGGTCTGGGTAGCGAGTCTGCCTTCGACTCTACAGCTATGTGCGCCAGAACTGGATATGCTTTCGGAGAATACGCAAGCTAACCGACTACGTGTCATCCTCACCCTGCGGTATCACAACCTTGGCGTACTAATCCACAAACCGCTACTCAGTGCCACGATAAGTCAGATATTCTCGAAAGACAGCGTAACAGGAGGGGGTCTGCAATATTTGACGCAACTTGCAATGGCAGAGGCTCATGAATGTATACGCTCAGCAGAAAATACCATTAATATTGTCCACACAATCATCACTGTGGATCCAACGAGCAGGAACAATCTTGGCGTGGGTTTCTTCACACTGTACTACGGTAAGTCTTACATGGGCCTGACATTCCCGTAGTCTCCGCTGACAGAGTCTGCCGACAGTTTTTACAGCATCACTGGTCATCGCCGCCAGCTTGTTGTGGGCACAGCATGGGGGAAACGTGGCGGATGAGGCAGCTGTCCACCACGCGAAATTTCTACTTGATAAGGCAGAGGCGATATTCCAGAAGCTGGACTTTGAAAACAGTCTTGTCTCGAATTGCCTGGAATACATCCGCAAGTTTGCACGAATGTGCAGCTTCAAAGGTCAGCATGCATTCGTTCAAGTCATAATGCAGGTGCGATGAGCTGACTGACGTCTCCATAGGAACAATCTCAAATGCGTACGGGACGCAGTCTGACGCCGGCACGGCAGAGACTGATGCAGCGTTGTCTAGTGACTTAGGACCAGCCGGGACGATGCCACTCAACTCAGAGGACATGGAGGCGTTCCGGCTTTTCTCGGCGGAAATGTTCGATCCCATCATCTTTGACGGAATGCATCAGTCGCCTTGGGACGGAACAAGTGCCGGGAACGCTCTGTGGGAGGGATTTCAACCGGGGCTCTGAGGACTTGTTCTCAGCCGTAGATCGATCGTAATCTTTGTATTCGTGGCATTCTGTGATATAGTACGGGTGAGGCATCTGCTTTCCAATCAGCGGAGGCGTTCCCGGTCAACAAGGTTCTTCCTGCGTTTCTCGCAATAGTTAGTAATGCATGTACTCTCGGGAATGGGGAACCACACCGGGTGAAACGGAAGCAGAGCCGGGCTGGGGTCGCGGGCTAGCCCCGGAGCTGCCGTCTGAGGGTTTTTCGTCTCACTCCCCCTCAGATGGAGGCAGGCGGTGAGGGCTACAGTCGTTGCTGCAGAAGCGTCGAGAGAAGCCTCATCTACCGGGTGTTCTAGATTTTATCGTTGCGTAGCCGTACTCGGTCGTTTCAGCAGCCATCGAGGGTCGTACGAATTCGAGGGTGAAGTAAGTTCTTATCTTGACGCTCACCCGCATTCCTCTCTTACCTCGTTTCCCGCTGCAATGGGTCGAAAATCTTCGCGCAACATCGCCAAGGAGGTTGTTACCCAGCTAGAGGATGCATGCATTCCAGAAAAAGGAACTCTCTTGCAAATCCGGGCCGGGAAAGTCAAACATCACTCTCTCGGAGGAGAGATCACCTTAGCAATCTACAAAAAAGAGCAACATGGACCGATTTTCTGCGGCCTAACTGGCGTAGCTGGAGACGAACATTCAGCTCGCTCACACGGCGGAACTGAGCGTGCGGTGCATCAATACAATCCAGAGCACTACCCGGATTGGCAGGCAGAGGATCCTCCGGTACCAGAGCTGTACGAGATCGGAGCATACGGCGAGAACATAGCCACGACGAACATGAACGATGACAATGTTTGTATCGGCGACAAGTTCAAGCTCGGAGATAACGTCCTACTTGAGGTTAGTGAACCTAGGCATCCATGTTTCAAGCTCAACTCTCGGTTCCGATGGCCGAGAGCTTTAAAGCGGACTATTCAGACTGGACGAGCTGGCTGGAACATGCGCGTACTACAAACTGGAGAGATCTGCAAGGGAGACGAGATGTCTCTGGTAGAGCGACCCTTTCCTAAGTGGTCAGTTCTGAATGTGCAGCGAGTCATCAAAGGGAAGCAGGTCCCTCTCCAGCTCTTGGCGGAATGCACACGGCTGCCAATGACAGACATGTTCTTGGACATTGCAAACGAAAGGCTAAAGAATGCCTCGAAGCCATACACCCTTGTGGACGCGCAGTACATGGCTCGGAATGTCAGGAAGCTCACGTTTGCACTGAAGGAGCCTCTGGACCTTAGCGATCCTACTTTCGATTCTTACGCTTTCGCCCAGACCACTTTTGGAGCAAACATGGGATTTTCCCGAGCTTACTCGATTGTCGGTGGGGATCTTTACAAGTTTAGCCTTGGGGTATCCCTCGACAGGAATTCCCGTGGTGGCTCAGCATATCTCCATAATGAGCTCAAAATCGGCGACGAGATTCACATGTCGCCAGGGGCGAATCAGGCAGCAACAGACAACGACAAAAAATGTGACGATGACATGATGCGGGTTCTCATCGTCGGAGGCATTGGCATCACTGCATTTCTCCCATCCATCCGCAAATGGAAGAGTAAAGGCTTACCATACCATCTCCACTACGCTGTACGGAGCCCGGAAGAGGCCGCGTTTCTGGACGAACTCCCCAAAGCCAAGACCACACTCTACGCTAAATCTCGAGGAGAAAGGCTCGACATTGACAGTGTCATACCAGAGAAAAGCTCAGACGGTACCTGCCGCGTCCGTATCTTCTCGTGTGGGCCAGCGGGCATGATGCAACAGTGTGAGAAGCGAACGACTCAACTCGGCTATCCGGAGCACATGGTCCACTACGAAGACTTCGGAGCCGGTGCGGGCGGAGACCTTGGCAACGAGTTCGAGATTGAAGTCACCGAACCGGACATGGACAGGCATGAGGAGATGACAGTTCCGTCGAACAAGACTTTACTCGACGTCTTGAACGAGGCCGGCTTCGACGTCATGTTTTCCTGCAAGGCTGGGGCTTGCGGTGCGTGCAAAGTCACCGTGTGTCAAGGGAAAGTCGACTACAAGAGCACGTCGTTGACTTCAAAGGAAAAGGGTAGTGCGCTGCAGAGTTGCGTGGATCGTGGAATCGGGAAGCTGAAGTTAGAAATTGATTGAATCAATTAATTCTTGTGATGAAATTTAACGTATGCTCTTCGTAGCCTCGCTTCTATCTCATCGCCCTTCTCGTATAACGTGAACACAATTGACTGGGAAGATTATTGCATCTATCTATCTTCGTCATGTCAAGCTTCAACATGTACATCTCAACGCCAACTTCTCCAGTCAGCAACCAGCATAATTTGGGAATTCTCGATCAACGCAAGGTATCTGTCATCCCAGCATGCAAAATTTGTCACTTAACTGCAAGCCGATGAGCCATCAAGCGAACAAAGGCTTCTCGATTTCGCGGTGGACAATACGCTCTACTCGGAATTGCGGATCATGATGAAGCATCTACCCTGGGATATGATGGCCTGGCAATCGATTAGATAGGATGGAAGTTGATGATCCTTCTCTATTGTAGCACGTAACTTGCAGTTCTCGGCCTGCTGGACAGCCTAATCCACCTCTCATAGATTGCCAGAGGGCAAACAAGACTCTAAAGCACTCCTTCTCAGACTTCTCTTCCAATCTCTCAACCAAGGAATGCACTCAAACGCTCGCCGGTGCCAGGAAACTTGACGCTCCAATGTATCAGCGTCGTGTGACCGTTCCTAGTCATTTCACGTGACAGTGATCTACTGATCGCTTCCGGAGTTGTCTGCACAGTCAAACACTCTCGCGATGTCTCCGCTTTCGAATGCATCTTTAATCGAGGCAGCAGCGGCGTATCTTGAAGAAATCATCGTTAGCCGGTACACACACTCAGGACGATTGCAACGTAACTCACATTCCGCCAATAGCCATGTATAGCCCAAGTAGGACAACCAGCATATGCAGTGCGTACTTGAGCTTCTGGTCCATCGATCCAGATCTGAACTTCTTGAAGTCATGCATCCAAAGAAGACCCGGGAAGATCAAGCTGAACGGCGCGAAGCAAAGAGCAGCGGCCAAACCGAGCAGATAGTTCAAAATCGGGACGGCTTCTGCGACAATGAAAGCCATGGCGCCCAAGGCGACGTTGATACCGATCCAAGTGGACCAGTGTGTGAGACTGTTTGACTGCAAGTGCTTCGAGTTTCTGAGCAAGCGTACAAAGGCGTATTTGGCGGCCACGTGTTGGTAGATGCCAACTCCAATCACAAGCCCAGGCAGTGCGATCCCGTAAGCGATTTTCTTGAACAAAGGCCCGGCGCTCCCGAAGGCAGGCACCGAGAGCCAGATTCCACAGTAACGATACATCACCAGACTGAACGAGAGATACATGACACCGACGATGAATCCAGCCAGTAGACAGGCTTTGCGGTAGTCTTGAGGCCGTCGCATCTCGGAGATGACAGGGAGATACATCGACGAGCCACACGTGCTGACAAAGATATTCATCGCGTTGATCATCCCAACCACGAAATTCGGGTATGCGATCGGAGCCCAGCCAAGGTCAAAGTCGCCAGTTTGAGGAGCAGCTGCTGGTCGACCCGTCTGCGAGACGGCAACAGTGAAGACGAAGACTGAGAGGAAGAAGGTGACAAAGCCGAACCAAGTGATCCATCCTAGATTCGAGAACGTGCGGACAGAAGAGCAGAGAGTGATCAAGATTGTGGATACCAGCGCGAAGACCACGGTACATGCAGAATGGTCTGACAAGGCATTGAAAGCCGTCGCTGTCGTGACGATGCCGGCCGCTGATACGAGAATCTGAGCGATGCTGATCATGACGCCGACTAGTTCTCGGCCAGTCTGTCCCCAGAGGTGGCCCATCATGTCTGCCAATGCTACACAGAAGGTTAGGCCTGATAATCGTCGATGACACACGGTGGTGGCCTACTGTGGCACTCAGGATGTCTGTGGCGGAAATCGCCCAGAACGACGCCAGTGTCTACACATCGCATGGTCAGCTTCCAAGTTTCGTAGTCTCCAATCGAGACCTCTTCCAACTCACAAGTATTCAGTGAAGTGAATCCAATGATTGACAAGGAGCCCCCAACCGAACCAAGAGCCGCCAATGCTCCTGGAATACTGAGGATACTCATTGCAAAATTGAATTTGACGAACAACACAGTGGCCCGTTGCCAACTGACAGTCCTGAACTCCACGCCGTTGACGTTGGCCTGGAAGACCTCATACGACTCCCCGGTCTCGGTGTCGACGGCTTTAGATTCGTCAAAGTTGGACGTCTCGAGCGTAAAATCATCCTTTTTGGAGATGTCCGCCTGATGTCCGGACGAAGAACTGATCTGAGAAGTCATGGTTTGATAGCAATGAATGGTGATGTTTCGAGTGCTCAAGTGACGAGGATTGCCATGTATGTAGACACCGATATATATACCCAACAAAGGCCTTGGCCTATCAGCCACCCGCCAATACTCACTCGTTCATTGAAACCTTCCATCGAGATAACACAAATGCGGGGTAAGTACTCCGGGGTACATTTTGATGGCTCCGGAATCATGTATAGATAACCAAATGACAACCAAGAACGCCGTGTTCGGGCTCATCGGATAAGACATGCCATGAACCCGAAGGTGACTAGAAGGTGGCTTGACGTGAAACCGATTGCGTTATCTAAATTCACTCAAGGCCAAACAGCAACTAATGGGTTGTTTGGTTCTTTGAATAAGACTTTTTGGGTGTCCTGTGTATGTTGTGAGTACTGATCTCTATGTCAGTCGACTCCAATTGTGCAGATTGAACAATACAACTAAAGTTCTGCCACTTAATTAGTTAGTCCTGCCAGATGAAGGTTCAGCTGACGGTAACGAGATCAAAGATAAGGAAGTATAGGAATTGGACATGTGACTGATAGTGGCGTTTTCGAGAATCTAAAGAAGTGTTGAGGGTCAGATAAGCGGCAACGTCGGGAAGTCCGGCAGAGCTAACCGGGCACGCCGGGCAACAGATAAGATGGGATGAGAAGGCAAAATCACTTCTCTGGGACCGCCCGTCCTGACCAACTGATACTCAGTATCCTTACTATAATCTCACGCAGCTTGAAATACCGCACACAAGCATCTCTATTAGCAATAATGGTCAAAACGTTGCGTTTTAGAGATTTGGAAGTCCCTGTTCCAGGCTTTGGTGCCATGGGCATCAGCTTTGCACTTGGGAACAACCTGACATATGAGCAAGCCGAGCCTGTACTTCTCAGGGCACTGGAGCTGGGCTGCACGTTTTGGGACACTGCCGTACGTGTGGGTAAATGATACAAAGGTCTCACCCCGCTGATCGCTTTCCCAGGTATCCTACCGCAACGGTGTGAATGAGAAGATTCTTGGAGACTTTATCCGGAAGCACGACGTCCGCGACAAGATCTTCTGTAAGCCTACGTTCCGAGGATCGAGATGTGCGGACTTTGCTAATTTCTCGGGATGAACAGTGGCAAGCAAGTGCGGTGTTGCGGTTTTCGAGGACGGCGAAGTCACCAATTCGGCCGCACACATTCACAAGTACATTGAGGGCACGATCGGAAGACTGGGCTTCACGCCGGATTTGTACTACCTCCATCGCATGGACCCTAGTTCGTATACAAGACAATCCGATCCATCAGCGGGCATGCTTTCTGACTCGAGTGTCTAGATACGCCTCTCGAGGAATCCATTCCGGCACTCGATACACTTCGCAGAGAGGGCAAGACCAAGTACATTGGTCTCTCGGAATGCTCGGCTTCGACATTGCGAAAGGCAAACTCGAGTGAGCATCGAAGGCGACGCTCTTTGCCAGCGTGAGTTCGAAACTGACTTTCTTGCAGTTGCTAAGATAGACGCCGTCCAGGCAGAATTCTCCCCATTCGAGACTCTTCACGAGGACGATGGTCTGATACCTACTGTCCGCGAGCTTGATGTTGCGTTCGTAGCCTATGGTCCCCTCGGACACGGGTGGCTTGTCGAAGACTTCCCTTACCAGTCACCTGACGACTTCAACTCCGATGACTACCGACGAGAGAGTAAGTACACCGGAAGCCTCTGCTTTGGAACGAATTGTTGATTCCAGCCCAGTCCCCAAGTTCCAAGGCGAGAACTTTTACGCCAACATGAGGATCGCCGAGAATTTTAAAGCGCTCGCGCGGCGCAAGGGTTGCTCGGTGACACAGGTAGCTCTGGCTTTGGTCGCAGCTGAGGGATTTATCGCCATTCCCGGGACGACTAAAACAGAGCGCTTAGATGAGAACTTCGCTTCAAGAGACATAGAGTTGACTGAGGCTGATAGACAGGAGATGCGTGCGGTCATCGAAGCCTCAAAGCCACAAGGCGACCGCTACAACGAGAAAGCGGCCAAGGCGATTGGGAACTGACGGGCTACGTGTCTACCGCCAGTTCAGAGCCACGTGATGCTTTGTAGGGTTAGATGATAGAGAACAACTCGAGTATTTTTGTTCGGCCTTTGTCATCCATGGATCGAACCGGGCATCTCGATCGTCACAAAGCCCGCTGGGTCCTGAGTGACCGCAACAGTCAACTTTCGACTTGATTGATGACGTCTGAGAGTCAATTAGAGGGTTGATGAGATGTTCGTAGTATATGAGCCCTGATATTATGTGTAGGTGTTGTTGTCCATTCTTCATGGTCGCCGCCACACTACACGCTCCGGAGCGTTAGAGGCGCCTTTTGTATAGTCGATCGGTGTATTCACTGCCTCGTAGGCTCTTCTTCATGCTAGCCTCTCACCGCCACCACGGCGTGCGCTTGATTAGGAAGGTCGTTGTGCGGCGTACGTTCGGTGGATACGAGCTGTTCGACGCGTGTGCGCGATCGTACGGAGGTGTGAGAACCGGCCGGGTGTGAACGCGGCAAGACTCAGTGTCTCCTACAGTATTGGTTCGGAATGCCTCCGCGCGCCAGTATTCGTGTTGGAGTTACAACTCCACCGTACTTTTATAACCTGGGGCGATTGGGACACCCTACTTCTTATTCCTTCCAATTTACAAGCCTCATCAACCCCTTTATCAATCCTTCAAGCTTACTACTGAGACAAAATATTCCTAACTGGTTGATCGATGGGTTTGTGATCAGTCCGCCAACTAAGTCTCGAAAAACGGTTGTCTGTTAACTTGATGACGATTGGGCTTTGCATCACCCAAGTTTGTTTTGGGTGTTGGTGCATGAGCCGTTGGGATTTGACACCAGGTAACTGATCAATTCACTGGACTGTAGCTAGGAACCCCGAGATGCGCTTGAACAACTCCAAAGGCTACTCAGAGGTTCATAGGATTCGGTATCCAAAATGGATAGTTTATAGTCGAACACCACACTAACCCTACAGCGCGAAGGTATTGAGCTTCGCCGCAAAAGCACCTCCGATGTCTCTGCCGCGCGGCGTCGGTTATCACGAGTTTTTCGAAGAAAAAATTACGGAAAGCCTCCATCAAGTCCTCCTGAATCCTTACAACATTGGCCGAGAGAGCCACAGAAATTAGTGAAATGGCTGATGACTCTGGTTTTCCATCAGTCAAGCCCTCGAAGCGTCATCAAAGGACCCGCTGTCGACAACAGGAGGCATGACACGCCAGCCGTAGTCCGCGCGGTCCCCCGAGATGGCCGATCAGCCCGATTTACTGTTCGGTCCATGTCTCCACGTCGGAAGATGCGGGTTAGTCTTCCGGCATACGGTACGGAAGCCTGATAGATCTTCCTGTGACGATAAAGCTCGCCTCGGAGTCGGACCTTCTCGTCCAGGTGCTAGCCAAATAATTTATACTACCGACCGATAGTAATAATACCTTGACGTGCACTCGATATCTCATCTCAAAACATCACCTTTTACATTACCTACCAATGACCATGTCACCTGAGCCTGTTCGCCAGACACAGCTTGCGCTGGACGACCAAGACCGTCCACGCTACAGTACCGCTCAATTGCACGATTACTTCAAGCGCATCGAGCTTCCGCAAGAATTATATGTTGACTCACCCCTGCTGTCAAATGCTACCTATGCCGAAACAAAAGAACATGGCCTCCCGTTCTTGGAAGCTCTTACCCGTCACCACACTTGCAGCGTTCCCTTCGAAAACCTCGAGCTTCACTACTCCGCACACAAGACCGTCAGTCTCGACACCGCAGATCTGTACACCAAGTTCGTCCACCGGCGTCGCGGAGGCCGGTGCATGGAGAACAACACATTCTTTGCCACCGTCCTTCGCTCGCTGGGTTTCGATGTGCGCCACTGTGGCGGTCGTGTATCTAGGGCCATGTCGCCCTACCCCGAGGTTCGACGTAATCAGAGCGCAACTTACGACGGATGGAACCATATGCTGAACCTCGTCCGACTGGACGGTGAATGGTACGTCGTAGACGTCGGAATGGGTGCCATGGGCCCCAACATTCCATACCCACTGCAGGATGGGTTCGAGACGACCAGCATCGCGCCACGCAAGATCCGCATACAGTGCCGTCCCATAGCAGAGTCGTACGCGAAAAATCGCACCTCTGGATCGCCGAAGATGTGGTGTTACGATTTCTGCTACGAACCTGCCGGGAACGCTGACGATAAGTGGGTGCCGGTCTACTGCTTCACCGAGACAGAGTTCCTGCCCCAAGATTACGAAGTCATGTCCTGGTTCACTTCGACCCACCCAAGCTCTTTCTTCACCAGATATGTCACTTGCACAAAGATGATCCAGTCGGGAGAGAAAATCGTGGGCAACAACACTATGTTCAAGGGTACCGTCAGAGAGACCATTGGTAGCAACAGGAGGGTCCTCAAGGAGTGCACGACAGAAGAAGAGCGTGTGCAATCGCTAGCTGGAATATTTGACGTGACCTTGCTGGACGAAGAGATCACTGGAATCTCGGCAGACGCTAGGTTGGGCTGACGGCACCTCATCTCCAAAGTAGAAATGTAGTGCCGCAATAGAGACCTTTTATCAAATTCCAGGTTCTGGCAGTCTGTTCTGAACTCACGTGCGGCCAGGACGAACAGGGTCGTGCACTTGTCTGTATCTTCATCTATCTTACCTCTAACCCTGATAGCGATACAATCGGAACTCCATCTCGAACAATGCTGTAATTTGCAAAACGTTCATGACAGACAGAAGAATCGGTCAAAGGCTACGATGCTGAATGTTTAATCAGAGCAGAACTATCATGAGCTCAAGATTTGTCAAACGTTCGCATTATTCGAACTTCGCTGATTTCCTCCCACGCACTGTTCCTATGTTCGTGATGAATGAGCAGGAGGGAACGCTTTCCGCATCTTCAAACAAGCAAACTCCATTATCGCACGCGCGGTGGGCGAATGTCTGATGGCACGCACCAACATGAACGCGTGCATCTGCCCATCAGCTTGGATGATAGCTGCGTCGTTTCCCAATCTCTGCAGGCGACGACCAAACGCCTTTCCCTCGTCCACTAGTGGGTCGACATCCCCGACGAAAACAGTCGTTGGGGGAAAGCTCGACAGAACCGTGTCAGGAGCGAAAGAAAGGGGAGACGCTAGCGCGGTCTTCCGATCGCTCTCGTTGGGCAGGAATGCATCAATCATCCAGTCCATCGAGGCAGCTGACAAGAACGGACCGTCTTTGTAGGTCTCGTAGGATTCCATTTTCATGTGCGTGTCGGTCACCGGATTGAACAGAATCAGTTGGCCGATTTTCGCTGGCAAGCTGCGTTCTAGGGACATCTGCATCATGGCGATGGCCATGTGTCCTGGAAAGTGTCAGCGTCCACGCGAAAACAGCACCGTTAGTTAGTGGACAGACCTCCGACGCTATCGCCGGCAAGAGCAAAGGTTTCGACGAGAAGACCGTGCGCTGGAGCATTGTGGATAATATGATCGAGCACACCATAGGTTTGCTCGAATTGGAAGGGAAACTGTCTGTCTGGCGCGGGTGTATAGTATGGAAACACGACAGCAGCTTGACATTGGCGTGCGATATCTTCCATCAGTGGCGCAAACGAGGTAGGGCTTGATCAAGTAGGTCAGCGGTTTTGCCGACAAGACATGACAGTAGTGATGTGATTCCTACCTGCCCATTATCCACCCGCCGCCATGTAAGTAGAATACCATTGGTAGATTCGACGGTGCGTTCTCAGGCCGGAATATCATCACAGGCGTCGATCCACCATCCGGTCCAGGAACCTCTAGCGTTTCCACTGCGATGTCCGATGCTACGTCACACTCTTGGAGGCTCTCCAAAGACTTGCGAGCATCGACGTATCCCAACTCGTGAGGATGGGGTTTTCCGTCAATCGCGGCAGCGAAAGCCGCATTCTGTGGGTCTAGGTAAAACATAGTCGCTTGAGAGGCGGACGAAAATGTGATGTAAAGAGGAAAAGCGTGTGTGGATCTTTTGGAGCCGTCTACAAAACTTAGGTCAATTGGAAACAGAGCAGGATCAATATGTTTCCTCATGAGCCTTCAAACACCTTCGTACTATGAGCTTTTATCCTCTTTGCAATGCACGTGTGATGCCTACTGATACACCGCGGAATTACGGCAACGCTCGGCTCGCTGATAGTCCGACTTTGCTCGGACCTTCCGTCAGATACCAGAGGTGGGGATCGTTATCTCCCCCCACAAAGAGGAGCAGACTACTCCACATGATTAGGCCCCCCTCGGCGTTGCAGGATATGTAAATCCGTTCCTCCTGGTGTAGGGAATGGACAGAGGGAAGGGGTTTAGATAGGTGCAGAGTGCGTGTAATGTGAGGATCAGTCCGCGACTGTTCCTTCAATGAGTCGTCCGCCTGGCATTGATATCATTGTCTCCAGTATGTTGGCCGGCAGACATGGCGAACTGGTGTATAAACGGATGTTATCTCTTGGGACGTTCATAGTTCGGCGTCGCGACCGCGAGTGCTTGTGGAGCCTAACTGTTTATCCTTATCTCGAGAATCGGCTTCTTCCCCGGATATGCCAGGAGCCGGATAGTGATATGAGAGCTGGTTATGCGCAGGTGTCGGACTGTTACAACAAGCACAACTCATCTGGTCATTCTATCTTGGCCCCTTGCCCGCCGATACGAGAACGCTCACACATCACCATGACGAGCCCGCGAGTGCCCCCACCAGTGCTGATTCCAGCATCGCAGAGCACCGTGGAGGTCTCTATTGTGAACACCTCAAGTTACATGAAAGGATTCCCTGCTTCGACATTCGTAGAACCTGACGTGCCGGGCTTCGACTACATGGACGTCGGTTCTTACGCCTTTGTCATCAAGCATGCTGGCTCAGGGCATAAACACGACATACTCTGTTTTGACCTCGGCGTGCGCAAGGACTGGGAAAACCTTCCGGAGACTTTCGTGGAAGGCATCAGAGCGGGAGGGTACGGTATCAGCGTCGAAAAGGACGTTGCGACCATCCTGCGCGAGAATGGGCAGGACTTGAAGGAAGTCGGAGCGATCGTCTGGTCCCATTGGCATTTCGATCACGTTGGCGACCCACAGACATTCCCTACGACGACCGATCTCATCGTCGGCCCGGGTTTCAAACAGAATTGCATACCCGCCTACCCAACAGTGAAAGACGCGCAGCTGGACGAGCGGGCATGGCAGGACCGGGAGTTGCACGAAATCGACTTTACGGGCGACAAGGGCCTTCGAATAGGCGGCTTCCAAGCCTACGACTTTTACGGCGACGGCAGCTTCTTTCTTCTGAACTCGCCTGGACACGCGCTCGGTCACATGTCTGGTCTGGCCCGCACGACTGCCGAACCTCCTTCGTTCGTACTTTTGGGCGGAGACATCGCCCACCATTGTGGGGAGTTCAGGCCGTCTCCGTACACTCCGCTGCCAGACATGATAACTCCAAACCCACTCAGCCATATAAAGTCTGCTTGCCCAGGACATATATTCGTCGCAATCCATCCCAAACGCAGCCGCGAAGAGCCTTTCTTCGACCCAGTGCGTGCCGGAGGGTGGCACTTTGCCGCAGACGAGGCAAAAGAGAGCATAGACAAACTAATCGAGGCCGATGCGTACGACAACATTTTCCCAGTCATGGCTCACGACGCCAGCCTGGCTGACATTGTAGATCTCTACCCCAAGACCGCCAATTCATGGATGGCAGAAGGGTGGAAGGAAAGGAGTCGTTGGGGTTTCTTGAGTTCTTTTGCTGCTACCGCGGAAGATTCCCCATGCACTGTTCACGGCTCTCGGAAAGGAGGCGCCACATGGACGGAGGGCCGCAAAGATTCGCGAGCGTCGTGAAAGACCTTACCGTAAAGTGCGATTGAGACGAGATGCGCGTGCGAACATATGTTGTGAGCCACATGCATGGACTCGGCTGGGCGAAAAGCCCGCTTATGAAGATGAGTGGAGTTACCACGCGCCTAGGCAGCCCGGTACCTGACGAACATGTATAAGAAATCGTATAAATATCAGAGGCCACAGCGCGAGTAGTCGTCGCCTTCCTAAGTCTCGACTCCTGGTGGCCGCAATCAAGGAGAAGAGCAACACAGGACCTCGTGCAATGCAGAGGTGCCCACAAACAAACAACTTAGCAATCATACAAGGAGGTTCATGGTTTTTGGCAAACAAGCAAGGAGGTTGAATAAGGCAAGCAAACAAGGATGATATTGCTGATCCTTGTATTTGTTTGTTTAATTTGTATAGATCTCTGATTTTTTGGTCACGTGACTGAAAAGTGAGTGAATTCCCACGATTTCCCCCACGATTTCCCCAGCTTTCGAAGCCTTAACAGCTGTATAGACCTACTTTAGCCCTATTTCCCATGCAGCCCCGCGCGGTGTGAAGGGCGAGCCCCTTGTGAGTGAAGCACTGGCAGACTGGCCTGTGCTATAAGACTTGGCGCGGCGTCCGCATATCTCCTCCCGGAATCCGCTTAGAACTAGACTCCTTCCTGTATCGAACTTG
>Ga0265780_10001138_pt1 | contig 38915 bp, 47 predicted proteins | sample P1T30metagenome_FD_192432 | JGI IMG/M metagenome (GOLD analysis project Ga0265780, IMG submission 192432) | Plant litter microbial communities from East Loma Ridge, Irvine, California - P1 T30 | ecosystem: Environmental > Terrestrial > Plant litter > Unclassified | place: USA: California...
CAAGCATGTCAATCGATCGCTGCCTACTTGGGAGCGGCTCTATGTGCATCAAGGGTGGTCCGATTGCTACGACGACGAATGCGTCTGCGCAGACTGTACCCTCACGGGTGAGAATATGGTATGTCGTCCCGTCAGGTTATTAGCTGAACGGTTGCAGCGTATCTATAGTCATGGTCGCGGTTGCAGTTGCGAAGACTGCGAATGATTCGACATGGGTGCTTTTGATAGAAGTGGCAAGTAGAGCTTCACTATACACTATCATCAATTCAGTTGCCTGTCGGCATGGCTAGAGTCATCATGCATTCCATTACGTGTTCGAGTCATTCATCGAGATCACCCAGTCTTTGGGTACAGAGTAGTATGTGAGATTCCACCGATATCCCCAGATATTACCCGTATTGACAGCTTTGGTTCTCTTGTGGCTTTCCAGGACGATCCCCATAATTAAAAAAAAACGCCTGGAAACTGACCGAACGACCGAAGTTGACTCATCTCGCGTCAACGCGTACTCACGCATCTCTCGTCATATCCTGCATGATTCTTGTTCTTATATGCAAACTACTTCGGTTACACAATGCCCATCGCACCGAGGGGAGCGAGAACCAGAGCCTCAGCAAACATGGCCACCACCTCAGGAACCACCAATCCCGACGACAGCGACGATGTTGCTTCTGATGGTGAACCGCCGGCGAAACGAGCTAAAGGCAAGGGTAAAGCGAGCGGTCGGACTGTAGTCAAGCCACCCATATGGGAGGTCATACAGAAACCACCTCTACATCTTGAGTGGAGTGACATGAAAGATTGGAAAGGGAGAAAGGATAGCCCGTTGATGGACTTGCCTGTTGAAGTCTTGGATAGGATATTCTGCGTCAGACCTGAACTAAAGGTTCGTCTGCTGGAATATAAGCAGTGGATTTACATGATGGAAGAGACTGATATATAGATCCCCGACTACATTGCCCTTGCTGGCACTTGCCGATTTTTTCGTAATCATATGACGGATGACTTCTGGGAGGTATGCTATTTCCTTCCCTAGAGCGGACGTATTCCGGCTGACGGCCAATTCAGGATCTTGCCTCTGAGGATATGGAAAGACGCAATGCCACTTCCAAGTTCTTTACGCGGTATGATGAGGGTCCGAAAGCCCATATTCGCGCTGGCAACAACCCGTTCAGTCGGTCTATCGAGAATTGGAAGACGCCTCATCCCTTGATCGTGCTCAATAGGCTTAAATACCCCATCGTCTCGACTCTTCGGAATAGTCCCAAGTGGGAGGTCGTCTTCGAGAATTACGTTTACGATTACGAAAGACTTCCCCCTTACGCGTCCGGTCATTACGTGCCACCTGGTCCGCGATCCATCTGGACAAGGGCTCAGTATCAGATATACAAGGAAGAACAGGCGTTGTGGCGAAGAGACCGAGATGCTCATAGATCAGGAGGGATGAAGGAGCTTCTCGAGAAATTGTTGAAAGAGGCCAGAGACGTCGGGCAGGTCGTTGGTCCGTGTTCTCGAGTTCTGAGGGTCGAGGATCCGCACCTACCAGGTTACTACGACAATTTGTACAATGATGGTACCATCAATATGGGCATCGAATATCGCACGTCGCTTAACGTCCATCATGTCGAGCCCGGTGCTGCGACTAACGCCGATACCGATGGGGTCTTGGCGGTCATGCCAACCACGAATGCCACTGGGTCGTTTGCCGCGCCCAAATCCGTAGTCGGGATTGATCTCGGTCCCGATAATGAGCTGGTCTCAGATCAACCAGCGAGAAGTGGGTCCAGTACGGAAGGTGAACAAATTTGACATTGGCAGAATTCCAGCTCATGGGCAGTGAGCGTAAACACCGACTCGAATGATCCGTGGGAGGCCCCCTCTTCGGAAACCAGCGAGACTGAGGACGAGTACGACTGGCTATGGCAGCGAGGTGCCAAGGTTGCGCACGACCATTGGCCGTCGAATTGGCGAGGGATCTTATGTCAGAGGGTAAATGAACCCCACATCACTGCAAAGGTAAGTCGCACAACCATGTCAGCCTCTCTGGATTACAATGACTTTGATTGTCTCTGAGACTGACATCTTCAGGTGGCGATGGATCGGTACCGGCTTGATGAATGGGAGCTGTCGACTCTCAAGTCTTTCCCTCTAGTATGTATATTTTGCCAGACGATCGGAGGTCGAGCTGAGCTTTAGCAAAACAACACACGCGACACGACGTAAGTCCTCACTGAACACAGATGGGTCTATTGCTGATACCGCGTCTCAGAAGCGTCGACACCGCGTTAGTCTCTCGTGCACTAAAGGTGGAATGTGAGATGCTGACAACCAGGTATCGTGAACATGCCGTCGAATCTAGAGCATGGAAATTCCGAGGTGGTCAAGAAGCGCATGAGCGATACGTGTAGGTCTTATTCGCCAGCAGCGACCGGCGCGATTATCTTGTCATCGCTGATGCCCAGTTACGCTCTGATAGCACAAGAAGAAGCTAAAGAGAAATTCAAGCGAGAAAAACTTCAGGCTGCGATTGCTGCTGGTACAAGGAAGCACAAGCGTAGAGCCCGACCTGAGCGCTGGCGAAAGATTTGTTGTGAAGATGACGGCACGCGGTGCTACTGCAAGCTCTGCTGGGATGGACATACCTGTGGATGTGTGAGTACAATTCTGGCACGGGTTTCAGGAAGGCTGATCTCTTGAGAAGGCAAAAGGCAAGGACACAAATAGGGTCCAGCATCAGACGTGAATGTCGTCTGTTGATATTGGAACAATGCTGTCATATATGTACTCAGACTATCTGCGCGCTCTACGAAGGGCTAGAACGGCTTTGTAGACCGGCAAAATAGTGATGGACTTTGGCATCATGAATGTATGACGCAAGACTCAGATACTCGCAACTCACCAACATGACGAATCTCGGTCAATGCCTGTCCTTCGGCAAGTACAGTACGTTGATCTTCCCTTGGCAATCCTATTCACATCCAGGTGGGGGGTGAATTGAGAACTGATTGGCGATACAATGCGGTGACATGACCCAATCATACAATGAGACCTAATTACCCAAACCTAATTGTACAAACACGTAAACGTTCGCCAACAAAACAATAAACGTCAACAAATACCCAAGGATAGTCACCCATTTCGGCGACATGTAGCTTTTTGCCCTCCTCGCACTATTCGTATCCTCCCTCCTCTCCTCATTCCCCACAGCGAGTGGTGTCGTCTCTACCTCTACCTCCGGTCCTAAGACGGTCATGATATCTTTTCTTGAACAGAGGTAGACCAATGGGAAAATGACGGTAGGTAAAACGACGGAGAGGACGACTTGGGATGCTACTAGCATTGTGTTCAGTCCCTTGCCACCCATTGCTGCTGCTACGATTGCAGCTGGGATGACACCGATGCACCGTGTGACTATTCTTCGAAGGAATGGCTGATTGTCAGATCTGCTGTACAGTGATGAGAGGGAACTTACTGAGACTTTCCAGTTCAGGAAACCTTCCGAAACGACTTGTCCTGCCAGAGTACAGGTGATCGAAGCGCTCTGACCAGCCTGCATCGTCAGCTGAACTCATCGGAGATCAAATTGAGGGCAGCTTACACATAGTAAAGCTAACGCAAAAATGATGGCAGCCGCATTACCGATATAACTCTTAATTAATGCGTGGGCGCCAAACAAGTCGGCGTCTGAGGGATCGATATCGGAGTTCTGATAGTAAAATGCGGCTCCAGCTAGGGTGAGGATTGAAGCGTTGATGGTCAATGCGAAACCGAGTAGGGAGACCACCGTATCGGCCTAGCCATCAGCTGGTGACTCACGAAGACGTGACCGGATCAGCTCACGGTGGCATGACTGATATGTAAGTCTGTCCACCTTATCCGATCAAATGCCTTTAGATCCGCTTCATATTTCCTCATAGCTGCCTCTAGCTCCGTTTCCTTCCGAGTCACCGGAGGAAGGATATCAGGCTTGGAGTCCGCATCCGCCTCTGTTGCTAGACTATCATCGAGAGTCGGTACTTCTAGCGGTCTGGAGGTGGTTCGCTCCATTTCGATCGTTTCTTCTTCCCGCACATTTATGGGTGATTGACCTTTGAGACGTCTAATCAGACCTAGCGAAGGCAGCTTGAAAGACCTCTTGGCTTGGTCGTCGTGTGAAGGTGGTTTGGGAATCATATCGAGCCGATCGATACTTGCTAATGATGATCCGAGGAATAGCGCATGGGGCATCACCGTTGCTGCACATCAGCTTTTGATGCTATAGAACTGTGAGAAGCGTACCTCCAATGATTCCAACTCCTACGTAAAGTGCACCTGGAGCGACAAGGGTCTGCATCGTCAATTATATCTCACACGGAGCTATTATTAGCCTACCTTTGACGGAACGAGACCAAAGAACACGTCCTCCCAGACTGGCTTGATAAGGTGAAGAAGAACCATGAAGCATACGAACACGCAAAGCACCTGTCAATCAGCACTTTGCGAGCTAGTCGACAATAATCAGGCGACTCACCAAGGTCACAATGACGACCTCGAAGAACAGCATACCCTGCCTTCCATGATCACTTCGGAAGAACAGCAAGATGATCAGAGAGTCCGCAGCAGTGATCAAAACTCCTGCAAAAAGTGGTAATCTGGGAAATAATCTAATTATAAGCTCAGTCCGGACACGTCAACATACAGATTCAATGCGATGGCTGTGCCCAACAACTCTGCGAGATCGGTAGCGATGATCGCAATCTCGGCCAGGATATACAGCGACCATAGCAGACCATGTAGGGGTATTCTGTATTTTGGGTATTTCTCCTTCAATCCCAAGATAAGTTTCCGCGTCTGATGAGGTAAGGAGGTAGTTGTCGTCGCGCCAAGTCGGACCGAGAGGGATTGTAGCACTGTAATCAGCGAAGTAGGAGGGGTGGAGCTTACCGCAAGCAGCCAGACCTGCTAGTAGGACGATGAATAGGAGCTTGTAACCATAGTTTGCTCCTGCGCTTAGATCGGTTGCCCAATTTCCGGGATCGATGTAGGCGACACTGGAGACTAGTCCTGGGCCCAAGAAACTGACATGCCTGTGTGTGAGTCACTTCAGTGTACCATCAACTGAGGTGCCTACCTCTTGAGCACCTTGTACACCTGTCTATATGATGGTATAGTGAGCATGGTATGCTCGTACTCGTATGAATAAGAAGTATTGTATGTTACAGTTACCGTAGATCTGGTTAGTCGCGCCATGATCAACAGATCTATTTACAGATCAATTGTCACTGCTTGCGCCTAATAGGGGGCGTCGAGAGACAGACCGTTAGGCACATCAAGACCGGTCTGCTTCCGGTTTAGGTAATCTTGAAGCGTGATTGATTTTTGCTGCAAGTGGCAAAATCAAATGCAACCAGACCTGAAAGGAAAGAAAGAAAGAAATCAGCCTGGTCGAGGCAGGGGTAAGCAACGAGTATACAACCACCACATCAGAGCCTCTTGCTACAAAGCATCAAAGCATACATGAACAATACTCGGCACAATTGAGAATCATTTGCGTCGTCGATACTTCAACAATTACTGCATAAATTGAGACGGCCGACGGTAACACCTAAATAAACACCTACCCCCACCCATGGAGATATGGCATCGTCATCCACGGCAACCGACCCACACACACCAGATTATACGGATCTAACACCATATTTATCATCCGCTAGTCCCGATACACCGAAGAAGGAGACGTATACACCCACGATACTTCAGACACCGACGCGGATGGGGTACAACGGGATAGGAGTGGGGGTCAGGCCGAGTCCTGTCCCATCGCCTTCAAAGACTGCCATTGCTCCGAGTACGGCTGTGGAAAACATTGCACAGAAGGAAATTGAAGGCCTGGGATACGATATTGAGCTAGACGAGGGGACAATCGATGTTAGTGCCGAGATGGACAGGGGAGAGGGATCTAGTTCGAGCTCGAAAACGATTGTTCTTGGGACCGATTCTGTCAACCTTGATAAAGTGGACGAAGGCACGACGCAGGATATTCAAGCGGAGGATAGGGATATCGAGTTCCCCACTCTGGACGACATGAAGGTATATCAAGATCGTCTATCTGGATCTTCCGAGGTGGAAAACAAGGATCTAGTCGAGATGGTGCGCTTCTCCCGCATGTGGGCTGGCGGCGAGCTGACAATCAGGTCAAATCTCTACTGGAACCATGCCTGAATCACCTCCCGGTCCTGCGAGACCAAGTCGAAGCCCAAAGAGCAACAATCCAAACCCTCCAACATCAAGCCAAACTCTCAAAAGAGCTGACCAACCTCGAGCGGTAAGCTGCTTGAACTGTTCTATTATAGAAGCTGATATCAGTGATCGACACTCAGCAGAACGTAGAGGATGGCATCGCGACATGAAAGCTCTTGTCTCATCCCGAGATCGAGAGATTGCTGCTGGGAAAAGACCGCGAAAGGGGTTGGAGCTGAATGTGGGGTATCATCAGGAATTGGAAGCTAGTAATAAGCGATTAGAGATGGATAATCGGTTGATGGCTCCCAGGGTGAGTTGTCGTTCTAGTCACGGTCGAATATGATGTGCTGGAGGCTGATCATTAGCTGGCGGATACACAGCGTCAAATTGATAAACTTGTCAACGAGCTCCGTCACCTCAGGTCCAATGTCATCATGTCGACTTCTGCTATTGATGATGATTCCCACCCTGGACGTTCACGTCAAACTCAAGCTGGTAGACGGAAATCGTTATCACCGACACGAGCATTATTCAGCGCTACAACAATGGGAGATGCCCGATCCGAACACCTTCTTCTTGCAGCTCGTAAAGTCCGGTCAATGCGCCAAGAAAATCCTACAGTAGGAATGTTGACTTTGTCGGAATTACAGAGGAGTGGGGTAGTAGGTCCAGAAGGCGGACTTGGGTATTCAGAGGGATATGGACATGAAGTAGGGCAGGTGGAGAGTGATGAGGAAAGTGATTTCGAGGAAGGAGGAGAAGAATTGGAAGATCGGAAACCGGTCATCGATCATTCGAGAAAAGGTAGTAAAGGGAAAGCATCGGTCAACAATACACCTTCATTCCCCAAGACGAAAAAGGGTACGAAACAGAACCTACCCGCTCCACCGACTACTCCCCGTTCTCGCAAACCACAAGGTCAAGGCCCGCCCCCAACCACGACGCCTGGCGGATCCAATTTCTCGGATCTCCTTCGAGCTGCCGAGCTTGCGACTCGTCCACAAACGCCAAAAGGAGATGGGAGGGTTTCATTGCCCATGTCGGCCATGTCTGCTACTCGAACCCGAATGCGGGAAGAAAGTAGTGAAAGGGGTAGTCCAGTCAAGAAAGCTAGACGGGTGGCAGTCGAGGCCGAGGCTGCAGGAAATCAAGACAGAGGTGATTCGGCATTAGATTTGCTGGCTCAAGCTAGTCAATTGGAGGTAGCACAAGGATCAACGCCAGAAGCGGAAACTGAAGTCGATCCACTATCGATCCCTACACCGACTCAGCAATCAACGACAGCATCAGCGTCAGCGTTGGCGTCGGTTACGGCAAAACCACCTTCCTCGTCAGGAAGTTTCCTAGAACCACCAATAGATTTACATCCCACCCCACCAATCCAACCTCCTGTTCAAGATCAAGATCAAGATCAAGACCAATCATTACCACAAAGTATCAAAACACCCTCGACTCGACCCAGGAATCTATCCATATCCCAATTATCAGAACTACAAACTCCACGTGGGAATTTCGAACCTCCCCATCCTCATCCGGGACATGCTACCGATCCACCAGCCCACCATGCCCACCCTCATCCACACTCCCATTCTCAATATCAAAGTCCACAGGGATCGGTTCCTGGATTGGGTAAATATGTACATTTGAGTAGTAGTATGCCTGCTAGGCGGGTTCGATCACCTTACTTGAAATGGACTGTTGAAGAGGTGAGCCTTTATCCCATCTTATAACGTCTTCAAATTCGGACAGAGCTAACGAGTAGGACGAACTCCTTGCTAGGGCCGTTGCTATACATGGAGAGAAATGGGATCTTGTTTCCAAAGGAGTACCTACTAGATCATATCATCAGGTCAGACAACGGTATGTCCATTCTATCCTACTCCCTTGTCCTTCCTCGTTTCCTTCATTCTAGTTAATGAACCATCTATCGCGTCAAGCAGAATCAAACATGATCCCCGTGTAACGTATAGAGGAACCGCGCTGACAAAGCAGGTGGTTAAGGAAAACAGGAGCTTTCGATAAGAAACAACTTCAATCCCAACCAGGAGATCATCATGGTTCCTCAAATCTAGGACTCGGATTCGGGATGCCATTACCATTACCACCAGGAATGGGAATTGGGATGGGACAAGAGATGATGATGGATGAAGATAGAGAAGGTAGTCCTACACCTCAATCTGGAAGAGGTAAAAAGAGGAGGGGTAGTGCGGATGAGTGATTCTGGGGTTGTATCGCTTTCACTTGCTTGGTCTAGTTTCTGGACTATTGGAGTGAGGGGGGAATGAAAAGAGTTGAAGAAGCTGAGAAGATGAAGTGGGCGTGAAGACGGGATAGGAAGAAAGGGTAAGAGCAAAGAGGTTGAGATTGGTATGATTTCGCAATGCCATATCCGTATCATATCACTTCATCACATACATATTGTCCCGTACTAACAATAAATACAATACAACTAAGTCAATTCCTTCTATTTTTCCCCTTCTCTCCCAATATCTGTCATTCCTGTTCACACTGAAACAACGAAGTGGGCTAAAACAGCAACGCAAGTCCAATCTCGGCAATTACCAATATCCCAAAGAAACCCCAAACCAAATCTAGGAAATCCCCACCGACGACAGTAGCGGAATTAGCCCCATGTCGACCCGGCCCTCCAGCGCCAGTCAGATTCGAATTACCGGTTGTTTGACCAACTACGTTCGATGGGGATCCGGACAGTTGATAGACCCGGATGTAGTTGATCAACATGACAGTATTGACTAGGTTTGCCTGATTTGTCAGCTCTATCGGCCGTCAAGGAACAAGGTTGGCCAGGTGAGAAGGAAAATCCGGTTAAATCGGGGTCCGTATGGGTGATGTCGAATTGTCGATGAGGGAGGAGAAGGGGAAGACATACAGGGTTTTCAATTTGAGATCGACAAGTACCAGGACAATATGGGAATTCTAGTACGTCAGCGCCTGCAACCCCATCACATCAGAGACCAGCTTGACTGACGACTATAAAGCCCTCCAGCCCAATCACCTATCTATCAGCATCCTCCATCATAGACTAGACTCGCATAAGAGAGAACCCAACGTACCACAGAGATTGATGTTCAGAACCAAGGTTTGGGCAGAGAAGAAATTGTATGGATCGCAGGTCGATGCGTCGTATACTGCATGTGGAGTTCCCCCTGATTCGTAAGTCCGTCATGTCGAGTGCACGAGGACCGAGAATAACGGGATTACTTACAAGTGTCAGGAGTAGGTTGATTGGCGGTGATACTAGAATATCGTCAGCGATCATCTTACAGGACGGAGGTGATTTACTCAGCAGGGATCTGAGCCCTGTTCCAGCTCCCTACTCATCAGCTCTCATCGACTCAAGTGATATCGAGCAGAATGAGGTGGACTTACACATCCTGATACCGGTACCATCCCACAACATCCCAAACACGCCTCCTCCAGCCGCATTGAATGGTTCACCGAATGAGCTCTGGGAGGGGGAGATGATACCGCATCCTGTACCGCCTAGATCCAGTCAGCAAATAAACGAGGTGGAAGAAGGAGGAAAAGGAAGTGGTTACTTGGCTTACCTGATTCATGATCGCAGACGGGGTTCTAGGATCAGCTGGGTCTGTACGAGGATGCGGCTCAGAAGGACATACTGTGACCGTTCCAGTATAAAGCCCTTGCGTCGTATTGACTACACATCCGGGGTTACTATGACTGTACGTCAGTCTCCCTGTCACGGTGTGACGCGAAAAGCTGGATGGAACATACACAGTGTATTGACTATCCATCAGCTTTACCCAGGTAAGAACGAAGGAGTAGAAAGCTTACTTGTTGGTCATTCCATGGATACCTTCCTGGTTATTAGCTCGTTCATTCCAGTTTGAATGAGCTGACGATGATATCGATCTCCCCCTGTTTTGTCAGCTTTGCCGAGGGACAGGTCGGGTCAGCTTACCACAGTAGGCCAAGGTGCTCCATATCCCCACAACCAAACTACGTATCAGCTCTTCCTTTTGCCCAATGATTCCTCTTTTTCGACTACTATACAGATACGCCCGGTATTCTGTATGCTCCTCGCGGGACAAAGTAGCACGGTGTCCGACTTACAAGCAGGCCAGACTCCACATCCCCACGGCATCAATGCCAAATCAATCAAGAACAACCCGCCAGAGTACAAAGCATGAGAAGTGATTCTGACCGAATCTCGATTCTGCCCCGCGGCGAGCGGGGACCAATGTTCCGCCTGAATGTAAGCGGTGAAGGATAGACTACGCTGCAATGGGTATGAACGGGAACGGCAGGAAAGGAACATACTTGAATCCCAGGAATCCCATCATCTGTCCAAAATGCCAATCCTTCCGCCATTGCTTTCTCTTTGCTAACGTAGCTAAAGCAATATCAGCTTGGATTTTCAAGGAGCGGTCTGACGTACTTGACGACTACTCATCAGCTATATTCACTTTATAGGGGCAATAAATGGTGTCGCGAGACGAAGAAAGGAAGGGACGTACATCCATTACTGGGATCAGGCTCGGTGAAGAAATCCCAACTATCATCAACTCTGTACGAGATCATCAGACTCAGAGTTGAAGCTTCGTCAGGCTAAAAGAAGTGCCGCAGTGTCTGTCAGAATCTCTTCCCAGAGACGCGGAAGCATCGATGCTGAAGAAGAGGAATACAATCCGAGAAAAGAGAGAACAAGACGTACCCATCAAAGAACGTCTGTCCGGCATATTCCATTTGCATCGCCCAGTTCAATAATCCCCTTTTCGACGATTCCATATAGGTGACTTCGAGTTGAGTGTAGAGGATCTCTTTCACCCAATCATTCCTCTTCATCTCCTCCTGTTTCTCTTCCCTCTCCTTGACCTGAACACCTTGAATCTCGTGAATCTCAATCTCGGTATTGTTCTCGTTCTGAATTTCTTCGGGCGCGTTTCCGGTATTCTCGGTGACTAACATTTGTTCCCTCAAAGAAGCAGTGAGTGCCTCCCAATCTTCCCTTGCCTTCCGAGCGGCGACTTTCTTCTCCTTCCTCCTCTTCATTTCCTTCATACTAGGGACAGTATAATGAGGAGGGGGTGTAGGTTGAGGGTGAAGGTCGTGGTAGAAAGTCTCCAATTCCTCCAGGGCAGGATTGGTAGTTACTCCCACTGGGATCGAGACTCGGGTAGACCATCCAATAGCGGCGATCGAGGCGAGTATGATGGTGATGAAAATCAATTTCATGGTGTTGTTTTTGTGTGGTGACGGCGGTTGTAGTGATGAAGTGGGAAGAGTAGTTGAAGAGGTACCCATCGTGTTCACCGATATATATAGATCCTCAGACGTGACTAGGTGATGCGGGAAGGGAAAGGTGAGTCAGTCTGGTCTGTCCTATCCCATTGACTGATGTTGTGATTGATCTCGGGATCTCGAAAATTATCGAACTTTATCTTTGGATCTCAAGCGATCTGATTTTGGGTGGCGAGTTTGTACAATACAGTAATGTGTTTCACTTATTTGTATCGTTCCTCGATCGCTTTGATTCCAGGTATGGGCACAGGTGATTGTGATACGGACGATAGAGTAGATGAAGTAGCATGACCACGGATTGGAATGATCATTATGAGAAAAAAGAAGGAAATAATGGAACACGAGTTGAATGACAATAAGTTAGTTATCTGAAACACACACACGATCTTTTTGAATTCTGTGCCTTTGATCCAGATATCATTATGCATCAATGTGACATGATACGGATACATTCATTATAAGATACGATCATAACACGAGACTCATAACGCTCAACTACTCGGCAACCTGTTCCCACACTTGACAATCCCGAGGAGTCGAATGTGAACAAGTAGCATGAACCATTGCTATTGGTCAGCTCCATTCTTTCAGAGCCCTTCCAGAGCCTTCATCATCTCGATTGCTGACGCCCTACTACACATCTTTGGGGCATGACATGTTTCACTCACTACCACAATCATCACATTCCAAAGCAGGTCGATGCCCCAATCGCTTCTTGCAAACTGCACATTTCGTCGAAGGTCCCTGATCCCTCTTCCAAAATATATTAGCAGAACTAACAGCGGGTTTATTCCAGAATGAAAATGATAAAGCCGAAGTCACTGATGTGACTCTATATCAGCTGTTTTAGTCGGAAAGACACAGATAGCTTACAGGTCTTGCTACCAGCCTTCTTCTTGGGGTTACTCTCGTGTAGATCAAGTAAATCCTTGTTGAGGACTGAAAATCGATGAGTCCCCATTACTCGACTTGGCGAATCGTCTTCGCCTTCTTGTTCACCGTCGCCTTCTTTATCTACTTCGGTGTTTGAGTCGAGACCTAGACCATGGATGGCTTGGGTGTTGACGACCGAAGTATTGAGAGAGGGAATACTTTGTAATTGTGATTGAGGGGGAATGGGGGTATATGGCGGAATTGCATCCTTCGCCTGCTGTCCATCTTCTTCCTTGTTTCCTGGACCTTGTGTTTCTCCCTCTTTCTCCAAATTCTGCTTGACATCGGTTGAGCCGGAAGTCTCGTTTCCGCCCATGACCTGATTCCCACTTGGACTGGTCGACATTGGAGCCCTGATGGTCATGGTCGACATGGCGGTATCTTCTTGCGGAGTTGCATTGTTCATTATCGAGGCGTTTCCGACCGCTTCCTGGTGTACATCCGAATCATCCGCAGTGTATCTAGATAAGGAAGACCGACTATCATGGTATTTCGTTCCGCTCCTCAATAAGTGGCCTTTGTGTCCGACTATAATCAGCTCTTGACTTTCTTCGGCTTTTCGGACAGAAACTAAAGCTGACTCACAACTAGACTCGGAGGACATTGTGATATCACTTCTCTCATTCCACTGAGCCGTCCTCCAAGTTTCCTTTCCATCATTTCCATCCCCGTGAGTATCCACAGGAGAAGCCCCAGTCCCATCAATCTTCATAGTCGACAGCGCAACAAGCGCTTCCTCCTCCACCTTGGCCTCTTCAACCTCAGCATTTGTCATTTCATCATCCGAAGGTCTCGAGAAATCAGGCATAGCCCTCCCTCTTCCGGGTTTCACTATACTGATAGATCCCACATGCTCTCCTCCGTCATTCTCGGTAAGGCGGGATAAGACGTCTAATTCGATCAAGCGGAGTCGTTCTAGGACTTGAGGCATTTTGGGACGTTGATCTTGGTTCACCGCGCAACAGTCGAGCGCTAGGGTGATGAGTTCCGCGGGGCAATTTGGGGATGCGACTCGGTAGACTTCGTCCGGGTCGACCACGAGTACATTGTCTTCGTCGAGCTAGAGCTTCAGTTCGGCTGTTTGCTATACCAAAGGGAACATACCGTGAACAACCACCTGGCAGCAAGTCTTCTACTCGCCAGCTCTATAAAGACAAGCCCCAGAGTATAGACATCAGTGGGTAGATCGAAGTCTTCTCCATTCACCATCTCTGGACTCATGTACCACTGACATCAGCTATCTCCTCGACAATGACTCTCATTCATAGTCATCGTTATCAGATCAGGTGGCAACTCACCTCAGTGCCACAATGAGTCATCTGCCGCCTCGCTCGTTCCTCCTCAGACGATGCTGTCATGATCCGCGCGAAACCAAAATCCGTCACTTTGATTCTATCATTACTTGTAATCAAGAGGTTTTCACCTTTGATATCACGATGAACACACTACTGTCAGCGAATGCGGACTCAGCTTGAGCGGTGAAGCGGTAGCAATGTTGGGAGACTGGAGAAGCAGGAAAAGACAAGACCTACATCTCTGGCATGAAGATAAGCTATCGCCCTAGCTATATCCGTTGCGAAGGAAAGGCGGAGTCTCCATGGAAATGGTCTTCTGCCCAGCATGAAGCTTCGAAGATTGCCTTTAGGGACGTATTCGGACACGATACTGAATGTAAGCAACTTAATTCGAAGCAGATGTAGTCGAGAGGGCGGACGCAGAAGACGACAGTCCTGAGGGAGCAGAATCGGCCAATCAATGAGTCGGAGGTGGTCGAGTCGAGGCACGAGACCAGACCAGGATACTGAATGATGCGGACAGGGGTGACGAAGACTCACAAACACCTCCCATCCTCCTTCGGTGCCATGCACAATCCCAGAAAAAGGACGATGTTGGGATGTCGGCATTCAGCCATGATCCTCCATTCCCTCTCAAAGTACTTCATGACCTATCATCAGTTCTGATCCGGCAATCATTCTTTGTATTACCCCGAAGTCACGGAAGGGGACGATGGGGGAGGGCGAGGGTAGAAGAAGTAACTCACATGATATTTCTGAGAAGGTTCAATCTCTTTAATAGCAATATCGATCCCCAAGTAACTCCCTTTCATCAGTGGTATCCCGTTCAATTCGTATAATTGACATGACGCACCCTTGTATACAGACCCAAAAGCTCCTTTACCCAGTATCTCCCCCCATACGACTTCATCTAACTAGATAAAGCGTCAGTCTATCTCTCTTCGCCTTCCCCCACTTGTCTCGTCTTGGGTTGTCAAGTGGGAGTGGAGTGGAGTTGAATGGGTGAGGGGGCTTACGGGGATATTATCGAATGCTACCATTGGACGGGGGACGTTAGATAGTGAAGTTGCTGGTTGATCTATGTTGGAGTCTGACATGAAATATGATTCTGGTTTCCTGATGGTGGTTTGATGTGAATGAGGATGTGTGTGTTTTATGATTGATGGATGTTGAAACACACACAAGGTCGTCATTTCACTTCATTCGTCAATCAACCTCAAGTCACTTCAACCCTTTCTTCCCCTTGTCTGATAGCTTGGTCATCCCGAGCGGTACTTCGCAGGGTCGGATACCGACAAGCAAGCTCGGCTGAAACATAGACACGGAGATGAAGTTGCAAAATGCCCCTTAATCCCGACAATTGCATGTAACATCTATAATTCCTCCTTGACTCCCGCTGTCGTTCCCGCTTGCGCAACATCAAGCGGCCAGCATAAAGCCGGAGAGGTAGCTTTGAATCTATACTCGCATTTCTCTGGCTCTGAAATTGACAGTAGGGCATTTGTAGTTCCACAGGATAATTCAACGGTTGCGGATCGCATTGGGCCGTTCCAGCATTTCGCCCTACAGTTTAGCTTTCTTCATTCCTTCGACCTGAAGGCTTGGTGACATACCCATTAGTATATCGCTGTTTTATGTAATGGTCAAATGACCCCTCAGGTGCAGAGTCGTTCCAGCCTGAGAAAGCGCTGCTTGTCAGCTCCCATCGACAAGAGGATATAGTTGACCTACCCCAAGAAATTAGATGAGCTGTCCTTATTACTCTTCTGCGTAGCTCTACCAAAGAAACATAGCTCGTATGTATAGCTGACATGAGCTGTTGCCCTATTGGTTCATATCATCGAGAAGCACATACTCGCCATGAACCTTGTCAATACAAGTCCCATCCAATTTCTTCCACTCTGCATCAGGTCCGTATCCTTTACTCATTTTCTCCAATGTCTCGGTATTCCGGTTGATATCGTGCTGAAGATCTTGCAATTCCTTGTTCAAAGTCTGATGTCGGTTACGAGCTGCAGAGACATCTTCTCGTCAGCCATTGAGCAGGAGATGGTAGGAGGGAACTCACGAGGGCTATCGGAATTGGTCCTGGTGGCTTTGTCGCCTTTTCCGATGAGACCGATACGAATGAACCAGTCTAATGCGAGGTCGCGAAGGGTCTCGTATTGCTCATATAGTGAATCTGGAATATATTCCTCGATCCGATATACTGGCCATCAGCTATTCCCGGTCAGCGGCAGAGGAGACTTACGCAATCCGACATCACCCTCGTCGTCTTCAGCATCAACTTCGCCATCCACGTCCATCATGAGCAACCCCTCCAGGTCCTTCTTATCCAATTCATCCAGCTCCTTATCCTCGATCTCCTCTTCCACCTCTACTGGATCACTCTGCGAGCCTGTTTCCTCTTGCTTGACCTCAATCTCTTCCTCAAAAGGTTTCGTCAACTCCTCATAACCCACTACAGCGGCTTTAACGGCCATATCCTGGTAATTCGGATTATACCCTTTGGACAGTTCTTCTAAGATACCATGAAGGGTGTCGAGCTCAGATTGCAGACGAGAAGTCTTGGATCGTAAACGATTCAAAGCAAGTCGATGAGTGAGGAGGGTGGTATATAATGCTAAGTCGTCAGCTACAGTCTGCTAGGGAACCGAGACTTACGCGACTGTTTACGCTTTTCAATCTGTTGATGGCTCTTTGCCTCAATCCTGTCCAGCGTCACTATTCGTCAGCTATCGTTTCTCAGTCACGAACACTGGAGCTGACTTCTCGCTTCCTCAACCGCCCGCTCTTTGGCGTTCAATTCTGCCTGTTTTGATTTGAGATCATCCTCTATACGTTTCTTCTCCCCTAGTGCCCATTTCACATATGTCCCCCGGATCTTTGCTCCCTATCATTAGCTCCTTCTTTTTGAGAAGTGACGTACCGTTTTACGAGTCTTGGTCTCTGCTTCTATCTTGGCCTTGTGCTCCCGCCCAATCTCGGCGCATGTGTCCGGACAAGCCCCAGTCTGCCATTCATCGCTCCCATCACAGCATTCCGGGTCTGTTGTCAGTTCTGGTCTGTACTGCAATTGATAGAGAGGAACATACCACAGATGCCATCATTCACTCGACTTGACTTGACTGTACTAGGTATATGCCCCTCATTCTTGCAGTAGAAAGTGATACTACTATTCTCACAAGCGCTCGTTCCCGGTTCATCAGATCCATCAGGACAGTCGCAGTAATCGTCATTGATTGCCGAATGAAGTATTGTAACAGATCCATCTAGACACGTGAATTGATTCTTGATAGGTTCGTAACGGTCGTATACTGCTAGTCAGTCACTGCCTTTGTCCCCCACAGCTGGACAGGGATGGCTGTAGAGACTCACAAGCTGGATCCAGTCCTCTGATTTGGCTTGCCACAAGAGGCTTGGACTCGGCGGTGACTGACCCTAACACGCTCAATAGGGGGACCAATGCCCACACTGCTCCTGTCATGATATGGTATACTATTACTGTAGCTACGAAACAAGGCCAAGAACAAGAGCACCTCCACTCTGTGACTCGACATGCCTAACTTCGCACACCGTGTGTTTCCAGCTCGCCTAACTCCCGCTTAAAACCGGCCGGAGCCTCGACGAATCAAGATGAACGAGTTAGACGATTCAATTTCATTTCTGTATATAATCTCTCATTATCAGAGAGACAAGGAGCTGCACAAGAGCTCCAAGAATCTATCGGACATCGGTCTGAACATCACGCTCGAGTCAACAATATGTCCATTGCGAGCTCATCACGCCTAGTGGTCCGATCGGTACTCTATACCTCTCGCCGCCAAATCACGCGTCTAGCTCCGGCTAGCCGATCGTACGCTTCCGAAGCTGCTTTCGACCCCTCGCAAGTCGAACGAGCGACCGATGAAGTGGATGTCTGTATTGTCGGAGGAGGTCCTGCTGGGCTGAGTGCTGCTATTCGGATCAAGCAGCTGGAACAGGAGAGGGGAGGGGATGAGTTACGGGTAGTTGTCTTGGAGAAGGGTTCTGAAGTCGGTGAGTACATCGAGCTGATTCAGGGGGTCATGCTGACTGATATCAGGTTCACATATCCTGTCCGGAGCTGTCATTGAGCCTAGAGCTTTGACGGAATTGATTCCAGATTGGAAAGAGCTCGGCGCCCCCTTGAACCAAGAAGCGACTTCCGACTCTATGCGATTCTTGACTGCCAACTCGTCTTATCCACTCCCTCACCCCCCTCAAATGAACAATAAAGGAAATTATATTGTCTCGCTATCCCGCCTGACAGCTTGGCTAGGCGAACAAGCCGAAGCACTCGGCGTCGAGGTCTACCCTGGCTTCGCAGCTGCTCATGTCCTTTATTCTGAAGATGGAAAGAGTGTCAAGGGAGTAGCAACTGGTGATGTGGGATTGGATAAGAATGGACAACCGAAAGATTCTTATGAACCTGGAATGGAGTTCCACTCTAAAGTGACATTATTCGGAGAAGGAGCACATGGATCTTTGTCAAAGCAGGTTCAGCAGAAATTCAATTTGAGAGAAGGAGTTGATCCTCAAACGTATGGACTTGGTATCAAGGAAGTCTGGAGGGTAAGGGATGAAGTGTATGAACCTGGAAAGGTCGTACATACGCTCGGATGGCCTATGGATTACAAGACATACGGAGGTAGTTGGTTATACCACATGGAGGATAATATGGTCAGTATGGGATTGGTTATCGGGCTGGATTACGAGAACCCATATCTCTCGCCATATAGGGAGTTCCAGGTAAGATTCATTCGATCGCTCCTGGGCATGAGCTGATCCGACAGAGGATGAAACATCACCCATACTTTGCAAACATCCTCAAGGACGGAGAACGATTAGCATACGGTGCTCGAGCACTGAATGAAGGTGGATTCCAGTCGATCCCGAAACTCTACTTCCCAGGTGGAGCCTTGATAGGTTGTTCAGCCGGTTTCCTGAACGTACCAAAGGTAAGCTATAGTTGTCCAGACTGATAGAGAGGAAACAAGCTAATCGCCAGATCAAAGGAACCCATAACGCCATGAAATCCGGTATGTTGGCTGCCGAAACAGCATTCAAAACCATCACCTCCAACCCCGAGAGTACCGAAGCAGCAGACATGTCGGGCTATGAAACAGCCGTCAAAGGTTCTTGGATCTGGGACGAGTTGAAAGAAGTTAGGAATCTACGTCCATCATTCCACAACCCACTAGGACTCTGGGGAGGTATGGCATATTCTGGATTGGATAGTATGATCCTAAAAGGACGGGTCCCTTGGACATTTAGGAATAAAGTCGAGGATCACGCACATACAAAGAAGGCCAGGTATGTTTCCCCATACTTCTTCTCAGATATAGGGGTAAGCTGATAAGAAGCGAGAGCAAGCCTATTGATTATCCTTTGCCAGATGGGAAATTGTCATTCGATATCCTCACTTCAGTTTCTCTGACGGGTACGAATCACGCTGAGAATCAACCGGTCCACCTGCAGTTGCCCAAGGAGGAAGGAGCTAGGGCAAGGCACACAGAGACTAACGTTACGGGTAAGTCTTTTTGTACTTTCAATTGATACGGGGCTGACGGGTAGAATATGCTGGATTACTTGGCAGAGCATGCCCAGCTGCAGTCTACGAATACGCAGATGCAGAGGGTTCAGAAGCGGATGCGGCTGGAAAGAAATTCGTAATCAATTCTCAGGTACGCCGTTCTCCACTATACCTTCTTATCTCGAAGCTGACATTCAGAACTGTATCCACGTATGATTTCGTTCTTTAAGTGCAAGGGCGTAGGACTGATGATAGTGCAAAACATGTTCAATCAAGACCCCAACTCAGGATATCTTGTGGGCAGGTATGTCCCTTTCTAGTGTGGATTCACGTGGCGTGGGTGAAGCTAATGACCAGTACCCGAAGGAGGTGGTGGACCCAAGTACAGTATGTCTTTCATTCTTCCTGTGTTGAGTCGAGCTGATGAATAGATATCACATAGTTCATGCATTGTTGTTTGTCTACCCTCAGTATTCGCCAATATCTGACCGACTGTCACTATTTTGCTTCAAATGACGATCAAACGGAAAGTTGATCCGTTGATCCAGGGCAATCAACCAGAAGCGGGAACACACAAGAAGAGAAAAGCACAAATATACAGGACATACAATACATCCTTTCGACACGGCACCGCATAGGTCCCCGAATCCAGTCGCTTCAATAGTTAATCGGCAACACCACGCCACTCCCCCGGATCGACACGGGGTCTTTGCTTACGCACCAAAGACGGTAATACCGGGTCATATCATAATTAACTGCTGATCACGGCAAATCCGACCTCTTACTCAATCACTATAGAATCGCCTGTCTCGTTTCAGACCAAACATCCTTTACCCTCCTTTCACCTTTTCTTCCTTTGTCCAACCGTTCTCGGTTGAATGTAACAAGGGGTTGAGGTCAAGGGGATCAACGAGTTGGGATACTAATGCTTTTTGAATGGATAAGGGAATTGATCCTTTGATCCGTCGTACTGAGGTCAACTCTAGATATCGGAATCTTGACTTGGAAGATCATTCTCCTTGTTAACGTTGACGATCTCTTCTTCTACTCCTTATTCTTGGACCATCACTTCATTTGTTCTCCTTGGTTCCGATCATCCGAATATTATATCATTTACTCCATTCTTCCCCTATCCTCCCCTTAAATAATCAATATAGATATAGACGGCATAGGTATCACCTACAGACATACACATACGCATACGCATACGCATAAGCGAAAACGACACATATACTACTACACGAAAGTCGATCAAAAGTATCACAGTATACAATCTCTACCAGTCATTCGACAACTCTTTTTCTCCCAGCTACTAGCTTCGGACAATCGCGTACCTTCCATTCATAAGTTGCACTTCGGACCGACCCTTTGTTCTCGATATTTCACAACCTTTCTCGAAGTATACCTTCCTGGTCACACCTCCGGAAAAGGTCTTCACCTCTCATCTCGGTTCTTGTTCGTCCCAAGAGTCTCACGTCTCGCGTCGCTATACGCTACCAACGCCATCGCTAGGTCTTGCCTCGCTCGCCCCACATCCCGACAATGATGTTCTCATCCGCTTCGCCCATGGGCCATTTGGGTGCTACGCAAGTAAAGATGGCCATGCAAACTCTTCAAATGGTAAATATGGAATTAGAGCGTCAGAAAATGCAGGGTATGGTGAATACCGAAGGATATCTAGATTGTCTGAATAAGTGAGTCTCCTCATTGTCTCCGTAAATCTATGCGGTCTATGCGGTCTATCTAAGCGTCACCCTCCACACTGTTGCGCTGACAATCACGATCCTCGATACCGATGACTATAGGAGCTAATGATCAGGATGCTGGAGCCTTTAGCAATTGTCCAGGGGATGATGGGATTACGGACATGGTTAACGGAAGTTCAGTATCTGATGACTAAATTAAAACAAAGGGCTTTCAGCGGTATGGGATTGTGAGTCGCTTCTTCCCGTCGTCCTACCACTCCCGACTTCAATCGGACCCCAACTGCCACGGCTGTCTCGATCAATACTGATATCAGGAATCCACGCGAGAGACAAGTACTAGCATGGTATTCTGCCCAATGGCGCCAATTACGCGGTGGTCCTGTATGTTCACTCTGCTTTCGTCATGTAAGAGAGCTAATGGGTTAGTGCGATATGGGACGTCCTGAAGCTCAGATTGTATGTCCACTTCTTGCCTTTGAGGCGTACAATTTTGGGAGAGGAGTACTGATGATAGATACTAGCTTCTTTAGGTGAGATGGCTATGTACTAGCCTCAGACCCAATCGTCGATTCATCAATTGCATACCGACAGACGACCATGTTCAACATCACCCCTTTTCCCCATCATACATAAGACCATCAGAAGCTACCATGATCAATACCGCATCAACCAGATACACCAATCTCAAGCATTATCAACAGACACATACACTAAACAATCTGTACCAAAAGGCAACACAATCACGACCAACTCCGCATTTCTCTCATTCATAGTAAACATGAAACAATCAATTATCGAACCCATCCTTTCTCCAGAACCTGAATTTGTATGCTTAACCCCATCTATCTCGGCTTGTATGTAGACTGTACTCGTAGCGTCCTGTAACATCTTATGTATTGGTATTTGTATCTACACTCGTACTACTACCCCGAGGCATGGTGCCACTTTGCCACTTTCTCGTCACCAGGAATCTGGATCAACTTGACCTCCACTTACTCACCTTCCACTCACTCCACCCACTACCCATTGTCAACCTCACAAACACAGGGATGTTATTAGCAAATTACGCATCAGACTCCGACTCGGATCAAGAAGATGCAGGTCCATCACGCCCTACTCCCCTCACAACTTCCATGGGAGGGGGCGGGGGGGCATCAAAACCAAAACGGAAAGCTCCAGTCAAGATTACTCTTGATTTACCGAAAACTACCTCGACCGAACCTAATGGAGGTGAAGCAGAGGCAGAGGAAGAGGAAGAGAGGGAATTCAAGAAAGCAAAAACTGGGTCTGGACCTAAAGGCGGGAAAGGATCGTATGTCGACCCTCCTCCATCTCTCTCGTAGCTGATTTCGAAAGATGCTGATAGTAGTTCGGCATTACTCGGAATGCTCCCTCCGCCAAAACGTAAATTACCAGCATCTAAATCTGGTCCTTCGACCAATAAACCTACGATAGCCGTTCCTAAAGTCGCTTTACCGAAACCTGCTGCGAATCTACCTGCTCCCCCTGGATTCAGTAAGGAGGATAGCGATATTGATGATGGAGGAATGGTACCTCCCTCTCTTCGTCGGAAAGGGGCAGCAGGGACAAGCAAGGGTGCTTCTATGGATCTATTTGGATTAGGTAAGTCCCAAGTTTCTAAATAAGTGAATTATAGGTAAACTGATAAAATAGGTGATGAGCCCTCGGCATCCTCATCCTCCTCCAAGCCGAAACCGAAATCCACATCCTCAATGCCAATGTCAATATCATCAGCACCGACCGTAGCCGATTTCATACCACCCCAACCAACCGCAAACGACCCTTATCCCGGCTATTACCAAACACCCTCAGGCGAATGGGCAGCCTACGACCAAGATTATTATCATACATTCTTCCCAGCCCAAACTCAAGAAGAACTCGAACAAGGTGATGGAAGGGTTGGAAGACATTGGGAAGAATTCAATTCCAAAGGAGCCGATTTCATCGATATTGATGTTTCCAAGGGACTTGAGGAGGCTAGGATTGAGAGGGAACGAAAAGCTTTGGCTGTCAAGCCTAAATTACCTGGGGATGAAGTTGAATATAAGGTATGTGGGCGAAGAGCAGGCGTGCATGCTCAGTCTACACCCCACACCCCTGGGCGTAGGCTGTGTAGCCGTTCGGCTTACTGCTGGCAGTGCGTGGAGTACGCTGACAATCAGGCGGTTGGCCAAATCAAGGGTCTTGCTACGGAACGACATCAATTATCTTCATTGCTCAATACCGCTTTCACTCAGAAAGAAGAGGTCAGTCTAATTCTTATTCTATTTTATCCGTTGACTCTGCTTTCCCACGTGTCTCCTCTCTGCTCCGGTGTCATCCTCTCCTCTCGTGTAGTCCAGATCATGTGCTGACAATCCAGTTGGAACAGAGGATTACCAGCAACAAAAAGAATATGCGTGTTGCAGCCCAGAAATATGGTTTCTAGGTGATTTCATGTATGGCAGTGTAAGATCATGAGGGCGTCTGGTGTAGTAACAGAGAGACAAGGGAGGTGGATGTACAATATTGATCAGAGATCACTACCATCGCAGATCAATCATGTATGGCTGTACTGCATAATCCTAGATGAAGGAGGTTTATACCCTATAATATATCCTTCAGATTAGTCTGCGCAGATCCCCTCTCCAGAGGTTTAGGGGCGTTGGGTCCAGGTTTCCATCCGATCTGTCATTAGCCACAACCCCACATCCTTCCTCCGAAACGATGGAAGGGACATACCATGAATATAATCTGGAATGTCGCAGGTACACTACCATCTTCTTTTCCATACATATCTGAGAATTAGTCCTTTCTCTTGAATCTCTCGCTTGACGTTTCCTCGTTGAGTCGTCCTGAGCCCGCCTCAAATCCGTGTAAAACCGAGTCCCCATATCATTCTCAACCGCTAGTCCGCATTCTCGTTGACATCACTCCATCCGATCTCCCGATCCCACGCTGACTCGCTACCGCTCCCTAGATCACTCAGACATACCTTTATAAATCGCCTCAGCAGCCAATAATACATCTCTACTAACCCAATTCCTCCTTCCTAGTATCGCATTACTCTCCCCCATATCTCTTAAATCAGACATCAATTCCCAAATCGAAGGGTAATTGATAGTTAAATCTTCAACATCTACTGTTGTAGTGGTGAATCCTGCTCTGTTTAGTAGGGAAGGAGCGTCCGTTGGGTCTGTGCGTCAGTTCAGGCCTGTAATGATTTTGGGACAGGGACGTACTGATCATTGGTGATACTCTATTTGCGATTCCACCTCTTCTCTCTTGTTCTGCCAATTGGATTGATGTTCTACTATCAGCGCTCTCCTTTGAGTTGACATGTCTAGGAAGAGACGTACCGGAGTTCGAATAAGCTGTCACCACCTAGAACAGCTCCTACGAACACTCCGTCGGGTTTCAATAGGTGTTTGACCTGAGTGAGGGCACCGACTATATCCCCTACCCAATGTAGACCACCGGCAGAAACTATCGCTTCGACCTGATCACGGAGGGATTCGAGCTTTGGATCGGCTAACAAGCGTGAAGGAGATGCTTGAATTCGTTCTGGTTCATCTTAAGATCAGCTACTTGATCTCCTCTTGTCTGTTTGATACAGACAGAGGCAAAGAGGCTTACATTCGAAATCTCGATCACGATATAGAGCTTCTCCTACCTCATTAGCTTAATTATACGGCCTATCAAGGGGCTCACCACTCGGTTCTACCATCCACCATTTCCTCTGTCCTCCTCTACTCTCGTTTCCGATGACTTCCTGCAATACCTTCGTCAAAAGTCCAGCATGCGAACATAAATCCATGATACTCCCAGGAGGCTCCTTTAAATCCTACTATCAGCCCTCATCCGCCGCATCAACATACCTCTATACGTTCCGATAACCTCTCAGCCAGCTCATCTCTCAGATAATCAACTACTGATACATCCCCTCCCCCTTCCTTCGATCTGAGACGTAGTAATGCCCGATCTCGTTGTCTTGCTTTTGACGGTTCATCGAATACTTCATATGCCGCTGTTGGGGTCGGCGTGTATGGGGAAAGGGTGGCGTAGGTTCTTGGAAGGTATACTTGAGTCCTCGGGAGTCTGCTGCTGGAGCGTAGAGCTCTTGAGAGAGGTACGGACATTGTTGTCTAAGGTATGAAGTGTAGTAAGATTACAGAAGGGTGGTGTAGACAATCGGTCTGCCTCCACTCCTCATTTCACGGCGATCATAGCCGTCACCAAATTAGTCACACAGTCGGAGCAGTATCGTGCTGGCACAATGCAGCCAGCAGATGCCCATATTTGAATTCCCGATGTACGCGCTCCTGACGTCGCACACCCCGCCGCACAGGCTCATGTGGATGATACCGATCCATGGCAATCGTACACTACGGCTAGCGAAAAAGATCCATACAAGAATAGATAATCTACTCCTTGACGTCCTCCTCCCTCTCGACCTCGAAGAGACCCTGCCTCTTCTCGGCGAGTCGGGCGGCCTTCCTCTCTCGCATAGCCTTGTTCTTGACTCGTCGGGCCTCCATCTGCTCCTGTAGGTGCTTGGTTCGGACCCTCTCGGCCTTGGCCTTGTGAATGTGTTCCATCAAAACTCGCTTGTTCTTGAATCGGTTACCCTTGGCCTCGAGGTAAAGAGTGTGGTAGCTGATTGTCAGTTGAGTATTCGTATTTGATGGTTGACTGTAGCGTACAGGTGCTTGTCGATCTTTCCACCCTCTCGGTACTTCCTCAATAGTCTCCTCAAAACCCTCATCCTCCTGAGCCACATGACCTTTGAAGGCATACGGGCCTCAGCTGTACCCTTCCTCTTACCGAAACCAGAGTGTCGACCCAATCGCTTGGAAGCCTGGAGATCCCTAGTTCGTGCTCGGGAGTGGACGACGGTGGGCTTGACGATGCTGAAGAGTCAGTAATATCCTTGCCGGTCACTGAGGCTAATGACCTACATGTGACCGTCCTTGAGGAGCTTTCGGACACCAGATCGAGAGTTGGCCTGTCCGATCTCGGCGGCCTCCTGGGGGTCGAGCCAGACTATGGGTTAGTACTGTTCTTGTGCTTGGCTGCGTTCCGACTCCACTCCCATATCCATCCTCCACATACATCATCCTTCCAGCGATTGATTCATATTGTCCCTTTGAATCTCTCATCATGTGCAATTCCTTATGTCATGATCCATGTTCATCCTCCGTCCTCTATTCCCCCTTTGTATTGTCCGGTTGCACTAATTCGGCATTGACTTACTCTTCCTCTGACCGACACCTGCAACGCTAGCGGCGAGCCTCTTCTGCTGGCTGAGATTGACCATTGTAGATTGATATATAGGTTGATGGATAGAAAAGGTCAGCTAACAAGGGGGGGGGCGAGTGTAATCCTATGCTGTGACTGAGACTCAAAGGCGGCGATGACCGATTTTGGTTACTAGTCGGAGTTTCGTCAATTTAATCAGAAAGCAGTGTGGCACTATTTCAACGGATCCGAGATTGATCCCGTCATTCAACCGCCAACTCGTGTATGCATGCCCACTACTTTCGCGTAACTCTCTTCGCTATAAACATAATGATTCTACTGCAGCCTCTGCCCGCATTCCTCGCCATCGCGCTCTCTGTTGCTCGAGACTCATCCACCGAGCCTACGCTCAAGCCTTGCGGTACCATGATTGACCCTGCCTTCCTCGGGTTACTCAAGAGTCCGACTCGCACTCAGCGTCATCATCCGAACTGTCTGTCTCGTTGCCGTCATCCTCCTGTTGGTTTCCTCCTTCATCTGAACTTGAGTACTCATCGTCTTCTCCTTCTTGATTCTTAGCTTCACTATCGGCCGGTTGGTTGCTCTCGACCCTCCCACTTTCTTCCTCTCCCTCGCCCTGTTGAACAGATCTATTGACGCCTGTGTTGGTACGAGACGCAGCAGAGGGCTGCGTTGCTTCCCATTGCTCATACCCTTCCAGGTGTCGGCTAGGGTGTAAAGCGGACCCACGGGGTACCCGGACAAGTCAGCGCTATGCAGTTGAAGTGAAAATCAAGACTGCGTGATATGGGCGACGAGAATACCCACACGAGATTCGATCCCAGGCTCTGTGGCTCGCTTCTGGCTGTATCAGCGAGTCAGTCAGATGACATTGCCGGCACGCACGGTAGTAGCCCAATCCGGATACAACGTGTTTTGCCATCGCCGACCGGATTTTGGCACATCTCCATGCTCAGGTAGCGGGCCTGTGTAGTACGGGTAATCGGTACCCTGTGAGACTCCACTCGCGTGAGTGGATTGGGCGGTAGACTTAACAGTCAACTGAAGCTCATGCTGAAGTGAATAGACTTACCGCCTGGCCCTGAGTTGTAGGTCCAGCATACCTTGAGTCCCTGGTGGGGTTTTGTGGATGTTGGCCAGACATTGTGCAAACTTGGGAATGTGGATCAGTAGAGATGATAGAGAGATAGCTTGAATGATTTGAGAGTTGATTGCGAAAGAGAAGGAACACAGCCTGGAGGCACCTCATATATAGCTGCGGCAGTGCGCAGTAGCGGAGCTGTCCTACGACACAATCAAAGGTGCCTCAGTCACCGTCAATGACACCCTGACAAGCCTTTCTGCTCCAAGGGGTACTCGAAACGTATTGCATACAAAGGTTAGGACGATAGCTCCACAAGATGGTATCTTCTAGCAGCTTGAGACTATAGAGCTGGCTGCTCGGCGAAATTCTCCCCATTTGTGCTCGACAGACAGCTTGATTATCCTGCGAGACGTGAAAAGGAAGTCTTGGTCTCGCCCACGATACCCTGAGGGACCTTGAGCTTGAAGGGGGAACTCGGAATGCCTGCAGTACAAAGGTACGGTCGTGGCATCACCGAGTAGTGCCTTCTAGTAGTCATGATGTGCGCAGGCACATCGGGGCCTTCGAAAAACTGCTACGCACTAATAACAGGCGTGTGCAGGTTCCCGGCACTGGACAAGCCCGTCGATATCCTGCGTCCCGGAACGGGTCGACCAACATCGTGCTCTCGACGTAGGTCTGTCCGAATTCGGGATTATCTGACATCGTTTATCCAAGGCCTATATGTTATAGGCTACAGGATACACCCACATACTACCCAGGCGTCAGATATCGTTTGGCATGCTCTATGAACGATATCCCTTTGTACAAATCGACTGAGGGCGTGTTCTGTCGTCATTCGGCTCAGATCCCGCTAGCCATCCAGATCTTAGAAACCGACATTATCCGTGTGATCCTTTAAGTCCTGCTCCGAGCTACACGATATTGGGACCTGCTGTCTGCTTGCTGCCTGCAGGAAGCAATTTTTGCTCTCTTTCGTCTGAGCCCTGTGCCGAGCAATCTCTTTCCCCCGAGCTCCGTAGTCGGCATGGTGACGATCTCGTTTCAATGTGTAACTTGAGGTGGGTGCCTCTGTCTGCTCACATTAGCTTGATTTCGATGAAATCATATCTTGACCATCAGCCAGCCCAGATACAGACTTACACGCTGTTGTGCCTCAGTGCTTGAGGCATGATCCAATTGACTCACAGACCCCTGTTCAATGCATGAGTAAATTGGGCTGATGTACCTCTCGTTCAGGAACTCACATCATCGGGCTTTTGATACAGAAGTCTTCCTCGGTTCGAGGGTGTGGTCTCCGGAGCTTCAGAAAAGGCCGCTCGAGCGAGTAGCTGGCCTCGGTGATAATGGCACTCTGTCTTAGACGCCTCCTTTCGGTAGCGGTCCTTGCTGTAGCCCTTGGTGATGTCAAGGGCAAAAATTTCAAGGACCTGAAGGCTTCAGTTTCGGTCCTCAAATTCAGGAGCCAGACTCACGTCTGGGTGCGTGTTCCATGCGGTCCAAGGCTCTGTCCCCTGCGAGAAGCCTGGAACTTGTGGAAGAGACCAGATGGGGCCAGTGTGAATGCTTGTCGCCACTGACTGGCCGCTGGATTCGTGTGTGGGCTACATCATCAGACATTCTGCCAGCGCCACCCAGCAAAGTACTCACCTGAGTTTTCGTGTCTGATTCTGGGTCGGACATAGCAATGTCATTGTCGGCATCAATATAATCCATATTTTCAAATTCTTGGTTTGACATCCTTGAGAGACTGGTAAATGTGACGTAGTTGGCTCGAAGATGTAAAAGTAAATGAAGCGAAAGTGACACTATACTTAGCAAATGGAGCGCCTGGGAATTGGTCAGGGGTGGACGTCTCTTTCGGCGGGACTTGCGAGGAGAAGGGGGCCTCTTGTCAAAGGATGTCCGGATGAATGGATATGCGGACTTGAGCGTTTCGAGTCGGATTACCATTGTGGTACAAAAGATAGTACAGTAGGACCCTGATACTCACCCTTACGGTCCTTAACTTGGTACGTGAATAGAGATCCGATATATGTCAAGCTGTGTCTAGTTTCAGTACAGGTACCCTTTGTGGCTGTACGATTGAAAGAGAGGGGCGATGAACATTCTGTCTTTGCAGGATCGCCTGAGACTGAGTATTCTGCTTGGACCTTTGCCTGCGACTCCCGAGAGCATTGCTAAAGCTCCCAGTGAAGGGTGATAGAGGATATCGCTTATCAAAGGTACATGTATTGTCACCCTTTCATGTTGTGTATGCAGCATTCCAGGCCCAGCCATATTTCTGGACTCCACTGTGAGCTGGGGGCATGTAGTATAGTGGTCCGACCCATTTGACGTATCTATGCCCTCTATGATATAAGCTGAATCCTCGGGGTGATGACCTACCTGACGCCTCTATCCCGGAATTGAGGTGGCATTCGCCATGGTTCAGGGATCTGTCATCAGCTCTGGCAACTCAACCAAGGTCAGTAACTCACATCTTTCTCTCCGATATGCCAGTACATCTCCTTTTCGGACTTGTAATCTACCGGATACCCAGGTCTAGGTAGCAAGAACTTTCCAACCTGTATATGAGCATAGTTCGCCACAAGAGACGAAGGAACCCACCTGCATCTCTGTATCACTGATATCGCTCTCATGTACCCTGGCATATGAGACCCTCCACAATCCTCTAAATGCCATGTACTCGCACCATCTCCATTTATCCGCAATCTCAATATCATTCATCTTGCCATCTTCCATCAAGATCTGATAAGGCCAAGGTCGTTTTGCATGTGGCTTCGTCACCAGATAGCCCAGGAAGATTGTTGGCTGTTCTGCAGTCTCACTGAGTATCCTTGCGATCTCGGTAGTCTGCAACTCCCGATCGAGGGCATCTTCATGTTGGCCATTATGCGAGACGAATACATTCACATGCTCTCCATGGATATCGAGCGTAGCGTGTATTGCTGGTGCCAACTCGCCTTGAGGTGAGGGTAATAGGTGATGAGTCGAGTTGAGGATTGGGAACTTTGAAATGAGGGCAGCACCCCATGTATGTTTATTTGGTCCGGGTCCGAGGTCGACGTAGTAGCCTAATTCCTCCGATATGGCTCGCGTGAGATCTCTATTACCGTACACAAAGCGATGAAGATCCGTCTCGAGCATACCGAGGACATCGACTTTCATATCCCTGATCAACTCTAGCATGCGCCACTGGCTGTCGTGACCTGGTTCATCGATGCCGAAATGGAGGGTCCAGATACCAGCCGTAAACAAGCGAAGGTCGGGATGATAGAGCTCGGGTGTAGTCGTAGGCATCTTATTGTAGGACGCGGCGAGCGAAATAGCGCCCAGAACCAAAGATGATAACATCGTCCACCTCTTGGTTCGTGACGCGCGAGCCCGGCTTCGGGTTGGCAACTGTTCAGTCGATGGCAAGTCGAGGGCAGATCCATACCATCGCCCGATTTCCATGGCTGAGATGGTGAAGAGCAAAACCAGGTCGGTTCTCTCTCGTACTAGCCAACCGAAGGGGACAAAAGCATAAGCGGTCGTGACCACCGATATGACGTCGATAAGACAGTTGACCAGTAAGGCATGACCCCATATCGTAGAGGTAGGACCGACGGAAGCGATGCGGAAGTAAGACGGTATCAGGGCAGTGAGATATACCGTCAAGGCGATTCCGCCGGCGAAGCCAAGCCAATTCGAAAAGAGGTAAAGGGCGGTTGTCCCAATGATGCCGACTAGACCCCATAGACGGGTATCAGCTAGACTTGACAGATTGAGACCCAAGCACACTGAGGCGATGACTACGCCAGCGAAGGGATGTAGTGTTGGACCCTTGATTGGGAAACCGGTCCAGGTCCAGGCTATCATCGTTCCGCTATCGCTGAGGAAGGTTTGTATGAGGTGTATGAACGAGCCTAAGCCGATGACTACGGCAAGACGACCGTACGACTTGGCTTCTCCCGCAGCCGAATTGGCGGATCTCTCGACCCCGCCGGCGGGAAGCGGTGATGCCGGGAAGAGGTCGGTTGGTCGATAATAGTACTCCGTCAAAGCTAGTACAGCAAGCACCAAACCAGTCTTGTTCCAACCGCCAGAAGCCGAATCGACGGTACACCAAAATGGGTTGGTGGAGTAATTTAGGTATTTCAGAAACATGGTGATCGCCAGACCGAGTCCGAACACTATCGTCAGTGCTCATGATCGGTCTTACACCCCGACTCACCCTGGCCCTCGGCAGTCATCTCCTTGCTTCCCTTCAGCCGAGTCCAATTGCCAAGCAATGCCAGCCATCCTGTCCAAGTACCGATTGAGACCGCCAACAAGCGACTGAAAGGGTTCGGCAGGATCCATGAGGCCATCCCACCGGCAACCATCATCACCCTATTCCAAAAGAGACCGCGTTTGGATGTGACGAAGTGTAGGACCCATGGTGTTGATAGCGTGTAAGCGGAGAGATTGGCTGCTAGTGCTAGTTCGGAACCAGCCAATGCTAGATTTATCAGCCCGGAAGGTCGGGTAAAACGTACCAAGTTTCCACACGGACCAGTAGAACAGCTGTACTGACAAAGCAGTGAAGGTGGACCAGAAACAGACGGCTGGCTTCAGCTTTTGCTGCAAAGCATCACTCACCTAGGTAGACATCGCTTAGCCATGCCAAAAATGCTCGGACCGGTGTGGATGATTGGGAGTTGCCTTCGGATGTCCAATCATGGATGATGTCTTTGACGGTGCGTACGTGTTTCGGGGACGGTTCGAGGAAGAAGGCAGTAGATCTGTATAGCGAAGGTAGTGGTAGATCGCAGATGAAGAGCCTGGATCAGTGACCATCTCAAGGGTAGAGCCGCTAGACTCACCTCGACTCCTTATCGCTCGTCTCGCGCGAGGTATCCGTCACGGTGATCTACTGGCTCAGCACCGTCAAATCGAGCGGAGAGCTGAATTTACCTGGAGATGCTGAAAATCCAGAACAGCAAACGAATCAAATGTGATGTCCCATACTACGAGTGACCATTCGAAGAAAGCATAATAGGTGTATGCTGCTCATCAGCTCGGTCAACCGTAGGGGCATACCTCCTGGGATCTTCATGACGCTATGTCGGTAGAATAGCCATATGAGAGGTGGGATCATGAGCAGAAAGCCACCGAATGAAAGCCATCTGTCGCATCAGCTTGGATTCACCCGTTTGACTTGCCTTCTGCGACGAGCTTGGCTGGTAGAGGCGTTGATACTGGACAAGTACATCCATGGGAGATTGAGGAGTAGATAGATTATCATGAACATGTCATGTAGATCTACAATATCAGCCTTGTACCCCGATGACCAAGCGGCTCGTACCATGATTATCCCTCGAAGTGACAAACATCCACCCTCCGCTATGTTATTAGCCCTGTCCGAAGATCCAGCGGCCTCACTCACCAACAGAAAGTCCTGATCACACCAACAACAAGCTCAATATCGGCTAGTGGGGGCAGCGGAGGGCCATTTCCACCTTCCACAGTCATCCGGATAGTATCTGCAACATTATCGACCACTTCCTCCCTCTTCAGTGCCGTTTTGGATCTAGTCGCTGTTGCAGCACTCTTAGCGGAAGGCGACTCATCTTGTGATGTGACCGTGTCTATCGAGGCTGTATGTCGATGGGCGAGCCATTGGAGGATAAGAACCAAGAAGCGAGGTCCGGCACACAGTGCGATGAGGATATGAAACGGAGCTCGTGATAGGGCGTGATCACCAGCTCTACACCGTTAGCTGGCAGGAGACAGGAGACTCGAACCAGGCAAGCTTACACTGCCGAGACTGAAGGGAACCATTCCACTGGCCAGCCTGTTTTGAGGTGAGGATTGGGTGCCGAGAACAAGTGAAGTAAGAGAGATTTCCGAATATCGATGACGACGAAGCATGTGATCAGCAATAAGCGTATGCATAAACCTTATCATGCCTGACTCACGAGCAACACTGTTCTTGCATAGCTCTTTCCAATTCCCTCCGAGCCATCCTGCGAGTAAAGCTACCGTGAAAGCTGAAGTTGCGATACTAGTATGGGCGGTAGCGACGTATTTCGCTGGTACAGAAAAGATGGTCGCCATGCTCAATGCCGCTCACTGTCGAAAGAGAAAATGAGACTCTATCTTCGCCGAGACAGCATAGGTAGTACGTAGTGGGATATTGAGCCAATGGCTTAAAGAGTGATTGGGAGCGAAGTAGATTGTAGCGGATCTCAGTGAACCTTCGTCGCCGGACTTGAGGCTTGGCGTTATTACAGCATATCTGTTGTGAAAGGCGACGGTCATCTAGCGATCTGGTCAAGCAGCGCAATACAATCGCAACCACTAGTACCTCCGCTCAGGGCCTCTATCACGCATGCATGATTTCGATGCATATAGTCTACGTTCGCGCTTTAACACCCATTCTCGGTTGGAAGCTACAGATGGTTACCGGGTAAACGTCGGTGGAGGCTTACCTTCGGATGGCGCCGGGAGCGAAATTGACAGTGAGCGCGTGTAGAAGCGCAGTGAGAGAAGGGAACGGGTTCAAGGTAGGGAACGGGAACAAGGAACCAAACCAAGGAATCAGCCAACAACGTTGACGACGTTCAAGGGTTCATTCACACTCCTTCATCAAATCTATAAGACCCATACCCAACCTCATTCAGCTGTAGTAGTATTCTTTAGATCACTGTCATTGTTCGTAGGTAGCTGGTCTCGGGGGATCATACGACACACGACGAAGGGAAGCGAGACTTCTCTAGCGACACTGGTGTCGTCGACTAAGACAACTGGTAGTCTTCTTCTTACGACTATCCGCACAGCGGACGACAGACCATGGACTCTCAATCGGCATATATTCCTGCGACAAATGGTCATGGCGTCGGCCCGGAAGGCGCATCGTCTTCTGGCCACTCTTCCCTTCCTTCAGCTAGCTCAGCAATGCCGCCCCAAGGGAATTCGCCTGTGGGCGCGACTGGGTATGTGAATGGCAATGGGGAGAGCTCGTATGCACAGGTGAGTACGGACGCGCTGCAAATCTAGTCACGAGACTGAAATTTCAGGCTACACCAGTAGCATCTCAAGCTCCCCAAAATCACCTCACAGTTCCCCGACCAACAGCTGGACCAGGATCAGAAGACGGCCTCGCGACTGGACCTTCTGCGAATCAAAGCGACCAGAGCGACGCAGAGGGAGAGGACGAAGTATCAGACGTTCCTATGGTGAGTCACCGGGGTATCCGTACCAGAGCGAGCTAATGAGTAGTATTCTGCTCCAATATCAAGAGGGTCTATGGCGTCAGAGGTGGAGGATGAGGAATTCTCAGGTGGAGAGGATGAGATTGATGGAGCGGACTACGAAGACGAAGGGGATTACGATGATGATGATGATCCCATGGAAGACGAAGAGGATGAGGAAGACGACGACCCATCTTTCGGCGAGAGGAAGAAGAAGAAGAAGCTCATCAAAGTCAAAATCCCCAAGGAGGCAAAGAGCGGTCCGTCCAAGCCAAAGAAGCGTAAGTAATCTCCCACTTCAAAACTATCTAGCCAATATCCTAGCCCTTGCTGCATTCCCCACCCGGAAGGAACGCTCAGACTCCTCGGACGACGACTACGGAGCCAAGTCTCACAAAAAAAAGAAGTCTGCTCGAACTTCTGCCCATGCCACCCCCGAATCCGGTCTCGCAGATCAAGACGCAGGATGGAGACGTGGGGCAGCCAAAAAGGTCGTCACGTACGATGAGGCCCAAGTGGACTACGGACTGGAGAGTGCGGAAGAAGAAGAGGAGCTGTATCAGGCTCAGGAGATAGCTGCATTCGGTGGAGCGGCGGATGAGATTGACCAAGTCCTAAGTCATTCAAGGGATGAAGATCATCTAGCCGACCCGGAGGATATACCACAAAAGAATCTTGTATGTTCAATTGCACATGACAGAAGAGAGCTGATATAGTAGCGCTTCCATATCAAGTGGAAAGGATACTCGCATATTCACAACACCGACGAACTCTACTCTTTCCTAAAGAACTATAAAGGTTCCAAGCGAGTCGAAAACTACATCCCCAAAGTATGGGCGATCGACCAGCGATTCCAGGGCAAAGATGCAGAATATCAGCCGACTCGTGAAGAAGTGGAACAGTACCAAATCGACAAGGAGCGAATCAAAGAGGCTCATGAATCATACAAAGTCGTCGAGAGGATTTTGAATGAAAAGGAAGAGAGGAATCTGGATGGCAACCTTGCCACATTCTTCTTTTGCAAATGGACTAGTCAGTCGTTCCCTGCCAATACTGCTCAGTGCACTGACGATAGATCTGCAATACAATGAATGTACATGGGAATCATATGATGAGATTCGACAAGGAGCTCAAGAAGCCATTGACGCCTTTCATGAACGTCAAGCCCGAAATACGGTTCCAGCTCGATCGATACCTTATGGCATCAACAATCGACCCGAATTCTCCCCTTGCAAGGATGATCCAGACTACATTAAGGTTGGTGGTGATCTCAAGCCTTTCCAGCTGGTTGGACTGAATTGGTTATCCTACATCTGGTCCAAGGGCGAGAATGGGGTTCTAGCGGATGAGGTACGTAGCTCCGTTTGGATAAGATGTTGTGTCTGATGATCAGATGGGTCTAGGAAAGACAGTCCAATCAGTAGCATTTCTATCATGGCTCTTCCACGCTCAGCAGCAATACGGTCCTTTCCTCGTTGTCGTCCCACTATCGACAATGGGTGCATGGCAAATGCAATTCGCCAAATGGGCGCCAGACCTGAACGTGATTTGTTATATGGGATCTGCCAAATCGAGGGAAGTGATCCGAGAATTCGAATTTGGACCATTGAAGGCTTTGCGATTCAATGTCTTGTTGACAACATACGAATTCATCTTGAAGGATAGGCAGGACCTCGGGCAGATCAAGTGGCAGTCTCTAGCTGTAGATGAGGTATGTTGTTGTCGGGTATACAGAGGTCAGGGCTGATGATAGGCCCATCGACTCAAGAACAGCGAATCGCAGCTGTACGAAGCGCTTCAGAGTTTCCACACCGCTTCTAGGCTGTTGATCACCGGTACCCCACTTCAGAACAATGTCAAGGGTATGTACCTTCTCGAGCTGAAGCAGAGATCGAGCTAATCAATCAGAATTGCTTGCCTTGATGCACTTCCTCATGCCCGAGAAATGTAAGATTCCGCACATGTGACGAAGGTCGACACTGACATCCAGTCCAATTGGCCAACGATTTTGACCTGAATGACGTGGATCAAGAAGCGAAGATCAAGGATCTACATGAAAATCTTGGGACGCTCATGTTGCGACGACTCAAGAAGGATGTTGTCAAGGAGATGCCGTCCAAGTCTGAGAAGATCTTGCGAGTTGAGATGTCTTCTATGCAGACGCATTACTACAAGAGTGAGTCTCTTCGCCTACTGGTGTCTGTCCATGCTGATGCTCTAGACATATTGACAAAGGTATGAATGGCCAGAGACAATCTTGAGGGGAGCTGACTATCTAGAACTTTGCCGCTTTGAGTAAAGGCGGAACCCAACAGGTCAGCTTGATGAACATCGCCATGGAGCTCAAGAAAGCTTCGTAAGCTGCTTTAACCTCTTCTATGAGGCCAAGCTTATATGCAGGAACCACCCCTACCTATTCGATGGAGCCGAAGACCGTTCAAAACCAATTCACGAGATCCTCAGAGGTCTAGTCATGACGTCCGGTAAAATGGTCCTACTCGATAAACTCCTCAGCAGGCTTAAAGCGGATGGTCATCGAGTCCTCATTTTCTCTCAAATGGTTCGATTACTCGACATCATCTCCGACTATATGCTTGCGAGGGGATACGTGTTTCAGCGTCTGGACGGTACGGTGCCGTCTGAAGCCAGGAAGAAGAGTATACAACACTTCAATGCGCCTGACTCGCCGGATTTCGCTTTCCTCCTCTCGACTCGAGCAGGTGGATTGGGTATCAATTTGGAGACTGCCGATACCGTCATTATCTTTGATGTAGGTCCACTTGTGAGGCAAAGCTGACCTATAGTCGGATTATAACCCCCAAAATGACTTGCAAGCGATGGCTCGAGCTCATCGGATCGGTCAGCAACGACACGTCAGTATTTACCGGTTCGTTACCAAGGGTACAATCGAGGAAGACATTTTGGAAAAGGCCAGAAGGAAGATGATCCTTGAATACGCCAGTATGTTCTGGTCAGCAAGCATGATCAAATGCTGACCCATAGTCATCAATCAGATGGACACGACCGGAGCTCATATCAACGGTACTGCCACACCCAAGGAGAAGGGTAGCGAGTTCTCCAAAGACGAACTGGCAGCTATGCTTAAATTCGGTGCTCAGAACATGTACAAGACGGACGATTCTGCTCAGAATAAGAAGCTCGACGAGATGAACCTCGATGATATTCTCACCAAAGCCGACGAGTTCGACACAGACGCAGCTGCGCAACCGGGTACAACCTCTCTTGGTGGCGCCCAATTCTTATCCCAATTTGCCGATATTCAGGATGTCAAGAATGACATGGATGATGATTTAGCTTGGGACGATATCATTCCTGTAGAAGAACGGGTCAAATTGGATGAGGAGGAGTCGAGAGCACTACAAGCAGAGGAAGTCGCTTCTGCTAATAAACGACGAGCGGCGGTGCGAGCGCCTGGGACATATGAAGATATGGATCACGATGATGCTGCCAGCTCAAAGGTCGGATCTCCGAAAAGCGGGGACAAGAAGAAGAAAGGTGGTAGTGCTGTTGCGCCTAGGAAATCAACGGCTCAGAAAGCTTTAGAGCTCAAGGGTGAGTTCACTTCAGAGAGGTGCGGAACTAATGACAGAACGTGATTTGAGGGTTTTGATTCGAGGTATACAGAAGTGGGGTGATGTCAGGTCTAGATATGACAATATCGTATGTCATCGCCGATCTTTCTGAAACCAATTGACAAGACAGGTCAAAGAGGCCAAGCTGGAAAACAAGAACCGAGTGGTCATCATCCAGACTTGCGAGGATATCATCACCCAAGCCGAAGACGCCGTCAATGCTCACAAAGCCAATATTCGAGACCTCCAAGATCGAGGCGAACCGATCAGCTCGTCCTTGAGACAAAAAGCCATCCTATTCACATACTTGACAGTGACTGCAATCAACGCCGAAACGGTCATTGCAAGGTATTATGAGCTGAAAGCGCTTGTCGAACACTTCAAGAGAATTGGCGATTTGAAAGGGTACGAAATACCGATTGATAACCTAAAATCAACCTCCAACTGGACTGTTGATTGGGGAATCAAAGACGATACCCATTTGTTGATCGGTATCTGGAGACATGGGTTCGGAAGTTGGGAGAATATCTACAATGTACGTCTACTGGTATCATGTATATGGTGGACACCGCTGATTCTCAGGACGCAACGCTCCATCTTTCCGACAAGATCTTCTTGGAAGATCCTAAATCATCCAAAGCCGAGCCTGGGGCGAAAGCGAATATTCCAGGTCCAATCCACCTAGTCCGACGAGGAGATTACCTCTGCGGCCTTATCCGCGAATACGAAGAAAACAGACGAGCCCTTCTCAAACAAAACGAGGAGA
>Ga0265780_10001139_pt1 | contig 38910 bp, 38 predicted proteins | sample P1T30metagenome_FD_192432 | JGI IMG/M metagenome (GOLD analysis project Ga0265780, IMG submission 192432) | Plant litter microbial communities from East Loma Ridge, Irvine, California - P1 T30 | ecosystem: Environmental > Terrestrial > Plant litter > Unclassified | place: USA: California...
TTTAAATGCGGGTTTCTGCTGCGGCATAAATGCAGGCCTGTCGAAATCAACAGAGCTATATATCACAGAATCTTCTTCTGTTTTCTGAATTGCTTTTAAAACGAGGAAATCGCCTTCTTTGATCGTTGGGCCTTCTTTGTCTTCATGAATAATATACTGCAAATCTCCTTCACCTTTTTTAAATTGCTTACAGCTTGCCAGGGCAATTACTGCAAATCCTAAAACAATTAAGCTTTTTTTCATTTTATAAATTTGTTTTCGTTTAATAATTTCTGTTGAGTTATGCTTTGAAAGCGGATATTAATTTGCTGATATTATACTATCAGCAGGCTTTTATATTCTGGTAATATTTCTTTAAATCTGGCAACTACTTTATCGAGACGCTCTTCCGACTGTCCGCCGGCGGCGTTGCGGTGCCCGCCGCCGCTAAAGTACTTTTTACAGATTTCATTTGCCGGAAAATCTCCCGTTGAGCGCAGCGACAGTTTCACCCGGTCTGCCCGTTCGATGATCAGTGCCGCAAGTTTTATTCCATTTATAGTAAGGGCATAGTTAACCAGGCCTTCCGTATCGCCGGTAGTTATATGATAATGCCGCAGTTCTGCCTGGGTAACCACAATAATTGAAGTATTAAATTCAGGCAGCACTTCCAGCTTGTTAAGCAAACAATATCCCAGGAAGCGTAATCTTTCTTCGGAAAAATTATCATATACCAACTGATGGATCTTCGCATTCTCTGCACCTTTAGTGATAAGTTCTGCAGTAATGCGGTGCACTTCAGGCGTAGTTGTGGGAAACCGGAAAGAACCCGAGTCTGTCATAATACCTGTATAAAGACAGGTGGCCACATCTTTATTGATAAGCTCAGGCTCGTGCATTATATTGACGATAAAATCGTAAACCAGCTGTGCCGTTGCGCAGGCATTGATACTCCAGTGGCGGAAATCATCGAAACCCTCCGGTTCAAGATGGTGGTCTATCATCACCTTTTTTCCCCTTGCCTCTCTTACGATATCGCCGAGCTCATTAATCCGCGACAGCGAATTAAAATCAAGGCAGAAAATAAGATCTGCTTCATTAACATGGATCCTGCTTTCTTCCGGCTTCTCGGTAAAAATAATAACTTCGGGGTTATTAGGCAGCCAGTGCAGGAATACAGGGTAATCTGTAGGGCTAATAACCCTTACATGATGGCCTTTCTGTACAAGATAGTTGTATAAAGCGAGCGACGAGCCCATGGCATCACCATCCGGTTTATGATGGGTAGTGATCACAATACGTCCGGGCTGCGCCAATAATTCCTTAAGCGAGGTTAACTCCAGCATCATTCTTTCAAAAGAAATGCAAAGCTATTAAAAACCTTTAGGTTACAAAATGGATTAAACAGATAAGTAAGCACCGAATTTATATACATAATAAGCTCAGGCTTTCAGGGTTAACATTAAAAGCATACTTTTGCAGCGATTTTTAAGAAAAACGATGGCAACAAACAGAACATTTACAATGATTAAACCGGATGCCGTAAAAAACGGACATACCGGTGCTATTTTGGATGATATTATTAAAGGTGGATTTAAAGTGATCGCTATGAAATACATTCACCTTAAAGAAGATGCAGCAGGTGCTTTTTATGCAGTGCATAAAGAACGTCCTTTTTATGGCGACCTGGTAAGTTTTATGACTTCAGGCCCTATCGTGGCAGCTATTCTTGAAAAAGACAATGCAGTTGAAGACTTCCGTAAGCTGATCGGTGCTACTGATCCTAAAAAAGCTGACGAAGGCACTATCCGTAACAAGTATGCTGAATCTATTGAAGCTAATGCTGTACACGGATCAGACTCTGACGAGAATGCTGAGATTGAAGGAAGCTTTTTCTTTTCGGCTTTCGAAAGATTTTAATTATTCAAGGGCTGGTGCGCTCCACCAGCCTGTTTACATATTGCCGGCATAGTTATTAATTATATAAAGACTATTTCATCGAGCACTTTGGAACCTGCCCTTTCATTCATCCGGTCAAGTATCTGCGAACGGATCATCACCAGTTCATTTTTCAATACAGAAGAGTCTAACCTGATAAATAACCGTCTTTCGCGTATATAAAGCTGACTGGTACGGTTGGCAACAGCTTTACCCATCATCTCGGGCCAGGCGGCAACAAGGGCAGTCTCATCAAACTTGCGTTTGAGCCTGTAGACCTGCAGCATCTGCTCTATTGCCTCCTTTAATGTTTTATCGTTACTTCTGCTCTTCATTATCTGTGATGCTACCCTTATCTACCGTAAAGATACGAACATCCACGCCTATACCGTCAAAAATTCGTTTAATACGGCTGCTGCTGGTATCGGTAATAAATATCTGCCCGAAGTCGTCTTCAGATACCATCTGCATCAGCTTATGGATACGGCTATCGTCGAGTTTATCGAAGATATCGTCGAGAAGCAGCAATGGTTTGTATCCTTTTTCCTGCTGAAGAAAAGAATACTGCGCCAGCTTTAATGCAATAAGAAAAGACTTTTGCTGCCCCTGCGAGCCGAATTTTTTCATCGGCATGCCATGGATCGAAAACTGAAGATCGTCTTTATGGATACCTGATGTGGTACGCTCCAGTACCCGGTCGCGCTCTGAAGAACGCTTAAGCAGTACTGAAAATTCTTCCTGGTGCAATTGTGAGTCGTAAATAAGTTCCACCTGTTCGGCATCCTCACTAAGATAACTGTAATGCTTATTGAATACCGGAAGGAAGCTGTCCATGAACGTTTGCCTTTTATTAAAGATCCGCTTCCCTGATGATACGAGCTGCTCATCGTAGATCTCCAGGAGCTCAGGGTCATAACGTCCCGTTTCGGCTATTTTTTTGAGAAGCGCATTCCTGCTCAGCAGGCATTTATTGTAAGTAATGAGTTCGTCCAGGTAGTTGGTATCTGTTTGCGAAATAACATTATCAATAAAACGCCTGCGTTCTTCGCTGCCTTCAATTATTATACTGATATCGTAAGGAGAGATCATCACAAGCGGAAAAAGTCCGATATGATCTGCCAGCCGCTGATAATCCTTTTTGTTCCTGCGAAACTGTTTCTTCTGGTTTTTTTTCAGGGAACAGGAAACCATCTCGACAGATTCATCCTTATCAAATGCTCCCTGCACCAGGAAAAAATCTGTTCCTTGTTTTATCTGCTGCGAATCTATCGGGTTAAAATAACTTTTACACAGCGATAAATAATGCACGGCATCGAGAAGGTTTGTTTTACCTGCGCCGTTATTGCCGGTGAAGGCATTAACAGACATCGAAAGATTTAACTCTGCCTCTTCGTAATTCTTAAAATTTATCAGGGATAACTTCTGCAGCCACATATTCGCAATACAAAGGTAGTTTTTTTGGAAGATGAGAAGGCAATGATTTTGCTGACCGATACAGCAAGCCGGTTTATCGCCCCGGAAGCATATTGCAGCGCCATTTTTCATGCTTTTAATTTATTTATTTAAGGAGTTTGACAGTAATAATGAAAACTGTATTTTTGCAGACTTTAACTGAACGCAAATGGCGACAAATCAAAAAGATACCATTACTAATCCTAACCAACTTGGCAAAACAGGTAATTTTGTGCAGGAGAACAGAAAGAGCCTAGCCATTATTGGCGGAGCAATTGTTGCTCTTATTATATTGTACTTTGGCTATCAGAAATTCTACCTGGCTCCCAGAGCTATAAAAGCTGTAGACGAGATGTATAAGGCTGAGGAATATGTTGGAGTTGATTCTCTGGCAGACAGAGCAATAAAAGGAGATGGTTCTTATCCCGGATTTGAAAAGATCGCTGAAGAATATTCAAACACTAAATCCGCCAACCTGGCTAATGCTTATCTTGGAGGTCTGTATCTTCAAAAAGGCGAGTACCAGAAAGCACTGGAAACTCTTGGCAACTACAGCAGCACCGGAAGCCCGGTTATAGACCCGCTGGTTTTAGGTATGATGGGTGATGCTTATAGTGAACTGAAACAATACAGCGATGCCGTTACTTATTACAAAAGGGCATCCGATAAGTCGAGCAATACGTTCACTTCTCCACTTTTCTTAAAGAAACTTGGACTGGTATACGAAGAAGAAAAAGAATACAAATCGGCTCTCGATGTTTATCAGAAAATTAAAGATGAATATCCGTCAAGTTATGAAGCTTCTTTAATTGATGCTTATATAGCTAGGGTTGAAGCCCGTTTGTAATTATCTATAACACAATACTTTTAATATTCCTTTCTCGAAAATGGTTACCGTAACAGGTAACCATTTATATTTTTGGTTATGGCAACGCAATTAAAAAATCTTTCAGACTTCTCTCATACTGACATCCCGTCTGCCGCTCCTTTCAGGTTTGGCATTGCAACAGCGCAGTGGAATGCAGATATAACAGGCGTACTCTATCAGGGCGCGTATGACCTATTAATAAAACAGGGTGCTAAACCGGAAAACATTATTTCTGTAGCCGTTCCCGGCAGTTTTGAACTTACAACGGGAGCAGACCTGTTATTAGCAAAACAGAATCTTGATGCTGTAATTTGTCTTGGTTGTGTAATTAAAGGCGACACGCCACACTTCGAATATATATGCAGCGCTGTGGCTCACGGAATTACCAATGTGGGCATCAAACACAATAAACCTGCTATTTTTGGCGTATTAACTACGAACAACGAAGAACAGGCCCGGGAAAGGGCTGGTGGCCGACATGGCAACAAAGGAGAAGAGGCCGCTGCTACTGCGATATTAATGGCAGATTTAAACAATTTTCTTGAAACTAATTCCGGCCGTTAACGTATTCTTGCTAAAAAGTTTTTAATATTTGATCTTTTATGAAAAGAGTTGCAATAGGATTACTGCTTCTAATAACAATGACCACTGTTTTTGAATCTTGCTCTTCGAAAACTTGTCCGGCGTACAATTCATACCCGAAGGCCAGAAGAAATTAGTATCCTTACCCCCGTAATACCGGAAACCAGGAGTTTCTGGAACGATATTCGCTGTAATGTATTTTTAAACTTATGAACTGGATAGCATTAGAAAACATTGACCAGCTGCAGAAAATTAAACAGGCAGCAGGATACAGCATTTTATTTAAACACAGTACCCGGTGCTCGATCAGTCTCATGGCGAAAAAGAAATTTGAGTTTGAGTCTGAAAGCCTGCCGGCTGAAGTACCTGTTTATTTTCTCGACCTGATAAAGTATCGTGGAATATCAAACGCCATTGCAGACGATTTCCAGATTCATCACGAATCGCCTCAGCTGCTTATTATCAGAGACGGAGAATGTGTTTACGAAACATCGCACAGCGAAATTTCTGCAGAAGATGCAGCAGAGCAAATAAGTATTAACTCCTGACAGGTGTGCTTTAACTATAACTAAACGTTATAGTTAAAGCTTATTTCCTTTTTTATATCGGGATGCAGACTGTAAAACACCGGGCAGGTTTTTGCAGCATTCTCCAAAACAGCTTTTTCTTTATCTGTATAATTCCCCGGTATGTTTATTACTGCGTGGATTTCGCCTACTCTTCTTGGGTTTGCAGCCATGATCTTTGTAATACTGCAGGTTGTTCCTTCTATATTCAGCTCTCTCTCCGCTGCCGCTATACCCATAATTGTAAGCATACAATTGCCTAAAGATGTTGCCAGAAGATCTGTTGGAGAAAATGCCTCTCCTTTGCCCTTGTTATCGACAGGTGCATCGGTCAGAATTACGTTCCCTGACTGCAAATGTGTTGCCTCTGTTCTAAGATCTCCCTTATAAGTTATTGTTGAAGTAGCCATAATCTAATTTGAGCTGCAAGATAATAAATAGCAGCGATTGTGATTTCAGAATAATCCGGAAGGGAAAGCATATGGCCAGGGCGGCACAATGAATATTAGGAATACAGCCTCACCTCATTGTCAAAATCTTCACGCCGCCCTGTCATATCTCGCCGCTAAACTCTACATTTGTAATATGATTGAATTACCGGTTATTCCTGCCAGCCAGACTCAGCGCCGACCAAACTGGCTGCGGGTAAAACTACCTGTCGGGAAAGAATATGCCAGCGTACGCAGTCTTGTGGATGATCATAAGCTTCATACTATCTGCGAAAGCGGAAACTGTCCGAATATGGGTGAATGCTGGGGTGCAGGAACTGCAACCTTCATGATTCTTGGCAACATCTGTACCCGCTCCTGCTCATTTTGCGCAGTGGCTACAGGACGCCCGCTTGCCGTAGATCTTGACGAACCTAACCGCGTAGCTAATTCAATTAAACTGATGCGTGTTAAACATGCTGTTATTACTTCTGTAGACAGGGACGACCTGAAAGACGGGGGCTCTGTTATCTGGGCTGAAACAATCAGGGCGATAAGACGCGAAAGTCCTGAAACAACTATGGAAACTCTTATACCTGATTTCAGGGGAATATGGGATAACCTTTACCGTGTTTGTGAGGAACGGCCAGAAGTAATTTCGCATAATATAGAAACGGTAAGACGTCTTACAAGGGAAGTACGGATACAGGCGAAATATGACAGAAGCCTTGAAGCGTTGAAGCGTATATCAGATTTCGGGCTGCGTACCAAGTCGGGTGTTATGCTCGGACTGGGAGAGACAGAGGATGATGTAATAGAAACCATGCAGGATCTTGCCGGTGCTGGTGTGCATATCCTTACTCTTGGGCAGTACCTTCAGCCTACTAAAAACCATCACCCGGTTGTAGATTGGATACATCCGGACCAGTTTGCCAAATACAGGGAGATCGGAATGGATCTGGGCTTTAAATACGTAGAAAGCGGCCCGCTGGTACGTTCTTCCTACCACGCTGAAAAGCACTTATTTGATATGGTGCGTTAAGGCGGCGATACTTCCGGAAATCCCTTTTATCAGCTGAGCAGCAGGTAGTACTGCGGCATTTTGTTGCCTGGTGATCTCTTCGCCTGATCTGCCATGGATAAAGACGCCAAGAATGGCGGCGTTCCGGGGACTGTATCCCTGGGCGACAAAGGATGTGATAATTCCCGTAAGTACATCTCCGCTCCCTCCTGTAGCCATCGAAGGTGTTCCTGTTGGATTGAACAGGCATTGTCCTGAAGGCGTAAAAACAATTGAATAACGGTTCTTCAACACGATAGTGCAGCCAAGTGTTGTCGCCCTGTCTATACCAGTCTGTAACCTGTCCCACCAGTTGCTGTGTTTACCGAACAAGCGATCAAACTCTTTTACATGGGGTGTAAAAACCGATCCTTCGGGAACGAGCGACATCAGCTCATAATTTTCTGAAATTATATTCAGTGCATCAGCGTCGAAGACAACTGGCTTTTTATAATTTCTGAGCATCTCTTCTATAATCCCCAGGCTTTCAGCGGAATTTCCAAGACCAGGACCTGCTCCTATTGCTGAATATTTGTCCCAGGCTATTTGTGCCGGCAGTTTGCCTTCCTTGCGTATCAGGGCCATTACCTCCGGCACCCTGACATTCAGCGCTGTTAATCCATCTTCTGGAATGCAGGCCGACGTAAGGCCGGCTCCGGCAAAAAGACAGGCTTCTGCACAAAGTAAAGCAGCGCCCATAGTTTGAGGAGCGCCGGCAATAAGCAGCGCATGCCCATAAGTACCTTTATGACTGAAAGGAAGGCGCGGTTTTAAACGCTCTGATATATCTGCATCTGTTAACAGAGAATAAGGACTGTCGGCCGACTGGATGAAAGCCTCATCCAGACCAATATCTGCCACCACGAATTCACTGATATAATCCGCAGAAACAGGAAGCAGGAAATTGATTGCCGGCCGCTGAAAAGTTATAGTAAGATCAGATTTTATAACAACATCGCCTGTGGGTTGTTCTCCCTCCGTTCTGAATCCGGTGGGAACATCTACGGCAATAACGGGCTTACCCGACTCATTTATCTGCTCTGCCAGCCTTCTCCACTCTCCTTCGAGTGATTTATTGAGACCAGAACCTAACAGGGCGTCGATAACGAGATCAGCATCGTCATTCGCAACTGTTGCTGCTGCATTAAACTCAACAGGCTCGATGCCTTCCTGTCTTAACCGTTCCAGGCTTGTTGTAAAATCGGCACTTGCCTTTTCAGAAAATCGTGCAATTTTAACGTGCACTTTATATTTAGCGGCCGCCAGTAACCTTGCGATGACAAGGCCGTCGCCACCATTGTTCCCTGTACCGCAATATATGGAGATAGTCTTTCCGCTATCTGGATATCTTTCTTTAAACAGCCTGACGAAGGCTGCTGATGCTCGTTCCATAAGACCAATTGAGCTTATCGGCTCATTGGTAATAGTGTATTGATCTGCCATCCTGGTTTGTTCTGAAGTAAGAAGCGTAAGCATAGTTTAAAGGCTCTTAATAGTTAAACTGAAGGACACAGCCTGCAGAGCTGATGGTAAAAAAAGCAATCATTCCACTTAGCGAAACGGAAGATTCTCCGGCATATTGCTCAACTTATTTCCAGTAAAAACACTGTAATCCAGATGATCCGGTGCCATTAACTATAAATCATTTCCCTCCAGGAAGGCTAATTCACTACCTCCCCATTTCTATTTTCAGGAATTTGCCGGTATGGCTGTTTTTAACTTTTACAAGGTCATCGGGAACTCCTTCAAATAGTATCTGCCCGCCTCCCGAGCCTCCCTCAGGACCCAGATCGATCACCCAGTCGGCCACCTTTACGACATCAAGGTTATGCTCTATAACCAGTATGGTATTTCCATGGTCAACCAGCCTGTTCAATACCCCAAGCAGCACGTTAATATCTTCGAAGTGAAGACCTGTTGTGGGCTCATCCAGGATATAGAATGTTTTACCTGTATCCTTTTTCGAAAGCTCTGTGGCCAGTTTAACCCGCTGTGCCTCTCCCCCTGAAAGTGTGGTAGAAGACTGCCCGAGTTTAATATACCCCAGTCCGACGTCAAACAGCGTTTTTACCTTTCTGTAAATAGAGGGGATCGGTTCAAAGAACTCTACAGCCTCTTCTATACTCATATCCAGGACGTCGCTGATAGATTTCCCCCGATAGCGGACCTCCAGGGTTTCCCGGTTATACCGCTTGCCCTGGCATTCTTCGCAGGGAACCTGCACATCGGGCAGGAAATTCATTTCAATCACCTTCATGCCTGCACCCTGACAGGTCTCGCAACGCCCTCCCTTAACATTGAACGAAAAGCGGCCAGGTTTGTACCCCCTGATCTTCGCTTCAGGCAGCTGAACATATAAACTCCTGATATCAGAAAAAACGCCGGTATACGTCGAAGGATTAGATCTGGGAGTACGCCCGATGGGAGTCTGATCGATCTCAATCACCTTATCTATATGTTCAAGACCTTCGATTTTTTTATACGGCAGCGGTGTTTTTTTCGCCCTGAAAAAGTGATGATTTAAAATCGGGTATAACGTTTCAGTGATCAGGCTTGATTTACCACTGCCCGAAACACCCGTTACACAAATAAATTTACCCAGCGGAAATTCTGCAGAAACATTTTTTAGATTATTTCCCGTAGCATTTTTAAGAACAAGCGAAAGCCCGTTACCCTTTCTGCGCTCTGCAGGAACTGCAATCTCTTTCTCACCGCTGAGGTAGGCGGTAGTAAGCGTTGATGCCTTGCTAACCTGTGCCGGTGTACCCTCTGCAACAACAACTCCGCCATGAACACCCGCAGCAGGTCCCATATCAATAACATGGTCGGCCTCAAGTATCATATCCTTATCATGCTCTACAACCAGCACAGAATTTCCTATGTCCCTGAGATTTTTCAAGGCGGAAATAAGTTTGGCATTATCCCGCTGGTGAAGGCCGATACTCGGCTCATCAAGGATATAAAGCACATTGACGAGCTGTGAGCCTATTTGAGTGGCGAGCCTGATACGCTGTGCCTCTCCTCCCGAAAGGGTACGGGCCGTACGGTCGAGCGTAAGATAGTTCAGTCCGACATCAAGCAAAAACCCTATTCTCGACCTGATCTCTTTGATAATCTCTTTAGCTATGATATTCTGGCGCTCAGAAAGGCGTTCTTCTATCCCAGTAAACCAGGCAGACAGCGTACTGATATCCATGCAGGCAAGCTCGAAGATATTCTTCTTGTCGACCTTAAAATGCAGTGACTCTTTCTTGAGCCTCGCACCTGCACATACAGGGCAGGATTTCAGAACCCTGAAGCTGTCAAGATCTTCAGGTGCATCTTCGCCCCTGCGCTCTGTTTGCTCTTCAAGCATTTTTATAACGCCATCGAACGTTATCTGGTAGTTCTGAACGTTCCACTTATTATATTCTACCGGTACGGTAACAATCTCTTCTGCCCCGTTCAGAATAATATCAAGTGTTTCTCTTGACAATTTTTCGATAGGCGTTGAAAGAGAAAAGTTATATTTTTTTGAAATGGCCTTTAATATCTGGAACACCCAGGTATCGCGATATTCTCCAAGCGGCGCAAGACCGCCCTGCATAATACTCAATTTAGGATTAGGTATTACCGAGTTTTCGTCTACTTCGAAAATATATCCCAGTCCGCCGCAACGTTCGCAGGCTCCGTAAGGAGAGTTAAAGGAGAATGTATTCGGCTGGGGTTCGTCATACGATATGCCCGACACCGGATCCATCAGGTAACGGCTGAAGAAAAACTCCCTGTTATCTTCATCTGCTATTTTGATGATGCCTTTTGCTGTTTTCAGAGCTGTCTGAATAGAACTGTGCAGGCGTTTCCTGTCTTTTTCGTTAACCACGAGCCTGTCTACAACCATCTCAATATCGTGGATTTTATACCGGTCTACCTGCATTTTAGGAGCAAGGTCAAGAATCTCTCCGTCTACCCTCACCTTCAGATAGCCCTGCTTCCTGATCTGCTCGAACAATTCGCGATAGTGCCCTTTCCTTCCTTTGATAACCGGCGCAAGTACATTGATCGCTTTCCCGTCAAATTGTTCCAGGATAGCCAGCTGCATCTGATCTTCAGACATGCGTTGCATCCTTTCGCCGGTAACATAAGAATAAGCATCGCCTATCCTTGCAAAAAGCAGGCGCATAAAGTCGTATATCTCTGTTATTGTGCCAACTGTTGAGCGGGGATTTTTGGATGTAGTTTTTTGCTCTATTGCAATTACAGGGCTCAGACCAGATATCTTATCAACATCGGGCCGTTCCATCCCTCCCAGGAACTGCCGCGAGTAAGCGCTGAAAGTTTCCATGTAACGGCGCTGTCCCTCTGCATAAATGGTATCAAATGCAAGCGACGACTTTCCGCTTCCGCTGAGGCCGGTGATAACAACCAGCTTATTGCGGGGAAAAGAAACATCTATATTCTTGAGATTATGCACCCTGGCACCATAAACTTCTACATCACTCTGCTCACCAAGGTCGGGGTTAATTATATCCATAAATTTCAAACTGAAATAATCGATAAAGATTACAATTTGTTTGTAAAACTGCATCTTTAAAAAGTAAAAAGGCTGAATCGCTTCAGCCTTTTACTTTTAATTAGAGAATACCGGCATCGCATTAAATGCTGCCTGTTCGTTGCCCCAGTTCGCGAACGGAGCCTGTACAGGTTCCGGATCCTGTTTTTTTGCCAGCAGCTGTTTGCCTCGCCTGGCATAACCATACTTCAGAGGATTTTCAATGATCTCTTTCATCGAGATCAGTTTGTAAACATAAGAAGCTGTTTCCCTGCTAAGGTTCATTTTAAAATAATTACGCTTCTTTTGCCGTACCATCTGACGTTTCAGGCTGTTCTCTCCTGCGTTATATGCAGCAGCAACCAGAGTCCAGCTGCCAAATTCAGAAAACAGCTCATTCAGATACTTGCAGGCAGCTACGGTAGACTTGTTCATATTATGTCTCTCATCCGTAGGCCCATTCACTTTTAACCCATAGTGCCGCGCTGTTCCGGGCATAAACTGCCAGTAACCCGCAGCTCCTCTGTGAGAAGTGCCGCTTCCAAAACCGCTTTCCACAAGTGGAATATACTTGAAGTCTTCAGGAATACCATGCGCTTTGAGGATAGGCTCGATAAGTGGAAACCACTTTTCGGCTTTTCTGTGAAGCTCATTAGTCTGAAGATTCCGGAAATTATGGGCTTTGAGGTACTTGTTCATTCTCCAGGCCACTCTCCTGTCGCGGAGCGGTAACCCTTCGTTAGCAAAATCCAGAACTCCTGCGGTAGATGCAGGAGAGGGTTCTTCTGTTTCTTCTTCCTGAGAAGGGAAATCCACCTTTTGTGGAAACTGATTTACGCGGTTCGACGGTGTGCTATAGATAAAAAATTTCGCTGAAACCATTATCACAAGCATCCCGGAACACGCAATTAAATGTTTCTTAATCATGCGTTCCTTTCTTTTAAGTTAAACAAAAAAAGAATCCAAAGGTAAGCATTATAATCCCAACCCGCAAAATTTTAAACTCTTCGACCTCATTACCAAATAGTTAACAACAACAAAAACGCCACTATCCGATCAAAAAACCACAAAAACAGATTTGTATTATTTCGTAATAATTACCTATTTTTACTCCCTGCCCTGAAATTTTTTTTCGCGTTCAGACAGGCTCCCCATACCGGAAAATTCAGGCCAGCAGTTTATCTTGTAAAACTGATTTTAGCTGTATCATTTATAACGAATTCATAAAACAGGTACCGGCTCATTTGCAGGAGCTTACAAAGTCCTCAAAAAGTCAAAAACGGTAAAAATATCCAAACAGATAGCTCTAATCTCATGTTATTTACATAACTTTGCACCCCCATTTAAAGGGATATTAGCATATCATGCCAGATAAAAAGAGCAGGAACAGTCGGGAAGACAAGTCCTTAAAACAAAATCGTTTTGAAGGCCGTTCAAAGAACGAAAAGCCGGAGAGATCAAACAGCAGAAGCAAATCGTTTGATTCAGATTCAGAAAAGTCATACAAAGGCCGGCCGGCCAATACAGAAAGCAACAGATCATCAGACAAAACCTTTTCCAAAAGCTCCGGAGGCAAATCCTTCGGAAAAAAATCATTTGGAGGCAGCGAAAGCCGCAGTGAAGGAAGACCGTCTGGCAGAAGGTCTTTCGGCGGCGACAGAGAAAGAGACAACGACAGGGGACAGGAATCCAGATCATCTGAAAGAAGGCCTTATGGTGACAGAAGCCGTGATACAGAAAGAGGAGCAGATTCGAGGTCTTCTGAGAGGAGGCCTTATGGCGACAGAAGCCGTGATACAGAAAGAGGAGCAGATTCGAGGTCTTCTGAAAGGAGGCCTTATAACAGCGACAGAAACAGCGATGCTGGCAGTCGCCCAAGAAGGACCAGCTCCGGCCCGAGAAGCAGTGCAGGAGGAGATACCAGGAGACCTTCGGACAGAAGGCCCGAGCAGAGAGGAGATTTCGAAAGGAAGCCTTTTAACAAAGACAGGGAAAGATCATCCGACAGGAATGAAACAGGCCGTTCTTTTGATAAGAAGCCCTATAGAACTGACGGCGACAGGCCCCAGGGTAAACGCCCTGACAGCGGTCGCGGCACCGGCAGAACATTTACCCGCTCAACAGACGACAGGAGGCCGGAAAGAAGGGACGAGAACAGAAGCCGCGGCACTGAAGAGCGTGGAGAACGTCCAACTCTGAGGCCACGGAAAAATGCTCCTGTAGCAAAAGACCCAGATGTAATACGTTTAAACCGTTATATTGCCAATTCAGGAATCTGTTCACGCCGTAAAGCGGATGAACTCATTGAAGCCGGAGTGATCTCGGTTAACGGTGAAGTGGTATCTGAGCTCGGTTATAAAATTAACCCGGCAAAAGATGTGATCAGATACAACGGCGAAACACTGAAGCGTGAGAAAATGGTCTACGTTATCCTGAATAAGCCAAAAGATTATATCACTACTACTGACGATCCGCAGGAACGCAGAACGGTGATGCAACTTGTGGAAAAAGCTTCGAGAGAGCGTATATACCCTGTTGGAAGGCTAGACCGTAATACCACAGGTTTATTGCTAATGACTAATGACGGTGATCTTGCCGACAAGTTATCGCATCCGAGAAATAACATTACCAAGATCTACCAGATAGAGCTTAATAAAAACCTTACGCAGGGAGATTTTAACAAGATCGAATACGGCCTTGAACTCGAGGATGGCCCCATCAAACCTGATGCACTCAGCTTTGTTCAGGGCGGCACCAAACGTGAGATAGGAATACAGATCCACAGCGGCAAAAATCGTATTGTGAGAAGGATATTTGAACACCTTGGATACGAAGTTGTGAAACTTGACCGTGTAGTCTATGCCAACCTTACTAAAAAGGATCTTCCGAGAGGCCGCTGGAGGTACCTGGAAGAAAAGGAAATTATACAATTAAAACATCTTATACATTAGCAAACAGGCTCCTTTCCATAAAAAGGAGCCTGTTTCTTTTATAAAAAGAATTTAAAACATAAATTACCTCCATGAAACCAATAATAAAACTTGTTTGCCTGGCTGCAATTTTTCTTGGCACCTCAGAAATAAAGGCCCAGAAATTAAATCTTTTGATAGGCACTTATACGAGCCCGGGCAAAAGCGAAGGGATCTATGTTTATGAATTTGATGACAAAACAGGCAAAGCGGGTTATAAAAATAAGGTTTCCGGTATCGAAAACCCTTCTTACCTGGCTATCAGTTCTAATAAAAATTTTGTTTATGCGGTAAATGAAGCCGGCCCTGGCAAAGGCGGCGTTAGCGCCTTTACTTTTGATGGAAAAACAGGAACGCTTAAGCTTCTGGGGAAGACCTCTTCAGAGGGAAACGGGCCTTGTTATGTTGCTGTAAATAAAAGCAGCGACCATGTTTTTGCCGGGAATTATGGCGGCGGGAACTTTTCTGTATTGCCGGTCCTGGAGAACGGTTCTTTAGGAAAAGCGGTACAGGTAATACAACATACGGGAAGCAGTGCAGATAAATCGCGTCAGGACAAACCACATGTGCATTCTACAATATTCTCGCCTGACGAGAAAATTCTTTTTGTGAGCGATCTGGGAACGGATAAGATAATGGCTTACAGTTATAATAAGGATAACAAATCTCAGCCCCTCACTGAAAACAAGCAAGCTACAGCTACTGTTGGCGCAGGTAGTGGGCCCAGGCACCTTGCATTTAGCCGCGATGGCAAGTTTGCCTATTCTATCCAGGAGATGACAGGCAATATTACTGTATTCAGATATACCGGCAGTAAGATGGAAACAGTGCAAAACATATCAATGCTGGCAGAAGGTTTTAAGGGCGATACCGGGGCTGCCGATATTCATGTTTCGCCTGATGGGAAATTCCTGTACAGTACAAATCGCGGAGACGCCAACGATATTGCAATTTTTTCTATAGATAAAAAAAACGGTATGCTGAAATTAACAGGGCGCCACCCGAGCATGGGTACAGGCCCGCGTAATTTTGTTATTTCGCCTTCGGGAAATTACCTGCTGGTAGGGAATCAGAAAAGCGATACTGTTATTATATTAAGAAGAGATAAAAAAACAGGAATGCTCAATGATACCGGAGAACGGATTAATGTAGGTTCTCCTGTTTGTTTGAAATTCCCCTGAAAAAAGAGAGTTCTCAGGAATCCCTCACGCACCACTCTTCGCACCCTCCCCTCTTATCGTCCGCGTTTGCAACGCGGATGGTGCGAGAAGAGCATTTTCAACGCTCCCAAGCAAAATTTAATGCCTTATAAATGCATTCCCTCTTATCGTCCGCGTTTGCAACGCGGATGGTGCGAGAAGAGCGTTTTCAACGCTCCCAAGCAAAATTTAATGCCTTATAAATGCATTCCCCTCCGCATCTTCATTACAAATGCGGACGATAACGGCGATAACCGGGCAGCAGAGTATAATAACCAGTCCGGATTAACCAGCCCGGTCAACCCCTGCCTCCTCTTACACCAGCGTGGCGTTCAACACCTCCCTGTAGTAATCCTCATATAAAGGCAATATCTTACTCAGATCGAACTCTTTAGCACGGCTCAGGGCATTCTCTTTAAAGCTTGCCAGGCGCCCGGCATCGCCAAGGATATAAATGGCATTCTTAGCCATTTCGTCGACATTACCGGCATCGCTTAAAAAGCCTGTTACTCCATGCACATTCAGCTCCGGTAATCCGCCGGCATTAGATGAAATTACAGGAACTTTACAAGCCATAGCTTCAAGAGCTGCCAGTCCGAAGCTTTCAGATTGGGAAGGCATCAGGAACAGATCGGCCACGGAGAGGATCTCCTCTATAGCATCCTGTTTTCCCAGGAATCTCACATTATCACATATTTTCAGTTCGCGGCACAGTTGTTCGCAGTTTACCCTGTCTTCGCCATCCCCTACCATCAGCAATTTAGAAGGCACAGACTCCTGTACTTTCTGGAATATCCTGACCACATCGGTAGAACGTTTCACCTGCCTGAAGTTCGAGGTATGCACAAGAATAAGCTCATCATTTGGCGCTATGGCCTTTTTAAAATGATCTTTTTTCTTAAGACTGAACCGGTTAAGATCAATGAAGTTAGGTATTACCCTGATATCTTTATGAACGTCGAAATGTTCGTACGTGGCTCTTTTAAGATCTTCCGAAACAGAGGTGACACCATCCGACTGGTTTATAGAAAAGGTAACCACCGGATTGAAAGTTACATCGCGCCCAACAAGTGTAATATCAGTACCGTGGAGCGTAGTGACCACAGGAATATGAATGCCATAAGTAGCCAGGATCTGTTTAGCCATAAAAGCCGCAGAAGCATGGGGTATAGCATAATGTACATGCAGCAGATCGAGCCCTTCGAACCGTACTACATCAACCAGCTTGCTGGCAAGTACTACTTCATAAGGGGGGTAATCAAACAAAGGATAATTGGAAACAGAAACTTCGTGGTAATAAAGGTTCTCCGAAAAGAAATCCAGTCTGGCAGGCTGACTATAGGTTATAAAATGTACCTGGTGACCGTTTCCTGCAAGAGCCTTACCAAGCTCGGTAGCAACAACGCCGCTTCCCCCAAAGGTGGGATAGCAAACAATTCCTATCTTCATTCTGCAAATTAAAGAGAAAATTATGAACAGATTGTTTCCACACCGTAAATTCTTAAAAGCAGATTTTATTTCATCCCCTTTTCAATAGCCTCATAGATAACATCTTGTATGCGAGGTCTGATCTTGAGCGCCGAAAGTTTATCTGTAACCCTTGGATGCACCCTGTTAGAGAGGAAAATATAGACCAGATTTTTGGCAGGATCTATCCACACGCAGGTGCCGGTATAACCTGTATGCCCGTAAGTTTGCGGAGATGCCAGCATAGATGGATATTTTTTAGTCTCAGGATCCCAGCCGTCAAAACCCAGGGCGCGCCGGCTTCTGGAAGACTGTCTTTTAGTAAACAGCTGCACCGTTTCAGGCTTGAAATATTCGGCACCTCCGTATGTTCCGCAGTTGAGGAACATCTGACACAGAATAGCCAGATCATTTGCACTGGCAAACAGGCCCGCATGCCCGGCTACCCCTCCCGCCATAGACGCTCCCTGGTCGTGAACATATCCTTCCAGCAATGTTTTACGGAAATAGGTATCCTGCTCGGTTGGCACTATACGACGTTTATCGAACCTGTTTCTCGGAGTAAAACCGGCTGTCTGCATCCCCAGAGGTTTGTAAAACTCATCAAGCACATATTTGTCCAGTGGTTCTGCCGCCAGCTGCTCTATAACTTCTTTCATAAAATACATGCTCAGATCGCTGTATTCGTACTTTCCCCTTATCTGGAGTTTTGTATTAAGCATGCGGGGCAGCATTACATCTTCATAGTAATTTCTTCGGAGATAATAATTATCTGCAACCTTTACCGAATAATATGAGGTCGAGTCTGAACTGAAATCTCCCGGTTTAATACTGGCATAAAAAGGAATAAAAGGAGTAAGGCCGGCCTCATGAAGCATTAATTCACGTATCCTCAGATCGCTTTTACTGGTATTTCGGGCCAGCGGCATATAAGTACCGAAAGATGAATCGAGCATAAGCTTCTGCTGCTCGTAAAGCCGCATAACAGCAATGGTGGTTGCCGCTATCTTGGTTACTGATGCCAGATCGAAAATATCCCCGACCTTGTCTGACTGACCACCGACATAAGTATGTGTACCATAAGCCTTATTAAACAGCACCTTCCCATCTTTAACTACCATAACCACAGCCCCGGGAGTAGCCTTCTGCGCAATGGCCTCGTTTACGATCTTGTCTATAGGTTGCTCAAGGTCGGCACTGTTAATCCCGGCATCTTCGGGCACGGTATATTTTAAACGGACTACAGTGGTGGTATAACCATCTCCCTTTTTATAATTTAATGATACATCTTCGGGAAGTTTCGCAGAAGCTGCAACACCTCCAAATATAAGCTGAGCAGTATAAGCGGCAGATGCAGGCGTTTCTTCCTCCGTCCACACAACAGGCAGAGAAAACCCATCAAGTGCTTTCAACGCACCTGCGGCACCCGAAACAACAGCAATAACCTGCCGGCCCTTAATGAGATCTGCAATAAAAGCTACGGTCTTACTGTCAGCGAGGCTGTTGGTATTAAGCTGCACAATCACCGTATTGTAGTACCTGAGTGATGTGCTGAGCTTGTTCAGCGTCGTATCCTGGTAGCCTGAAGCGGAGAAGCGGGCAACGTCAGTATATTTATTCAGTATACTATCAAATACCGATGCATTTGCAGCGCCTATATTAACACTCGCAATCCTCCTGCCCGCCAGATCTTTTAAGGGAACGATCATTGAATCATTGTGGAGAAGCACGGTAGACTGTTCCAAAAGCTGCGCCTCTTTTATCCATCCGGTACTTAACTGGCACTTTTTGACTTCCGCGGTAGTGATAATGAACAGGGCAACCAGGATCAATGGCTTTATAACAGGGAATTTGTTTCTTTTTATAATCATATCACCTAAAGGACGTTTCTATATTGATGGATCTATAACGGTTCACAATATCGGTAATTATAAGCAGGCAAAAAAAAGGCCCGGACATTTTCCGGGCAGGGCTAGTTTGAGTTTAATATCCCATCTTTTAGTGACAATAAAATTTCGGGGAAGGGGGCTTAAATGCTGTTAAACCAGTACAGCTGTACTTTGTTTTTGATAAAGTTTTTTTAGTATTTACTAAGTTGAAATTCAACATAAAAAATTAATTATGCAAGCTTTGCGTCCTTTTTTTTGCTTTTTTTCGATTGATTGAAAAGGGCTGTCTAACAATGGGCTATATTTTGATTAATTTTGCCAGAGAATATGTCTGATATTATCCAGCTTTTACCTGATTCGGTTGCCAATCAAATTGCAGCAGGCGAAGTAGTACAACGACCTGCATCGGCAGTAAAAGAACTTGTTGAGAATGCAATAGATGCTGGTGCCGGAAAAATACAACTTATAATAAAGGATGCCGGAAAATCTTTGATCCAGGTTATTGACGACGGATGCGGAATGAGCATCACCGATGCCAGGATGTGCTTCTAAAGGCATGCCACTTCGAAGATAAAGAAGGCTGAAGACCTTTTCGCTATAATGACGATGGGCTTCCGTGGCGAAGCTATGGCTTCTATTGCCGCAATTGCCCAGGTTGAACTGAAAACCAAAAGACATGAAGATGAACTTGGTACTATCATATGTATCGAAGGCTCTGAAATAATTAAGCAGGAACCGGTGTCGGCAGCCTCGGGTACCAGCCTTAGCATTAAAAATCTTTTCTATAATACCCCGGCCAGAAGAAACTTCCTGAAGAGCAATTCTGTTGAGTTAAGGCATATAATCGACGAATTCCAGCGTGTGGCACTTGCCCATCCTGAGATATTTTTCACCTTTCACCATGATGGCAACGAGGTTTTTCACCTCCCTAAAGCAAGCCTCAAACAGCGCATAGTACATATCTTCGGTAATACATATAATCAGAAACTGGTGCCTGTCGAGGAGGACACTTCTATTATCGGTGTTAAAGGGTACGTAGGTAAGCCCGAGTTTTCGAAAAAGACCAGGGGCGAGCAGTTTTTCTTTGTGAACAAAAGGTTTATTAAAGATCCTTATTTAAATCATGCTGTATTAACAGCATTCGAAGAACTGCTTCCAGACGACAGCTACCCCCTGTATGTGCTGTTCATAGACATCGATCCGTCAAAGATCGATATCAATGTACATCCTACTAAAACTGAGATAAAGTACCAGGATGAAAAAGCCATATATGCAATCATCAGGTCTGCTGTTAAACGGGCGCTGGGCCAGTATAACATAACGCCCACTATCGATTTCGACCAGGAAACCGGCTTCAGCAATCTGATCTCACATAAAGCTCCTGAAGATATAGTGCCGCCCCAGATCAGCTTTAACCCCAACTTTAATCCTTTCCAGAATGACCGGCAGCAACAGAGAGGCAATGCCTACCTGAGAAGTTTTTCTGACGAAAGAAGTGAAGTAAGTAAAAACTGGGGTTCTCTTTATGAAATTGTAAAACCGCCTGTTTTTGAGCAGCAGCAACTTGATGTAAATACGGTTTCGGCCGGCTTGCCTCTAAGTCAGAATCCCGGCGGACGGCAGATATTCCAACTGCATGACCGCTTCATCATTTCGCAGATAAAATCCGGGTTTATGCTTATAGACCAGCAGGCAGCACACGAAAGAATACTCTACGAACGTTTTCTTCAACAGCTGGAGAATCACCAGGGAGCAAGCCAGCAAAGCCTGTTTCCTCAAACGGTTACGCTGAGCGCTGTCGATTTTGAACTTGTAAAGGAACTATTACCTGATATACAGTCGCTCGGTTTCCAGATAAGAGAATTTGGGAAAAACACGATGGTAGTGGAAGGAATACCGGCCGATATAAGTTCGAAGGCAAGCGAAGTGGAAATGCTGGAGCATCTTATTGAGGGTTTTAAAAACAATTTCACGTTATTAAAATTAAACAAGCGTGATAATCTTGCAAGAACTCTTGCCAGGAATGCATCAATTAAGACAGGAACCCATTTATCCAGGGAGGAAATGAATAACCTTATCGATCAGCTTTTCGCCTGCGAAATGCCTAATTCGTCAATAAGCGGGAAGCCGGTAATTATTACGTTTACCCTGGAAGAACTTTTACAAAAATTTGAAAAATAAGTCCGCAAAACCGGCATATTATAATGAACAGCTACAGACCATCATCCCCTTTATCTAATATACCTCCGGTTGTAAAGAACCTGCTGATCATTAATGTGATCTTTTTTATTGCAACACTGTTATTCAACAAAAACAATAGTTTTCCTCTTGTCGAATACCTGGGAGTATATTATTTCGATTCTCCTAAATTCAGGGTATGGCAGCTGGTTTCCTATATGTTTATGCATAGTCCGGCAAACTTTGCGCATATCCTTTTTAATATGTTTGCGCTATACAGTTTCGGTACAGCACTCGAATATTATATGGGTTCAAAACGGTTCCTGAACTTCTACCTTATAACCGGCCTTGGCGCTCTGGCGCTGCAGATGGCGGTACAGGCATTCGAGGTCTATTCTATTGCCGGAAGCATAACGATCGATATTAATACCTATCGCACGTCAAACCAGGAATACTATAATACCTTGAGTGAAATATATTTTGGCCCGATGCTGGGTGCATCAGGCGCAATATTCGGTCTTCTTATTGCCTTTGGAATGTTATTCCCGAATGCAGAATTATTCTTAATTTTCATTCCGGTTCCTATTAAGGCCAAATACATTATACCGATATATGTTATATTGGAATTGGTACTGGGCGTAGCACAGTTTGCAGGCGACTCGGTAGCTCACTTCGCCCATCTCGGCGGAGCTCTTTTTGGTTTTATATTAGTTAAGCTTTGGGGAATGCGGAGCCCCGGAAGATTTTTATGAGCATACTTAATGAATTAAAAAGCAAGATGTTTAATTCGGGCAGCCGGATGTATTTCTTTATTGGAATAAACTGCATCGTATTCGTTGCGCTGGGCATTCTCAATGTAATAGAGTTTCTTTTTACAAGAAGCACACCGCTCAGCTACTGGATTTCGGAGAACCTGGCCCTGCCCGCCTATCTGCCATCGCTGATGTATAAACCATGGGCGCTGGCCACCTATATGTTTACACACGCCGGCTTTTTTCATTTCTTTTTCAACATGTTATGGCTTTACTGGATGGGCCGTATCTTCGAAGATTTTCTTAACCCCTGCCAGTTTACGTTTAATTACCTCGCCGGCGGATTAACCGGCGGAATTCTTTACATAATTTCATATAATATCTTTCCCGGACTCAAAGACAACTTAATCGGTGCAGAAATGGTCGGTTCATCTGCAAGTGTTATGGCAATTGCTGTTGCAACCGCAACTTTATTACCAGATTATAGCATCCGCCTCCTGTTTCTGGGCGATGTAAAATTGAAGTTTCTTATAATTGCCTATGTATTACTCGATGTTATCGGGATTGCGCAGCTTAATGCCGGCGGCTCTATTGCTCACCTCGGAGGTGCGCTGCTTGGTTTTATCTATATTAAACAACTGCAAAACGGCAATGACTGGAGCAAACTTTTTCAGAAACGAAAAAGATTAAGAGTTATAAAAAACACCGCAGCAGGCAGCAGATCAGCAAATACGTTTCCTCCAGAAGAAGTAATAGACCAGATACTCGACAAGATATCCAGGTCTGGTTACGACAGCCTGAGCAAGCAGGAAAAAGAACAGCTTTTCAAAGCCAGTAAAAAGGATGAGAAATAGGAAAAAAAAGTCAATTGGCATTTTCAGCAAAACAATACTGGCTTTCAATTTTGTTGCTGCTTTTTTTTTGCTGTTGTGCTATCTCGCCTCTTTTGTTAATCCGGATACATTCTGGCCCCTGGCCTTCATTGGACTGTCTTATCCTTTTGTCCTGCTGATCAACCTCTGTTTTTTCATATACTGGATATTAAGGAGACCTGTTTTCTCTTTATTATCTGCCCTTACCATCCTCATAGGCTGGAAATTTCTTACCGGCACTATCGGCTTCAGGGAAACAACCGGGATAGAAGTACCCAAAAGCTCGGAGAGCTTTGTCAGAGTGATGACCTGGAATGCACACTATTTCAGGAAATTTGATGATCAGGGGCATGAAAAAGCAGTGAAAGACCAGATGCTTGAAGTGATACAGAACGAGCAGCCTGATATTATCTGTATACAGGAATTTTATTCGAGGCGAAAAGGCGAATTTAACCTCCAGAAGGCCATGACCAAGCTTTTGAACTCATCCCATTATTATATCGAAGAAAATTACGGGAATGATTACGAAATGCATGCCATGGCTATATTCTCAAAATACCCCATACGTAACAAAGGGATCATTTTGTTTCCCCAGGCAGACCGCGGCAATGAAGCTCAGTTTGCCGACTTCAGGATAAAAGATAAACGGTTCAGGGTATACAATATACACCTGGAATCTATTAAATTTCAGCCGGAGGACTATGAATATCTTAAAAGCGTAAAAGAAATAAACACTGATGTAAAATCGTCAAGAAGGATCGGCAGCCGGCTTAAACATGCGTTTATAAAACGGGGTCAGCAGGTGGAACTGCTAAAGGAACATGCATCGAAACTTAATATTCCTTATATTATTGCAGGCGATTTTAATGATACTCCTATTTCTTATGCAGTAAACAACCTCTCGGATGGAATGCACAACAGCTTTCGAGAAAAAGGCAGCGGCTTTGGCATAACATATAACGGAGCCTTTCCTAATTTCCAGATCGATTATATCCTTGTTTCTCCTGGTATAAGCGTAAAAAATTATATTATTATAAAGAAAAAGCTTTCGGACCATTACCCGGTAAGATGCGATATTGAAATTGACAGTAACGCAGTCAAAGATTAACCATCATAAAATAGGCGCTATTTATTAAGTTTGCAAAATGGATAACAACCTGGTTGTTTATAATACGTTAACAAGGAAGAAGGAACCCTTTGTTCCGGTAAATTTTCCCTTTGTCGGGATGTACGTTTGCGGCCCGACCGTGTACAGCGATGTTCACCTTGGCAACTGTCGCACTTTTGTATCTTTTGATCTGATTTACAGATACCTTAAATACCTGGAGTATAAAGTAAGATATGTTAGAAATATAACAGATGCAGGGCATCTGGAAGGCGACCGGGATGAGGGGGACGATAAATTTTCAAAAAAAGCCCGGCTTGAAAAGCTGGAGCCAATGGAAATTGTGCAGAAGTATACGATCGGCTTTCACGATGTAATGCAGCTTTTTAACGCATTACCGCCTAACATAGAGCCTACCGCAACCGGGCATATTACCGAACAGATCGAAATGATAGGCCAGATCATTAACAATGGCCTTGCATACGAACGCAATGGCTCGGTCTATTTCGACGTTGAGAAATACAGCAGGGACCACAATTATACAATCCTTACAAACCGAAATATGGAAGAACTGCTGGCTAATACCAGGGAGCTTGGCGGGCAGGATGAGAAAAAGGGGCGGCTGGATTTCGCGTTATGGATCAAGGCAAAACCCGAACATATTATGCGGTGGCCTTCTCCCTGGAGCATAGGGTTTCCTGGCTGGCATATAGAATGTTCGGCAATGAGCAACAAATACCTCGGCCATACTTTTGACATTCACGGGGGAGGCATGGACCTGGCGGCAACACACCATACCAACGAGATAGCCCAGTCGCAGGCAAGCAATCATACACACCCTGCAAAATACTGGCTTCACACCAACATGCTTACCGTAAACGGTACACGTATGTCTAAGTCTGCAGGTAACGGCTTTCTGCCTCACGAGCTTTTCACCGGTGCACACCCCTTGCTCACACGCGGATACTCTCCTATGACCGTTCGCTTTTTCATGCTGCAGGCACATTACAGGAGTACGCTTGACTTTTCAAATGAGGCACTGGAAGCTTCAGATAAAGGCTTCAGACGCCTGATGAACGCCTGTGGTCTTTTAGACAAGCTCAAACCCTCGGCAAGTTCTGATATCGATGTATCATCTCTCCGGGATCGCTGCCATGCCGCTATGGACGACGACTTTAACAGCCCTATTGTTATTGCTGAACTTTTTGAAGCGGTAAGAGTTATCAATAGTATATACGATGGGAAAGCAAAAGCGACTGAGGCCGATATAACTGCACTGAAAACGCTGATAAAAGACTTTGTTTATGATATTCTGGGGCTTAAAGAGGAAATGTCGCAAACGGAAGATATCGGGCAACTGATGGATTTTATCATTCAGTTAAGACATGAAGCCAAAACAAATAAAGATTATGCTACTTCCGACAAGATCAGGAACGGCCTTCAGAGCATAGGGATTCAACTCAAAGACGGCAAAGAAGGAACTACCTGGAATAAAGGCTGACCAGCCCCGGGACCCAATATCAGGTCTTAACAGTATGCTCTGTTATACTACATCGTAGATAATTACTTTACAGCCCGCAGACCATTGTCAGGCTGTAAAGTAAATCTATTTTAATCAATATCTTTTAATGAGAATAACACCCTTAATATTCTTTTTTCTTATACTTAGCGGCGTTGTATATGGACAACGCACAGATAAAGTTGCTCAGCTGGTAGCAGTTGAGAATTACTTTGCAGCTCTGGCCAAAGAAAAAGGAATAAGAAAAGCATTTTTAAGTGTATCGGATGCAAACACTATAGTTTTCAGGCCCGGCCCTGTGGCGGCCGAAGAATTCTATAAAGAACAGCCTGACAGTGCCGGGTATCTTAGCTGGCAACCTGTATATGCCAGGATTTCAAAAAGTGCCGACTGGGGCTTTACCACAGGCCCCTATACATTTAAAACAAATGACAATAGCAGGACCGGTTATGGCCAGTACCTCGCATTCTGGAAGAAGAACACCAAAGGCATATGGAAACTTGCTTTAGACCTTGATGTTCCGCATAAAAAACCGGAACAAAAACCAGTGCTGAATTTCTCGAATCCGAACAACGAAATATTTCTTCATCAGCGGTCCAGCACTCGCCTCCAGCAGAGGGTAGATATTATTTACAGCTCAGACAAGCTGCTTACTACTGTACAAAAAGCAGATAATAATATCGCTCTTAACGAATTTATGGCAGACGAAAGCCGCCTGCTGTTTCCTGGTTACGAACCGATAATCGGTAAAAAAGCCATTATGGACTTCTGGAAAAAACAGGGGTTTAACGTACGCTCGCAAATTGTCAAGGCAGACCGCTCTTATAGCGGCGAACTGGCCTTTACTTATGGCGATGCGACCATCTCCAAAATGGGGAAAGGAAAAAAATATCATTATGTACGTATCTGGGAGGTTCAGCCAGGTTATAAATGGAATATTATTCTGGAGGTTTATACCGAAGCCGGGGAAGATGTTACTGAGGCGCAGGCGTCGGGAAAATAGGCCCTGGCGTCCCGTTAAGACCGCCACTAACAACTTAATCATACCAAAACAAAACCCCGGAAAGTATAACTCCCCGGGGCTCTCCGATTAACACTTATAAACAATATCTAAGCAAGCTCAGTCTTAGCACCTACAGGAACATCCCTGAATGTATTCCAGTAGATAGTTTTAATATCTTCTACACTTACTTCTCTCGGATTCCCACCGGTACAAACATCGGCCATTGCCTGTAAAGAAAGTTTGTCAATATCTTCAGGGTTGAATGACGTTTCAGATAGCTTTGGGATATTCAATTTAACAGACATATCAACAATAGCGCTGATAGCTTCGGCCCGGGCCTCGCTTAATGAAAGACCTTCTACGTTTCTTCCTAATGCAGCAGCTATATTCCTGAACTTTTCAGGACATACAACAGAATTAAATTCTTCTACATAAGGCAACAAAATAGAATTGGCAACTCCATGCGGCAGGTTATATTCAGAACCTAACTGATGTGCCATAGAATGCACTATACCCAAACCGCAGTTTGAGAAAGAGAGTCCGGCAATATAGGAGGCCCAGGCCATCTTGGATCTTGCCTCTATATTTGAGCCGTCTTTCACTGCAGTTTCCAGCGATTCGCCGATAAGGCGTATTGCCTCTAAGGCCAATGTATCAGATAAACGGAATGCACCTTTTGTGATGTAGGCTTCAATAGCATGGGTAAGAGCATCCATCCCGGTAGCTGCTGTTAGTCCGGCCGGTTTCTTAACCATCAGCTCCGGATCGTTAACCGCCACAGAGGCAAGACAGTTAGGATCAACCATAACCATTTTGATCTTTCTTACTTCATCTGTAATTACATAGTTAACGGTTACTTCAGAGGCTGTACCAGCTGTTGTATTAACCGCCACGATAGGAACAGATCTGTGCTGTGATTTACCAATGCCTTCATAGGCAACGATATCACCTCCATTGGTAAACAGAATACCGATCGCCTTGGCGGCATCCTGAGGTGAGCCTCCGCCGACGGAAAGTAGGCCGTCGCAATGGTTAGCCTTAAATACATCAAGCCCCTCTTTTACGTTCTTAGTAGTCGGGTTAGGCTCAACATCGTCAAAAATAACAAATTCTATCTCTGAGTCTTTTAATACATTTGCTACGAGGTCTGCCACTCCGATAGAACGCAGCACTTTATCAGTTACGAGAAGCAGCTTTTTCAAGCCCAGCTTTTTTATTTCAGTTCCTATTTCTTTAACAGCTCCGGGCCCTATAAGGTTAATAGCGGGCCAGTAAATACGGGTAACACCTTCCATTGCTCTGTTTTTAAGTTTATATAATTTAAATGACTAATTCAGCTTAATTAAGAGTCATAAAATAATATGAGATGGAATACAGATAGCGTACAAAGGCCGGATACGGATATTATTTTATGATTGACTAAACAAACATAACCGGATAGCCCTCAAGGAAAAATGATCTGAATTATTCAAAAAGATGACGGAAGGCATAATCAACACCTTCCTGTCTGATAGAACAGACAGGAATTACAGGAGCCGTTTTATCAGTTCTTCAACAGAGATACCTTCGGCCTCGGCTTTATAATTTCTTACTATCCTATGGCGTAAAATCGGCTCTGCAACGGCCTGCACATCTTCAATATCGGGAGAATACTTCCCTGATATAGCAGCATGACATTTCGCGCCCAGCACAAGGAACTGAGATGCACGCGGCCCGGCTCCCCAGCTTAAAAAGCGGTTAACATCTGCAGTAGCGGAGGCGGTATTCGGCCTGGTCTTAGCAGCAAGAGATACGGCATACTCCAACACATTGTCTGTAACGGGTACATTTCTTACAAGGCGCTGAAAATAGCTTATCTCTTCAGCATCCAGTATCTTTTCCAGCTTAACCTGCCGATTGGCGGTAGTGTTTTTCACAACCTTAAGTTCATCAGCAAAAGAAGGATAAGAAAGGAAAATATTAAACATAAACCTGTCAAGCTGGGCCTCCGGTAAAGGATAGGTACCTTCCTGCTCTATAGGGTTTTGCGTAGCCAATACAAAAAAGGGTTGCGGCAGCGGGTAGGTCTTCCCTCCTACCGTTACAATTTTCTCCTGCATGGCCTCCAGAAGTGCAGCCTGTGTTTTGGGCGGCGTTCTGTTGATCTCGTCTGCAAGAATAATATTCGAAAAAACCGGCCCGTTTATGAACTTGAAAGATCGGTCCTCTCCAAGTATTTCGGAACCAAGTATATCGGAAGGCATAAGGTCCGGAGTAAACTGGACCCTGTTATAACTCAGATCAAGCACCTGGGCTACTGTTTGTACAAGCAAGGTTTTGGCAAGTCCCGGAACACCTACCAGCAGGCAATGCCCGTTGCTGAAAATAGAAATAAGTACAGATTTTACCACATCATCCTGTCCGATGATGATATTACCTATTTCACTGCGTATCTTCTGGTAGGATGCGCTTAACGCATCAATTGCTTCCTTATCTGAACTATATGCCATTCTTAATTAAAACTTACCTTGCGACCCACATTTTAAGGCCTGAACATTCCTGGTATTCGGGATCTATCTTTATATAAGTAGATTGCCTGCGTTTCTCAAACCACTCGCTGACGCGCCTGTTTAATTTATCTTCAAAAGCAATTTCCTTGATCTTAGGAAAATCCTTGTCGAAACTTGCCTGATGTGGTTCCGTTCTCGATTTCAAATATAAAAAGCGGTAGCCTTGTTTTCCATCCCTGGAAGTAAAAATTTCAGGTTTAGAGTAATTGCCTACTTTCATTGTATCAATGCTAAGAAAAACCTGCGGGTCAAGCTTATCTGTAGGTATAAATGTTGTACGGCTCTGTACGTTTTCTGAATTGAGCAGCATGCCTCCGTTAAACTTGGTATCGTTATTATCCGAATAGAGAGAGGCTGCAGTGGCAAATGGGTATTTTTTATCCACTACATGCTGATAAATACTGTCAATATGGGTCTTGGTCCGGTTAAGGCTGGCATTGGTAGGCTCCGTTTTTATAAGGATATGCCTTGCTCTAACCTGCTCGCCGCGTCGTTCCACAACCTGTAATATGTGAAAACCAAATTCAGTTTCAAATACAGGAGACATTTCGCCTGCCTTAAGTTTAAATGCCATAGCTGTAAAATCCTTGGTCATTACCGTACGGTCAAAGAAGCCGAGATCCCCGCCATCTGCAGCCGAACCGGGATCCTGAGAATATAAACGGGCCAGCGTAGCAAAATCTTCGCCACCTTTAATACGCAGCCTTAAGGCTTCAGCTTTGTCTCTGAAAGACTCTTTCTCATCTTTGGTAAGTTTAGGGTAGGCAATCAGTTCGCCAACCTCTACCTCGGTATTATAATAAGGCAGACTGTCTTTAGGGATCGACTCAAAATAACGTTTTACTTCAAGCGGCGTAACACCCACGTTTTCTGTGATCTTGCTCCGCATTCTTTCTGCCACAAGCTGTTCTTTTACATCCGGCCTTATCTCATCTTTATACTGGATTACAGAGCGGTTCAGAAACTGCTCAAGTCTTTCCTGGCCCCCCGCTCTCTGAATGAATGAACGCATTCTGCGGTCCACTTCATTAGTAACTTCATCGTCTGTAACTGTTACGGAGTCGATAACTGCCTGCTGGGTTAAAAGCTTCTGGGTTAACATCTGCTGAACCAGATAACATTTCACTTCCTGGTTTTCAGGATTTCCCTGCAAAATATAATTTGCGTAATCACGCTCAATATCAGACTGTAATATAATATTATCGCCAATTACTGCTACTATTTTGTTAATTGTCTTCTGAGCATAAAGGGTGTTAAATGTGGTAAGCAATACAACAACTATCCCTAAAATTTTTTTCATCCTGTCTTGTATATATTTGTGCCGTAGGCCTTATTCTACTAAAATTTCAATGTAAGAAATCCCGCAAAATTATCAGTTATAATTCATTATTTCCTTATTTTCTGAAATTAGACTTTTACAGCTTCTAAAGATACCCCGAAATATCGCTTTAACCAGCACAGAAATGTAGTTTTAACTATTTTTAACACCTGCAATCAGAGCAATTACAGAACGGCTGTTTTATTGCTGCCGGTTAAAGCCATCTAAAGAATTTTATCTAAGTTTGAATAAATGTCAGATCTAAAAGCAACCCATCCCCTTTCGCTTCAGTTTTTGATTAACGAAGATATTTATGCTATTGACACAATACCGCCGGTTGACCATGCTGCAGTTCCGGATCTCTCCGCAGACCTGTCTGCTCCCGCTGCAGAGGCACATGACTTCACTTCCGCAGGTTTCGATTACCTGGGCGAAAACAACCGTTATATGCTGCTTCTGGTAAACGACCCGGCCAATAAGGTAATGCCGCAGAAAGAACTTGAAGCCCTGCAAAGCATCCTGGGGGCCAAAAAAATGGAACTGAAAGACGTAGCTATTGTAAACCTGCATCATTATCCCTCAGCAGGCATTGAACAGCTTAAGACATTTTTTGCCTGTACCAGTATAGTACTTTTTGGTATAAACCCACAACTGATTAAAATCCCGGCATCTGGATTTAATGAAATTGGAAACTTCGAAGGAATTAAGCTGCTCTCCACATTTGGATTTCCCGAGATGATGGGCGACGTCGAAAAGAAAAAAGCATTCTGGAATGAGATGAAGAAACTATAAGATAATACAGAATTAATGAGTACAATTGATAATATCGATAAAATCATCCTCCGCGAATTACAGCAGAACGCTAAAATAACAACAAAGGAGCTTGCCAATATCCTTAACCTCACCATTTCTCCTGTTTACGAGCGGATCAAAAGGCTGGAAAACCTGGGGTACGTAAAACAATATGTAGCTGTTTTAAATAAGGACCTGGTAAGCAAGTCGTTTACAACGTATTGCCAGGTGTCTATGCGCTATCATAACGAAGCTTTTATAGATAAGTTTGAGCAGGAGATTCAAAACCTTGACGAGGTGCAGGAATGTTATCACATTGCCGGTCAAATAGATTTCTTACTTAAAATTAATGTAAGCAGCCTGGATGAATACCATGATTTTATAAGGTACAAACTTTCTAAGATCAGCAATATAGGGGTATTAAACAGTGCATTTGTTTTAAAAGAGATAAAACACACACATGCTTTTAACTTCTGATCTCAGCGGAAACAACCTTTATAAAGCTGTTTTCCTGTAATTAACCTGGAGGTTTCTGATCATAACCTCGGACATCTGAGAGAGATTATACTGAGGCTTCCAGCCCCAGTGATCCGCTGCTACAGAATCATCAATCACCTTTGGCCATGATGCCGCTATATCCTGACGGAAATCTGGCTTAAAAACACAGCTGAACTCAGGGAAATACGCCCGGATCGAATTCTGCAGTTCGGCAGGGGTAAAGCTTAAGCCGGCTATATTATAAGAAGTCCTGATCTTTACATTTTCTTCTGTAGTTCCCATCAGCTCAACAGTTGCTCTTATTGCATCTGCCATATAGATCATGGGTAAACGGCTCTCCTGATCCAGGAAACAAGTATATTCCCGGCCCTGAACCGCTTTATGATACATTTCTATAGCATAGTCGGTTGTTCCGCCACCCGGCATAGTTTCGTAACTTATAACACCCGGATACCTTAGCGACCGCACATCCAGTTTATATTTGTTAAAATAATAATTGCACCAGTTTTCGGTAGCAACTTTACTAACGCCATATACGGTAACAGGATCGAGATAAGATGACTGCGGTGTATTCCAGACAGGCGCAGATTTTCCGAATACGGCAATAGAACTTGGAATAAAAACTTTCCTGACATTGTTCCCCCTGGCAGCTTCCAGTACATTCAGCAGCGTTTGGATATTGATATTCCAGGCCCATACCGGATCGGACTCTCCTTTTGCCGAGAGTATAGCAGCAAGATGATAAATGTGAGTAACCTTATACTTTTTAATTACCTGCACAAGAGCAGGGAAATCTGTGGCGTCAAGCTGCTCAAATATTCCATTTTGTGTTTCTGTACCGCGTATATCGCAGGCGACAACTGAATCTGCTCCGAAGATTGTACTAAGCTCCGCAAATAAGGCAGTACCGATCTGCCCGTTAGCTCCTATTATCAATGCCGTATCCTTCATGTTTATAAAGTTCAAATATCTTCACAAAGGTATGATCTTAATAAATTCATTTATTTTGATACTCAAATTCGATAAAATTCGCGGATTTCCTATCTATAAACAGGAAGATGATCGGGCTTAGTTTTTAAAAGGCGATGTATACAGTAAAATTTACTTGACCGTTGAAAGTGCTGCCGGCAGCAGCATATATCTTAAATCAAAAAAGCCCTCCAGAATATCTGAAGGGCTTTCTTTTTGTGGAGGCTACTGGGTTCGAACCAGTGACCCTCTGCTTGTAAGGCAGATGCTCTGAACCAGCTGAGCTAAGCCTCCTTTTCCTTAACGTTTCCGCCTCAGTGGCGTTGTTTCCGTTTGGGAATGCAAATATAGAACGAGAATCCTACTTTACAAAATAAATTTTCACTTTTTCTTTAACCTGCTTTTTTACAGATATTTAATTATTTCTTCAGACATCGGTTTCACCGAAGAACGGAATCTATGGATTAATTTCCCATTCTCATCGATCAGGAATTTCTCAAAATTCCATTTAATATCACCTTTAAAGTCGGCATTATCTGTTGTTGTTAAATATTTAAACAAGCCGTCAGCATCGTCGCCCTTCACACTAACCTTTTCAGCAAGCGGAAACGTTACGCCATAGTTCTTCTGGCAAAATTCTTTGATCAAAGGGTTACTTCCGGGCTCCTGGCCTCCAAAGTTATTTGCAGGAAAACCGATAATCACCAGTTTGCCTTTATATTGCTGCTGCAATTTTTCCAGTTCGGCGTACTGCGGCGTATAACCACACTTTGAAGCTGTATTCACAATAAGGATCTTTTTACCCTTATATTTTTGCAGGTTAAGATTTTTGCCATCGATGGTTTTTACCTTAAAATCATAAACACTGCTTGGCGGCGCCACAAAAAAAGTAAGAAGAAGAAATACCAGAGTTTTCATTTTACATAGTTTTTGTAAATATACTACTCAGAAAGCAAAAAGAACTTGCTCTATTGTCAAAAAACAGCCGGTTACGATAGGTATTTGCCCACAATAGGCATTCTTCTGCCCATTCCGAATGCCTTGGGAGAAACCCGCAATATCGGCGGCGTCTGGTATCGCTTAAATTCAGCGATATTGACCATCTTCAATACCTTCCTTACCACTTCTTCATCAAAACCCTGTTCTATGATTTCCCTGGAGCTTTTCCTTAACTCGATATACTGGTATAATAAAGCATCCAGCGTATCGTAATCCGGCAGCGAATCGCTATCCTTCTGCCCCGGCCTGAGCTCTGCAGAAGGCGGCTTTACGATACTATTCACAGGGATGATCTCGCGATCTCTGTTAATATAATTCGCAAGCTGGTACACCTGGGTTTTATACACGTCACCTAAAACAGAAATAGCTCCTGCCATATCACCGTACAACGTACCGTAACCTACAGCGCATTCGCTTTTATTCGAGGTATTCAGAAGTATATAACCAAATTTATTGGAAAAGGCCATCACAATCACCGCCCGGCTCCTGGCCTGTATATTCTCTTCAGCAACATTAAACGGGAGACCTTTAAATACCGGTTCAAGCATACGGTCAAAAGCATCGGCAGCTTCTTTTATAGCTATGATTTCGTGTTTGCAGCCCAGGTTCTCCGCAAGATCCAGTGCATCTTTAACAGAATGATCAGTTGAATATTGCGACGGCATCAGCACAGCCATCACGTTCTCCGCCCCGAGCGCCTCTGCAGCGAGAGCACAAACAACAGCAGAATCTATCCCCCCCGACAATCCCAGTACAGCCTTTGAAAAGCCTGATTTGGAAAAATAATCCCGTATTCCCAATACCAGCCCCTTATAGATCTGCTCTACATCTTCCATCGGTTTGTAGTCGCCGGGCTCCAGGCCCCGGATGGTGCCGGCCTCAAATTCATATACTTTAAGATCTTCCTGAAAGAACTTCAGATGATCCAGCATTTCCCCTTTTTCATTAAAAACAAAAGAACCTCCGTCGAATATTATTTCAGTCTGGGAGCCCACCTGGTTTACATACATAAGCGGCAGCTGATATTTTTCTGAGTTATCGCTTAATACCTTGTACCTGTTGTCATCATGGTTGTAGGAGAAAGGCGAGGCTGCGATATTGATCATAAGTTCCGGTTCCTCCTTGATCAGCTCATCCATAGGCGACGATATATAAAGAGGATTATCATTTATATTCCAGAGATCCTCGCATATTGTAAGCGCGATTTTCACTCCCTGGAACTCAATACATTCAAATGACCTGTTTGGCTCAAAATACCGGTATTCGTCAAACACATCATAGGTAGGCAGTAAAGCCTTATTTACAATAGTCCTGACTTCAGAATTTTCAATAAAATAGGCCGAATTAAACAGATCTTTCCCTTTGATGTTCGGATTCCTGGTTGGAGCGCCTAAAATACAGGCTATACCTTTACAAGCTTCCGCTACCTTTTTTACAGCGTTATCACATAACTCCGTAAACTCAGAAAATTCAAGAAAATCACGCGGAGGATACCCGCAAATAGCAAGCTCTGCAAATACTACCAGGTCTGCGCCCTGGCTCTTTGCGTCAGTGATTGCCTTTATTATTTTTTCGGTATTCGATTCAAAATTTCCAATGTGATAATTAAGCTGAGCTAGAGCGATCTTCATAGAATACTAAATTTATATACCTGCTGAATGTTTAAAAGAACACGCCCAAAGTTAATGCCACATATGAATTGCGGCCATCAGGACCTTTATCAAAAATCTTGGTGATGCCATTATTGTAGGTAAGCCCGGTCATTACGCTAAGGTTCCTGCCAACATTCCATTCGGCGCCGGCTCCAAGAATCATACTCAGCCTGAAAATATTAATGTCTTTGGAAGCATCGATATCTTCGCCGGATTCCGTACCATATTTAAAATCCTTCCTGGCTTTAACCTTTATTCCTGTTCCTAAGCCGAACTGACCATAAAAACGGCCAAGTTCATCGGGATTGCTTTTTAACTTTAGCGTAAGCGGAACTTCCAGGTATTGGATTTTATACGTTTCTTCTGAAGAGGCAATACCGTTAAGCCTGATTTTGCTGCCTACACTGGTCAGCGTAAAGGCTGTCGAAAAAAAGTAGTTTTTCGCAAAACCGACATCTGCAAGAACGCCATAAGAAAACCCTGCCCTCGCACCATCTTCATTGACCTCCGAATCAGAACTTGTACCTCCCAGCCATCCGATATTGGGCGAGAGCGTAAAGCCAAGTTTAAAATTTCTATCATCATCCTGGGCCTTTAGTATTGCTGGTAAAAGGCAAATTATAAGAACAAAAAATGTATTTTTCATATTTTCGCTTTAGATATTAAAACATGATTTTAAAAAGAAGTTTCCAAATCTACTCGTTTTTTTTTATTGCCCTGCTTGTATATGGCTGCGGACAGAAGAAAAACGTCGACGTTAGCGGTATTAATCTTGACCTCAGGATAGAACGCTTTGATAAAGAAATGAATAAGCTCAGTGCGGCGAATCTCAGTACAGAGGCCCCTCTGCTGGAAAAAAAATACGGCAGCTTCTACAGAGATTATATGGAAGGCATGTTAAGCGCTGGCAGCACAGCAGATACCGCTTATTATGCCAATCTGCGTTCCATTCTGAACGACCAGGACTATACCGCGCTCAGGAACGAGGTAACAAGTAAATTCCCTGATCTCCACGGAACTGAAGAGGCGCTAACCGATGCCTTCAAACATGTGATGTATTATTATCCGCAGCAGAAGATCCCCAAACCTATAACATTCATTTCAGGATTTTCAGTACAAACTCCGATCGGTGACGGATATATCGGAATCGGACTTGATATGTTCCTGGGTGCAGACTCGAAGTTTTATCCATCTTTAAGACAGAGCATTCCATTATACATTTCCAAAAGGTTTACACCCGAAAATATCACTCCCCGGGTAATGGAAACCTTCGTCAGGGAAGAAATGTTTCCCGAACCAGCCACTCTTACAAATTTTCTCGACAGGATGATCTACAACGGCAAGATCCTGTATGTTATGGACGCATTTATGCCCGCTGTGCCCGATTCTTTGAAAATAGGATACTCCAGCCAGCAACAACAATGGACGCAGGAATACGAATCCCAGGTATGGGGATATTTTCTCGAGCAGAATCTGCTGTATGAAACAGATTATATGAAGATTCAAAAATATTTCGCCGATGCCCCCTTTACACCCGGAATTGGCGAAAGGAATGACTCTGCTCCAAAATTAGGCAGCTACATCGGCTGGCAGATCGTTAAGACTTATATGGAAAAGAATGATTCGGTAAGTCTTCAGGAACTGATGAAAGACAGCGACTATCAAACGCTTCTCAACAGGGCAAAATACAAACCGAAGTAACGGCAAATCCCGTATCGCAAACGGAAAATTTCTCCTGATGCAAAACGGGATATATTTATCCCGTTCTCAACTAAATATCAGATACTTATTTTAGAATACCGGATACCGCTCTAAGGCATATCAGTACACCTATTACAAGGATAACATTAGATATAATATCGATGAAGGCAAAAGTTCCGGCAAAACGCAATAATACACCTATCATACTAACTACAATGCCTAATGTCAGTGTAGTATAATGAGCAGGATTATTTGCATTATCAGATTCGTTGCTTGCTTTGTATGAGTCTTTCAGATTTTCCATTTTCATTTGGATTTATTCCTTCGCAGGGTTTACCGCGCTAAATTACAAAACTGCTTTAATACACAAAAGTGTTTTAAAATATAAGTAAAGTTAAACAAACTGATTTTTACAACAGTTATATATTGAAAAACCGAGTATTATGGCAAAGTATTCAAAAAAGGCCGGAGAGAAAGTTGAAGAAGTTATGCACGAATTCAAAGAGGGAACGCTGAAAAGCGGATCAGGAAAGAAGGTTACGTCAAAGAAACAAGCTGTAGCTATAGGACTTTCGGAAGCCAGGGAAAAAGGAGCCAAAGTTCCTGCCAAAAAGAAATAATATATAAGAGCAAAGGCTCTAAGCCCCTGCTCTTATATTACATCAAACTGTCACAAGTTCAGACAGCGCAGTATTAATAAAGCTGATCTCTTCAGAGGAGATCCTGAGTTCCATGGCTTTTGCATTTTGAGATGCCTGTACAGCATCCCTTGCACCTGCCAGAGCAATGGTAATACCTGGTTTTTCTACTGTCCATCTTAATACCAACTGACCAAGACTTACGTTTTTCCCTTCCGCAATCGGGCGGATCTTGTCAAGAAATGCATTGATACGTACAATATTTTCGGGGCTGAAATATTTATGTCCTGCCCTGTGGTCACCTTCAGCGAACTGATGTCCGGGTTTTATCTTGCCGGTTAGCAATCCCCGCTCCATCGGGCTATAGGCCAGGATAGATTTTTTACTGGCCAGGCAATAAGGAACAACGACTTCTTCAATCTGCCTGTTCACCATGCTGTAGGGAACCTGGTTTGAAACGAGGTTTACAACACTGTCAGCGATCTTCATTTGCTCATCGTTGTAGTTGCATACGCCTGCATAACGCACCTTACCCTGTTGTATTAAAAGCCGCACAGCTTCCATCGTTTCTTCTATAGGAGTGGTTGAGTCAGCCCAGTGAATCTGGTAAAGATCAATATAATCTGTACCCAGCAATCTCAGGCTGGTCTCACATTCCTTTATGACACTTTCCTTACCTGCGTATTTGTAGATATCAATCTCCCGGCCGCTGTTGTTCTTACTCTTAAAATAAAATTCGCCCGCAGTTCCATCCCACTTCAGTCCATACTTTGTAAGTATCTGGACCTTATCGCGCGAAATCCCCTTTATAGCTTCGCCCACTATCTCTTCGCTCAATCCCTGTCCATACACAGGTGCCGTATCGATAGAACTAACGCCAAGGTCGTAGGAGGCCCTGATGGCATCAACAGCCGCCTTACGTTCAGATCCGCCCCACATCCAGCCACCGGCTGCCCAGGCTCCAAATGTTATTACGGAAAGTTCAAGATCCGACTCTCCAATTTTTCTATATTCCATAAAGAACTTGTTAAATTGTGTTACAATAATAGTCTACAATGTCCACTGATCTGTCAGCCCCGTGTAGCTTTAATAAAAAGCATGCCTGTCAGAATCAAATCAAAGACGAACAAAAAAAAAGCCCTTACAGGGATGTAAGAGCTTCTTCTATGATAATTATATTTTATCCATTAGACAAAGCGGCTGCTCCACTTACAATCTCTGTAAGCTCTGTTGTAATTGCCGCCTGACGTGCCTGGTTATATGAAAGTTTAAGAGAACGCAGCAATTCTCCTGCATTATCTGTGGCTTTATCCATAGCAGTCATCCTTGCCCCATGCTCAGAAGCATGAGAATCAAGAACAGCCTTGTAAAGCTGAGTCTTAATTGATTTAGGAATCAACTGATTTACGATTTCTTCCTGAGAAGGCTCCAGTATAT
>Ga0265780_10001140_pt1 | contig 38895 bp, 30 predicted proteins | sample P1T30metagenome_FD_192432 | JGI IMG/M metagenome (GOLD analysis project Ga0265780, IMG submission 192432) | Plant litter microbial communities from East Loma Ridge, Irvine, California - P1 T30 | ecosystem: Environmental > Terrestrial > Plant litter > Unclassified | place: USA: California...
CCGTTGTTGTAATCGGATTTACGCGCCGGGGTGAAGGATTGGATTGTTTGGATTATTAGGATAAGTACCGGCAAGCCCTCGGCTCGCTGGTTGATGGCGTCGATAACGCTTGCCGTTTCGCCCGACCCGATGTAAGCCTCATCCTGAAGGCTAGCGAGTAAAGGCAGGTTTCAATCGCCTGGGAATCGAAGTCTTGGTGTGTTCGCTGTTCTCTGGTCTGGCTGTTTGTTGCACCTCGCCTGGTTGACCCCCTGCCCTACAGTGCGGCATCGGTCGGCTCGGGCTGATGCGTGCGCTCGGCATGACGATCGGCCCATTAGCGCCCAGCCGGGCCCGCCCTTTTCACAGGGTGCACCCGGCGCATTCGGGCATATACCCCCTCCAACGTTCTGCTCCCCGCGTACTTTTATGTACCAGCCGTCCTGACAAGACGGCATTGAGCGGCCCTCCTGGGGTCGTGGAGCCAATACACATGAAACGTATGTTGTTTAACGCGACGCAGCAAGAAGAGCTGCGCGTTGCCATCGTCGACGGTCAGAAACTGATCGACATCGATATCGAATCGGCGGGCCGCGAACAGCGCAAGTCGAATATCTACAAAGGCGTGATCACCCGTATCGAGCCCTCGCTCGAAGCCTGCTTTGTCAGCTACGGTGAAGATCGCCACGGTTTCCTCCCATTCAAGGAAGTTGCGCGCACTTATTTCCGCGAAGGCGTCGACGTGCGCACCGCGTCGATCAAGGAAGCCCTGCGCGAAGGCCAGGAAATCATGGTCCAGGTCGAGAAGGAAGAGCGCGGCAACAAGGGCGCGGCGCTGACCTCGTTCGTGTCGCTGGCCGGCCGCTACCTGGTCCTGATGCCGAACAATCCGCGTGGCGGTGGTGTGTCGCGCCGCGTCGAAGGTGAAGAGCGCCAGGAACTGCGCGAAACCATGGACAAGCTGGACCTGCCGCAAGGCATGTCGGTGATTGCCCGCACTGCCGGCATCGGCCGCAACGTCGAAGAGCTGCAGTGGGATTTGAACTACCTGATGCAACTGTGGCGCGCGATCGAAGGCGCCGGCAAATCGGCGACTGGCGCGTTCCTGATTTACCAGGAGTCGTCGCTGGTGATCCGCGCGATCCGCGACCACTTCCAGCCGGACATCGGCGAGATCCTGATCGACACCGACGAGATCTACGACCAGGCCCACCAGTTCATGAGCCACGTGATGCCCGACATGGTGCACCGTGTAAAACGCTACAGCGACGACGTGCCGCTGTTTTCGCGTTTCCAGATCGAACACCAGATTGAAACCGCTTACTCGCGCACCGTGCCCCTGCCATCGGGCGGCGCGATCGTCATCGACCACACCGAAGCACTGGTGTCCGTCGACGTCAACTCGGCCCGCGCCACGCGCGGCTCGGACATTGAAACGACCGCGTTCAATACCAACTGCGAAGCTGCTGAAGAAGTCGCGCGCCAGTTGCGCCTGCGCGACCTGGGCGGCCTGATCGTCATCGACTTCATCGACATGGAAGTGGCGAAGAACCAGCGCGAAGTGGAAACCCGCCTGAAAGACGCGCTGCACCACGACCGTGCCCGCGTTCAGATGGGCAAGATTTCCCGTTTCGGCTTGATGGAACTGTCGCGCCAGCGCCTGCGTCCGTCGCTGTCCGAAGGTTCGCACGTGACGTGCCCGCGCTGCTCCGGCACCGGCCACATCCGCGATACCGAGTCCTCCGCCCTGCAAGTGCTGCGCATCATCCAGGAAGAGGCGATGAAGGAAAATTCGGCCACCATCCACGTGCAGGTGCCCGTCGATGTTGCCGCATTCCTGCTCAACGAAAAGCGCGGCGAAGTGCTCAAGATCGAGAACCGCCACCGCATTTCCGTGATCCTGGTGCCGAACAAGCACCTCGATACTCCGCATTACAAGCTCGAGCGCATCAAGCACGACGATCCGCGCCTCGAAGACAGCCAGGCCAGCTACACCCTGGCCGAGTCGGCTGAAACCGACATGGCCTACAGCAAGCGCCAGAAGGAAGAAGCCAAGCCGCGCCAGGAAGCCATGGTCAAGACCATCACGCCGGCGCAGCCTGCGCCCGTGGTCGACCGTACTGAAGCGGTCAAGCCGGCCCCGGCGCCGGTCGCGCCGCCGCCTCCTCCGCCTGCGCCTGAAACCTTCATGGACAAGGTGCGCAATTTCTTCTTCGGTAAGCCTGCCCCGGCTCCCGCACCGGTTGCGCCGCCCGCGCCAGTCCGACCGGCCGCCCCGGCGCCGGTCGTCACGCCAGCCAGCGCCAACGGCCGCGGTCCCCGCGCCCGTACCGGCCGCAATGGCAAGCCTGAACGCGAGCCGCGCGATCCCGCTGTCAAGCCGGTCTTCGACGACGCCGTCAAGGCGCCGGCCGATGCGGAAGCGAAGCCAGCCCGTCCGCCACGTCCGCCGCGTCCTGCACGTGATCCGGCCGATATCGCCGCGCCAGGTGCACAGGGTGCAGCCCCGGCTGCGCGCGCTGAACGTCCGGAACGCGGCGAGCGCCCTGAACGTGGCGAGCGTCCGGAACGCCAGCAGCGTCCGCCGAAAGAACGCGGCGAGCGTCCTGAACGCGCCGAACGCGCGCCGGCTGCCGCCACGCTTGACAGCAAGATGGAAGACGTCGCCCTGATCCAGACCGTGTCGTCGCAAGCCGTGACGGTGGTCACGAACGGCCCGGACGGTTTGCAGGAAGAGCACATCGAAGTGACCAAGACCGTCACGTCGCTGGGCCCGAACGGTGAAGAGATGGACGGCGAAGGCGACGAGCCGCGCCGCCGCCGCCGCCGCGGTGGCCGCAACCGCAACCGCCGTGACCGCGAAGGCATGGAAGGCGACGAGAACAGCCAGGCCGAAGGTGCAGAACCAGCCTTCATGCCGGTTGCCGACGAAGCTGCCAAGGAACAGAGCCGCGCGCCAAAAGCGCCGGTCGAAGTGCACGTTCCAGCCGTCAAACCGGCGGAAGAAGCTGGCTGGACGTTCCCGACTGCTGCGTCGATGGCGACCAAACATGCCGTGGCCGAGATGGCCGATCCTGCGCCTGCAGCTGCGCCTGCTGTTGCCCCTACTGCCTCGCCCGCCACTGCGGCCCCGGTTGCTGAAACGCCAGCGCCAGCTGATGCGTTCCTGTTCCCGACCGCTGCTTCGGTGGCTGCCCGCACGGCTGCGACAGCTGAGCATGTGCATGCCGGTGAAGCGGAACGCATGGCAGCGAAACCGGTGCAGTTTCCGGTATCTCAAGCTGAGCTTCAGGCGGAGCCTCAGCCTGCAGCAGCGCCAGTAGTACCCGAGCCGGTGGCCGAAGCGCCAGCGATCGTGTTCCCGGTATCGGCTCCCTCAGTGGCGCCGGTGGCGCTCGCGCCGGCAGCCGAGCCAGCAGCTGCACCAGCGCCAGCCGCTGACCTGGGCCAGTTGCTTGATTCGGCCGGCCTGACCCTGGCTGCCACCGATCCGGAAAAACTGCGCGCTGCCCGTGAAGCCGCCGCGCAGGTGCCACCGCCGGTGCGCGTGCCGCGCACCCGCAAGCCGCTCCCGCCGCAAGCCGACGAGCCGCTGATCCAGGTCGATACGCGCCAGTAAGCGCGGTTTGACAGGGTAAACAGGGAAGCCGCGTGCTTCCCTTTTTTACGTCCCTTGGTCTCGCAGAGTGTTGCTGTCCCGTGTCAGGACACGGGGCGCCGGCTGCGGGGACGCCTGCCGCGTGCTATCGTATCGGCATGTCCGAAAAAATCATCATGCTCAGCGATGCGCGTTCGCGTATCCCTGCCGTTCCCGCCATCCTGTCCGCGCCCAACGGCCTGCTGGCCGACGCCCTCGCGCGGCCGCTGCACGACCTGCGCATCTCCGTCACCGACCGCTGCAATTTCCGTTGTGTGTACTGCATGCCGAAGGAAGTGTTCGACAAGGATTATGCGTACCTGCCGCATTCTTCCCTGCTGTCATTCGAAGAAATCACGCGCATGGCGCGCCTGTTCATTGCGCACGGCGTTGAAAAAATCCGCCTGACCGGCGGCGAGCCGCTGCTGCGCAAGAACCTGGAAGAGCTGGTTGCGATGCTGCGCGCGCTGCCCACCGTCAGCGGCAAGCCGCTCGACATCACGCTGACCACCAACGGGTCGCTGCTGGCCCGCAAGGCGCAAGTGCTGAAAGACGCGGGCCTGGACCGCGTCACCGTCTCGCTCGATGCGATGGACGACGCCACGTTCCGCAGCATGAACGATGTCGACTTTTCCGTGGCGGACGTACTCGAGGGCATCGCTGCTGCGCATGCGGTCGGGCTGGGTCCGATCAAGGTCAACATGGTGGTCAAGCGCGGCCTGAACGACGACCAGATCCTGCCGATGGCGCGCCACTTCAAAAACACGCCGTACGTGCTGCGCTTCATTGAATACATGGACGTGGGCGCGTCGAACGGCTGGAACATGAAAGAGGTGGTCTCGTCCGGCGAGGTGGTAGAACGCATCGGCGCCGAGATGGCGCTCGAACCCATCGATCCCAACTACGTGGGCGAAACCGCGGCGCGCTGGCGCTACACGGACGGCGGCGGCGAGATCGGCGTCATTTCCAGCGTGACGCAGGCGTTTTGCGCCGACTGCTCGCGCGCGCGCCTGTCGACCGAGGGCAAGCTGTACACCTGCCTGTTTGCCTCGCGAGGGCACGACCTGCGCGCGCTGATGCGTGACGGGCGCAGCGACGCCGAGCTGTCGAACGCCATTGCCGGCGTCTGGCACAAGCGCGCCGACCGCTATTCCGAAACGCGCACCATCAACACCGACGGCCTCGTGCTGGGTGCGCGCAAGGTGGAAATGTCGTACATCGGTGGTTAAGGCCTGCCAATGGAAACGATCGAAGGCCTGATCCTGGCCGGTGGTCGCGGCACGCGCATGGGCCATGTCGACAAAGGCCTGCAGCCATTCCAGGACGCCACCCTTGTTGCTGCCGTGTTCAGGCGCCTGGCGCCGCAGGTGGCGCGGCTGTCCATCAGCGCCAACCGTCACCTCGACCAGTATGCCGCGTTTGGCGTGCCGGTCCTGCCTGATGCGACGAACGATTTCGCCGGCCCGCTGGCCGGCCTGGAAGCGGGACTGCGCAACGCCACTTCTTCCCTGCTGCTCACCGCTCCCTGCGATTCGCCGTTCCTGCCCCTGGACCTGGCTGCGCGCCTGCTGGCCGGGCTGCAGGAAGCAAACGCCGACGTGGCGCTGGCGGTGACTGCCGATGGCCAGCGCCATCCGGTTTTTTGCCTCGTCAAAACCACGGTGCTGCCGCAACTGCAAGCCTACCTGCGCGAAGGCGGGCGCAAGATGGGCGGCTGGCATGGCGACCTGCGCGTGGCTAAAGTCATGTTCGACGATACCGAGGCTTTTATGAACATCAATACCCTCAACGAATTGCACCAGCACGCCGACCTGGCGGTGGCGGACGCCCAACGGCTCATTGCGCGCGCGGTCACGCCCGTCGCCGCCATTGAAAAGGTGGCCCTGCGCGCGGCCCTCGACCGCGTGCTGGCGGCCGACATCATCTCGCCCATCGACGTGCCGGCGCACGACAATTCCGCCATGGATGGCTACGCGCTGCGCGGCGCGGACCTGCTGCCCGGCGCGCCGACGATGCTTGCCGTGACCGGCATCGCGTACGCCGGCCGGCCGTTCGAGGCGGCGATCCAGGCTGGCGAATGCGTGCGTATCATGACAGGCGCCGTCATGCCGCCAGGCTGCGACACGGTGGTGGCGCAGGAATGCGTGACGGTCGACGGCAGTACGGTGCGCATCGACGCTGGTGTCGTGCACACCGGTGACAACCGCCGCTTTGCCGGCGAAGACCTGGCCCGCGGCAGCGCGGCGCTGAAAAAAGGGAAGATTGTCCGCCCCGCCGACCTGGGCCTGATTGCATCGCTCGGCATCGCCGAAGTGCCGGTGCAGCGGCGCCTGCGCGTGGCGTTCTTTTCCACCGGCGACGAACTGCGCTCGGTGGGCGAGCCGCTCGACGCCGGGAGCGTCTACGACAGCAACCGTTATACGCTGTACGGCATGCTGCAGCGGCTTGGCTGCGACATCATCGACATGGGCGTCGTGCGCGACGATGCCGCCGCACTCGAAGCGGCGCTGCGCACCGCCTGCGAAAACGCCGACGCCATCATCACTTCGGGCGGCGTGTCGGTGGGCGCTGCCGACTACACGCGCGACGTCATGGCGCGCCTGGGCGACGTGGCGTTCTGGAAGATCGGCATGCGCCCGGGCCGGCCGCTCGCCTTTGGCCACGTCACCTCGAACGGGCGCAGCGCCTGCCTGTTCGGCCTGCCCGGCAATCCGGTCGCCGTGATGGTGTCGTTCTACTTTTTCGCGCGCGCGGCGCTGCTGCAGATGATGGGCGCCGATGCGGTGACGCCGCCACTGCTGCAGGCCATCTCGAGCGCGCCGATCCGCAAGAAACCGGGCCGCACCGAGTACCAGCGCGGGATTTTTTCGCGCACCGGCAGCGGCCGGATTGAAGTCCAGCTGACGGGCGCGCAGGGTTCCGGGATTTTGAGCTCGATGACGCAGGCGAACTGCATCGTGGTGCTGCATGAGGAAATGGGGAATGTGGCGGCGGGAGGGATTGTGGATATTTTGCCGTTTGAGGGGCTGGTTTAAACGTCAGCGACGAGTTAAAACAGCTAACACCTTTGCACTAAATACCGTCATCCTCGCGAAGGCGAGGACCCATAACACCTGAGCGGTATCGCGCACGTCGACGGTATAGCAGACATGTTATGGGTCCCGGCCTTCGCCGGGATGACGGTTTTATATGTAACTATATAATTACTCCACCGAATCTTCAGCGGCCCCCAGCATCAACTGCGCCGCCTCGCTCGGCAGCGCCTCTACTGATTTAAGCTTGCGCGCCATCTGGCGGCTGCGCACTTCAGCGTTTTCGATGTTCTTGGCTGCCCGCTCCAGCGTCATTTTGGTTGCCGCCAGCACGTCGCCGAACTTGCCGAATTCGGTTTTCACGGCGCCCAGCACCTGCCACACTTCGGAAGACCGTTTTTCCAGCGCCAGCGTCCGGAATCCCATCTGCAGGCTGTTCAGGATGGCCGACAACGTCGACGGCCCGGCAATCGTGACCCGCAGCGTGCGCTGCAAGTCGTCCGACAGGCCCGGACGGCGCATCACTTCCGCATACAAACCCTCGGTCGGCAGGAACAGGATCGCAAAATCGGTGGTCTGCGGCGGCGAGACGTACTTGTCGGAGATGGTTTTGGCTTCGCTGCGCACGGCACGTTCGAGCTCCGCGCCGAACTTCAATACGCCCTCGGCGTCGGCGCGGTCGGCTGCATCGAGCAGGCGTTCGTACTGCTCTTTCGGGAACTTGGCATCGATCGGCAGCCATACCGGCTTGCCACCATCGACCTGGCCCGGCAGCTTGATCGCAAACTCCACGCGCGCATTGGTCCCCGCGACTGTCTCGACGTTTTTTGCATATTGATCGACCGTGAGCACCTGCTCGAGCAGCATCTCGAGCTGCACCTCGCCCCACGTGCCGCGCGTCTTGACGTTGGTGAGTACCCGCTTCAGGTCGCCGACACCGATGGCCAGCTGCTGCATCTCGCCCAGGCCCTGGTGGACGCGTTCGAGCCGTTCCGACACCTGCTTGAACGATTCGGACAGGCGCGTCTCCAGCGTCGCGTGCAGCTTTTCGTCGACCGTCTTGCGCATCTCTTCCAGGCGCTGGCCATTGTCGGTCTGCAGGTCGCGGATTTTATGCTCGAGCGTGGCGCGCACTTCCAGCATGCGCTGGCCGTTCGCTTCGGTCATGGTGGCCAGCGCCTGGTTCAGCGAATCGGCCACGCGCTTCAGGCTGCGCGCCTGCTCGTCGCGGCCCGTCGCAGCGTTGTCACCGATCTGCTTTCTCATCGCGTCGAGGTGCTGGACCGTGGCGGCGTGGTACTGCGCCAGGCTGGCAGCCGTATCCTGGCGCGCTGTCTGGGCACCGAGTTGCATCTCGCCCCGCAGTTCGCGTTCGAGGCGCTCGAAGGCCGGTGCGCCGCCGTTGCCGGTGCGGGCCCGCAGCAGCGCCAGCACTTGCAGGACGATGACGACAACAGCCAGGAACGCCAGGGTATAAAAATGGGTATCGGTCATCAGTCGGCCTTGTTGCGCATCCAGTCGGCCGTTTCGTAAAACGACTGCATCAGGCGCAGACGCAGGGCTTCATCCATGCCCACATCGCCGGTGGCCTGCGCCATCGCGTGCAGCCACTGGTCGCGCTCCTTGGTGCCGATCGCATACGGCAAGTGGCGCGCGCGCAGGCGCGGGTGGCCGTATTTTTCAATGTACAGATCGGGGCCGCCCATCCAGCCCGACAGGAACATGAACAGCTTGTCGCGCGAACTGTCGTTGGGGACCGGGTGCATGGCGTGGATGCCGGCGAAGTCGGTTTCCAGCTGCATGATGTCGTAGAAGCGGTCCACCAGTTCACGCAGGCGCGATGCGCCGCCGATGGTGTCGTAAAGGGTGGGAATGGTCATGCGGCATGATATCAAAGCGCCGGAATACCCGCTGACGTCATTCAAGCCAACGTTATCCCCGCGAAGGCGGGGACCCATGGCGCCGGTGCGAAGATGCGTACTGATTAGTGCTGCCAGCGTGCCATGGACCCCCGCCTGCGCGGGGGCTATGCTTCCCGCAGCGTCTGCAAAGGCGCCTGTTTCAGCACCTGCCGCAACCCGAACCACCCGCCGATCAGCGCGCAAATGATGCCCACCACCAGTCCAGCCAGCCACACGCCCGGCGCGAACACCCACGGGAACTTGAACTGGTACGTCGCCAGCGCCCATCCCAGCGCAGCCGCGCCAGTGGCGGCAAGCAGCCCGGCCAGCGCGCCCACCATGACGAACTCGATCCGCTGCGACGTCGCCAGCTGCTTCCTGGTTGCGCCCAGCGCCCGCAGCAGCGCCGATTCGCGCGTGCGCTCGGCCTGGGAACCCATCAGCGCCGCGTACAGCACCAGTACGCCCGACGCCAGCGTGAACAGGAACAGGAATTCCACCGCCATCACCACCTGGTCGAGCACATCCTGCAACTGGCGGATGATGCCGCTGACATCGATGACCGAGAGGTTCGGATACGCCCGCGTGAGCGCGCTGCCCACATGCGCGTTGCTGGCGCCGGCCGGCAGGTGGAACGCCGTCATCATCGTCTGCGGGGCGGCAGCCATGGCGGCCGGGTTGATGATCACGAAGAAGTTCGCGCTCATCGAGCCCCATTCGAGTTTGCGCAGGCTGGTTACCTTCGCGTCGACGATGGTGCCGGCAATATCGAAGCGCATCGTGTCGCCCAGTTTCAGGCCCAGCGTGCCCGCCAGGCCCTGCTCCACCGACGCTTCCGAGACGCCCGGCGCATCGGCAAACCATTGACCGGCAATGACCTCGTTATTGGCCTGCAGGTCGCGCATGGTCGACAGGTTGAACTCGCGTTCGGCCAGGCGGCGCGCGCGGTCGTCGGTGTACGTCGTGGCCGTGATCTCGTTGCCGTTCACCGCCGTCAACCGGCCGCGGATCATCGGATACAGCACCGGCGCCTTGACGCCTGCCGCGAGCAGCTGCTTCGTCACGCCCGCCTGCTGGTCGGGCGAGATATTGATGATGAATCGGTTGGGCGCATCGGGCGGCGTGGCGCTTTGCCACGCGCTGGTCAGGTCGCCGCGCACGACGGTAAGCAGCAGCAGCGCCATCAGGCCCAGGGCCAGCGAGACGATCTGCACGATGGTTGCGCCAGGGCGGCGCTGGAGCGACGTGATCGCAAAACGCCAGCCCTGGTTGCGCACGCCGCCGCGCACGCTTTTCAGCGCCAGCAGCGCAAGCCACGCGACCAGCGCAAACACGCCGAACGCGCCAAGGAAGCCACCAGCCGTCGTCAGCGCCAGGCGGGTATCGCCGGTCTGCCACAGCAGCAGGCCGAGGAACGCCAGCACGCCGACGCCGTAGGTAACGACGGCCATTGGCTGCGGCGCCGCCTGTTCGCGCCGGATCACGCGGTTGTGCGGCACGTTGCGCAACTGGAGCACGGGCGGCAACGCAAAGCCGACCAGCAGCAGCATGCCGGTGGCAATGCCCTGCAGCGCCGGCAGCAGCGACACCGGCGGCAGCGAGGTCCCCATCAGATTGCCGACCAGTTCGAGCAGCACGAAGTGCGCGGCGAAGCCGACTGCGACCCCCAGCATGCTGCCAGCCAGGCCGACCAGGGCGAATTCGATCAGGTACATGGCGCCGACCTGGTTTTGCGTCATGCCGAGGCAGCGCAGCATGGCGCAGGCGTCCAGGTGGCGCTGCATGAAGCGGCGCGCGGCCATGGCCACGGCCACCGCTGCGAGCATGGCCGACAGCAGGCCGACCAGCGACAGGAAGCGCCCCGCGCGGTCCAGCGTCGAACGCATTTCGGGTCGGCCGTTTTCCAGCGACTCGATGCGCACGCCTTTTACGTTGCCCTTGTCCAGCTGCGCCTTGAGCCACGCCTCGTAGGCGTCGACCTGGGTATGGTCGTTGGGATTCGGTGCAGCGACCTGCAGGCGGAACGTGGCGCGCGCGCCGTTGACCGTGAGGCCGGTGGCGGCCAGGTCGTCGAGCGCGAGCATCACGCGCGGCGCAAAGTTGGCAAAGGACGGGCCGCGATCGGGTTCGGCGGCAATCAGCTGCGCAATCGTGAAACTGCTGTCGCCCATCTGCAGCGTGGCGCCGACTTTCGTATCGAGCTTGTCGAGCAGCGCAGCGTCGATCCAGACGGTGCCGCGGGCCGGAATCGCCTCGGTCCCGGCGCCGCGCGCATCGAGCGCCTGCACCGTATCGGTGGTCACGCGTACGGTGCCGCGCAGCGGATAGCCTTGCGAGACAGCCTTGACGGAGGAGAGCACGGCCTGCGAGGCCTCGCCCTCCCCGGCCTGCGCCATGCTCGGGAACGTGACCGTGTCTGCCAGCAGCAGGCCGCGCCGCTGCGCTTCCGCGCGCCACGCCGGCTGGATCGGTTCATCGGCATTGACCAGCAAATCGGCGCCCAGCAGCTGGTGGGCATCGCGTTCCAGGCCGGCGCGCATGCGGTCGATGAAAAAGCCCACCGCCGACAACGCCGAGACGGCAACGATCAGGGAGAGCAGCAGAAACCGCAATTCGCCGGCGCGCCAGTCGCGCGCCGTCATGCGCAGGGATTGGCGGAACATCAGGCAGCCTTTTCAAAGAATGCGTCGACTTCGTCCAGCCAGGCGCGCTTGCGCTCATCGTCGACAAACGACGCACTGAAGCTGTTGCGCGCCAGCGTGCGCGCATGCGTGCGGGTCAACGGCAGCGCTTTGAAGGCAGCAATAAAATTGGCGTTGATGTAGCCGCCAAAATACGCCGGATCATCCGAATTGACGGTCGCGACCAGGTTCGCGTCCAGCAGTTCGCGCAGGTTGTGGCCTTCCATTTCGCCAAACACGCGCAGCTTGACGTTCGACAGCGGGCACACGGTCAGCGCCATCCGTTCGCGCACCAGGCGCGCGACCAGGGCCGGGTCATCGAGGCAGGCGACGCCATGGTCGATGCGCTCGACGTGCAGGACATCCAGCGCGCTTTCGATATACGCCGGCGGGCCTTCTTCACCGGCATGCGCCACCAGGTGCAGGCCGAGGTCACGGGCGCGGGCAAACACGCGGGCGAACTTTTCCGGTGGATTGCCCACTTCCGACGAATCGAGGCCCACGCCAAGCAAACGCGCGCGGTGCGGCAGGGCCGCTTCCAGCGTGGCGATGGCGTCTTCTTCCGGCAGGTGGCGCAGGAAGCACAGGATCAGGCCGGTGCTGACCGGGCTGTCGTCGCACGCGCGCGCGATGCCGTCGATGACGGTGGCGATCGGGACGCCGCGTGCAGTGTGCGTTTGCGGATCGAAAAAGATTTCCGCGTGGCGCACGTTGTCTGCTGCGGCGCGCTGCAAATAAGCTGCCGTCATGTCGTAGAAGTCCTGCTCGGTCAGCAGCACGCTGGCGCCGGCGTAATAGATATCGAGAAACGACTGCAGATCGCTGAATGCGTAGGCTGCACGCAACGTTTCGACCGAGTCGTAGGCCAGTGCGACACCGTTCCTTTGCGCCAGCGCAAAGATCAGCTCGGGCTCAAGCGAGCCTTCAATATGAATGTGCAACTCGGCCTTGGGCATGCCGGTGACGAGCTGAAGCAGTTGCTGGTCTTGCATTGTGTTTCTCCGCGAAAAATTGCCAGGGAAGGCGATGGAAGGCAGTGTAGCGCATGCGCGCTGGCGCTTCATTTCACTGGGGAATTTTGGCGCCATGCCTGCCGCCGCGCTCACGCGTAGCGCGCGCCACGCCGGTGCAAGCGGCGGCAAAATAGGCAGACAGGCGCGTAATTCAAACAGCAATTTTTCGAGCGCGCCGCATGTCCGGAGCGACTGCAGGGTGCATAAAAAAATGCTTCGGGCTGCGTTGTAAAAGTGCGCAAATCACGTGGGCCTGGCGCGTTAAAAAAAGTGATTTTGTTTATAAAATCAATGACTTGACTGCAGTGTACCGCTGAAATTACATTGCTTTGACATCGCCATCCGATAGGCACATAATAAATTTCACGGACGTAATTAGACGTTCTCAGCGCACACCAAGACCGGATCTCATCCGGCATCAATAAAAACGATATCGCTTCCGCGACACAGCGCCATCCTCCCGGCGCGCCGCACGGAGCCGCGAGCCCGAGAAGGAGTTTTGCCACGCCCGGGGCCTGGCGTCGCCGCAAGCGCGACTGCCGCAAAAAATCTGATTCTCTGCATGCACATTAAAGGACATTTAGATTACCATTTTTGACAACTACGCAGCGCGTTACGAGCGCACCCGGGAAGAGGAATATTCCCTTTCAGAGTATCTGGCACTGTGCAAGAAGGACCCGCTGACCTACGCCACGGCGCCGGAACGCATGCTGGCGGCCATTGGCGAGCCGAAGGTCGTCGATACGCGCCAGGATCCGCGCCTGTCGCGCATTTTCGCCAACAAGATCATCAAGATCTATCCGGCCTTCCGCGAGTTCTATGGCATGGAGGAAGTCATCGAGCAGGTCGTCTCGTATTTCCGCCACGCGGCGCAAGGCCTGGAAGAGCGCAAGCAGATCCTGTATTTGCTCGGTCCTGTGGGCGGCGGCAAATCGTCGATCGCTGAAAAACTCAAGTCGCTGATGGAACATGTGCCGTTTTACGCGATCAAGGGTTCGCCGGTGAATGAATCGCCGCTCGGCCTGTTCAATGAAGCGGAGGACGGCGTCATCCTCGAAGAAGACTATGGCATTCCGCGCCGTTTTTTGCGCAGCATTCCGAGTCCGTGGGCCGTCAAGCGACTGCATGAATTCAATGGCGACATCAACCAGTTCCGCGTGGTGCGCCGCTATCCGTCGATCCTGAAACAGGTCGCCATTTCCAAGACCGAACCAGGCGACGAAAACAACCAGGATATTTCGTCCCTGGTCGGCAAGGTCGATATCCGCAAGCTGGAAGATTATGCCCAGGACGATCCGGACGCCTACAGCTATTCGGGCGGCCTGTGCCTGGCCAACCAGGGCCTGATGGAATTCGTCGAAATGTTCAAGGCGCCCATCAAGGTGCTGCACCCGCTGCTCACTGCCACGCAGGAAGGCAACTACAAGGGTACCGAGGGTTTTGGGGCGATTCCCTTCGAAGGCATCATCCTGGCGCACTCGAATGAATCGGAATGGAAAACGTTCCGCAACAACCGCAACAACGAAGCGTTCCTCGACAGGATTTACATTGTCAAGGTGCCGTATTGCCTGCGCGTCAGCGATGAAATCAAGATCTACGACAAGCTGCTGCGCAACTCTTCCTTGGAACAGGCGCCGTGCGCACCGGGCACGCTGAAAATGATGGCGCAGTTTGCCATTTTGTCGCGCCTGAAGGATCCGGAAAATTCCAGCATCTTTTCCAAAATGCTGGTCTACGATGGCGAGAATCTGAAGGATACCGATCCGAAAGCGAAGTCGATGCACGAGTATGTCGATTACGCCGGCGTCGATGAGGGCATGAACGGCTTGTCGACCCGCTTCGCCTTCAAGATCCTGTCGAAGGTGTTCAATTTCGACACCACCGAAGTGGCCGCCAATCCGGTGCACCTGCTGTATGTGCTGGAACAGCAGATCGAACGCGAGCAATTCCCGCCCGAAGTCGAACAGCGCTATTTTTCGTACATCAAGGAACACCTGGCGCAGCGCTATGTCGACTTCATCGGCAAGGAAATCCAGACCGCCTACCTGGAAAGCTACTCGGAATACGGCCAGAATATTTTCGACCGCTACGTCACGTTCGCCGACTTCTGGATCCAGGACCAGGAATTCCGCGATCCCGATACGGGCGAGAGTTTCGACCGCGAGTCGCTCAACAGCGAACTGGAAAAAATCGAAAAGCCAGCCGGCATCTCGAACCCGAAAGACTTCCGCAACGAGATCGTCAACTTCGGGCTGCGGGCGCGGGCCACCAATGGCGGCAAGAATCCGGCCTGGACCAGCTACGAAAAATTCCGCACCGTCATCGAGAAAAAAATGTTCTCGAATACGGAGGAACTGTTGCCGGTGATTTCGTTCAATGCCAAGGCCAGTGCCGAGGACGCCAACAAGCACGCCGATTTCGTGGCGCGCATGGTCGAGAAAGGCTATACGCCCAAGCAGGTGCGCCTGCTGTGCGAATGGTATCTGCGGGTGCGCAAGTCGTCGTGATGGGGACGTGGGCGCGCCAGCCGTGGCGCCCACGCTTTTGCAGACCGTATTAAGATAGAAGCACCGGACCAGCAGGATCTTTCCGCAGGAGGCATGTTTTGACTTACCTCATCGACCGACGATTGCAAGGCAAGAACAAGTCAGCGATCAACCGTGAACGCTTCCTGCGCCGCTACAAAGGGCAGATCAAGGATGCGGTGGGACGGGCGATCAAGGGCCGCTCGATCACCGACATCGAGAATGGCGAGAAGGTCACCATCCCGGTCAAGGATGTGAACGAACCGAACTTCGGTCACGCCCATGGTGGTGTGTGGGAAACGGTCAACCCCGGCAACCGTGAATACCAGAAAGGCGACCAGTTCAACCGTCCACGCGGCGGTGGCGGCAGCGGCCGCGGCAAGGCTGGCAACAGCGAACAGCCCACCGAAGACGATTTCATTTTCGAGTTGTCGCGCGAAGAATTCATGAACTATTTCTTCGAAGACCTCGAGTTGCCCAATATGGTCAAAACGCAGCTGGCCCAGACCATCGATTTCAAGCAGCAGCGCGCCGGCTACAACATGTCGGGCACACCGTCGAACATCCATGTGCTGCGGTCGCTGCGCGGTGCCCTGGGCCGTCGCATTGCTGTCGGCGGCGGGTCGCGCAAGGAGCTTGTGCGCGCCGAACGCGAATTGCAATCGCTGCTGGACGACAAGGTATCCGAGGAAGACGCGCGCGTTGTGGCTTTGAAAAAACGCATCCACCACCTCCGTACCAAGCTGCTGGCCATTCCCTTCATCGACCCGTTCGACCTGCGCTATACCAACCGCATCAAGGTGCCGAAGCCCACGACGCAAGCGGTCATGTTCTGCGTGATGGATGTGTCCGGTTCCATGGACGAAAGCCGCAAGGATACCGCCAAGCGCTTTTTCATTTTGCTGTACCTGTTCCTGAAACGCGCCTACGAAAAAATCGACGTGGTCTTCATCCGCCACCACACGGCTGCGGCCGAAGTGGACGAGAACGATTTCTTCCACTCGCGCGAATCGGGCGGCACGGTGGTGTCATCGGCGCTGCACCTGCTGCAAAAGATCATTGCCGAGCGCTACAGCAGCGGTGAATGGAACAGTTACGTGGCCCAGGCGTCCGACGGCGACAACTGGGACAACGATTCCGTCATGTGCAAGCAGTTGCTGAGCAATACGATCATGCCGGCCGTCCAGTACTACACCTACGTCGAGATTACCGACGGGCCGCCGCAAAACCTGTGGGAACAGTACATGGAAGTGGCGCGCCATCACCAGAATTTCGCCATGCAAAAGATCGTGACGCCGGCCGACATCTATCCAGTGTTCCGCGAACTGTTCAAAAAGCAAATCAAGTAGTGGGAGATCGCCATGCCAAGAGATCCGAACAACCCGCGCGCCCTGCCCGAGCAGTCGGAGTGGACATTCGAACTGATCGAACAGGTGCACGAGGAAGTGCGCCGCGTCGCCCGCGACTTCGGCCTCGACACCTATCCCAACCAGCTCGAGGTCATCAGCGCCGAGCAAATGATGGATGCGTATGCCTCGGTCGGCATGCCGGTGTCGTACAACCACTGGTCGTTCGGCAAGCACTTCCTGTCGACCGAGAAAAGCTATAAACGTGGCCAGATGGGCCTGGCCTATGAAATCGTCATCAATTCCAACCCGTGCATTGCCTATCTGATGGAGGAAAACAGCCTGACCATGCAGGCACTGGTGATTGCGCACGCAGCGTACGGCCACAATTCCTTCTTCAAGGGTAATTACCTGTTCCGCACCTGGACCGATGCGGATGCCATTGTCGACTACATGGTGTTTGCGAAAAATTACATTGCGGAGTGCGAACAGCGGCACGGTATCGATGCAGTGGAGTTGCTGCTGGACTCGTGCCACGCGCTGCAAAATTATGGTGTCGACCGCTACAAACGCCCTGCCAAGCTGTCGCTGGCCCAGGAGACGGCGCGCCAGAAGGAACGGGAAGAGTATGCCCAGTCCCAGGTCAACGCCCTGTGGCGCACCGTGCCGCGCCGCGATGAGGAAGAAGCGCTGGTCGCGGCCAAGCGCTTCCCGCCCGAGCCAGAGGAAAACCTGCTGTATTTCATTGAAAAATACGCACCACTGCTGGAGCCGTGGCAGCGCGAACTGGTCCGCATCACCCGCAAAATTTCCCAGTACTTTTATCCGCAGCGCCAGACGCAAGTCATGAACGAAGGCTGGGCCACGTTCTGGCACTACACGATTTTGCAGGAGCTCTATAAAGAAGGCATCGTCGGCGACGGCTTCATGCTGGAGTTTTTCCAGAGCCATACCAACGTCGTGTTCCAGCCGCCCGCCACCAGTCCGCACTACAGCGGCATCAACCCGTATGCGCTGGGCTTCGCGATGATGACCGACATCCGGCGTATTTGCGAACATCCCACCGACGAAGACCGCGAATGGTTCCCGGCCATGGCCGGCACCGACTGGCGCAAGGCGCTTGATTTCGCCATGCGTAATTTCAAGGACGAAAGCTTCATTGCCCAGTACCTGTCACCCAAGCTGATCCGTGACTTTCACTTTTTTGCCGTGCTCGACGACGATCGCAGTGACAAGCTGACGGTCTCGGCAATCCACGACGAACGGGGCTACCGCTACGTGCGCCAGCAGCTTGCTGATCAATACAACCTGGGTAATCGCGAACCGAACATCCAGGTGTGGCAAGTCAATACCCGGGACGATCGCGCCCTTACCCTGCGCCATACGCAGTTCCAGCGCCGGCCGCTGAACCAGCAAGCGCAGGAAGTGCTCAAACATGTGGCGCGCTTATGGGGTTTCGATGTACGCCTGGAAACGGTCGATCCTGCAGGCAAGCTGATCAGCAGCCTGGAATGCCGGCGCGAAAAACGCAGCCACTAGCGCGAACACACAGCCAAACTACTTTCTTGTAAGAATCTTTCGCCGTTTTTCCACCGTTTTGGTGGCAAAACGGCTATTTTTTTCGTAAAGCTACAAAAATTTACGTCTTGCCTTTGCGGGCCAGCGCACCAAAATCGCGCACTATTGGACAAACGTCCGCCACAGACAGTCGAGATGTGGTTATAGTTAGTGCAAGCACGGCTGTCGTTTATACAAAATTCTCCTTATGTAAGGCTTAACCAAGGATAATTTTGTCAAACTCGGCCGTAGCCGGAGCTTCCACAGGCTGCACAAAGCGCCCATTTTGAACACGTGCACGATCCTTTTCGACCGGTTATTCAGGCTTGTTCATACAGTCCCTCGCATGCCCTTTTTCCGGGCTTTTTACGGGGGAAAACGCCCCTTTTACGGGCGTAAAAATGTATGTGCAAAAAAGAATTCGTAGGTATAATTCGCCGATGTCCCGGATGCGGCATGGCACTCGTCGTGTTTAGAGGGTTTAGTAGCAACAAAAGAGTTGGTATTGGAGAAAGCAGGCATGGATTTTTCGCATGAGAAGCAACCCGGGAAAAATTTTACTGGTATTGCCATTGTCATCATCTTGCACGTCATCGTCGCCTACGGGATCGTCACCGGTCTCGGCAAGCGCATGGTCACCAAGATGACGGAAGCAGTGGAGACCAAGATTATTGAAGAGGTCAAACCTCCCCCACCACCGGACGTGCCGCCACCGCCGCCTCCACCCGAGATGAAGGCGCCACCGCCACCGTTCATCCCGCCGGTCGAGGTTCAGGTTCAGCAGCCGCCACCGCCACAAAACGTGATCGCCGCGACGACCAGCGTCAAGCCGACGACGAACGTTCTGGCACCGCCGGCTCCGCCAGCACCGCCAGCGCCGCCAGCAGCGCCTGCGGGTCCGTCGCGTGTCAACGCAGTGGTCGACTTCAGCACCTGCAGCACGCCGGAATATCCGAAGGCAGCACAGCGCAATGAAGAAACCGGCACCACGACCTTGTCCTTCCTGATTGGTGTGGATGGCGCGGTCAAGGATTCGAAGATGCAAAAATCGAGTGGCTCGCGTGATCTCGATAGGGCTGCGCAAAATGCACTGAGCAAGTGCAAATTCAAGCCTGCAATCGTCGATGGCAAACCAACGGAAACCTGGTCACCAGTTGCTTACGTCTGGACGCTGCAATAAACCGAGGCAACACACCTCGTCTCTTGTGTGAAATTCGTTGTCTAAATCTGTTCAGCGAACTGATTATTTTCTAATTTTGGAGGAAGCATGTTTAAGAATACCCGTTTGTCCGCTGTCCTGGCGGCAGTCCTGTTCTCGGTAACCGCAGCTGGCGCGCTGGTTTCGACTCCAGCTTTCGCTGACGCTCCGGCTTCCGCCGCAGCGACCGCACCAGCAGCTGACGCGGCTGCGCCAGCGGCAGCACCTGCTGCTGACGCTGCTGCTGCTCCTGCAGCACCTGCAGTGGCACCTGGCGCCAAGGAAGAAGTTGAAAACCCGTTCGGTATTCAAGCCGTCTGGGGCGGCGGTTTCGTTCCACGCGCTACGCTGATCATCCTGGCGCTGATGTCGATGGGTTCGTGGTACATCATCATCACCAAGTTCCTGGACCAGATGAAAATCTTCAAGCAGTCGAAAGAAGCCACTGCCAAGTTCTGGAAATCGCCATCGATCGCTGCCGGTTCGGCAGCCCTGAAAGAAGGCAGCCCATTCCGTTTCATCGCTGAAACCGGCACCAAGGCTACCCAGCACCACGACGGCGCCCTGCTCGAGCAGATCGACCTGTCGACCTGGGTCACGATGTCGATCCAGCGCGCTGTTGACAAAGTTCAGTCGCGTCTGCAAGACGGCCTGTCGTTCCTGGCAACCGTTGGTTCGACCTCGCCGTTTATCGGTCTGTTCGGTACCGTCTGGGGTATCTACGGCGCGCTGACCAACATCGGTATGACCGGTAACGCATCGATCGACAAAGTCGCAGGTCCAGTGGGTGAAGCGCTGATCATGACCGCTTTCGGTCTGTTCGTTGCAGTTCCTGCCGTGCTGGGTTACAACTGGCTGGTACGTCGTAACAAGTCGGCAATGGAAGATGTGCGTTCGTTCAGCGCTGACGTGCACTCGGTCCTGATCTCGGGCGCCATGTCGACGAGCGAAGCTGGCCGTGCCGCCGGCGCCAAAAAGATTGGATAAATCATGTCGATGAGTGTCGGCTCCGATAGCGGAGAAGAAGATGCAATCATGTCAGAGATCAACACGACGCCGCTCGTCGACATCATGTTGGTTCTGCTGATCATCTTCCTGATCACCAGCCCGGTTGTGCTCAAGCTGCAGAAGATCACCCTGCCGAACGAGACCAACCAGGTGGTGAAAACCAAGCCTGAAGACGTCAATATCGTGGTCAACAAAGACGGCGATATGTACTGGAATCAGAAACGCCTGGCGAACACGGACGAACTGTTCGAGTTCCTGAAAAAAGAGTCGGTCAAGTTGCCGCAGCCGGAAGTACACATTCGTGGCGACCAAGAAACACGCTACGAATTCATCGGCAAGGTGATTTACACGGCACAACGTGCTGGGGTGCAGAAGGTCGGTTTCATTACCGAACCGCCTGACAAGGGTTAAACGCCTTCTGCCGGGTGCGGGGACAAGCAGGACCGTCCCCCTCCCCGCAGCCACCTCAACATCTGAAAGGAAACACCATGAGTATGAACGTCGGTTCGGGTTCCGGCAGCAAGAATGCTGATCCAGAACCAATGATGGAAATGAACATGACTCCCTTGATCGACGTGATGTTGGTCTTGATTATCATGTTGATTATCACCATCCCGAAACAGAACCACTCGGTCAATCTGAACATGCCGGTTGGCAATCCACCGCCTCCGACTGCTCCGCCAGTCGTCGTGACCATCGACGTTGACTTCGACGGCACGATCACCTGGGACGGCGCAGTGGTGCCTGACCGCGCGACGCTGGAGCAGAAACTCTCCGCAGTCGCTGCCCAGGCAGACCAGCCGGAAGTGCACCTGCGTCCCAACAAGCTGGTGGCCTACAAATCGGTCGCTGGAGTGATGGCGTCGGCGCAGCGTCTCGGCGTCACCAAAATTGGTATGGTTGGTAACGAGCAGTTTCAATAAAACACACATTAGTGTGACGACACGGCAGGGATTCCCTGCCGTGTCCATTTTGAAGAAAGATTTCTGACAATGTCCAAATTCCGTATCGCACACCTCGGCTTCGTCATGGCCGCCCTTGGTTTCACCGCAGCCAGCCCAGTGCTGGGCCTGTCCACCGCCTACGCCGCAGAAGCCCTGCGCCCGGAAGTCGGCGTGCCGCTGCAGGCAGCGCAAGCATTGATGAAACAAGGCAAGTCGAAAGAAGCACTGAACAAACTGCGCGATGCCGACAAAGTGTCCGGCAAGACTGCAAACGAAACCTATCTCATCGAACGCGTGCGCGCGGCTGCAGCCTCTTCCGCCGGCGACTACGACACCGCGGCCCGGGCGTTCGAAGCATTGATCGCTTCCGGCAAGCTGAGCGCCGCAGAGCGCGCTCAGTTCTCCGAAGGCCTGATCGGCATCTACATGCGTGCCAAGGAATTCGGCAAGGCCAACGAGGCGATCAACCGCCAGCTGAAGGATCACGACGATCCGAAACTGCGCGCTTACCTGATCCAGAACTACTATCAGAGCGGCAACCTGACCGGCGCTGAAAACGAGCTGAACAATATGCAGAAGGGCGGCCGCACGCTGTCCGAAGACCAGCTCGGCCTGCTGGCGAATATCTACCTGAAAAAGAACGACAAGGTCGGTTACGTCAACACCATCGAGAAGCTGGCAGCGAACTATCCAAAATCCAGCTACTGGACCGACCTGCTGAACCGTGTGGTTGGCAAGCCTGGCTTCTCGTCGCGCCTGAATGTCGACGTGTATCGCCTGAAACTGGCCAACAACCTGATCAAGAAGCCGAGCGAGTACCTGGAAATGGCGCAGCTGGTCATCCAGGCCAAGGCGCCTGCCGAAGCCCTGAAAATCATCGACAAAGGTTATAAAGCCGGTGCCCTGGGTGTCGGGCCGGATGCGGCGCGCCACCAGCGCCTGAAAGACCTGGCTGAAAAGACCCTGGCCGAAGACAACAAGAACAGCGCTGTCAACGAAGCCGAGCTGGTCAAGGCCAAGGACAACGACGGCCTGGTCGCCATGGGTTACGGCCTGGTGCAGGCTGGCCAGTCCGACAAGGGCCTGAAGATGATGGAAGCAGCGATCAAGGCCGGTGGCCTGCGCAATCCTGAAGACGCGAAGCTGCATCTGGGCCAGGCATACGCTGTCGCCGGCAAGAAGGCGCAAGCCATCTCGACGCTCAAGGGCGTGGGCGGCACCGACGGTACCGCGGAACTGGCGCGCTACTGGATCATGGCCATCAACCATCCGATGGGCTGAGCCTGATCGGTTGCATGGTTCGGCAAAAACGCCGCCTCGGACAGGGCGGCGTTTTTTTTATCGCTTTCGCACGCCCCGGATGACGACCGATTTGGCGGCGCCGCCCCACTTGACCGTATAATCTGATATTTCGGCCAAGCCACAGATTGTATCCATGAAGGTTTTTCGCGGTCTTCCCAACGACCGGGCGCGCGCTCCATGCGCCCTCACGATCGGCAACTTTGACGGTGTCCACCGCGGCCACCAGGCATTGCTTGCGCGCGTCGTCGCCGCTGCAGAGAATCTGAAGCTGGAAGCCGCCGTGATGACCTTCGAGCCGCATCCGCGCGAATTCTTCGCTGCCCGCAGCGGCGACCTGTCGCGCGCGCCCACCCGCATCGCCAACCTGCGCGACAAGCTCGAATCGCTGTCGAATGCCGGCATCGACCGCGTCATCGTGGAACACTTCAACGAGCAGTTCGCGTCGATGTCGCCGCAGGACTTTACAAAACGTGTGCTGGTCGACGGCCTGCACGTGAAATGGCTGATGGTGGGCGAAGATTTCTGCTACGGCGCCCGCCGCGCCGGCAATGTGCAGATGCTGGCCGAAGCAGGCCGCGAATACGGCTTCCATGTCGAGACCCTGCCCGCGGTGATGCACGACGCCACCCGCATCTCGTCCTCTGCCGTGCGCACCGCGCTGGCGGCCGGCGACTTCGCCCGCACCGGCGGCCTGCTCGGCCATGCTTATTCGATCTCCGGCCACGTCATCCACGGCCAGAAGCTGGGACGCACGCTCGGCTTTCCGACACTGAACCTGCGCGTTGCGCACCGGCCTGCCCTGGCCGGCATCTTCGTCGTGCAGGTGCATGGCCTGGACGACGCGCCATTGCCGGCTGTCGCCAGCCTGGGCAAGCGCCCCACCGTCGACGACAGCGGCCGCATGCTGCTGGAAGTGCACCTGCTCGACGTGGCGCGGTCCTGCTACGGCCAGCTGGTGCGCGTCGAGTTCCTCGAAAAACTGCGCGACGAAGAAAAATACGATGGCCTGGCTGCACTGACGGCCGCGATCAACCGCGACGCCGATCAGGCCCGGGCCTACTTCAAGATGGCGCCACGGGTTGCCCCCGCCGACGGCGAGCGCGCCGCCGCCCTCTCCGCGACCGACCGAATTTGACGCTGCCAGCGCTCCCTTCCCGGCTTAGCAGCCACGCCGAATACCAGCACGACCCATTTTAAAAGAGCCCATGTCCGATACCAAACCAGCCCCGAAAGCGGGCAAGAAGCCTGAGTCCAAATACCCGGTCAACATGACCGACACCCCGTTCCCGATGCGCGGCGACCTCGCCAAGCGCGAACCGGGCTGGGTGAAACAATGGCAGGACAAGAAAGTCTACGAACGCGTGCGCAAGGCCCGCGCCGGTGCGCCGAAATTCATCCTGCACGACGGCCCGCCGTACGCCAACGGCGACATCCACCTGGGCCACGCAGTCAACAAGATTTTGAAGGACATGGTCGTCAAGGCGCGCACGCTGGCCGGCTTCGATGCGCCGTATGTGCCGGGCTGGGACTGCCACGGCATGCCGATCGAAATCCAGATCGAAAAGCAGTTCGGCAAAAACCTGCCGACCGCGGAAGTGCTCACCAAGGCGCGCGCCTACGCGCTCGAACAGATCGACAAGCAGCGCGCCGGCTTCATCCGCCTGGGCGTACTCGGCGAGTGGGACAACCCGTACATGACGATGGCGTACGGGAACGAGGCCGATGAACTGCGCGCGCTCGGCACCCTGCTGGACAAGGGCTATGTGTACCGTGGCCTGAAACCGGTCAACTGGTGCTTCGATTGCGGTTCGGCGCTGGCCGAAGCGGAAGTGGAATACCAGGAAAAGCGCGATCCGGCCATCGATGTCGGCTTCCCGTTTGCCGAGACGGATAAACTGGCGGCGGCGTTCGGCCTGCCAGTCCTGCCCGCGGGCGCCGGCTTCATCGTCATCTGGACCACCACGCCATGGACCATCCCGTCCAACCAGGCGCTGAACGTGAACGCGGAAGTGACGTACGCCCTGGTGCAGGCCACACGCGACGGCCAGCCGCTGCTGCTGATCCTGGCGCAGGACCTGGTCGAGTCGTGCCTCGCGCGCTACAAGCTGGAAGGCAGCATTGTCGCCACCACCACCGGCGAAAAGCTGGGCGGCATCGCGTTCCATCATCCGCTGCACGCGGTCGACCCGTTCTATGACCGCCTGTCGCCGCTGTACCTGGCCGACTACGTCACCACCGAGAGCGGTACCGGCGTGGTCCACTCCGCGCCCGCGTACGGCCTGGAAGACTTCATCTCGTGCAAGGCGCACGGGATGAAGGACGACGACATCCTGAAACCGGTGATGGGCGACGGCCGCTTCGTGCCGACTCTGCCGCTGTTTGGCGGCATGACGATCTGGGAGGCGTCGAAGCAGATCTGCGCGGCGCTGACCGCGGCTGGCGCGCTGTTCGAAGTCAAGATGTTCGACCACAGCTACATGCACTGCTGGCGCCATAAAACGCCGATCATCTACCGCGCCACCAGCCAGTGGTTTGCCGGCATGGACGTGACGCCCAAAGACGGCGGCGCCACCTTGCGCGAAACCGCGCTGGCCGGCATCGAGCAGACCGCCTTCTTCCCCGACTGGGGCCAGGCGCGCCTGCACGGCATGATCGAAAACCGTCCCGACTGGACGCTCTCGCGCCAGCGCCAGTGGGGCGTGCCGATGGCCTTTTTGCTGCACAAGGAAACCGGCGAGCTGCACCCACGCACGCCGGAGCTGCTCGAGCAAGTGGCAAAGCTGATCGAACAAGGCGGCATCGACGCTTGGCAGGCGCTCGACGTCAGGGACCTGCTCGGCGACGAAGCCGACCAGTACGAAAAGAACCGCGACACGCTCGACGTCTGGTTCGACTCGGGCAGCACGCACCAGACGGTGCTGCGCGGCTCCCATAAGAACGAGCTCGCGTTCCCTGCCGACCTGTACCTGGAAGGCTCGGACCAGCACCGCGGCTGGTTCCACTCGTCCCTGCTGACGTCGTCGATGCTCAATGGCGTGCCGCCGTACAAAGCCCTGCTGACGCACGGCTTCACGGTCGACGCCGAAGGCAAGAAGATGTCGAAGTCGCTGGGGAACACGCTGGCGCCGCAAAAAATCTCCGACACGCTCGGCGCCGACATCCTGCGCCTGTGGGTCGCCTCGACCGATTACACGGGCGAACTGTCGATCTCCGACGAGATCCTGAAACGCGTAACCGAGTCGTACCGCCGCATCCGCAACACGCTGCGCTTCCTGCTGGCGAACACGTCGGACTTCGACCATGCCGCGCACGCGGTGCCGGTGGCCGAGATGCTCGAGATCGACCAGTACGCGGTGGCCGCGATGGCGCGCCTGCAGGCCGACATCCTGGTGCACTACGAGCGCTACGAATTCCATCCGGTGATCGCGCGCCTGACCAATTACTGTTCCGAGGACCTGGGCGGCTTCTACCTGGACATCCTCAAGGACCGCCTGTACACCACCGCCCCGGACTCGCACGCCCGCCGCTCGGCCCAGACCGCGCTGTGGCACATCGCGCACAGCCTGCTGCGCGTGATGGCGCCGACGCTGTCGTTCACGTCCGAAGAAGCATGGGCCGTGTTCGCCGGCGCCGAGGCGTTCAGCGCCAGCGACGAGACCATCTTCACGCAGACCTGGTGGACCTTGCCGGACGTGCCGGACGCCGGCGCGCTGGTGGAAAAATACACGCAGCTGCGTGCCGTGCGCGCCGACGTCACCAAGCAGCTCGAAGAACTGCGCACCTCCGGCGCGATCGGCTCGTCGCTGCAGGCGGAGGTCACGATTCAGGCCGCGCCGGCGAAGTTCAAGCTGCTGGCCAGCCTCGACGACGACCTGAAGTTCGTCTTCATCACCTCGCAGGCAAAAGCCGTCGAAGTGGCCGATGAAGCCGATGAAGCGGTCGCCGTGCATGCATCGCAGGACGCAAAATGCGAGCGCTGCTGGCACTACCGCGCGGACACCGGCAGCCATGCCGACCATCCGGGCCTGTGCGCACGCTGCTACAGCAACCTGTTCGGCACCGGCGAGCGCCGCCGCTTCGCTTAAGCAGTACGCCCTGCCGCGCCGCCGCCTGGACAGCGGCGGCGCGGCCTCTCCACCTCAAACTGACCGCCATGGCCACCAAAAAAAAACAAATATTCTCGACCGCCTCCAAATCCAGCGGCAGCATGCTGCCTTGGCTCGGCATCGCCGCCATCGTGATCCTGCTCGACCAGGTCTCGAAAATATCGATCACCAGAACGTTCCACCTTGGTGACTCGCGTCCGATCACCAGCTTCTTCAACCTGGTCCTGGCCTACAATCCAGGGGCCGCGTTCAGCTTCCTGGGCAGCCAGAACGGCTGGCAGCGCTACTTCTTCACCGCCATTGCCATCGCCGCTGTCGGTTTCATCCTTTACCTGCTGCGCCGCCACGCCGGCCAGCGCATGTTCTGCTGGGCGCTCGCGCTGATCATGGGCGGCGCCATCGGCAACGTCATCGACCGCATCCTGTACGGGCACGTGATCGACTTCCTCGATTTCCACCTGAACGGCTGGGGCCATTTTCCGGCCTTCAACCTGGCCGACAGCGCCATCACGCTCGGCGCGATCCTGTTCATCTTCGATGAACTGCGGCGCGTGAACAAACACTAGCATTCAACCGACGGAGGCGCGCATGGACCTGCAAGGGAAAAAAATCGTCCTCGGACTGACCGGTGGCGTGGCCTGCTACAAGGCTGCTGAACTGTGCCGCGGCCTGGTGAAACAGGGCGCCGACGTGCAGGTCGTGATGACGGAGGCCGCCACGCACTTCATCGGCGCCGTGACCATGCAGGCGCTGTCCGGCCATCCGGTGCACATCGACCAGTGGGATGCGCGCATCCCCAACAACATGGCGCATATCGACCTCACGCGCGGCGCCGACGCGGTCCTGATCGCCCCCTGTTCGGCGGACTTCATGCGCAAGCTGGCGCATGGCGCCTGCGACGACCTGCTCTCGACGCTGTGCCTGGCCCGCCCGCACGGCGTGCCACTGCATGTGGCGCCGGCCATGAACGTGGAAATGTGGGACAACCCGGCCACGCGCCGGAACGTGGCGCAGCTGCGCGCGGACGGCATCCGGGTGTTCGGCCCGGTCGCCGGCCAGCAAGCCTGCGGCGAAGTGGGCCTGGGCCGCATGCTCGAACCGGCCGACATCCTCGACGAACTGGTGGCGGCCTTCCAGGCCAAGGTGCTGGCCGGCCGGCGCGTGATGATCACCGCCGGCCCCACGTTCGAGGCGATCGACCCGGTGCGCGGCATCACCAATCTGTCATCCGGCAAGATGGGCTACGCGCTGGCGCGTGCCGCGCGCGAGGCCGGCGCCGACGTGGTGCTGGTGTCGGGGCCAACCACGCTGCCGACGCCGCACGGCGTGCGCCGCATCGACGTGCAGAGCGCCCAGCAGATGCACGACGCCGTCATGGCCGGCATCGCCGGCCAGCACATCTTCATCGGCGTGGCCGCGGTGGCCGACTGGCGCGTGGTCAACGCCAGCGCGCACAAGGTCAAGAAGGAAGAAGGCGGCGCGCCGCCGCAGCTGCAGTTCGAGCAGAACGTCGACATCCTCGCCGCCGTCGCAGCCACCGGCTCGCTGTCCGGCTGGCCGTATTGCGTTGGTTTTGCGGCCGAATCGGAAAACCTGGTCGAATACGGCGCCGTCAAACGGGCCCGCAAGAACGTGCCGCTGCTGGTCGGGAACATTGGGCCGAGCGCATTCGGGCAGGACGACAATACGGTCATCCTGTTCGACGAAAACGGCCACACGGTACTGCCCAGGGCGCCCAAGCTGGAACTGGCACGGCAGATCGTTTCCGAGATTGCCAAGCGGCTGGAGCAGCGCTCGCTGCTGAAGTAAGCCGCGCCGCGCGCTTGCTACCGTCGCACCGGCATTCGCCGGGATGACGCTGGTCCCAATGACTCAAACTATCGTTGGTGCCAGCTACGCGAACCAGCGCTGGTACTCACTACCTAAACTATCCATACCGATTCAATCAATGAAAACCATCGACATCAAAATCATGGACGAGCGCATGCTTGCCCTCCTCCCGGCCTACGCCACCCCGGGCAGCGCCGGCCTCGACCTGCGCGCCTGCATCGATGCGCCCATCACCATCGAACCGGGCGCGACCGTGCTCGTGCCCACCGGCCTGGCCATCCACGTGGCCGATCCCGGCTACTGCGCGATGATCCTTCCGCGCAGCGGCATGGGTCACAAGAACGGCATCGTATTGGGGAATCTGGTAGGCTTGATCGACTCCGACTACCAGGGACAGCTGATGATCTCGACCTGGAACCGCAGCCAGAGCGCTTTTACCTTGCAACCGCTTGACCGGCTCGCGCAGCTGGTCATCGTGCCGGTGATGCAGGTGGCATTCAATGTGGTCGAGGCCTTCGATGCCAGCGACCGTGGCGCCGGCGGCTTCGGGAGCACGGGGCAACAATAGCCAACAATAAAAACGAGGACAACCATGCAGCATCTGCCTTCCTTGCGCCGCCTGGCGCTCGGCCTGACCGCCGGCGCCTTGCTGGCGGCATGCCAGACCCCTGCCGTGCGGCCCGACATGCCGGATACCGATACCCCGCTGGCCACGGCGCCGCGCGACAGCGCGCCCGTGCTCACGCCGCAAATGGCCGCCAACGCGCAGCTGCTGACCAAAATGGCCACGCTGCAGGACCGCCTGTACCGCGTCGCCGCGCCGCTGCTGATCAACAACGCCGAACTGTGCAAAACGCAGGCGCGCAACCTGCTCGGTTTCACGGCCAAGAACCGCTATTCCTATCCAGGCGAATTCAACGAAGCCGCGCATGAAGCTTTCGGCATGGGCGAGCGCCTGCAGGTCACCGGAGTGCTGGCTGGCAGTGGCGCCGCCAAAGTGGGCCTGCGCGTCGGCGACGGGCTCGTGTCGGCAGCCGGCAAAACCCTCCCCACCGGCCCGAATGCGCTGGCGTCGGCCGGCGCCGTGTTTGGCCCGATCATCGCCACCAGGTCGGCGCTGCCACTGTCGATCGAACGCAATGGCGATGTGCGCGACCTGAACGTGCCGGTCACGCGCGCCTGTGCGTTCGCGATTGAACTGGGCAATGCCGACAGCGTCAACGCCTACGCCGACGGCAGCCGCATCATGGTCACGCGCGGCCTGATCGCCTTTACCCGCAACGACAATGAACTGGCCCTGGTCGTGGCCAAGACCATGGCGCACAATATGCTCGGCCACGCGGCCGTGCAGCGCAATAGCGCCACCATCGGCAGCATCATCGACAGCCTGGTGGGCGTTCGCCCCGACACCTCGATGCTGATCGGCAGCGGCGGCATCAAGGCCATGCCGGCCGACCTCGACGCGGCCGCCGACCGCCTCAGCCTCTACCTGCTGGCGCGCGCCGGCTACGACATCGACAACGCCGGCACGTTCTGGAAACGCCTGCACGGCACCTATCCGCCAACGGTGCTGAACGGCTACGTTGCCAACCATCCGTCCACCGGCGCACGCGTCGCGGCACTCGACAAAGCCGAGGACGAAATCAAGGCCAGGCGCGCCGCAAAGAAGCCACTGCTGCCGTAAGCCGCAGCATCGCCTCTACCGACGGCAGCCGCCATGGCTGCCGTTGCCGCATCCGGGCCTGGTGCACCTGTCATCAGGTCGTCATATCGCCCCGTTAGTCTGCGCAGCATTCCTCACTCGCGCAGACCTCCATGACCAAGCCACGTTTCACCCTGATCGCCTTTGCTGTCGCCACCTTGTGCAGTAGCGCCCACGCCACCGAAACCGACGCCGCGGCCGCACCCGCGCCGGACGCACCCGAGCTGGCCACCGTGCAGGTCACGTCGACCAAGACGCGCTCCTCGATGTCGCTGGGCGGCGCGGACATCCAGAAAGTGATCCCCGGCGTGAACCCGTTGAAGGCCATTGCCGAACTGCCCGGCGTGAGCTTCCAGACCGCCGACCCATGGGGTAACAACGAACAGAACCTGTCGCTGTTCGTCCACGGCTTCAACGGCCAGCAGCTCGGCTACACGATGGACGGCGTGCCCCTCGGCGACCAGCAATACGGTAACTACAATGGCCTGGCGCCCCAGCGCGCGGTGACCAGCGAGAACGTGCGCAGCGTGGTGCTCGCGACGGGCGCCGGCGACCTCGGTACGGCATCGACCAGCAACCTGGGCGGCGCCATCGAAACCTGGTCGCGCGATCCGTCCAAAGAGCGTAACGTCAACCTGCAGCAGACGCTGGGCAGCCACAGCGCCACCCGCACCTTCATCCGCGTGGACACCGGCACCTTCGGCGACAACAACAGCGCGTACCTGTCGGCGCTGCACCACGAAGCGAAGGCGTGGGATTTCAACGGCCGCCAGAGCAATGACCAGGTCAACTTCAAGTTCGTCCACGCAGGCGAGGCCGGCAAGCTGACGGTGTACGCCGACTGGTCCGACAAGACCGAGCCGAACGAAGACAGCACGCTGCACCAGGCCGGCCTGGCGTCGCCCTACACGCGCCCTTTCCTGTACCCGGACTTCAACGCGGCGCTGGCTTACCTCGACAGGAATGGCGCGCCGCCGGCTGCCGTGGGCGCCAACTTCCGGAACTATTACAGCGACGCGCAGCGTACCGACAAGCTGGCCTACATCAAATACGAAGCCTTCCTGTCCGACGCCGTCACCTGGAGCAACCAGTACTACTTCCATCACAACGATGGCGCCGGCGTGGTCGCCGGACCGATCAACCAGGCCGGCCTGCCAGCGCTGTTCAATGTGTATTTCCCTGGCCAGAACCTGAAAGCCGTCTTCGGCAATTCGGGTTACGCGACCCGTACGACGGAATACAAGATCAACCGTCAGGGCTGGGTATCGAACGTGCGCTGGGACGCCGGCAATCACCAGGTCGAAGGCGGCATCTGGTTCGAGCACAACAACTCGGGCGCCTACCGGCGCTGGTACGCGCTCGATGTGAACAATCCGAGTTCGCCGTACGAGCGCCCGGGCAATCCGCTGATTACGCAGTACGGCAGCGACATCGACAACAAGGTGGTGCAGCTGCACCTGCAGGACGAATGGAAAATCGCGCCGAACCTGGCGCTGCAGGCGGGCTTCAAATCAAGCCTGCAATTTGCCGATGGCCAGTTCCCGGTGCAGCAGCTGCCTGCGGCGATCGGCAGCGGTTCGACCGGCCTGCCGGTCGGGAACATCGACACCAAAAAATGGTTCCTGCCGCAGCTCGGCGCACGCTGGGATGTCAGCGGCACCGACCAGGTTTTCGCCAACGTCCAGCAGAACATGCGCCAGTTCGTCACCTACGGCGGCGGCGGCAATTCGCCATGGAGCCTGTCCACGCAGGCGGCCTTCGATTTATTCAAGAACACCGCCAAGCCGGAAACCGCCGTCACCTATGAACTGGGCCTGCGCGACAAGCGCAAGCTGGACTTCGGCGTGCTGTCCGCCTTCGAAGGCCAGGCCGCGCTGTACCACGTGGACTTCAGCAACCGCCAGCTGGCGATCAGCTCGAACCCGATCATCACGTCGTTCGTGGGCGGCACCACCATCCTGGCCAACGTCGGCAGCGTGAAGACCACCGGCGCCGACCTGGCCGGCACCTTCCACTTCGGCCCGAATTTCTCGTTCTACGACGCGCTCTCGTACAACCGCTCGGAATACCAGGACAACTACATGTCCGGGACCGCCACGGTGCCCACGGCCGGCAAGCTGGTGCCGAACACGCCGAATGGATGAACAAGTTTGCCGCCACGCTGACGTTGGGCGACACCGAAGTGCAGCTGATGGGCGACTACGTCGGCAAGCGCTACGCCACGTACACCAACGACCTGTCGGTGCCGGGCTATTTCCTGCTCGGCCTGAACGTTTCAGGTAAGCTGCCACTGGCGTCGCGCTACGTGAAGAACCTGACCTGGAACATCAACGTGACCAACCTGGCCAACCGCCAGGGGGCGCTGCAGCCGGTGGTCGGTTCCGCCAGCGGCAGCTACGCCACGTACCCGATCCCGCCACGCATGGGCTTTATCACCTTGAAGGCCGATATCTGATGCCAGTCACGGTTCATCCAATGCGGCGCAGCGTACTCAGTGGCGTACTGCGCGGCGCCGGTGCCCTCGCGCTGGCCGGCGCCGCGCCGCACCTCGCCTTCGCCCAGGGCGCAACGCTGCGGGACCCTGCAGCGCGGCCGCTGCTGCTGGCCCACCGCGGCGCCAGTGCGCTGCGGCCCGAGCACACGCTCGCCTCCTATGCCAAAGCCATCGCCGACGGCGCCGACTTCATCGAGCCGGACCTGGTCATCACGCGCGACGGCGTGCTGGTGGCGCGCCATGAAAACTTCATGAGCGAGACCACGGACATTGCCTCGCGTCCGGAATTCGCCAGCCGCAAAACGAAGAAGACCATCGACGGCGTGCCACACGAAGGCTGGTTCGTCTCCGACTTCACGTTCGCCGAACTGAAAACCCTGCGTGCCATCGAACGTCTGCAAGCGGTGCGCAGCATCAGCCGCGGCTACGACGGCCAGTTCCAGATTCTCAGCTTCGAAGAGATCATCGATTTCGTCGCGGCGGAATCGGCGGCGCGCGAGCGCATCATCGGCCTGGTGCCGGAGCTGAAGCATTCCACCTATTTCGCCGGCATCGGCCTGCCGCTGGAAGAGCGCTTCGTGGCGACCCTGCGCGCGCACGCCTACACGCGGCGCGCACCGGTGCAGGTGCAGTCCTTTGAAACAGCCAATCTGAAAGCCCTGCGCCGCACGCTGGGACGACCGGACAATGTGCGCCTGATGCAGCTGGTGATCAACGGCGGCAAACTGGACGCCATGCGCCCGGCCGACGTGGTGGTGGCCAACGGCACGCTGACGTTCGGCGAGATGACGTCGCCGCGCGGCCTGCGCGACATCGCCACCTACGCCGACATCGTCGCGCCGCCGACCCGCGGTGTCATTCCGCTGGGCGCCGATGAACGCCTGGCCGCGCCGCTGCCCATCGTGGCCGACGCGCACAAGGCCGGCCTGCTGGTCCATACGTGGACTTTCCGCCCCGAGAACATGTTCCTGGCGGCCGACTTCCGCAACGACGCCGGCGCGGCCGCGCGCAACGAGGCCGGATCGATCGCCGAGATGCGGCGCTACCTGGAAACCGGCATCGATGGCTTGTTCAGCGACGATACGGCGCTGGCGCGGGTGGCGATCGGCTGAATCGGCTGAGTAGCCAGCGCGGGCGGGAGGCAAAGCCAGCCGGGAAGCGTGCGCCGACGCTTCCCGGCTTTTTTTTGTATGATTGATCTCTTTTCTCCCGACTCCCCGCCGCGCCCATGGACAGCATCGACCTCGAAGTACTCAAAACCTGCGCCGCCTGGATCGACGCTGGCCACCGCTGCGAACTGGTCACCGTCATCAAGACCTGGGGCTCGAGCCCGCGCCCGGTCGGCGCCACGCTGGCCATCTGCGACGACGGCGTCGTGGTGGGGTCGGTGTCGGGCGGCTGCATCGAGGACGACCTGGTCGAGCATGTACGCCAGCACGGCATCACGCGCACGCTGCCGCAGGTGGTCAGCTACGGCATCAGCGCCGACGAAGCCCACCGTTTCGGCCTGCCCTGCGGCGGCACCATCGAACTGGCCATCGAACCGCTCACCAGCGCCAGCGGCATCGACGCACTGTTGCAGGCACTCGATGGCCACGAACTGCTGGAACGCCGGCTGGTGCTCGCCACGGGCGCCGTGGCGCTGGCGGTGGCGCCCCCCGGCGCCGTGCAGCGCCTGGAAGACGGCGTGCTGGCCACCATCCACGGCCCGCGCTGGCGCCTGTTCATCATCGGCGCGGGGCAGTTGTCGCGCTTCCTGGCGCAGGTGGCGACGGCGATGGATTACCGCGTCACCGTCTGCGACCCGCGCGAGGAATACCGCGCCGGCTGGTCGCTGCCCGGCGTCGAACTGGTGCACGTGATGCCCGACGACCTGGTGATCGACGCCCGGCTGGATGCGCGCAGCGCGGTCGTCGCGCTGACGCACGATCCGAAGCTCGACGACCTGGCATTGATGGAGGCGCTCAAATCGGAGGCCTTCTATGTCGGCGCGATCGGCTCGCGCAGCAATAACGCCAAGCGGCGCGAACGCCTGAAACTGTTCGACCTGACCGATGCGCAGATCGACCGCCTGCACGGCCCCATCGGCCTGTACATCGGCAGCAAGACGCCCGCCGAGATCGCGATTTCGATCCTGGCCGAACTGACCGCCGTGAAAAACGCCGTGCCGCAAACGCTGCAGATTCCACACGCGGAAGCGCTGCTGGCGCAGGCGGCGTAAGCCTTTCTCCGGCAGCGCCGCAAGAAACGGCTTGCGCGCGGGCGGCGCAAGCTTCACCATCCTGGTTTTCCTTTTCGAGCGGCGCCGATGAACACACCCAGCCTGATCCGATTATTCGTCCTGGCCGCGATCTGGGGCTGCTCCTTCCTGTTCATGCGCATTGCCGCGCCGGTGCTGGGACCGGCCGTGCTGATCGAATACCGGCTGGCCTTTGCCGCCGTCTTCCTGCTGCTGGTCGCGCTGGTACTGCGCAAAAAGCTCGATGTCCGCGCCAACTGGGGCCACTACCTCGTGCTCGGCTTTTTCAACTGCGCGCTGCCCTTCCTGTTGTTTGCCTTCGCCGCGCGCACCTTGTCGGCTTCGCTGCTGTCGGTGCTGAACGCCACGGCGCCAATGTGGGGTGCGCTGCTGGGCGCCGTGTGGACCCGCACCGGCATCAAGCCGCGCGTCGCGGCCGGGCTGGCGCTGGGCACGGTCGGTGTAGCGCTGCTGGTCGGCTTCGACCATGTGGCTGCGCGTCCGGGCGCTGGCCTTGCGGTGGCGGCGGCACTGGTGGCGGCCCTTTGCTACGGCATCGCCAGCCTGTATGCAAAAACTGCGAAGGCCGTCGAACCGTTCGCGAATGCGCACGGCAGCATGTGGGCGGGGGCGCTCCTCGTGCTCCCGCTGCTGCCCTTCTTCCCGGCGCCAGGCCAGCCCACCGCGGGCATCATGGGCGCGACGCTGGCGCTCGGCATCGCCTGCAGCGGCGTGGCCTATATTCTCTATTTCAAGCTGATCGCCGATGTCGGCAGCACCTCTGCGCTGACGGTGACGTTCCTGACGCCGGTGTTCGGCATCCTCTGGGGCGCGCTGTTCCTGGGCGAATCGGTGGGCTGGTACACGGTGGCCGGGTCGGCCATCGTCCTGCTCGGCACCGCGCTGGTGACCGGTTTCATCGGCGCGCCAAAAAACGTCGCGCCGGCCGGGGCGCGATGATGGACTTCGCCCTCCCGCTGCCGCCCGGCTACCGGATGGGCGATGTGCTGGCGTTCCATGCGCGCGACGCCGAGGGTGTGGCCGAGCAGTCCAGCGCCGCGGGGTTTCGCAAGGGCGTCATGCTCGATGGCGTGCCGCTCGTGTTCGACGTTGCGTTTGGCGATGCGTCGGCCCGCTGCACGGTCGCGGCGGATGGCGCGGCGACGGCGTCCCTGCTCGAGAGCGCACGCGCCGCGCTGCCGGGGATGCTGGGCCTGCGCATTGATCCGGCACCGTTTGCGCAAGCCGTGCGCGACGATCCCCTGCTCGGGCCGCTTGTGGCACGCACGCCGGGGCTGCGCATCGTGCAATCGGCGAGCGTGTTCGAAGCGTTGAGCTGGGCAATCATCGGCCAGCAGATCAACCTGTCGTTCGCGATCGCCTTGCGCCGCACCTTGATCCTGCAGGCGGGACGGCAGCATAGCAGCGGCCTCTGGTGTTATCCGGAGGCGGCGGATGTGGCGGCGCTGGACATCGAGGCGCTGACCTCGCGCAAGTTTTCGCGCTCGAAAGCGGAGACGCTGCTGCGGCTGGCGGGGCTGGTGGTGTCGGGCACATTGTCGCTGGCGCGCGATGCCGCGCTCGACAAGGTGGTTGAGCAGTTGCTGGCGATCAAAGGCATCGGCCCGTGGACAGTCAATTACGCGCTGCTGCGGGGGTATGGGTACGCGGACTGTTCACTGCAGGGAGATGTGGCGGTCAGGTCGGCGCTGCAGCGGTTGCTGGGGGAAGACAGCAAACCGACGATCGCACGGACCGAGGCCTGGCTGGCGCAGTACGCGCCGTATCGGACGATGGTGGCGGCGTATTTGTGGGCGAGCCTGGCCCAGGATGATTGATGCGGGCGCTCAGCTCAACATGCCCCACCTTGGCAAGCCTTCAAATTGCTGCGCCCCCTCGCCGGCGAACCGGATCAGCTCCGGCAGCGGCACCATGGACAGGTTCTCGCGCGCATAATCGCCCCCGAGCGACCGGGGAATTTTGAGGCAGTATTTGCGGTCGTCCACGAGCGGCCCCAGCGTTGCTTCCGCCAGATCGACCATGTCTGCCATATACCACTCATCCAGGAAGGCCTGGTTATAGGACAGCGCCGCCAGATCGGCCTCGTTGCTGGCCACCGGCTCGCACAGCAGATCCTGCGGTGACAGGCGCCAATAGCGCCCCTCGTCATCGAGCAGCAGCAAATTGCCGAAAGGATTGGCGCCCAGCACGGCCACGGCGTTCAGGCCGACCCAGCCCCAGGCATCGTTAATGTCGTCCACGGTAATCATCGAGCACTCCGAGCAGTCAACCAGAGTCAGACCGCGCGTTCGTCGCCGCGTTCCACTCACATGGCGCCAGCTTGCGCCACCTCAGGCCAAGGTGGCGCTCGCCAGAAAACGTTTCGGAAAAGCAAAAACCGCTGATTCTCTTGCGAAAATCAGCGGTTTGCACATTGGTTGCGGGGACAGGATTTGAACCTGTGACCTTCGGGTTATGAGCCCGACGAGCTGCCAGACTGCTCCACCCCGCGGAACGAATTATAGCGCAGCCGACAAAATTAGGCAACGTCAATCCAAAGTTCGTGCACGATTGTTCAAAGTAATCGTTCCGCGGCGCTCGCTTCTCGTCGGTACAGGGCTGCGCCGGGCGCCCAATCGGTGTAAAGTAGCCGGATTCATATTACTTGCCTACCCATGAAATTCTGCTCCGAGTGTGCCCATCCCGTCGTGCTGGCCGTGCCTGAAGGCGACAACCGGCCGCGCTTCGTGTGCAACCACTGCCACACGATCCACTACCAGAACCCGAAGATGGTCATCGGCTCGCTGCCGGTGTGGGAACCCGAGGACGGCGGCGACTTCAAGATCCTGCTGTGCAAGCGCGCCATCGAGCCGCGCCTCGGCTACTGGACCTTGCCTGCCGGCTTCATGGAAAACGCCGAAACCACGGCCGAAGCGGCCATCCGCGAAACCGAAGAGGAAGCCGGCGCGCATATCGCACTGGGCCCGCTGTTCTCGCTGCTGAACGTCGCCCACGTCCACCAGGTGCATCTGTTTTACCTGGCGCGCCTGCTCGACCTCGATTTCGCGCCGGGCATCGAGAGCCTGGAAGTGGAACTGTTCGCCGAGAAAGACATTCCGTGGGACGACCTCGCCTTCCCCACCATCCGCACCACGCTGGAACTGTTCCTGGCCGACCGCGTCAAATCAAAGGAAACGGGTGCGCCCATCGGCTTCCATACGCAGGACATCGTGCGCCCGATGCTGGCGCCGCGCGAACCCGATTAAGCACGCAGCATGATTCCGTGGCTTGAAGCGGACACGCCGTTTCCCGATGTATCGGAAGCGCTGACCACCGACGCTCCCGGCTTGCTGGCGGCCGGCGCCGACCTGTCGCCGGCGCGCCTGCTGCTGGCCTACCGCAACGGCATCTTCCCCTGGTTTTCGGAGGGCCAGCCGATCCTCTGGTGGAGTACCGACCCGCGCATGGTGCTGATGACCGCCGACCTGCGCATCAGCGCCAGCCTCAAAAAAACCCTGCGCAAGGTCGAACGCAGCCGCATCGACGGCGGCCCCTGGGAAGTGCGGTTCGACAGCGCCTTCGAAGACGTCATGCGCGCCTGCGCCGCCCCGCGCCGTGACGGACCGGGCACGTGGATTTCCGAGGACATCATCGCCGGCTACACCGGCCTGCACGAACAGGGTTATGCGCATTCGGCCGAGGTGTGGTTCGACGGCGAACTGGTCGGCGGCGCATACGGCGTCGGCATCGGCACGATGTTCTGCGGTGAATCGATGTTTGCGCGCGCCACCGACGCCTCGAAGATCGCGCTGGCCTACATGGTGGCGTTCCTGAAAAGCCGCGGCGTGCAGATGATCGACTGCCAGCAGGAGACGGGCCACCTCGCGTCGCTGGGCGCGGCGCCGGTTTCGCGCGACCGTTTCCTGGCCCATTTGCGCCGCGCGGTGCAGCAGCCGGCCATCGGACCGTGGCAGCCCGTGGCGCCGTTGCCGTTGCCACCTTCGGCCCCGGCGTGAATGGTGCGTGCGTTCTTCCGGGTTTGGCTACAATAGCTGCAACCATGTCGTCTCGAGAGCTACCGCATGACGCACTTAAATGACCTGCCCTTTGCCACATTGCAGTTCTATACCACTGCGCCCTACCCGTGCAGCTACCTCGATGCACGCCAGGCCCGTTCCCAGGTCGCCACGCCGTCGCACCTGATCAATTCCGACGTCTATTCGGAGCTGGTCAAAAGCGGTTTCCGGCGCAGCGGCATTTTCACCTACCGCCCTTACTGCGACGGCTGCAACGCCTGCATTCCCGTGCGCGTGCAGAGCGCGGCCTTCGTCCCCAGCCGCGGCCAGAAGCGTGCGTGGCGCCGGCATGCCGACCTCACCGCCCTGGTTGCGCCCCTGAGCT